>ERZ773073.189-NODE-189-length-36028-cov-4.690462_pt1 | contig 36028 bp, 28 predicted proteins | sample MGYA00580616_ERZ773073 | MGnify/ENA primary metagenome ERZ773073 (study PRJEB29015, sample SAMEA2737960) | human oral metagenome | biome: human oral; feature: human-associated habitat; material: dental | place: China | collected 2131 ...
TATTTTGAAGAACTTTTCTTTAACTTTTTATACTTATTTTGATGAATCGTATTGCATTTTGTAGTATACGTATACGAATTCTACAAAATTATAGTCCAAAGATTTAAACATCACCTTCCCTATACAAAAAGGAATTAAGCAACAATTAGTTGCTTAATCCCTTCCTAAAATTCTTCATCAACACTATTTGACAAAGGGCCAATTAAACAACAAACCATCGCTTAATTCCCTTCATGTTCATTTTATAAAAATATTATGCTATCTATCCAATCTCTTTGAATATAAGATTTTATTCCTTTTTCTTTAATCTAACAATTGCCATACCAGATAACATCAAAACACTTCCTACTCCTATTAACGAAGATGCTGTCCCCGTATTAGGCAACTCTTCGTCTTTAGGGGGAGTATTAACCGTCGTATCTTGAGACACTTCCTGTGTTGTTTCCTGTGTCGTGCTCTCCTCCGGAGTCGATGCCGTTCTCTTCTCAAAAGTCCATTCTCCAATAAAGCTTACATTTGCTTTATTGATTATTTTTGTTTCTTCATCATAACCTTGAAATGTCCACACACCATCTAATACTTTATCCTCAACCTTCGTTTTACTTGGATGGATTGCCTGTACTTTATCTGTCGTAACATATTTATTCATGTCCTTTGGCAATAAAGCATTCACCGAATTTGGTAGAGCCTTATTAGGTGTTCCACTTTTGAACTCATAAGACACATTATATTCGTTTGCCTTATATTTCCATTGACCGACAAACGTAACATCCGTTTGATCAATCACTATTGAATTAAAAGTATAGCCTAAAAAGCTCCAAATTCCATCATCACTCTCCACTTTATCCTTATATGGTAGCTTTGCATAAACAGTTTGTCCACTTGAATACCACTTATTATCAATTGGAAGAAACTGATTCACCTCTTCCGGCAATTGCTTTTCTGGAGTGACGCTTTCAAAACGATAATACGCATATTTAAAATCAGGTGCAATTCCGTCATAAACCCTAATATCCAACTTCCATGTCCCATAAACCGTCATATCCTCAGTAACAATGGTATCTTGGGTGAATTCCTCTCCGCTGCCATCTGGCTTAGTATTCCATCCCATAAATCTATAGATTAAATAGGTACTTCCTATCAGCTTACTCATCGGAATTGACGGCGGATCCCAGGGCATTGTATCTCCAATTTCCGTCTCAGTTGGACGAATACCTTTATTAAGGTCGTCCTCTTTAATCGATTTATTATGTTCAACAACCACCGTTCCCCAATTTTGAGGCTCATATTTCTCTATAGAGGAGCTATTCTTATCAAAAGTTACTTTATGAGTTCCTTCGGCCAGCAAGGTGTAGTTTGCACTATTCTTTACTGTAGAATTATCAGATAATTCTTTTTCACTAGCAAAGGCGACTCCCTTGTAAACCATAAAAGTAAACATTACCACTACAACAGTCAAAAACATTCCAACTTTATTAAATTTAAACACTGTTTTTTTTAATAGATTATTGTGCATGGTCTCTCACCTCAAAGTATATTATAGCATAGAAATAAAGCGTTTTCAACGCTTGTTCCTTTACAAGGAAATTGAAAGCATAACTTATCCACTTTATCTATCCATTGCCTTTTTCTCTAATTCATTAAATACATAATACCGCTTTAGAAGTAAAAATATTGTCCACTATACAAAAGGAATTAAGCACAATCTGTTACTTAATTCCTTTCTAAACCCGTTTATCAATATGAGTTGATAAAAAGCTATTTTATTAAATGATCCTTATTGATACATATGAAAAATTGATCTTTCTTTTTCTTTATTCCTAATATACCCAGTCCCAGTAAAAACATAATTAATCCAGGCCAAGTTAGAGAAGTACTAACACCAGTATTTGGTAATTCCTCTTTCTTACTTTCTTCTACAGTAGAAGGTTTCTTTTCAGTTCCAGGAGTTGGCTTTGGATCTGGTGTTGGTGTTGGAGCCGGTGTTGGTGTTGGAGCTACTTTTTCTTCATAAGCCCACTGACCAACAAACTCAACATCTGCACCTTGAATCGTTGCTGAAGCAGGTACGTATCCCAAGAATTTCCATTGCCCATTTTTATTATCTACTACAGATTTTGCTGGTGCTATTGGCGTTACTTGTTCATTATTATTGTATTGTACATTATCTGTAGGAAGTAAGTCATTAATAGCTTTCGGCAATGATTTTCCAGCAGTTGTACTTTCGAATCGATAGGTTACATGATAAACTACTTCTTCCCAAATGCCATATACTGTCATATCTTCTGAAACAACAGTGCTATCTGAAAATGCTTGTCCTTGACCGTCTGCTTGAGTATTCCACTCTTTAAATTTATATTCTTTTCCATTCACAATTACATTTGATGGCGTTACAGGCATAGAATCCCCAATAGTATTCATATCTGGTTGAGTATTTGTATTCAATTCATCAGAAGAAATCGATTTATTATGAACAACATTAACTGTTCCAACTGTTTGTTCTACTCCATTTTCAAAAGCTGAAGAATTACGATCAAATGTCACCTTATTGAACGCATAATTATAAGTAACAATTGGAGAAGTTGTTTTAGGAATTGCAGAAATTCCTCCTAATTTAAATCCAAATATACTCATACTATATAACTTAGCTGAGCCATCGATTGATCCACCAGCAGTAATAGCATCCTCTTCTCCTTTAGCAATACTAAACACTGTATTGCGATCAATTGTGAAATTATCTTTCTTATTTGATGTTAATTTCATTGGTTGCGAAGCTGTTGCCAAATCAACATTTTCTTGCATATTTTCTAAACGACGAATGCGTGTACGAATTGTAAATTCAGTTTCCCCATTCAGTGAAGTTGTATCAAATGTGATTCTTGAATCTGGGCTAGTATTATTTGTTTCAAAAGTAGCCGCAATCTTTTGATTATTCTTATCAAGAATCATATGCGGTTGGAATGTATACGAACTAAATGTGAAATCTAATACCTTAGCTAATTTAATTCTACTATCTAATTTCACATGCAAATCAACATAAGTATAGTTTTTATTTGTCGGATCATTATACTCATCTGGATTTGTTGTTGGATAATATTCTGCCGTTCCTGGTTGGAAGTAGTGGTTAGGAGAATAACGAAGAACTGCCGTCGTAAATGGATCCATTTCAAAGACAGCTCCAATATTTAGATTATTAATTTCTTTTATAGCATCGTCCGCATAATAAGTAGCCTCATTATTTTCCACTTCTTTTTTTACTGTCGCTTCATTATAAGATATTTCAGCAGCTGTTTTTTCCTTATTAACCGTTATTTTACCAGTCATCTTTCCAGAATAATACATTGCTTCAGTGGCTGTTAAATACTTAGCATATACTTTTTCTCCACCTTTTAATCCTTCAGGGAATAAGTTTTGAATCGCTTCATAACTGTAAACTAATTTTTCCCCAGGATTATTACGGAAATTAGGAACATTTGAAAACCCGATAAAATAGGCTTTAGACGTCCCGTGACCAGAATCGCCTGTATTGGCTGAATTACCATCAATATCAGTATGGTTTAACGATTCCGTACCATTTGTAAATTTTACATCTATATTTCCATGATTTGTTACAAACGTCACTGTTCCATTAAAGTTTGCTGGATCATTTGTAAATCTTGCATTTTTAATTAATTCGTTAACATCTCCTTCATCTTCTCTAGTAGCTCCATTTTCGAACAGATGATCTGAAGTAGTTGCCTCTTCTGTCGTAGCTGCAGACGTTGTAGCAGATTCGGCTTGATGAGTCGGTACTACCTCTGTTATCGTAATAGCATTTTCTTGAGTCGTAGTTACCTCATCTGCTGAGATAAGAGTACTACTTAAAATGAAAGCACTTGCAATTAATGCTGAAGGCACACCAATTGTTAATTTGCGAATTCTATATATATTATTTTGTTTAACCATATATTATTCTCTCTTTCTTATTTGCCTAATAATAAAAACATTATGAATTACTTAAATACTTACATAAAAATTATAATATAAAAAAATACACAAAGCAAAGACAGTTAATATTAAATATTTTAATCACAAATAGATTGTATTCTATTCTATCAAAATAATTTTAGATAATAATTGACTAAATAAAAAGGAACTAAGCAACGAATTATTGCTTAATTCCTTTTATCTCTTATTAACACTAATAGATAAACAATTCACTAGATAGAAAGCTTACAGCTAAACTAATTAGGCTTTCTTAGTTTTTACACTTAAAACTAAAACGGCACCAATCAATGCTAAGAATCCAATTACTGCTAGTGAAGCAGTTGTACCTGTATTTGGTAACTCTTCTCCACGCTCTTCAGTTGTCGTAGTTACTGGAGTTGTTGGTGTTTCTGTCGTCACTGGAGCATCTGGTTTTCTTGTATTCTTTACTGTAAATCCACCTGCTTGATCCCCTGAAATTTCACTCACATATCCATTTCCAACAGGTTCTTCTTGAACAGAATAGTCAATCTTCTTACCAGCTTTGTACTCATCTACTTCTGTAAAACTTCCTGTCCAATTATTTTCTTTATTTAATACAAGTGTTTTATCCGTTTTCTCACCATTTGCGTAAAGTGTGATTGTAACACTATCTGGGCGTTTTCCGTCTTTATCATCCGCGTCATCCCATTTCTTAGTTACTTGAACACTTGTTTTGGCAGGAGTATAAGTATTTGTAATATTGAAGCCATTCACTTTTGTCGTATAACCTTCTACAGCTTCTTCTTCAACAGTATAAGTGATTTCTTTTCCATTTTCAGACTTCACTAAATTGTCGAAAGTCCATTTCCATCCATCTGCTTCTGTTACTGTTTTAGAGGCCACTTTTTGACCGTTCTTCAATAAGTTAACAGTAATTTGAGCTGGACGCTTGCCATCTTGGTTATCTGCATCGTCCCATGTTTTTGTACCTTCTACTTTAATCATTTCAGGTTTTTGTTTGTTATACATTACGATAACTTTCCCCGAACCTTGAGCATTAATTTCAACAACACGTGAATTTGCGGACGTTGGTTTTTTATTTGTGTTTGGTTCGGCATTATCTTCCTTAACCTCTTGATACTTACTTTCGTGTGCTTTCTCAACAAAACGGTATTTTTTACCGCCAGTTAGTGAATTTACTTCAACCGTACCCTTTTTATTCGGTGTTAAAGTATTATCCCCGTTTAATGTTCCCGCAACTACCATATTCGCAGTAACCGTTACAGGTTTCCATGTAGCGCCATTATCATCTGTTGTTTGTAGTTCAAATTTGAAGCCGTCAGATAAAGGTAAGCCTGTTTCCACATCTGTTTTAAGTAATTTAATTGACAGTGGATCTGCCGGTGCATCTGCAGATCCTGCAGCAGGTGTAAGGCCCCCTTTCACCGTGAGTTCTTTTGCTCCTGTTTGATCTGTTTCATACTTCAACGTATTAGGAATATCGGTATTTTCGAGTGCAGTTACATACTTACCTAATACAGATAAGTATACATTCTGGATAACTTTCCCTTTAAAAGCATTATTAATTTTAGTCACAGTTGCATCAGAAATTGAATCGAAGGCATCTTTATACTTCGTTTTTAGGAAGTTCCCAACACCACCAGCTGCTTTAATTTCTGGAAGGTCATCATATTTTGGGCCTTCCGATCCGTTCATATCCCACCATTTCATCATGAAAGTATAAGTTCCATCTTGGTTGTTATAAATCACATATTGCCCTTTTTGAAGAGCTGCCTTCATTTCTGCTTTTGTACGATTACCTTGTTTTACCTCTTTTAACATAGATAGTGGCATATCTGCAAGATAATCCCCTGAAATTACATTACCATTATCATCTGTACCTGAAATCCAAACTTTTATCTGAGATAAAACTGGAGCTTCTGTCACATCTGTAAAGGTATCTTCTAGATAGATGTTTGTCAATGTCTTTGGAGAATACTTTCCGTTATTTTCTAATAAATATGGATTGTAGTAATAATTTCTTGCATTAGTAGGGTCAACAAAAAAGTCACCTTTAATCCCAAGTAACCACGAAACTGTTGAATCGCTGTTATAAGATCCATATTTCATAATTTGATTACCTGAAGTATTAATTTTTTGCGATTTAATGTATTGTTTTTCACGCGCAACAATTATCTTCTTGTTTCCAAGTTGTCCTTCTTGAATTCTTCGTTCACCTTGATTAAAGGTTCTGCCTGCTGCTGTCAGATGAAAAGTAGATTCCCCTGTTTCAAAAGCGGCATTAAATTTAGTTACACGATTATTTTTAATATAATCGCCAGAAAAACGAATGATTACTTTTCCACCTTTATATTCCCACGTTCCTAAACTATGACCTTGTCCATCCTTCAATACTTGGTTATCGAAATTCGCCATTTCATACCCAAGATTCGCTGGAACTGTTAGCGTATCTCCCTCTTTTAAAGCCTCTTGAGAAGCGTAGTCTAGCGTTAATTTCAATTTATAATTTCCTGTTTTTTGTCCTTCGTTTAACGCATCAGCAAATTTACTTGGATCATTCTTATAATCAGTAAACGAAGCATCATCACTTGTACGATAGTCAATAAAGCGATTTCCATTCGTAACATCGATAATTTTAAAGGAAGTAATGTTGACGTCATCTAAACTCAACTCACTACCTCCAGTCGTTTGAGCGTTAGCATTCCCTCCAAATAATATCATAACGGTCATTACTAAAAACGATAGAATGAACGTAAAAATACTTCTTTTTTGAACTTTTTTGTTCATAAAAAAACCTCCATAATTTCTATTTTTTTATTATTATTAACAATAATTTGAAATTTGTCAATTAATATCAACTAATAGTGTGTGTCTGAATTTTAGTTATAAGTATGTTCTGAAAAAAGATTAAAAATGAAAGGAATTAAAATATGAAATCATGTGCAAGATATCTTTCAACCTTACATTTATATTATACAATATACGACCGTTCAATGCAACAATTTTACTATAAAATAATATATTTTTTTCAAAAACAACTCCTATAAATAAAGGTTTGTAACTCTTCTTCATTTTTTATTCAAAATGAGTATGTCCTATATTTAATATTTTCGATCCAAATATTTTGTTACACCTTCATTTACAATTCTTACACTTTTGATTTTAGCTTCATTTTGTAAATTCTTCTGTAAAAAATCTGTCACATCAATTTTTTCTAGCCTTTCTATTTCTTTATACTCTTCTCTCCAATTTCCTGAAAACAGTTCTTTTAAATTCCCTTCCTTATATACATCTATAATTACTTTTGCTAACGTGATTGCTCCAACTGAAGACCAGTACATTTTTCTATTTTTCATTCTATTGGTAATTTTGCAATGTTGAGATTCAATTACTCCAATTGCATCTATTTGTATTCCTCTATTTTCAGGAGGGTTAGTATACTTAAAATAGTTATTCAACTGCTTCTTGAAAATTAAAAAACGTTCCATTACTACAGGATTCAAAATCAATGATTCTAACGTATCTAGTATAACATTCATTTTCTTTTTATTGTGTCGATAAATCGATTTTTTGAGTTCTCTTATCAACTCATAATTACTCACTTGAAAAGATAAATAGTTAATTTCCTTTTGAATATGATAAGAATCCCAAAAGTGTTCATGTTTCGCTCCAAACCATTTTGCAATTTCATTAAATACAGTTGCACCATAACCTCTTCCTAAATCAGAATTTGTAATAAATACTGTTTCTGAATGACATTGATAGTGATTGATAATATACTGAATGGTTTCTTCCATAGTAGAGTGGGTGCTTTCCGTAATGATTTCCTTCTTATTTTTCAATCTTTTTCGTTTTCCATATTCTTTTTCGATCCCTTCATGAATAACAACATGAGACATATCTTTTCTGTTTTTTTTACAGTGATTTGTCTTTACAGAAACGCCATCTCCTTCTATATATAAGATATCAATCTTTTTATTCCCTTCTTCTTTAATTTCATTAGCTTCAAATTCTGATTTTTGTTTATATAGTTCATTTGCTTCTTTTATGCCTTTTAGAACAGTATCTTTTGTAATGTAAATATGTTTAAATTTTTCTATTAAAAGTGCAACTTGCCTGTAAGGGAGAATTGAAGCTAATTCTACTATTTCACGTAAAAGGTTTATGGAATACCGACTATACTTTTCTAATTGAAGGTACTCATCGATTGGATATTTATATTCTCCATTTTTTACATAACAACGTCTTGAAATACATATTTCTCCAAATGAAAAAGCAACTGTCCTCTTTGCAGTTTTTACGTATTTATAACCTTTAATCAGCATTTCCTGATGAAACGTGCCTTCTAATTGTTGGATATGATTCAGAAAATAATTCTCGTGCATTGAATAAAGCTCTTCACAAAATTGTTCTTCATTGAATTTCATTTTATACTCCCTTTTCTATTTCATTCAATTAACTTATTATTGTAAAACTTAATAATATCTTTTTAAACCATTTCTTGCTCCTGACGTTCCAACCGCCACCACCACTACTCGCAAGATCAGAACTCGTAAACGAGTTCTTTCATAAGGTAGATTTTTGTATCAAAAATCTTTAGCACCTTTTGCCATTTTGGCAAAAGGTTTTTATAGCTACGCCTTTCCGAAAAGTCAAGTGCGCTGTCGGCATAAATTCCCTCGCTTCGCTCGGTCAGACATTTATACGACAGCTACCTTGACTTTTCTTTTCAAGGCTACGCTTTTTCAGAAAGTGTAAGGTTCAATTACAAAACGAAAGAAAGAAGGTTTTAAAATGGAATACTGGAAATTAAGAGATGAAAAGGATAAAGCATATTTAGTGGTTTATGGTTCTAGAATGTCATACGGGTTTGAAAATAAAACGAGGGTTTTTGCAGAATGTAATAGTTTTGACAGTTTAGAAAAAGCTTATAATTTTGCCAATGAATATGAATTTTCAGAGGTACTTGAATGGTTTAAAAATGATTTTATGGTTAAAGAGTTTGTCAGAGAATATTATACAAAGAAATGGAATAATCAAGAATGTGTATTTCTCTTTAAAGACTTTTTAAAAAATGAATACCAGTTTTTTACTGATATATATACATTAATGTTCTTAGTAGCTAAATACAGTTTAATAGTTAGACAATTCAATTTTTTATCTGATAATCACAATTATTATTTAAAGCATGTTTTCAATCCGGTTTTCTACGATAGATTATGCACACAACAAGGATATAAAAGAATTGGTTATGTTGATTTTGAAAAAGGGATATACAGATGAGTAATGTTTCAACAGAGAATCTGAAGAAATATGGTTTTGAAAATTAGAAAGGAAGATTTAATAATGCAAGAATACAGAGAGTTAGCAAGCAGATATTATGCTCATTTAGAAATGATACAACACGGAAAAGAGATTACATTGTTAGATTGGAACGGTCATAAACTGACCGTTCGCCGATATGGCAGGTGGTTAAGTGGACGAATCTACAAAGGGTTTGTAATTATCAAGAAAAAAACAATTAAAGAGTTAGACGATTTAGCAAGTATTATGCAGGAATTATGCGAAATGTAAAGGAGATAATATTATGTTTATACAGCAAGAGTTTCAAAGAAAAAATAAGGTAACTAATAGGTATTCTATAGAGGTAGATTTAAATAATATTAATTTTTTACAGGCTTATTTTGTAAATAAATTTCAATTAGAAGTTAATCAAGAAGTGGAAATAAGTTTAGACGTTATTAATGATATTTTAGATAGAATTAATAGAGTTATTGACAATAACGAACTAGCTATTGAATTATTACCAACGTTAGAAACTTTATCTTTTGGTAATAAAGAGTATAACAAATTATACTTTGAGGAATTAGAGGTGGTTAAGACAGGTTTACTTGAAATAAAAGACGGTTGGAATGAAGAAGAATATAATTACTTTTTTGAATCTTATACTAAACAAAAATTTGAAGTAGCAATAGTAGAAACTTTATCAAGAATTGTAGAAGTAGAAGCCTTTGATGAGGAAGAGGCTAGAGATACAGTTGAAGATGAATATAAACTACAAAAGATTATTCTAACTGCTGATGATTTTGAATGCGTTGAGTTTAATAATTTATAAATAATTATAATAACCACATTCGTATCTCTCGTGTACGAGTGTGGTTATTATGGTTCACAAAAAAAGCCCCCTTCGCTCACCACCCCCTCCCGCTCAGGGTTTCCGCTAGTTACTCTAGCGAACAAAGAGACACTGTGTTTTATAAAATTGATGTTTGACTTTTTGCCAAAATGGCAAAAAGACTGGCAAGAAAATCCTTGTCAGTCTTTTTTGTCCTTATTTTTGGATTGTTCTTCACGTCACCGCTGCAAATTTTTTGTTGCGATTCTTCCTACTCTTTCTTTTCGTTGATTCGTAAGTTCTTGTGCTTTTTTGGCATTATAAATACCATCAATACTGTTACGATGAACTTCATCAATGATAGAGGTTTTACCTAGGTTTAGCGTTTGGGCTATTTTAAGATAAGATAAACCTTCATTTCTCAATTTTTCAATTATTTTTCTTTGAGAATAGGTGATTCGTTTAATCTTCTTATCTTTCTTTTCTTGCAATATTTCCACCCCTTTCACTTCCACTATAAACTTCTATCGTATTCTTTCTGCATCGTTTTTTGTTGACTTTTTTCTAGAAAATCAGTTCTAGTTTTTTTTAATTCATTTTCCCATGTAGTTGTCAACACCGGATAAAGTACTTTTAGTATACCCTTTTTATCGTTTTCTCTCAACTCTTCAAAGTCAATGAGAAATTGTTTTCCTTCGTCTGTTTTTTCAGAACAAAAATACACTACATTAATATTAGGTAATAAATCTATACGGTCTTGAATACATTGTTGCTTTTCTTCTTTAGAAAGAGTATCTAATGATACTAAATGTGTATGGTTTAATACGCCTTTGTGGAGTGTCCAAAACTCTAATAATTGATTGATTTCTTTAAAAGCGATCACACTTTCAGGATTTCCTAGAGAAACACTAAACGTATTAGAAGGAAGGCTATTTTCTAATCGCTGATATTCTCTTGTCGTTTCATTCCATTCTAATGCTCCTATTGTTTCTTTATATCGATTGAATACAAAAACTGGATTCCCTTCAGGCGTTGAACGTAATAGTCTTTTATCCATTAAATGTTCAACAATTTCAGGAGCAATATATTTCTTGTAATAAAAGTCTCGAATTGCTTCCTTGTCAGTCTCTTGATAAGGGTATTGAAATTTAATTCTTTTTTGCATTCGTGGTTTAAGTGTCTTTGGTTTGTGAAGTAACATATCATTCCAATCCTTTTGAAAAGTAACGACTACTTTATGTTCGTTAGTAGAATAGTAAGTGTATAGATTTTCTACACTACTTCGATTAGCATACTTTATAGATTCTTCTTTCGACGTATTTCCTTTTATAAACAAATCTTGAAGAGCGGTTGGAACGTCTTTACCTTGAATATCTTTTGCAAGTATTATTAATTTTTCCTCAAATTCTTTACTTGAATATCCTTCGTTATCTTTCTCATCTTTTGTCGTAAAATAGCATGTAGATTCTTTATGATAAGAACGATTGTTTAACTGTCCGCCATTTTCATGTTTATGAATAGCTATCAATAAATTTTTATCTACTTGATATTCTTGAGATACACTCTCATATATTGGATAGAGTTTATCTAATAATTCATATCGTTCAGGAATAATCGATTCCACTTGATAACCCATAATAGAAAATAATTTTTGTGTTTCTTCATAGAAAAGCGTTCCTGCTTTATCGTTATCTGTTCCTATGTACAAATGACGTGGTAACGATCCAAAATATTCCTTTGTATTTTCCATAAACGCTTTTAATACATTTTGTTTTACTCCGTCCATAGAAACAAGTCTTACATTCTTTAAGTCTTTATGGAGCGTCCAATAACTCAACAAGTCAATTGGTGCTTCAAACACGTAAAGTTCTTTTGGCGTTCCTAGCGTAACATTAAAACCAAACAATTCCGAATTTTTTTCAATATATTTTTTTGGCAATGGATTTCCATTGTCGTCAAATCGTTGAACAGTACCTTGTTTAGTTGCTCCAACACGTTTCCCTTCTTTTAATCCTGAATCAATCCAATCAAAAATTACATTGCCGTATTTATCCTCATGAATATATCCTTCTTTAATAAGTTGTTCTACAAGTTCTGAATCGATTCCCCTTTCCTTTATTAAATAATTTTTAGCACGGTAAGTAGTTGGATTATGTTCAATAGAATAGACAAATGGTTCTTTCTTTACTTCTACTGATTCTTTCTGCAAACTAACTTTCCCTTCTCTACGAAATTCCAATAATTTTTTTACAGCTTCTTGGAAGCTTAAACCTTCAAAGTGTCGTATAAATGTAATTATATTTCCACTTTCATTAACTGCATTATGAAAAAACATATTTTTTCGTGTGTCTACCACCACACTATCACTGCCATTAATCGATAATCGATATTGATGCCCTTTCCGATAAGTAAATTCTCCTATACCTGTCACGTCAACATAATCAACGATTGATACTTCACTTGCATTTTTAATCGTTTCTTTTGAGTATCCTTTACTCGTCATTCTCTCATCTCCTTTCTAACCTTTTGCCATTTTGGCAAAAAGTGAATACAAAAAAACAACTAAAGTCCTCTTCCGTAATCCTGACCTAGTTGTTGATTCATTTCTTTTTCTTCAGTTAATTCTTTCAAGAAGGCTTCTCGTTCTAATTTCATCTCTGTTAAAAACTCTTGCTTTGTTTTCTTTGCAAGCTGTCTTAGTCCACTAACAAAAGCAAATTTTGCTTTTATCATAGAAGAGGTAAAACCTTTTTTATATCGTCCTTCTTGTTTATTATTCATCTTTGAATGATTATATTTTGAATGCATCCTTCGTTCCTCTAACGTATATTGTCGCATTTCATTTAATAATCCATTTCCAACATGTGCATACAGTTCTTTCCATTTTTCCTTTTCGAAATTCTTTCCTTCTTTATTATTTCCATATAATCGACTTCTAAATTTAGATTCCTCACGAATAGCTTTAGTAAATTCTTCCATAGCTTCAGGGGTCACTTTTTCAATCAACTGTTTTGAAATGGAATCAATTTTCTTTCGATAAGGTTTCATTGCATTCATATTATATTTCCATGTACGCAAATCTTCAGGCAATTCTTTCATGAGTGTTTTACATTCTTTAAAAATAGAATGATCATTCAACATTCCGTTTTGTCTAATGTTTTGATTTATTTCCTTTCTCATTAAAAAAGATATACGTGTTAATTCTTGTGTACGATCGACAATAGAATTCGCAAATGTGCTCTTTGCATTCCATAATGTATTCTTCTGAAATTTCCCTTTTCGTTCTTCATATACCTTTCCATTTTTATTTTGAAATGTTTCTAATTTTCTTGAAGTCTGTTCTTCAGCTAATGCTACATGAATATGAATGTTGTCCGTATTGTAGTGAATTGCAGCTGTCCATATCATTGTGTCATTAAATTTTTCCTTCTCTTGTATCACAGAAATAGATTGACGAACAGCTTCACGAATTTTCGATTCGTTCAGTATCCCATCTTCAGATAATAGATTTTGTTCTTTTAAAAAATCATTGTCGAATGAATATACAATTTGCCAAAGAGGACTATCATTCTTCTGTGCTTTTGTAAATTGTTCTTTAATCGTTTTTAACTGCTCCCTTGATAAACTATTTTCCTCTCGATTAAAAACACCTGAAGATTTATCAGGATTCCCCATGTAGTCAGTATATTTTTCAAATTCATTATTTTGGATATATGCTTTCGTTTCATCACGGTCAATATAATTAATAAATTTTGAAAAGTCTTTTCCTCTTGCCGTGACAAATTTCATTTTTAATACAACCGCTGGTATCATTCTATCCCCTCATCAATAGAACGATTATTTTTTTTCTGACTAAAATAATCAATCTGTTTTTGAACTCGTTCATTCGATAATCGATAAGCTCTTGATTGCCAATCAACTGTATCGTATAACTCGTCTTTGTCGAAACGTCCTTCTAACATAATATGGTTCAAGAGGTCTAATACGATTTTCATTTCTTTATCAATGTATCCGGTTCGAACTCTAATAGGTTGCAATTGTGCAAGTAATCCCTTTATAACTGCATTAGTAATTCGATCTTCTGATACTCGTATTCGTTCTGAATTTAGATATTGCTCACACAGAAAATCAATTGCTTCTCCTTTATTCCTTAATTTTTGATTTTCTACAATCTGTTTTAAAACTTCATCACTCGAATTTTTAATTCTGTTTCGTATTTGAATGGACATGTTTTTTACCTCTTTCCATTTAATCTTCCTCTTCATCTCCACCTATCAAATTAAGAAGTTGTAACATCACTTCTGTATTTTTTTCAATTGTTTGGATCATAACTTCTTGTGCTTCTAAATATTTTTTTCTGTATTCGAGCACCTCATTTTCTTCTGCAAGACTGTTTAATTTGTCTAATAAATAAGAATTAAGCGAAGGATAATTATTTCTTTTTGCTAATTCTTTTAACTTTTCAATTTTACTTTTATCAATTCCACGAACTTTAATTTCATTCATTGATTATAATTTTCCTTTCCATATAATTATTATTTTTATTTTTTATTATTCCTCTTATTCAATTAATTGCACTTTTCAACATTTACCTTTTCTAATAAAACCGGTCGGAACGACTGGTTCATTTCTGTTTTTTGAGCTTGCGAAAAAAACAGCTTTTTTTGTGAAGAGCATAAGGGGTTTTGTCCCCAAATTCTTGGGGAATCTTGCAGTGCAAGATAAACCTACGGGGTCAAAAAACAGGTAATATACTCACTTTTGAGTACAGTAGGTTCTCAAAAGTGAGTACACTAAAAACGTTGTTATATCAATGAAAACTCTAGTTTTCGGATATTTTCCTATTTTTTTGTTTTTGTCTATTTTTCTATTTTTTGAAATTTTTATCGCTTAAAAAAATACTTTTTTAAGTCTCAGTTTTTTATTTTTGAATCCCACTTTTCCTAAAGTGAGATTGAATATTCTTTTTTCAAATCGTCTAATTTCTTTTGAAGTAAATGTTCTTGTTCTTCATATTCTTTTTTTATTGACTCTAATTGTTCAATTTGTTTTTTCAAAGTCTCTTGTTTTTGACGAATGGTTTTCGCTTGTGATTCCCTTCGTTCTTTTTCTTTTTCTGTTTTGTATTGAATATCAGTCATCAATTTTTTAATTTCATCTTCATGTGTTTGTATTGATGCTTGATACTCTTCTTCCTTTTTTGTTACATTGGTTTCTATGTTTTTCTTCACATTAGATATTTCATAAAGAGCCCCATACACTTTTGCATAACCTTCTGTTGCTCGAAAATCTTTTTCAGAAAATATATTTTCTTTATCGTTATAGTTTGATTGATGATTAAAATACATCAATGCTTGTTGAGAGTTATTCTTTGCTCCTACTTTCAATCGAATGGTTGTCCAATTTTTAGGAAGATTTTTGACCGATAATAAGTAGTAATACTCTGACCCTTTATACACTTTCACTTCACTGTTTGCTATCGACATATCTTTTAATTGAGGGATAATATCGATTTCTTCAGGGATAACTGTTGTACTCTTTTCAGGGTCAATCGCAATTCCAATCACTACTTCATTTGACGATTCGTTAACATATTTTTGTGTCCATTGGTACGCAACATTATTCACAACAATTGATTCATTCGGTTTTGTTTCTACAACTTCTTCCTGTTTTTCAAAAATTAATCGCGACGTCATGAATCCAATAAATAAAATACAAAGGATACTAAAAGTGGTTAAGTACTGAATCGATTGATTCGTACTTAACCACAACCTAATTTTTTTAATGACTTTCATACACACCTCTTCCTTCTAATCAGACGCATGCACATGCGCCATTCTTACATCGTCAATTACATGGTTTGTAACTGTAATAAAGTAATATGGATAATGTGGTTCATGTGTTCCCTCACGGTCTGACATTTGTGTTTCCACGATTACCATATACATATCTCGATAACTTAAATTTTGATACATTGTCACTTTATTCACGACAAAATTTAAAACTTTATTGACTTTAATTCTGTCTTTTATATTCGCATATTCAGATTTATAAAGATCTTCTTTTACATTAGCTTGGATACTTTCTAATAATTTAAGTCCTTCTTCATTGCTCGAATGAATAGCTCGAACATATTTTTCAATCAATTGTTGATCTTCTTCTTCCAATTGAAGAGTTGTCTTTTGGTTATAAGGTATTTCTGTTGTTGACGAATTGATTACTTCTGTTTGTGCTACTTCTGAAGTAGTAGTTGTTGAACTAGGTTCATTTGAACCGGAAGTTAATCTTCCTAAAAAGAAAACTCCACCAAACAAAAAAATGATAATCAAACCAGCTAAAATTTTTTGTTTCATAATTTTCACCTCTTATTGAAATAAACTCATTGGGTCAAAAAAACCGTCCCATGGTTCAGTACTCACGCCTAAATGTAAGTGTGGACCAGTCGACCAACCTGTTGAACCCATATTCCCAATTATATCCCCTTTACTTACTTTATCTCCTGTGTTAACTGAAATAGAAGATAAGTGATAGTAATGTGAATACAAATTATCTTCATGTTTGATTAAAACCATGTTCCCTGTTCCATTTTTATTTCCTGAATCGATGACTACACCGTCTCCAATTGCTCCAATTGGTTCATTTTGATTTCCGCTCTTTGGAACAAAATCTACTCCATTATGTGTATTTTCTAACGGCGTTCCATCTTGTAAAGTTAAACTTCTATGATTTCCAAATGGACTTGTAATAATATAATCAGGAATTGGAAATTGATATGTTCCACTTCCAGCAATCTGAATTTTGTCATTTGTTTCTTCCTCTTCACCAAAGGTTAAGTACTGATTGACAAGCTCTGGGTAGAAAAAATTACCGCCGTTTAAATATAAATATTGTTTCCCAAATTTTTTAGAAACTTCGTTTACATAGGGATAGGTTTCTCCATTATAATTCCCTAAAGAGGGGGCAACCACTTCTCGTGAGTATTGTTCTGATTTTTCTAACGAATAATCTTTTCCATTTATATGAAGCCAATCGATAAATGCATTTCCATAATTGTATCCAGCTGAGCTACCCAACCAATCCTTGTAGCTTAGGATGATGCCATCAGGACGATGATGCACTCTTCCTTTTTATCGTGGTGCAAAGATAGCAAAATATTCTATAATTCCGTCCGAGAGCTAGCCTTCTGGGGGAGGGGGAGTCATTTGTTCCCTCACCGATCTGTGAGGAATGGTGTCGGGGAGTGGTTTCTTGGGGGCTGAAAAGCTCCAGCCGATTCATCTGGATAAGTTGGTTCGGTGCGTGGGGAAGGGGGCTCTATCTATCCTACTACTCGCCTTGGGAGAATGGATCACTAAGGGATCCTACGGACTGGAAGTGACCCAGCTGGGGCGAAGGTAGATGAAGGGGTGGATAAAGGTAAATGTTTTGTGATAAAGAGGTATAGCTTCTTTTGAGGAAAGGATAACCATTGTTGGGACGAAGGCCCAGCCTTGAAGATGATGACCTTCGCCTCAGTCTTTCGTGGGGCAAGTCGGTAAGGGGAGGGTGGTCTCTCGGATGGAGGGAGAGGTGCTAGGCTGTCTTCAGCTAGCTTTTATCCCTCTTTTGCGGATCTAATATTTATGGTACGCGCGCGAGCAGGCTTCGGTAGCGCGAGAAACTAGGTTTGATTGTAATAAGGATGTTGCAATTTCGCTGATTATGTTATCTTTGCGCTGTGAGGATGATGGCCTAGGTACTTATGCCACGCATTACCCCCGCCAAAACCTCCGAGTTACGTATTTCGTACTACTACCAATCTAACCTCTTTAGCAAGATGCAAGAGCAACCAAAGTTTAAGTCCGGCGTCTGGGAAGCAGAGCTTAACGTCCGTGACTTCGTAGCCCAGAACCTTACTCCCTATGATGGAGATGCCTCCTTCCTCTGCGGGCCTACCGAAAAGACCCGTCGTGTATGGGAGCACTGCCTACAAGCGCTCAAGGAAGAACGTGAGAACAATGGCGTTCGCTCCATCGATACGAGCACGATCTCAGGTATTACCGCCTTCGCTCCTGGATATATCGATCGGGAGAACGAAGTCGTCTTTGGCCTTCAGACAGACCAAGTCCTCCGCCGTGCTATGAAGCCCTTCGGGGGATACAAGGTCGTCGAAAAGGCAGTTCATGAGAATGGCCTCGAGGTAGACCCACGTGTCACTGACATCTTCACGCACTATCGCAAGACGCACAATGATGGTGTCTTCGACGTCTATACAGATGAGATCCGCTCATTCCGTAGTAATAGCTTCCTGACGGGGCTCCCTGATAACTATGCCCGTGGCCGTATCATCGGTGACTACCGACGTCTCGCCCTCTATGGTGCAGACCGTCTCATCGAATGGAAGAAGGCTGACCTGAGTGGGATACACGGTCCGATGACCGAAAGCGTCATCCGCCTACGCGAAGAAGTAGCTGAGCAGATCCGTGCCCTCAAGAAAATCGTCGAGATGGCTGACGCTTACGGCTTCGATGTCCGTCGTCCAGCCTACACAGCTACCGAGGCTGTCCAGTGGGTGTACTTCGCTTACCTAGCAGCGATCAAGGATCAGGATGGTGCAGCGATGTCGCTCGGGAATGTATCTAGCTTCCTCGATATCTATATCCAGTACGATCTAGATCACGGTACCCTGACCGAAGAGCTCGCACAGGAGCTGATCGACCAGTTCGTCATCAAGCTCCGTATGGTGCGTCACCTACGTATGGATTCCTATAATGAGATCTTCGCAGGGGATCCTACTTGGGTAACCGAATCAATCGGTGGTCGTCTCTTCGATGGTCGTCACAAGGTCACGAAGACGAGCTTCCGCTTCCTCAATACGCTCTATAACCTTGGTCCCAGCCCAGAGCCTAACCTTACTGTACTCTGGAGCCCAAGTCTCCCCGAGGGATTCAAGGAGTTTGCCGCCCAAGTATCGATCGATACCTCCTCGATCCAGTATGAGAATGACGATCTGATGCGTGCTACTCGCCACTCGGATGACTATGGTATCGCCTGCTGCGTATCCTATCAGGAGATCGGTAAGCATATCCAGTTCTTCGGTGCACGTACCAATCTGGCGAAGGCACTCCTGCTCGCTATCAATGGTGGACGCTGTGAAATCAGTGGTACACTCATGGTCGAAGGGATCCCCGAGCTTAAGGGAGAGGTCCTAGACTTCAACGAAGTTTGGGATAACTACCTCAAGGTGCTCAAGACGATCGCTCGTGTCTACAACGAATCGATGAACATCATCCACTACATGCACGATAAGTATTACTACGAAGCTGCACAGATGGCGTTCATCGACACAGACCCCAAGATCAACCTAGCCTATGGGGTCGCTGGACTATCCATCGCTGCTGACTCGCTCTCTGCGATCCGCTATGCGAAGGTTACCCCTATCCGCAATGAGAAGGGCTTGACGGAAGACTTCAAGATCGAGGGCGAATTCCCCTGCTATGGTAATGACGATGACCGTGCAGACACGATCGCTTACGACATTACGCATATCTTCTCAGGTCTGCTGAAGGAGCTCCCAGTCTATAAGGATGCGGAACCTACGCTCTCTGTCCTCACGATTACCTCCAATGTGATGTATGGCAAGAAGACCGGGGCTACGCCTGATGGACGTGCCAAGGGAATGGCTTTCGCTCCAGGAGCTAATCCTATGCATGGACGAGATAACCACGGTGCGATCGCTTCGCTAAGCTCTGTAGCTAAGCTCGACTATACGGATGCAGCCGATGGGATTAGTAATACCTTCAGTATCATCCCTCATTCCCTCGGCTCCAATAAGCAGGAGCAGAATGAGAACCTCATCTCGATGATGGACGGATACTTCTCTAAGGGGGCACATCACCTCAATGTCAACGTCCTGAACCGTGAGATGCTCGAGGATGCGATGATTCATCCCGAGAACTATCCTCAGCTCACGATCCGTGTATCTGGCTACGCTGTGAACTTCATCAAGCTTAGTCGTGAGCACCAGCTAGAGGTCATCTCTCGCTCTTTCCACAAACGTATGCGCTAGCCCTAACGTACCCATTATAATCAGCGGGCGAAGAATCGAATGACTCTTCGCCCGCTCCTTTTGCTTCTATGCTACGTATTCACTCCTTCGAATCTATGGGGACCTTCGATGGTCCTGGTCTTCGTCTGGTGGTATTCCTTCAGGGGTGTAACTTCCAGTGCCTCTATTGTGCTAACCCAGATACGATCCCGATCGGGCAAGGGGGGCGTCTTATTGAAGAGGAGGAAGTCCTTCGTCGTGCCATTAGCGAACGTCCATTCTTTGGCAAGCGAGGAGGGATTACTTTTAGTGGTGGCGAACCAACGGTGCAGGCCGAAGCGCTCATCCCGCTATGCTGTCAGCTCAAGGCCGAAGGGATACATATCTGTCTCGATAGTCAGGGGAGTATTCGCAATCCTTTCGTAGACGAGTTGCTCTCCTTAGTCGATATGGTACTCTTAGACTGCAAGCACATGATACCCGAGTATCATAAGCGTCTTACCTCCCAGCCCAATGTCAATACGCTAAAGACCGCAGCACAGCTCCGAGAGATGGGTAAGCCTGTACGTCTTCGCTATGTCCTCGTCCCAGGGTACAGCGACCAAACCGAGGCGCTCCATGCTCTAGGGGAGCACTTCGGAGGCTACGAGAATATTGAGCGTCTCGAGCTCCTCCCTTACCATACTTACGGCAAGCACAAGTATGAGACGCTAGGCAAGCCCTACCTGCTGGAGGATGTCCATGAGCCCAGCACCGAAGAGGTCGAGCGTGCACGCTTGATCCTTGAGCAGTATTTCCCTGTTGTTTGGACACAGTAGTATCTTCCCCTTATTCGATTAATATATGTCATCTCTTCATCTTTCCTCTGACACTATTTGTGCGATTTCTTCAGCTCCAGGGATGGGCGGGGTAGCTCTCATCCGTATCTCGGGGAGCGAAGCCATTGGTATCGTAGATCAGATCTTTCAGTCTCGAGAACTCCGTACTCTTGAGCGAGCTAAGGATAGGACGGCCTACTTCGGACGCTTCCAGCACGAGGGGAAGGTCATCGACGAGGGTCTAGTCACCTGCTTCCGTGCTCCTCGCTCTTATACGGGCGAAGATGTCGTAGAGCTCTCTTGCCATGGCTCGCTCTTCATCCAGCAGAGCCTCTTAGAGGCGCTCACGGATCAGGGCTGTCGTATGGCTGCTCCGGGCGAATATACCCGACGAGCCTACCTCAATGGCAAGATGGATCTAAGCCGAGCTGAAGCTGTGGCCGATCTCATCGCTTCGGAGTCGGAGGCACAGCACCGCATGGCGCTCACGCAGATGAAGGGGGGCTATAGTGCCGAATTCCGTTCGCTTCGGGAGCGTCTCATTCACCTCACCTCACTCATGGAGCTAGAGCTAGACTTCAGTGAAGAAGATGTGAACTTCGCCGACCGTACACAGCTACTCAGCTTACTTGACGAACTAACCAACAAGATCGAACGACTTACCGACAGCTTCCGTCTCGGTAATGCGATCAAGAAGGGCATCCCCGTAGCGATCGCAGGAGCGACCAACGTCGGTAAGAGCACCCTCCTCAATGCCCTGCTTGGTGAAGAGCGTGCGATCGTGAGTGACATCCACGGGACGACCCGTGATACGATCGAAGATGTCCTTAATATCGAGGGCATACTCTTCCGCTTCATCGACACGGCTGGACTGCGCACGACTTCGGATACCATCGAAGCGCTGGGCATCGAACGAAGCTACAGCAAAATTGCTTCTGCCCACATCGTGCTCCTTGTGGTCGATGTGACTCGTCTCACAGAAGAGACTTACCTCGCTTCTCTCAGTGAAGTACTCCCTCACCTAGCGGAGAAGCCCCTTCTTGTCCTGCTGAATAAGACCGACCTTCTCGGGGAAGAAGCTCTTGACACACTTGTCACAAGTTCGCCATTCTTCAAGTCGCTACCTTCTGATACACCGCTCCTACCCATCTCGGCACGGGCACAGACGGGCCTCGAAGGCTTGCGTAAGGCGCTGATTGATTCGCTTGCTCTCCCTCACCTCGCTCCCTCTGACCTCGTCGTTAGCAATGCTCGTCACCACGCTCTCCTGAAGGAAGCGCTCACGGGGCTACGACTTGTTCGTCAGGGTCTAATGGATGGTCTCTCCACGGATCTCTTGACGCCCGACCTGCGTCGAGCGATCACGTCGATCGGAGAAGTCACCGGTAGCGAGATCACCAGCGACTCCATCCTGCACAACATCTTCGCCCACTTCTGCATCGGTAAGTAGCTGCCTCGTTGTAGTGGAGCGAGAGTGCCCACCTTTTTTCCTTTGGCCGTGCTTCACTTCGCCCTCTCCATGCTTCTGTTTTGTTTGTATTTTCTACCAAATAAGGCGAGGGCTTATGTCATACTATCACGTATACATTGTAATCAATGATCGCAAGGCTAGGTGCTATTATTTAGAGAACACTGATATGGCGAAACTCAAATAGGGGGTAATTCTGCCTTATTACCCGATCTTCTGGAATACTGCTCCTTAAAGTGCATCACTCGCTCAAGGATGAGCACCCAAGTATCTTCGTATCTCAAGTGAATAGAAACCTCATACACATTATCTGAACTATCGGAATCTCCTAACATCAGTGTATGCTAATTCTCATGTCGGACAGTATGCCAGCTTGAGATGCTTCCCCAATCTGTCAATTTGTCTATCACATCCTTTTTCCACCAACATGGCATGGTCTTCGTAATCGTCATTAGTAAGTGCAAGCAAATAAAGCCTCACTTAACATGTCGAATTTAAACAGAAATCTATGACAGCATTTGATTTGAAAAAGATTGCCTCGGCTGGAGGGAACCTCATTATTAATGAAGGCAACTACTCAGGGCTAGACCTGAAAATGGTTGCGACTGCTAGCCGTGAGGGGAAAGGAACCCTTATGATCAAAAGAGTTCGTAGACTTAGCGGACTCGACTGCCAGAATATAGCATCTGAAAATCCAGGACACGTCACCTTCGATTTCAGTGAGGAATAACAGTTATCTCAAAAGCAAGTAAACTATGGAGTATTATGCCAATCTGAGAGGAAACTCACCAATCGTGGGATACGAGATTTACCCAACGAGTATTATTGTCTACTTCAAGGGAGGAAAACCTTATTCTTATAGCTACGATAAGGCAGGGGAAAAGAATGTAGAGACAATGAAACTCTTGGCTAAGAGTGGTTCGGGTCTAAGCGCATATATCACACAGCATGTGCGTTTCCTATATGATTAGATTCATTGACTTAGGTCACAGAGAAAAGGCTAGCTATACTTGGCCTATGGGATAAAACCTATATCTACAGTGTTCTCGCCATATGCAAGCTAGTGGTGAGACAGACAAAAGCTATATAGCTTTGGGCTGATTCCTATATAGGATCACTCCGATTGCTATATAGCTTTTGTTGTATTCCTATATAGCTTTCGGGTGATTACTATATAGGATTGACACGATTCCTATGTAGTAATTACTGCATTCCTATATAGTAATCGGAGCGAAGCTATATAGGAATGTTCAGAAAGGAATTGCTAACTTTGTAGAGTCCTACCAAGTAAGACACGTAACTACATTACTAACAGCTTAATACCATTTGAATCCCATGGGAAAAAACAAGCCTTTAGCCTATGTGCTACGCGAAAGAAAAATGAGCATCGGCAAGCTCAAAGGGCAGATCGTACAAGTTGCATCGCCCACAGACCGACGTAGCGTCTCCTTCGACCACTTCTGCGAAATGGTCGCCGACCAAACTACTTTCAACTACATGGAGGTAGCCTCCGTGCTCAATCTAGCTGCCGACATGGCGAGAAAGCTAGTCGCTAACGGCGATATGGTCGAGTTCGGTCGTCTCGGTAAACTGAAGCCTAGCTTCAAGAGCAAGGTCGTACCCAAGGGAGAGGAATTTAATGCCAACACCCACATCACCGAAGCTCGCGTGATACTCCGACCCAACTCCGAGTACTTCCGCTTGGATGATGTGAGCTTCGAGCGGGTCACTCCCCGCACGAAGAAGCCCAAGAAGTCCACGCCTGATGCTGGAGGAGGCGCTTCGGACAACCATTCGGGTAACCCGTCTGGCGACGGGCATCTAGGCATCTGATGGATACGAAGTGATATGATTCTTCGTAGCTTTTAGCTCGCTATCCAGCTCCTTAGTCATCTATCTAGTGAAGGAAGCTCCCTGAACTTCCTTCACTAGAGACTGGGAGGGAACGGCTACAAGAAGCCGTTGTATCCGACTCCCATCCCACAGGCTTGGTCTTTGGAGGCCAGCTCTATATCATTACTACGAATCTTAACAGCAGAAATGAATCCCATACTATCAGGTCAAAGTCTCGTTGATACACTGAGAGAGCATTGCGACCAAGCGAAAGAACGCATCTGGATAGCTTCTCCCTACATTGGGAGCTTCAAAGATGTACAGAAGATCATCGGTGGTAACTGGATGCGTAGCCACATAGATTTTCGGGTACTAACTGATGTCGAGTCTGGCTTTATTCGGCATGATACCTACACCGGATTCATAGCAAGCCCCAACACCGAGATCCGTAGTCTGTTCAACTTGCACGCAAAAATCTACCTCATCGATGATTGGTGTCTCCTGACTTCTGCGAACCTTACCGGCATGGCGTTCAGTGCTAGGCACGAAGTCGGGCAGGTGGTGTCTGGCCTAGAGCAGGTGGTCAAACTCTTTGACCAATGGTGGAAGAAGGCTCAGGCGGTCTCATCTCTGCCCCCGTCTCCTTCCAAAACTGTTACAGACAAAGAGGACTCAAACAAATATAAGGTACTCTATAAGCTACCTAAGTACACCTCTGAAGAGAGTGACCAGTTCCGTAAGAAATGCAATCAGTTCAAGGAGTTTGCCTCTCTATACGAATCCGTCACTGGACGTAATCAACAGATGGTCCAAGAGGGATTCTCTTTGTATGAAGAGGTCGACTACTTCTTTAACTATCTCTACCATTATCATCCTGACAGGCCATCTAAGGAGTATACTAAGGAGGTGCGATCATTAACCTCAAAGGAGAAGAAGCAAGAGATTCGTGACTACTTTAAGTTAATGTCAATGTCCTATGCGCCTGGAAGTGGACAGTGGCGCTTAAAGCGGAGGAATCGCATCCGTAAGATCCTCCCTTTTAAGGCTGGTAGCTCTCCTCGAAAGGAGGAGATAGAGAAAGTTTTGGAGTGTCTACACTCCCTATGCAGCTATCCGATAAATAGAACCAGGATACTCAATAACAACAATCCACGAAGCATCGCTAGGGCATGGAATCGACTTATCCAGACTCCCTCTATCAATTCCCAACTTATTAAAGAGGTTATTGGGAAGATCAAGTACTTTGGGATGTCCTCTGCCTGCGAACTCATAGCTTGGTATTCCCCTGAGAAGTATCCTATGATCAATCGCAACTCTGAGAGTGGTATGAGATTCTTTGGTTTTGACATCTAGCCGAGAAGAAGTCTGTCGCTGATTCATTCGAGAGGCTACCAAGCAAGAGATTTGCTTGGTAGCCTCTTCTCTTATGCGTGAATGAGAGATATTGAATTTCATTAGAAGTTACCCCAAAAGTTATTGGAAAGACTTGTAGTGTATCGAGAGACCTTAGATTCTCTATTGCTAGCTCTCAGGGGGAAGCAAGGCTATGCTCGCTAGGATAAATGGAGGTTTTGGTGTATCTTTGCCAGCGTTTTACGGTTATCTCGTAGACGAGACGCCTGAGGCGAACCTAGCCTCGGACTCGTGTGATGGGAAATTAGTAGACACTAATTTTGAGTAACACAATTAATTAGAAAGAAAGAATGAAGTCATTCGCACTCGCTGGTAAGCTCCGTCCCGAGCTTGGCAAGAAGGCCGCTAAGGGCCTACGTGCAGGCGACCAGATCCCTGCAGTCCTCTACGGAGGCAACGAAGTAGTTCACTTCACCGTAAGCCAGGATGGCGTACGTAATCTCGTCTACTCTCCAGACATCTTCGCTATCGACCTCGACATCGAAGGCCGTCAGGTTAAGGCAATCCTTAAGGATCTGCAGTTCCACCCTGTGACGGATGCTATCCTTCACCTCGACTTCCTTCAGGTAGAAGCTACGAAGCCTATCGTGATGGAAGTGCCTGTCGTCCTCACCGGTCACGCTGAGGGTGTGAAGGCAGGGGGTAAGCTCAGCCTTGAAATGCGTAAGCTCAAGGTTCGTGCTCCTTACACCGAAATCCCTGAGAAGCTCTTCATCGACGTCACCGAGCTCGGTCTTGGTAAGACGATTCAGGTGGGCGCACTCTCCTTCGAAGGCCTCGAAGTCATCAACGCCAAGAACGCTGTCGTCTGCGCTGTCAAGCTCACGCGTGCGGCTCGTGGTGCGATGGCTAAGGGTGGCAAGTAAGCAGCCATCCTCTAGTGGATGCCGTGCCTGAGAGCACGGTGTATCCTCAGTCACCTCAAGGGCTATCTGCGCATCTGCGTAGGTAGCCCTTCTTTTTACATCGTCGGACTCCATAAACCATGTCGATCACCCGTTCTATTTTCCTTTCCCTAAGCTTGGCTTTGAGTACCTGCCTAGCTGCTGCTCCACTACCAGAGGTACTCTCTTTCTTGAAAGGCTATGACTCTCGCCCCGGAGTACGTGCTACGATCCTAGTGCGTGACCTTCAGACGGGGGAGACGATCCTCAGTCACCGCAGTGATGAGACTTTCCGCCCAGCGTCGCTTGTCAAGATCGCCACGACGGGCGCTTTCCTATCCATGCGAGGTCGGGACTACCGCTTCCATATGCCTATCGCTCTACGCGGAGAGCTCGTCGATAGCACATGGCGAGGCGATCTTATCCTAGGGGCATCTGCGGATCCCTCGCTCGGATCGCATTACATCGCAGGACCTGGGCGACTCGTTCGTCAGGTGCGAGACCTACTGCTAGCACGTGGGATCAAGCGTATCTCAGGGCGTCTCCTGCTGGATATGGCAGGCTTCCCCCCACCTTATTATAGCGAACACTGGCCAGACGAAGACCTCGATCACTACTACGCTGTACCTGTCTCGGGCTTTAGTCTGGCAGACAACTACGCTGACCTCTATCTCTACGATGAAGGCGAAGGCTTAGGCGTAGATCTCCAGCTGGCTGGGCTTCCTTTGCCCTATCAGAAGGAGTTCTCCCGAGGGGCAACCAATCGCCTTAACCTCTCGCTCCATCCCAAGCTCCATAGCCTTATGCTAGCTGGCTCGGTGCGTGCGGGCAGACAAGGGGTCTACCTCCGTCAGCCTCTCTCTGATCCTCCTGCTTTCGCTGCTCACTGGCTCTCTGAGGGTCTCCGTGGCTATGGCATTCCGCTGGATAAAGCTCCTCAAGTCGTCTATGGAACAGAGCCTATGCGTGGGCTGGATACCATCGGCTTCTATCGCTCGCTAGCAGCTGACACGCTCGCCAGGATCACCAACTTCCGCAGTGCCAATGGCTATGCTGAAGCACTGGCCTATGTGCTCAATGAGCCCCAAGATCGTGCTTCCGGTCAACCTGTCGCTATGCGTCGCTTCTGGCAGGAGCGACTTGGGCTGACGGATGCCTCCTTCTTTCCTCAGGATGGATCGGGCCTAAGTCCTACGGGTGGACTGACTTCGGAAGCACTGACACGTATCCTTGCCGATCTTTGGGCTAACCCTAAGGTGCGTCGCTCCTTCCTTGCCTCCCTGCCACGTGCAGGTGTCGAGGGGACGGTGCGTAGCTTGGATGTGCCTAGCGAGATCACTGCCTATCTTAAGAGTGGCTCGATGCGTGGCGTACGTGGCTATGCGGGCTACGTACAGCGGGACGAGAAGTGGTATAGCGTCGTCTATATCGCCAACGGAAGTATTGTCCCCGAGGATGTGCGCTCTACGTTTACGCGCCTGCTGACTGGGCTCTTCACTGACAGATCTATGGCTTCTCCTCTAGTTGTCAAGGCGTCATCACCTGCCGAGAGTAGCTCTTCAGAGAAGAAGGTCACGAGACCCTCGACGAAGCGTCGAGGGAAGTCTCGGAGATAGTCCTCTTCATTCATCCAAGCGAGGAGCTTTCCTCGTCTTGAGCTGAAGCAAAATCTAACCCGATCAAGGTCTCTAAGGTGCCTTGATCGGGTTTTTCTTGTTGAGAAGCTTGCCGGGTGGGGAGGAAGAGCTTAACCTTTGCTTTGGGAAAGCTCTATGTCTATTCCAGCAGAGGTTAGTCTTTATGTGAGCCAAGGTTTACCTTCGCTCTTTCTGATAGCTGGGTGATCGTCCTGAGTCTACGAGCTTGCTCGGCCTTAGGACTTAGCTCGGGGAGGTGTTCCCTTGGATGGGTCGTTTGTGTTCCTATCGTTTGGGGGAGGGAAAGGTTTCCCTTTTAAAGGAGAAACTAACCGTGGACGAAGAGTTTAGGTTATCTTTGCAGGACAGAGTCGTAGACTTGGCTTTGATCTAAGAGCAACAGATACAACGAAATACTTATGAGTACTAAGCGCACTATCCCATCCTCCGAGCTGATTATCAATGGTGATGGCTCGATCTTCCACCTTCATCTGCGTCCCGAGCAACTAGCTGATCGCGTCTTCTTGGTCGGTGATCCAGCTCGTGTCGATATGGTGGCTTCACGCTTTGACCATATCGAATGTAATGTTACCAGCCGTGAGTTCCACACGATCACAGGCCTCTACAAGGGAAAGCGTATCAGTGTCGTCAGCCATGGGATCGGCACGGACAATATCGACATCGTGCTTAACGAGCTTGATGCACTGGCTAATATCGACTTCGATACACGTCAGGAGAAGGAATCCTTCCGTCAGCTGACGCTAGTACGTGTCGGTACCTCCGGAGGGCTACAGGATGAGACCCCCATAGGTACGTATGTCGCTGCCGAGCACTCTATCGGCTTCGACGGTGTCCTTTATTTCTACGGAGATACGGAGCGTGTTCGCAACCGCTCCTTCGAGGCTGAGCTCCTGAAGCAGCTAGACTGGTCTATCGAAGGCCTTCGTCCCTATGTCGTCGCAGCCGACCCAAGCCTCATCGAACAGATATGTCAGCAGGATATTCTCCGTGGGAATACAATCGCAGCCAATGGCTTCTATGGTCCCCAAGGTAGACAGCTTCGTCTCCCCCTGCATGACCCCGAGCTGAACAAGAAGATCCAAGCCTTCGACTACGAAGGACGTCATCTGACGAACTATGAGATGGAGAGCTCCTCTCTGGCAGCTCTCTCCGCCCTCATGGGGCATCGTGCGATGACGGTATGCTGTATCATCGCTGGGCGTAAGGCTCAGAATATGAATACGGACTACAAGGGTAGCATCGAGGGGCTCATTGATCTCGTCCTCGAGCGTATCTAGCTCTTTGTCGTGAATCAGCTGAGTAGCTTACATCTACTATACATCTTCATCGGAGGAGGCTCAGGTAGTCTCCTCCGCTACCTCTTAGGCTATGGTGTGGCACGACTATGGGGCGAGCCCACTCCCTGGGCTACATGGGGCATTAATCTATTAGGTTCGCTCCTCATCGGCTATCTTTTGGGGCGAATGGGAGAGTTCTCTTCGGAGGTTTCCCTATCTCTTCGTTGTCTGCTCATCGTGGGATTCTGTGGAGGGTTTACGACCTTCTCCACGTTTTCAGCAGAGCTTCTTAGCCAGCTGCGAGAGGGGTATCTACTCGGAGCTTTATCCTATGTGGTGCTCAGCATCTGTGGTGGACTCCTCGCAGTCTACCTTGGATCGAAGTTAGCCGAGTAGGGTAGTCCTGCTAACGTTATTTCTAATTCAGTCTTATGCACATTCGTCCATTAGCTTACCTAGCTGTTGCTTTCCTCTCACTTCACTCGCTACTTCATGCTCGACCGGTGGATCCGTCTCGAGCGACGAAGCTAGCCTACAATTTCCTGCAGTCTGTGCAGCCTCAAGGCGGGCGCAATCTCGGGATACTGAAGGGGGAAGAGACCCCGACCTTCTATGTCTACAATCGGGAAGAGGGCGCTGGAGGCTTCGTCCTCGTAAGTAAGGACGATAGTCGTGGTGCCATTCTCGGCTATAGCACGCAGGGACGCTTCGTCTTGGATAGCCTTCCAGAAGGGCTTCGCACGATCTTCTTGAGCTGGATGCCTGCATCTTCGTCTGCTCAGGAAGCTCGTCGGATCGACTTCCCCCAGCCGATGAAGAAGCCGATCACGCCTCTGCTGAAGAGTAAGTGGGGGCAAATCGGCTATCAGTATAACTCTCTGACTCCGCTCTTCAATGGTTCGCATTCGCCAAGTGGGTGCGTTGCTACAGCGGTCGCACAGATCATGTACTACCACCAGTGGCCTCTGCAGGGGAAAGGCTCGCATAAGCACTTCAATCCACAGATCGGTACGGTAGATTTCAGCAAGCATACCTATCACTGGGATCAGATGCTACTGGTCTATGGGCGTAGCGAACTCTACCAGAGGAATGGCTATCCTTACCCCGAGGATGCACCTCGCTTCACGTCAGTATCTAGGCTCATGTATGATGTGGGTGTCGCTGTCAATATGAACTATACGCCCAGCTCTAGCGGAGCCTATTCCGAACAAGTTCCGAAGGCTATGCAAGATTACTTCGACTATGAGGCGAGCAAGATACTAACGAAGAGCCTCCTGGGGGAAGATGCCTTGGAAGCCTTCGTAGAGCAAGAGCTTCGGGCTGGCTTCCCTCTCTACATTAGTGGGGAGAACCGTCGAGGTGGCGCTGGCCATGCCTGGGTGATCGATGGGATGGATGCACAGGGTTTCTTCCATATGAACTTTGGTTGGGATGGAGCGAGTGATGGCTTTTATTCCCTAAGGGTAATCAATCCAAGTCAGTTGGGTCCCGAATTTCAGGGTAAAGGTCGTCCTACCTTCTCGTCTAACCTGCAGTTGATCGCCCTACACCCTAAGAAAGCTGGGAGTATGCCCCTCGATACGGAGCATGAGCTCCTTCGTCCCCGCCTGAGAGCTAACCTCGGGTGCTACATTCATCTAGTGAGTGAGCGGAGAGATGGACTCGTCGTCGAGATGAGCGATGTAGTCAATCGGACAGGGAAGAGCTTCACTGGGGACTATGGTTATGGCCTCTATGATGACGCAGGTCAGCTCCTGCGGGTCTATCCCTCGAAGTATCATCCCAAGGGGGGCTATCGTACGCTCCCCGAAGATGGACTGATCAATGCGAAGGAACAGGATCTCCTGCCTATCCAAGGTCTAGCTGATGGAGTCTATAGCCTTAGGTTGATGAGTAGCGAGCGTCAGGGTGAGCAAACCTGGATGCCGTGGTTCCCGATGCAGGAGACACCTTCGCTAGAGTTTGAGTTAAACCAAGGAAAGGTCACAGTACTCGAAGAGAGTAGCGTAGACGGAGGATTACAGCCGATGGCACAGCCCCTGCACGGACATATCACTGCCGGCAAGCAGGTGCAGATCGGCCTTCTCCTGAAGAATCTTACAGGTATTGATCCCGATCTTAGTCTGTCGCTTCACCTACTGGATGCCTCTGGCAAGCGTATCAGCTCGACGACGACAGCGTCCCCAGTGACCTTCCGTCCGCTGGGTACGGAGCTTGTCTACTTCCAGCTCAGCATTCCAGCAGGACTACCAGCGGGGAAATATCAGGTAGAGCTAGAGGCTAAGCGCTTTGATGAGAAGGTAGCAGTCCAGAAGTATAAGCTCCGAGAAGATCTCTTCATCGAGGTTCATGAGCCAGTAGCTGGATCTCTGGAGGTGCTCCAAGCGAGCGCTCTGACAGATCCCGTCACGGCTTTAGGAGCCTACACGCTTCTTGATCTGGAGCAGACGCCTAACCTTCGCCTTCGTCTCCAACTACTACGCCCAGCTACCGATGAGACTAAGCTGGACGAAGTCCGTATCTCTCTCGTGGATGTATATACTGGGTCTAAGATCCTCTGTGGGATCTCGCGTGTGTCAGACCTTGCCCATAGCGACCAGCCTGCTCAGCTTCAGACCGTCCCATTGAAGGGATCGCTAGCGGAGCAGCTGACCTTGGGGCACGTTTACCGTCTCGCTGTCGAAGGAGTGCGCTCGGGTAAGACTTACGACCTCTGGCCTACGGTCTTGCGGCAGGCTTACCTTGGCTTTCTAGGGGTTAGTGCTACGCCTAAGGGAGGAGATCCCCGCGTCATCCAAGCTCTAGATCCTGCACAAGTGAAGCCAGAGGAAGAGCCGAAAAAGCCAGAGGAGGAGAAGAAACCCGAAATAACTCCCGTAGATGAAGCGTCTGCCTTTGCTCCCATTTGGCAGTATTTCCCAGGCGAAGCCCGCTTGCGTGTGCAGGGTGAAGGTCTACGTCAGGCCGAGGTATTCAGCCTCTCGGGGAAGCTCCTGCAGACCCAAGCGCTCTCGGGGGCTCTTGAGACCGAGTTCTCTCTAGGCTCTCTCCCCTCAGGGATCTATTTCATCCGACTAGTCGGAGCCAGTGGATCTCGTACGATCCGTGTACGTCGCTAGGAGCACCTAGACGAGATAAACCCTCCATACACGAGTCTTTGCTAGAAGCGAAGGCTCGTGTTTTTCTTTCTCAGTCGGTCATCTCTTCTTATATTCCTTTAGCTTGGCCGTGAGAAAGGTCTAGGTTTGCTCGTGTAAAGCCTAACCTTTCCTCCGAGAGAGGTAAAGCTTTCTGATTCGTAAGGGGTTACGTTAGGAGAATGAAGTAACCCCACATCCTCTGACAACAGAGAAGGTGGGGCTATCTGAATATATGCCTTGAAGAGGACGAACTGATGTCGTCAGAGGAAGGAGGCTAGGAGCAAACGCTTAGAAACGATAGGTAGCGGTAAGATTGACATTACGAGGAGCACCAGGGAAGGAACGTAGTCGGTCATACCCAGATATGTAGTAGCGCTTGTCGAGTACATTGTTGAGGTTCAATTGGAGCTGTACGGCATGGATCTTATAGTAGAGTGCCGCATGGACAAGGGCGTAGCCAGGGTAGCTGACGACATGCGCACGGCGGCCCACTTGTCCAAGGCGCTCGGAGACACCGTTGACGCCGAGGCCGATACCCAAACCTCGTAGAGCTCCGGAGGGTATGATGAGCTTAGTCCAGAGGTTAGCCGAGTGACGTGGGGTGCCTGGGCGCTGTAGGTTGAGATCACGAGTTCCGGTGGGTGCCTTGGTGATCTCTGCTTCGTTGAAAGCGTAGCTAGCTACGACGCTCCAGTAGGGTAGTAGGGAGCCAGCTATATCAAGCTCGAAGCCACGAGAGCGTTCTTCTCCGATAGGGACCATGAGATTGGGCTCTCCGGCTACCCCTGCATTGTAGAGCGTATTGCGTTGGCGTAGATCGAAGAGAGCTGCGGTGACACTGAGGCGCCCTTTCAGATAGTCACCCTTGAGGCCTACTTCCCAGAGCTCACTCTTGAGCGGATCAAAGGGTCCACCTGTATCAGGATTACTCTGTACCGTGACGCTCTGAGGCTCAAATCCTCGGATCCACGTAGCATACAAATTAGTCGAGGAGAGGACATTATAGACGAGTCCAATACGTGGGGTAAAGGCATGTTGGTGCGTCTTAGCTTCGACGCTCGCCGTCGATTTAGTCACATCGGTAAACCATTCTAGTCGGGCTCCTAGGAGTAGCTGGAGCTTTCGCCAGGAGAGTTGCTCCTGGAGGTAGATGCCTTGGGCATATTGTGTAGCAGGGCGTACCTCTTTAGGTGAATAGATATACTTAGAGATATCTTGGTAGAGATTCCCTTGGTTAGAGCTCAGGTCAAAGGCTGGTACGTTGGTACGAGGGTTGCCCTCCTTGTCCAGTAGGTAGTTGCTAACCTTATCCTTGTCGAAGTCCTTGGCTGTACGCCCGTTCTTTAAGAGATAGCCTCCAGCTTCGATATACGAAGAGCCAGGTAAGAGGTCGGTAGCGAAGTAATCGTACCCAAGTAGGATCTTGTGCTTGATATCTTTGGTCTGGAGATCCCAGGTGAGGTAATTATTGAAGCTATGGTTTCGGAAGTGGCGCAATCGCTGTGTGACACGCATAAGCACCTTGTTTAGATCTTCCTGGCCATCGGCTTTCTTGACGAAGGCATTGTCTTGGGAATGCTCTAGCATATCCTCGTCATAGGAGGAGTATAGGTAGGTACTATGGAAGAGTAGTCCTTGGGTGAGTTGGTGGGATAGATTGAGTGTTAGATTGACGTTGTTCTCCTTGAGGTAGTCATTGGCCGCAGATTGCGTAGCTGAGATGGGGCGGGAGAAAAGATCGCCGTCTCCAAAGATAGCGACACCACGATCGAGCTTCCCGAGGCTACGGTTATAGACGAGATCCATACCCAGCTGGGTACGCTCAGATAAGAGATAGCTCAAGGAGGGGGCGATAATATAGGTGGAGAGTCCCTGTAGATCTCGGAAGCTGTCAGAGCTTTCATAGCCGAGATTTAGACGATAGAGAAGTGTCTTTTTCTCGTTTAATGGACCAGTGAAGTCGGTATGAGCTCGTGTTGTACTGAAGCTACCCGTCGTAAGGCTGACTGATCGACGGATGACGTCTAGCGGTTTCTTGGTTACACGATTGATTACGCCACCTGGAGCTGCGTTCCCGAAGAGAGCAGAGGAGGGCCCTTTGATGATTTCGACTCGCTCTACGTTCGCTAAGGATGACTGACGCCAGAGACTCGTCTGAGATCGCATCCCATTGACTAGGTTTCCCGAGTTGCGATTGCCTGTCGTTCTGAAGCCACGGATAGAGAAATCATTGTAGAAAGAGTATTGATTCACCCCACTAACGTTCTTGACGACATCGTTAACGGTGACCGCTGCTTGGTCTAAGATGAGCTCCTTGGTCACATAGCCGATAGATTGGGGTACCTCTCGTAGTGGTGTGGCGGTTTTAGTTCCTGCGAAGGAGATCGTATTCTTGTAGGTCTGCTCCCTACGACCCAAGACATCTACTGCTGGTAGCAGGTCTTCTCGCTCCGTGAGGATAAAGTCTTCATGCTGATGAGAGTCGGCGTTTATTCTACCTCCGAAGACGATTAGGCGTTCTTGGGGCTCATATCCCAGAGCCTGAATGCGTAGGATATGCCTGCCAGCAGGTACCCCTGTCAGGTGATAGAAGCCTCCTCGACCACTATGAGCCTGTAGGGTAGTCCCTAGGATGTAGACCTTCACCTCGCTTAGAGGGACGCCATTGACATCTGTGAGCTGTCCACGGATGTCATATCGTTGATGTAATGGTGAGCGAAGTCTGCCTGCACGGTTGGGTTTAGAGAGGGTATCCGCAGATAGCTCGGTGCTTACGCTGTCTGTAGCTACTTGGGCGGTGAGCCTACCCTGTGTGATTAGCGACACAAAGAGGAAGGCTATAGTCAGTTGGCTAATCTTCATATTGAGTTTAGTGAAGTGGGTTACGGCAAGAGATGAACTCGTCTTTCTCTTGGATAAATAGTCAATTCTAAGCCTTAGGAGTGGATAAGCTGTGCACTTCGCCCTCCTTTACTTCTGGCGTGACAAAAGTAGCATAAGGGTATGGATAGAAGGTAAAAATGTGTTATTTTACCTAAATATGGGGATTAAATTAGGTTAATGACTACCAATATAAGAGGATCTCTTGGGTGCGATCTAGCTCTGTTCGCTAGCGTTTAGCTCTTGATGGAGATAAACGTCTAGGTTTACTTGTGTAAAGCTTAGCCTTTTCGATGAGAGAGGTAGAGCTTTACTTGACCTAAGGCTTATCTTCCCCCAAGGAGAGGTCGTGACTTGGTAGAGGGGAGGTAGTAGAGGGAGACGCCTTCTGCTGAGGTGTTGAGCGCCTTTCGCCTAGCTGGGAATTAGCAGAGAATGTTGTATCTTTGCGCTAACTCACGAGAGAGTCGACTCTCAGCGTGGTGTAAGTGGGCTCAGTAGCTTAGTTGAATAGAGCGTCAGATTCCGGTTCTGAAGGTCGAGGGT
>ERZ773073.195-NODE-195-length-35395-cov-42.761998_pt1 | contig 35395 bp, 33 predicted proteins | sample MGYA00580616_ERZ773073 | MGnify/ENA primary metagenome ERZ773073 (study PRJEB29015, sample SAMEA2737960) | human oral metagenome | biome: human oral; feature: human-associated habitat; material: dental | place: China | collected 2131 ...
TGAACTTCTTGTTATCTCTAACAAGCACAGACTATATCTTATCCATAGTGTATCTCAACACCTTAGGCGAAACCACTTCCAATACCAATCGCTTGTATTGTACTCCCCTCACGAGGGATAGTCGTTGAACTTTCCTTTTCAGGCTTAGCTGCTGATTGTCTATTATCATAATGTTTAGGATTTAACCTTGCACCATCTAGTATATTTTTTCTGCTTTCGCCACCATCACACTTATACCATATTCTCACTTAGGTATTATGTTGTGGTTATACTAGCTTTAAGAGTTCCCAGCAATTCAGTTTCTTTGTTGCACGGTTTTGCTCCGTGTCTACATACAAGTTTCCCTATATGCTTACTAAAATTTTCGTGCAATTCATCTCATGACTGGGCATTATCTCTCCTTAACAAGTTAAGGAGCTTAGCCTTGTGTCACGAGTGTTCTTGCATTATTTAATAAAAACCAGATTTTTTCTTATCTATTGGATAAGCAAGTTTTCTTTCTCCCCATTTTTCTGTTTTAGCTATTGTAGCTCCATTTGAAGTTAATAAAGCATTTACTTGATTTATTAATTCTTCTCTTCCTTCTTCTAAAACAGTAGGATTGATGATGTACATGATTTCATATTTTCTCATAGCATTAACCTCCTCCCTTTGGTTTTTGCCCAAAACACATTGATTTTGAGCAGGGCTTTATAAGTATATCATACAAATACTTTTTTTGCAAATATAAATTAATATATTTTCATTAATTCTTTTATTTTAGCTATAACTTCATTTTCAGAAACTTCAAGAGTTTCAGCTGTTCTTCTTATTTTTACTTCAACTATACCTTCATCAGCTCTTTTTCCAACAACAACTTTGAATGGGAAACCAATTAAATCAGCATCTTTAAACTTGAATCCAGGTTTTTCATCTCTATCATCTAACATTGAATCAATTTTTTCTTCTTCTAATTCATTGTAAATTTTTTCAGCTAATTTTACTTGTACTTCATTTTTTATATTTGCTGGAATTACATCAACAATATAAGGTGCTATTGATACTGGCCAAATAATTCCATTTTCATCATTATTTTGTTCTATTGAAGCTGCCATAGTTCTTGTAACTCCTATACCATAGCAACCCATTAACATATATTGTGTCTTACCATTTTCATCAAGATAAGTAGCATTCATAGCCTTAGAATATTTATCTCCTAATTTGAATATTTGTCCACATTCAATTCCTCTTGCTGAATGTAATTTTCCACCTGTTATGCAATTGTCACCAACTCTAACTTTTCTTATATCATCCACTATATCAGCCTTATAATCTCTACCATAGTTTACATTTTTATAGTGATAATCTTTTTGGTGAGAACCAACTATATGATTTGAAATTTCTGGCACAGATAAATCTGCTACAATTTTAATTTTAGTAGGTAATTTATATGGTCCTATATAACCTTTTTTCAAACCTAATTTTTCTATTTCTTCATCAGTAGCCATTTCAACTTCCACTGCATTTAAAATATTTTTTAATTTAACCTCATTAACTTCAAAATCTCCTCTTATTAGAACCAAATAGATTTCATCAGTTCCCATATCTTTGTAAGTCAATGCTTTTACAGTTCTTTCTAAAGGAACATCCAAGTATTTTGCTAAACTTTCTATTGTTGGACAATCTGGAGTATGAACAAGCTCAATTTCTTTTAATTCTTCCTTTGGAGGATTGATAAGTTCACTCACAGCCTTTTCAATATTTGCTGCATATTCTGAACCATCAGAATAAATAATTTCGTCTTCTCCTGATTCTGCTAATACTTGAAATTCTTGTGAACCACTTCCACCAATATTTCCAGAGTCTGCATCAACTGGTCTAAATTTTAAACCACATCTTGTAAAAATTCTTGAATAAGCATCTCTCATATTTAAAAATTCTTCGTCTAATGATTCTTGAGAAGTGTGGAAAGAATAAGCATCTTTCATAGTAAACTCTCTACCCCTCATAAGTCCAAATCTTGGTCTTCTTTCATCTCTAAATTTTGTTTGAATATGATATAGATTAATAGGAAGAGATTTATATGAAGAAATATCACTTCTAATTATTGCTGTTATCATTTCTTCTTGTGTTGGAGATAGAACAAAATCTCTTTCATGCCTATCTTTTAATCTTAGCATTTCTGCTCCCATGACATCCCATCTTCCACTTTCTTGCCAAAGTTCAGCTGGTTGAACAACTGGCATTAAAAGCTCCAATGCTCCTGCTCTATCCATTTCTTCACGAACAATATTTTCTATCTTTTTAATAGTTCTATATCCTAATGGTAAATAAGCATAGATACCACTTGCTAATTTTTTTATCATACCTGCTCTTAACATAAGTTTATGGCTGGCAATTTCTGCCTCTTTTGGTGTTTCTTTTAAAGTCTTTATATATGCTTTACTAAACCTCATTTTTTCCCTCCAATTAATTTTAAAATATACCTAATAATTTTAACACATTTGTCTAACTTTGTCTTTATTTTTTAATTTCCTGCTTGTATATCAGAAAATTTTTGCTCTATATCATATTTTAAATAGATATTTTCTATTTCTCCCTTGTGTTCTTTTAAATATTTTATACATTCATCTCTAACAAGTTTTATAGTTTTAACATCATAAATAATATCAATAAATTTTAAATCACTGAAACCACTCTGTCTTAAACCAAAAATTTCTCCTGAATTTCTAAGTTTTAAATCTTCCTCTGCTATTCTAAAACCATCTTCTGTTTCTTCCATAATAGATAATCTTTGTTTGGAATTTTCTGTTGTTGAATTAGAAATTAAAAAACAATATGATTGTTTTGAACCTCTACCAACTCTACCTCTTAACTGATGGAGTGCTGATAGTCCAAATCTTTCAGCATTATAGATAGTCATAATCGTTGAGGCTGGAACATCTATACCAACTTCAATAACTGTGGTTGCTATTAAAATATCATATTCCTTGTTTTTAAATTTAAGCATAACTTCATCTTTTTCTTTGGCTTTCATCTTACCATGTATTATTCCTATTTTCTTATTAGAGAATTTTCTCTCTATCTCCTCTGAAACTTTATCCACAGATTTTAATGCTATCTTATCACTTGTTTCTATAAGAGGTGCAACAAAATATGCTTGATTTCCATCATTTACCTTTTTGTAGATAAAATTATACATCTTTTCTAAATCTTCATCATTGGCTATCCATTTTGTTTTAATAGGAGTTCTTCCAGGTGGTAATTCATCTATTATTGATAAGTCTAAATCCCCATAGATACTTAAAGCTAATGAACGAGGAATAGGAGTGGCACTCATAACCAAAAGATTTCCTAAAAATCCTTTTTCTCTTAACTTATTTCTTTGATTAACTCCAAACCTATGTTGCTCATCTATAACTATAAGCCCTAACTTTTTGAAAATTACATCATCTTCAATCAAAGAATGAGTTCCTATAACTATATCTACTTCTCCATTTGCTATATCTTCTAATATTTCATTTTTTTTCTTTCCCTTAATACTAGAAGTCAACAGTTCCACTCTTAAACCTATTTTTTCTAATCTTTCTTTTATTCCAAGATAATGCTGATTAGCCAAAACTTCAGTTGGTGCCATCAATGCTCCTTGATAACCATTCTCTGCCATATATATAAGCATAACCATAGCAACAACTGTTTTTCCACTTCCAACATCTCCTTGAATTAGTCTATTTACAATCTTTCCATTTGAAATTTCATCATAGATTTCTTTTATAACTTTCTTTTGAGCATTAGTTAAGTTAAAAGTTAATTGTGATAAAAATTCCTTTACTTTTTCTTTTTTTCCTTCAACTTCATAATTTTTACTATTTGAATTTTCAATGATAAATCTATTTTTAAGTATTCCTAATTCTAAAATTAATAATTCTTCTATTGCAAATCTTCTTTTTGCTTCCTCTATTTCTTTCATAGATACAGGATAATGTATATTTTTAATAGCACTTTTTCTTTCCATTATCTTGTATTCTTTTATTAATTCTTTAGGAATATTTTCTTCAAAATAATTTAAGAAATTCACTAAAAACTTTTCTACTAATTTTCTTAAACTATTCTGTGTGATATTTTTATTGGAACTATATATTGGTAGAATCTCACTTTCTGATACTTTTTTTTGTCCAGAAAATAACTTATATTCTGGATTAATAAGCTGAAAAACAGCAGCCTTTTTAGTCTGCCCTATGAATATATATTCCTCTCCTACTCTCAAAGATTTCTTTATATAAGGCATACCAAACCATAGTATCTCCATTATCCCTGTACCATCAGTTACCATAGCTTTAACAATTTTTTTACCACTTCTCACTGTTAAATTTACAACTGACATCACATTTGCCTTTAAAACAACATATTCATTAAATTTTAATTCTCCAATTTTTTTAATATTTGTCCTATCATCATAAGCTCTTGGAAAATAATAAATTAAGTCATACACTGTGTTAATACCTAGGGATTTAAGACTTGATAGTTGCTTGGCTGTTATATATTTAGTTGGAATATCTTCTAATTTAGAATATATATTTCTATAACTCTCTATCATAGTAGCTCCTAATATTTTATAAAAAACTGTTGCAAATATTGCAACAGCTTTTTTTAGTCTAATTGTTCTAATATTTCATCTGGGATATCAAAGTTTGAGTACACATTTTGTGAGTCATCTAAATCTTCTAAAGCGTCATAAAGTGCCATAACTTTTTTAGCAGTTTCTAAATCAGTTATTTCAACTGTATTTTCAGGTATCATACTAATTTCTGCTTCTTCATATTGGTAACCTGCATTCTTTAAATTTTCAAGAACAGTTTGAAATTCTGTATATTCAGTAGTCACTTCAAAATATCCATCATCTTCTGTTACATCTTCTGCTCCTGCTTCCAATGCAGCCATCATAAATTCATCAGTATCTATTCCTTCTGATTTTACAGTTATTATTCCTTTTTTCTTGAACATCCAAGATACAGCTCCATCTGCTCCAAGATTTCCATCTTTACGACTGAAAGTCATTCTCATTTCTGAGGCTGTTCTGTTTTTATTATCAGTTACAGCTTCAACTATAAAGGCTGTCCCAGCAGGTCCATAACCTTCATATCTCATTTCTGTAAAATCTACACCTTCTAATTCTCCAGAACCTTTTTTAATTGCTCTTTCTAAGATATCCTTAGGCATATTTCCAGCTTTTGCTTTTTCTATTGCAAGTCTAAGTCTTGGGTTGAAGTTTGGATCACTTCCTCCTTCTTTAGCCGCTATTGTTAATTCTCTTCCAAATTTTGTGAATAGTTTAGCTCTTTTTTTATCTTGAGCTCCTTTTCTATGTTGTATATTATTCCATTTACTATGTCCAGACACAAAAAACCTCCTATAATTTTTAAATTTATAGTAAATTTTAACATATATATTAAATATATTCTAGTTTTAATTTTATTAAATTTTCACATACCATTCAAAAGGTATTCAAAGTACATTCGAAACTATTCGAATTTTTTTTTCTTTAATACCAATACTAATTTTATATATTTTCGAAACCATTCGAAAACTTTTTATTCAGCCCAAAACGGTATATAACTCTTATTTGGACCTACTTTTATTAATTTCATATTCTTAGCTTTTTTTATTAAATTTGATATTCTATCAGTTGAAGGTTTTGAATTATCTAATAAAAATCTATTTCTTAAAGATGAATTGGTCATATAATCTTCTATTGAATATCTAAAACAACAATGATAGTATAGAATATTTATTTTATCTTCTTCTACCATTTGCTCAAATTTCTTTTCTCTGAACAATTTAGCATTGACATATTCATTTGTTATAATAAATTTAGGTGTAAATAGATTATTTAGTTCAGATATTTCAACAATTCTGTCTATTCCACTTCCAAGTTCTTCACACAGTTTTAATTGCCTCATATAATATGCTAATTTTTCATTTCTACTTTTATTACAGTCATAAAATCTCCATAAATCTATCACTGATTTTCCAGGATTTGTTATTTCAACTCTATTGTCATACACCTCTATTTTTATTTCAGAACCAGTCATACTTAAATCTTGGTGGATAATTGCATTTGCAATCAACTCTCTAATAATAGCCTGAGGATAAAATTCAAATACCTCCATTCTTCCATTAATAGAACGTTGTTCTTGTGGTAAATATTTTTTTAATACTTTTATGATATTTTCAAATCCAATAGCATAGCCTTTTTTCCCTTCTAATTGTTCTCTTATTGAAGATTTAGTTATCCCATTATATATTACAATCCTAACTGCTTTTCTTTCTAAGTTAAAATCTTTTAAATTATGTGCTAGTAATAATGCACCTAATGCTTTTACTTTATAAAATTTATAATTTTCTTCTTTAACTATAAAACCATCTAGCTCCATTTCATCAATTATTTGTTGAGAAGTTTTGTTTTCATCCCAGCCTTTCATTTTAAAGTAAGTTCTATAATCTAAAAAATTTAAAACTTCTTCTATTGTCAGTTTTTCTCTTACAATTATTTCTTCATAATTAAAACCACTTGTTTTGTTCCAAAGTATTCTTAATTTTTCTGGATATTCTTTTGCTAACTTGTTATTTGAACCTATTCTTAAGTATATTTCATTTTTGTAACTTATAGGTGTATGTGTTGCACTAGGAATTTTAATTACGGATATCTTTTTATTATCAATTATATAATCATCAATAAATTCAAAATTTATTCGTGGCAAAAGCATAGTTGAAATATATAACTTTACTTCTTGACCTCCTTTTAAATGATATTCAGATAATCTATTTGAAGTTCCAAGAATTTCCCAAGTTTTATCTTTAATTCCTATAATAATATATCCATAATCTTTATCATCTAATAAACACGAATTTGCAATTGCTGATATTGTTTCTCCTAATTTATCAACTTCTATTTTATTTTATTTTCTTTTACTTCTATCCAAGTTGTTTCTGAATTATTTTGTTTAAGATATTCTATAATATTTTCAATTTCATTATTATTTAAACTCATTATTTACTCCTAATTACCTATATTTTCTTATACATAACAACAGAACTACTATCAATATTTCTTATCTTCCATCCATTTTCTAAAAAAACTTTCACCTTTTTAGATTCTTTTTGCCATTCCAAAAGGAATATTGCTAACTTACAATATTGAACTGGAAGTCCTTTTCTAACTATATCAAATGCTTGTAAAAAAGTATTTAAATTTTCACTTTCTTTTACTTCTACATTTTCTACATACAATACAGAAGTTTCATAAGCCTCTTCTTCTTCCATTTCTAATTCTTTAACTATTTCTTCCTTTATTCCTTCATCATCTCCAATAGCCTTATATGAAAAATACATATCTCCTGATACACTATCACAATAATCCAAAGGGGAATAAAATGATGTTTCATCATTAAAATTCATACTAGCTGGAATAATTTTAGCACCTATTATTTCTAATAATTTTTTATCAATATAATCGCCTTTATCATCAAATATTCTCTTTTTTAAATATATATTTGAATTCCATATAAGAAAATCATCTTCATTTTCTAAATAGTTATCACACTCTATTTTTAAATCATCTTTTAATATTTTTTTTAGTGATTTTTCATATGTTTCTATTTTATTTTCCAACATAATCTCTCCTCCCTTTATACAATATTTGTTTCTTTTTTCAGGAATATACATAATAAAAAAAGGTTCATCAACGTAAACTTCATTCTCTGAAATTAACATCAGTTCTAATTTTTCTCTTTCTATTGTATTTAAATACATTCTTTCATAAGGGTATTTTTCTTTTTTAGAAGATAACAATATTTCATATTTATCATTTTCTAAATTACTCTTACTAATACTCAATCTTTCATATTTTTCTAAATAAGGGTACTTTTCTAATATCTCATTGGATAAATAGTTTATAAAATAACTTACATCAGTATATCCCTTTTGTGGTTTATCTGCTAGTTCTGAAATCAACCAATCCCTTCCAATTTTTTTTGCATTTCTTATTTTTCCTCTTCGAATCCATTGACGTACTGTTGTTGGTTTTACATCATATACTTTTGCATACTCTTCTACTGATAGATATAAACACTTCTCTTCTGCAATAATTATAGAATTTGAAGAAGATATAGAATCTATTTCCCCTTCATCATCTAATGTTAATTCATCACAATACATTAGTTCTAAACTTATACCATCTCTATTCCAAAAATATTCATAATACCAATTTTTTGAATTCGTCACTGGAAAATCAAAATCTTTTATTGTATTATAAAAATTAAATAATATTTTAATAATAATCTCTCTTTTTTTCTCAGACCAATTTTCCTCTTTTGTTTTTTTACAGTATTCAATATAATCTCTTATTGATAGTAATACATCTTCTTTGTTTATAAGCATATTATTTATAAAATACTCTAATTCTTTTTTTTTCATATACCTCATCCTTTTTGTATTGTAGCTATACATTAAAAGTATATGTGTTATACAATAAAATGTCAAGATTTTTATATAAATAAAAGTTCCCTTTTGATAGTTTTTTTTATAAAATTCTTATATTTTCAATATTAAAATCAACTATTTAGATTATTTATATTTTAATTATCAAATAAAAATTTTTATTTTTTTAAAAAATATGCTAGAATTATCATAAAACAAGGAGGGGAGTATGCTATCTAGTGTAAAAATAAAACTCATATTCTTTATAAAACTACAACTATGAAAATCTATAATTGTTTGTTAAAAAGGGGAAAAGATTTGAATAGCAATAAGTTTAAAAAAGTGTTAAAATGATTTAAGGAGTTTTAATGGAAATTAGATATAAAAATAAGAGAATTCGAGATATTTGTGAAAATGAGAAAAAAGCAATAAAAAAGTATAATAAAATTATTGCAGAAAAATTAATTTTTTCTATTGAATTTTTAAAGAACTCTAATTCCTTAAAAGATGTTGCAGATTATCAGAATTTTAGACTTCATGAACTAAAATATGGAAGAAAAGGACAATTTGCAATAGATTTAGGAAAAACAACAGGATATAGATTAATTATAGAACCTATTACTGTCAATAAAAAAAATGAAATAATATCTTATGAAAGTATAAATATTGTTGAAATAATGGAGGTGTCAAATCATTATGAATAAGCTAGTTATTAAATCAAAAGATAACAAGATGATTTTTCACCCAGGATATTTAATCAAAAATATAATGGATGAAGAAGGGAAAGATACAAAAGGTATGGTACAGTTATTAGGTTTAACAGAAAAGGAAATCACAGCTCTTATAAATGCTGAAATAAGTATAACAGATGATATGATAGATAGAATTGTCAAAAATTATGGAACATCAAAAGAATTATGGAAAAATTTTCAAAATAAATATGATTTAAAAATGAAGGAACTTGAAGAAAATTCTGTAGTTTTTAATTTTGAAAGAGAAAATGAAATTAGTTCAGACATAGCAAATAATATATTAAATAATGTTTCTGAAAGGTTAATTATAGCATAAGGAGATAAGATGGAATTTAAGAAATATATTTTAAAAAAGTTTGACTATAATGTAAATGTTTCTAACAAAAAATTTTATACTCCTGATGAAACTATTAAACAAAAATTAGGAATTAATGTTAAGTTTTTAAAAGATAGGAAAAATATGTTGCTAACTTTTAAAATAGATATGATTGATAATGATGATATAAATATATTAAATTTAAAAGTAAAATACATATTAACATTAAATAACGAAGCTCTTGATATTAGTGAGAGTTTTATCAAAAAAATTTTGTCCAAATTCTATCCCATTTTTAGTAAATTTATATTAAATTTTTATAATAGTATTGGATTGAATAATATACAATTACCAGAATTTTGAGCAAAAGAAAAAGGTATTCAAAAATGGATACCTTTTTTCAATTTTATCTGTTTCCATACATTTTTTCATAATACTTCTGATAATCTCCTGAGGCTACTTCATTAACCCCATCTTGATTTTCTAAATACCATTTTACAGTCTTTCTTATTCCAGTTTCAAAGTCTGTTTCTGGATACCAACGCAAGTCTTTCGCTATTTTATTAAATTATAATTAATAATGGACTAGCCCTCTCTTAGATTAGATATTTTTTCATTATTTAGTCTTTTTTTATTTTAGTTGATTCATTTTTATATTTTTTAAAGATATCTACTGCCTCTCTTGACCAAATTTTAGAAATTTTAAATTCTTTATCTTCTAATTTTTTTATTAAATTTTTACAATTATTAAAATCATTTTTAAAATCTTTTTTTGATTTACTTTCTAATAAATCTATAATTTTAGTAATATTAGTTGAATAAATTAACTCATCTTCTAAATTTTTAATTTGAGGAATACAAATAATATCTCTAACATTGTTACTATTTTTTATTATTTTGATATTTTCATCTAAAATATCAACTTTTTCTACATCAGTATCAAATACCAATACTACTATTGTTTCTCTCTCTAGTATTCTTAAAATAGACTTAGAAACTTTATTTTGAATTGTATTCATTACTTTTATTTTTCCAGAATATAAATATTTATTTTTTATTGTTTCTATTAATTTTCTTTCATTCTCACCTTCAACAAAATAATGAAGTATCATTTTAATTATGCCTCCTCTAATTCATATATTAAATCAAGATAAGGTGCTACATTAAAAACATCATTTTTTATTGCTTCCATCAAAAAAATATTGTCCTCATCAATATATTCAGAGGCATATACTACTTCTATTTTTTCCCTCTTTTTTAAAAATGTAAAACAATGTGCTGGAAGATCCATATTTAATACTTCCATATTATGAGTAGTAAAAAATAGTTGAGTATTAGGCTTTAAAAAATCTATCATTAAACTTAAAATAGCTTTTTCTATATCACTATGAATATATGAAAATTTCTCATCACAATAATAATAAATATTAGTATTTTTTTTAATTGCACTAGTTATATATGCAATATCTAGACCTGATTTTGTTCCACTAGAAAGAATATTATTTTTTTTAACAAACTCTCCATCTTGAATAATTAAATCTTCACCTTTTAAAGTTAAAACATATGCATTTTTTACTTTATCTAATTTACTTACTTTTTCTATTGATGGGTCTAATGTTTTTAAAATATTTTCAAAAACCTTTATATCCATAACTTCATTATTACTTTTTAAAAAATTAGAACCTTGCTCTGGATATGTGAATAACCATCCAGACACTTTCTCTAATTCACTTAAAGTTTCTATATAGTTTTCATTTTTTAAATTTATTTTTTCAATTTTTCCTATGGTAGTTTCATAAGAATCATTTTTTAAAATATCTGCTTTATATAAGTCTAAATCAATTTTTTCACTTTCATTTTCTTTTTTATATTTAAAATCTACTCTATATAAATCATTTTTCCCATCTAAAATAAAATCCATAGAAAACCTCATAGTTTTTTCTATATCTCTTATATATTGAGTAACTGTTATAATTTCTTTTTTGTTTAAAAAGTTAAAAACTGCCATCATTGCTTTCCCAATAGATGTCTTTCCAGTAGAATTTGCTCCTAATAGAATATTAACTTTTTTATATCTAAAATTAGGTCTATCTTTTAAAAATTCATCCTTTATACTTGAATTTTCAACTTTTTTAGGATATGAAAAATTTATTTTAAAATCTTCAAAACCAAATAGATTATCTAATTCTAAGTTTAAAACTATCATAAATCCTCCTTTTTAAATTCAAGCTATAAAATGCTTTTGTTTTATTGTTTCTCTTACATCAACAAGTAATATGGATGTCATGCTATCTAAAAAATTTTTTCCCAAAACTTTTACTATTTGATTTTCTTCTCCAACTAAGCTAGCATGCTCGTGATTATATGTTAAGTTTTCATAGTAACTATTTAACATTTGTTCCATTTTATTATGATAATTATTTTTAGCCTCTATAACTGCATTTTCATTTCCATAGATATAAGCATTTATAAACTCTTGAGCTATATTTGCTTTCTCATTTTTCAAAGCATCTGTTACATACTGTAATGTTATATTATTTAATTCAATATCCTGTTTTCTTAATTCTTCAGCTATAATTTTAACTGCTAATTTTAAATTTATATATAAAAATTCTACATCATCTATAACACTTTTATATTTTTCTTTTACCTTTTTACTTGAATTTTCTAAAACAGAGTCAAAAGTAGATATTACCAAATTTGCTGACATCTCTAATAAATCTTTATTTATTTCTTCTAATTCATATAAATTTAATAATTTTTCAATTTGACTTGGAACATAATTTCTATCACTATGAACACCTTTCATCATTCTTGCCTGTGTTATTCCTGAAATAATATACTCATAATTTTTATAATTAGGTAAAGTTTCTTGTGCAATATTTGTTAATATTCCTTTCTTTATTACATCTGAAACAGAAATATTTTGAACTTTAGATAAAGCTAAAACTCCACTAAAATCCAACATATCTGAAAGATTTTTAAGTACTATGCTATAATCTACTTCCACTATGCTCACTCCTTCTTCCCATTTTTTTCATCTATAATTATTACTTCATCTTCTTTTATTTCAGAAGAATCAAAGCATATATCTTCCAAATATTCAGCAATTTTCTTAAAATCTTTTACTATGCTTTTTAAACCTTTTTTCATTTTTTGGGTTTTTGCTCTATCATTAATATCAAGTAAAAGTTTTACATCTGCCCATTCTTTCAAAATATTTTTATTAAAATCCCAAATTTTAGTTATTAAAAGGCTATTACTTTGTAAATCACTATCAAAAGCTCCTATTTTTCTTCTAGTAAAATAATCGTCATTTTCCTTTTTACTTAAATCATATACTCTAACTTTTTCTTTTAAAGTTTCATTTTCCTCTATTAAAGAGTCAATTTTATTAAGTAAATTCTCATATTTTTTTATATTCTCGTCAAAATCTTTTGATTTTTTTTCAATTTTTTTTTCTATTAAATTTTTTATACACTCTTTATCATCTAAATTTAATTTATTCAAATTATATAGTTTTTCTAATGTAGCTCTATGTGGTTTATTATAACTATTTTCTAATATTTTTTTTATAGTTTCTAATTTTATTTTACTCTCTTTTGAAAGGGTATTTATTGTCATATTCTCTTGTTTTAAATAATTTTTTAATATTTTTTCAAGATTATTATTTTCTATGAAATCTTTATCCATCTTGCTGCTCCTCTTGTCATTATTTTATTATATTTCAATATCAAGCTTTGATATAATTATATCGTATTAATAATTTTTATACAAGTTGTTGAATAACCTATTTAAAGTAATTTAATTAAACAAAAAAGAGAATCTTTTAAAATTTTATTCTTAAAAAATTCTCTTAGTTATGTTAATTGTAAGTCTAAACTTTTTTATCAACACTATTTGACAAACAACCTCTATTCCCATACATTCTATCATAGTATTTTTGATAGTCACCTGAAACTACTTCATTAACCCATTCTTGATTTTCTAAATACCATTTAATAGTTTTTCTTATTCCAGTTCCAAAGTCTGTTTCTGGATACCAACCTAAATCTTTTACTATTTTAGATGGATCTATTGCATATCTCATATCATGTCCTAATCTATCTTGAACATAAGTTATTAAATCATAGTTAATATTTGATATATCTGTTTTTAAAACTTTCTTGTATTCATCATTGTTTGTGATTTCTTCTTTTAATATATCTATTATTAATTTAACTATATTTATATTTTTTTCTTCATTGAAGCCACCTATATTATATACTCCCCTGATTTTTGCTTCTCCTAAAACTAAATCTATTCCTTTACAATTATCTTCAACAAAAATCCAATCTCTTATATTATCTCCTTTTCCATACACTGGAAGTTTTTTGCCTTCTAAAATATTTTTTATCATTAAGGGTATTAACTTTTCTGGAAATTGATAAGGTCCATAATTATTTGAACATCTTGTTATATTAATTGGTAATTTGTATGTTTCACCATAAGCTATAACAATATGGTCTGCCCCCGTTTTAGAAGCTGAATATGGACTTCTTGGGTCAACTGGGCTTCCTTCTGTAAAAAATTTATTTCCATAAGTTTTTATTTTTTTTCTATTTTTAAGAACTTTTTTTACATTTTCATCATCAATTACAAATTCTATTGGTTGATCATAGTCTTTTGGTAAGCTTCCGTAAACTTCATCAGTTGAAATTTGAAGGTATTTTACTCCTTCTCTATATACTGGATAAGAATTTTCATCTTTTGATACTGTCCAAGACTTTTTAGCATTATCTAATAGATTTTGAGTCCCTAATATGTTTGTTTCTAAGAACACTTGTGGATTTTCAATTGATCTATCCACATGTGATTCTGCTGCAAAGTTAACAACATAATCTACCTTATTTTCAGAAAATATTCTTTCTATTTCTTTTCTATCTCTAATATCAACTTTTTCAAATTTAACTCTACTATCTTTTAATTCTTCTTTTATTGTCCCTAGATTCCCAGCATAAGTTAATGAATCTACAACAATAACATTTATATCTTCATATTTTTTTAAGATATATTTTAAAAAATTTGCTCCTATGAAGCCTGCTGCTCCTGTTATTAGATATGTTTTCATATTTTCCTCTATTTATTTTTTAATTTTATTCAAATAATCTTCTAATTTATTACATAATTCTTTTAATGCCATCGTTCTTGTTTTTGAAGATTTTTGAGTTTCCCCTATTTGAATTTTTAATTTATTAATTAATAATTCTAGGTTAGGGATATCGTTTTTATAATACTCATTCACATTAGAAAAAGAATATATCCTTCTTATTCCTTCTATTAAACAGTATACATTATAGGGACTCTTTACTCCAACTATTTTTTTCATTAGTTCTTCTATATTTTCATAAAAAAGAAATTTCTTATTTACAAGAAAAACATTGGAAAGCTTTGAACATTCACTTAAAAATTCTTCATTCCATTCATTTTCAACTAAAAAAGATTTTCCATCTTCTTTTTGAATATTTTTATCAATAGTATCTAATAAATCTTTTATTAAATTATTATATTTTTCTTTAGCCTTAGAGTCTTCTATAACTATTTCAAAAATTTCATGTTTATAACTTTTTTCATATTTTCTCTTAGTTTCTTCTAATTCTAAATTCTTTTTCATTAATTTAATAAATTCTAAAGTTTCATTCTCATCAATAAATTCTTCTATTTCTAATTGTAAAAGTATTATTATTATATCTTTATATAAAATTGGAGGATATTTATTTTCTTCAAGTTCTTCTTTTAATAATTTAAAATTATTATTAACTTCTTCATCCTCTAATTTCCACCAATTACCATATAATTTATTAAAAGACAATTTCTCATTTGCTTTTACTTTTTCATCAATTTTTTTTCTTTCTCTCATTTCATCTAAAAGAATTTCCTTAGTTTTTTCTTCATTTAAATATCCTGTTTGAAAATAATCATTTATAAATCTATATCCATATAAAATTTTTTGACTATTATCTTTAAAATATATATTTTCTATTTCCTTATTTTCAGTAAACTCCAAATTTTCTAATTTATTTTTCATTTTTAATTCTAGTGAAATATAGGTACTATATTTTAATATGTTTTCCATATGTATCTCTACATAATCTTTATCAAATTCTATGCCTTCTAAAAGAGAAAATATTTTTTTATACATTGTTATCAAATATATCAAAGTTCTGAGGTTATATTGTTCTTTTTCATAAAATTCTTTTAAAATTAAAGTTTTTTGCTTTTCATTTTTTAAATATTCTTTTAAACTAGTTTCTTTTAAATATGTATCAATAATATTTTCATAACTTAAATTAAATTCTGGTTTATATACTATTGTTATACCTACTAATTTTTCCTTAATCTCATTATATTTATTTTCTTCCCTTGTAATTTTCTCTTCATTAGCAACTAAAATAATTTTCACTTCATTATGTTCTACTAATTCATTGATATAGCCAAATAATTCATAAATATCAATTTTACATCTTTCTATATCATCAAATACTACTACACATTTTTTTATCTTAGCTATCTCTTTAATTATTGGTACCATAATTTTCTTAATAGATTTGTAATTTTTAATAAAAGGAATAAATTTAGTAAAATATAATAATTTTGGTATCAATTTAATTCCTGCATCAATTTTTTCTTTCTCCACTCCACTTAATTTTACTAATGTCTCTGAACAAATTTCAGAATATAATTTATTTGAAAGTTCCTCTACATTTTCTACACCATATAAAGACACATATATGTATTTACCATCATTTTTTATCTTATTTTTTATTACTTTTGAAAGTTTTTCTGTAATAAAAAAGGTTTTTCCACTTCCCCATTCACCATTAATTAATATAGCACTTTTATATTTATCTTCTTCAATATACTCTAACATTACTTTGATAATTTCATCATTAGATAAAAACATTTTATTCCTCCAATTATTTTATATAAATTTCGTATAAAAATACTTTTTTCTTTATATTCTATTATTTTTTATATCATAATAAATACCACTTAATTCTCTAAATTGAATTTTCCCATTAATTAAAAATTCAGTTAATTTTTTAATTTTTTCTTCATTTATCTTTAAATTCTTAATTTCTTTTACTTCTTCTGTAGCTTCAAGTTCTACATCTTTAAAAGAAATACTTACATCATTTTCTTCCTTGATTAAGTCTTTTGAACTTAATATTTCTTTTATCTTTTCAATAAATTTTATATAATTTTCTAAGATACCATTAACTTCTTTATTAGATAGTATTTCAGAAGAATATAATTCAGTTTTATAATTAGTTAAAGAATTTTTTTGATGCTCCAAAAAATCTTTTAAATTAATAGAATCTCTATATTCTGAAAAAGAAAATCTTTTAAGTATTCTTTCTATATTTTTACAAATTAATCGTATTGTACTTTCCCTATCTATCTTATAGTCTCCTTTTAATATTTTTCTAACAATATTATCACTTATTTGGAGATCATCTAAATTAGTTAGAAAAAAAGATTCTAAATAATCATCTTTTATATTTCCATTATTCATTTCTAATATTAGATTTAAAAATTTTTTTTGTTCTTCTTTTGTCCCATAGATATCTAAACTTTCCATTGCCAAAACTTTGTAATATTTTCCAAATTTATTAAAAATCTCATATTTTTTACTTTTAATAAATTTTTGATAAAATATCTCAGAAAAATCTTTATTGGATATTTCTGGTGAAAAATCTTCATAAAATTTTTGATATTCTGAAAGTTGTTCTTTATTTCCTAAAAATTTAAATTTTCTTATTGCTTTTTCTATTTTATCAATTCTTTCATTTACAAAATGCACTTTTTTTTCATAGCTGTAAAGATAAATATTAAACAAACTATAAATAAAAATATTTATCTTACTTTTTTCTGATATATTTATTATTTTTAAACTTTTAAATAATTCCTCTAACTTTTGAAGCTTTTCTTCTAAATTTTCTCCAGAACTTAAATATTTTAATTTTGCTAAATAATTGTCAAGTGTATATTTATAGTCATCCTGTCTTTTATAAAAATAAAATACTCTATTATTAATAACAGAATCTCTTCGTAGTTTACTCAAAATTCTATTTTTCTTATTTATTAAATTTTTTATTAAATCGATTTCATCTAAATTTAAAATAATTCCATCTTGAAATTCTATTTCTATTGGAAATAAAGCATAAAAAGAGTCTTTATTATTTAATTTTTCATAAAATTCTTCATAAAAAAAATTTTTTAGAAAAATATACGCAATTAAAATCCTTTTTTCTAACTTTTTACTAAGGCTTTTATTTTTAAATAATTCAATTGTTTCCTCTATAAAATTCTTTATTAATCTCGGTGTAATTTTTTTATTTTTAATAGTAACATCTGAAATATTTAATAAATAATTTAAATCATTTATAAATTTAAACTCTTTCTCTTCTTTTTCTGAATTATTGAAATAAACTGAATAATATAACTTTTCAATGATATACAAAAATTTGAAATCTTCTTCTTTTAAATCTATTTTATTTAATTCCTCTTTTTGAAAATAAATTTCATCATTTAATAAAAGAAATTTTTGTAATTTCTCTAATTAAAGGAATATATTTTTCAAGATAATCTCTATCAAATCTCTCATCCAATTTTTTTAGATTATCTGAACTAAATAAAACAATACTTTTTATATTTTTACTAGAAAAATCACTTATAAAAGATAAAATTTTCTCAATTTTTTCAACATCATTTGTTCTATCAATATCATCGAAGATTATAACAATGTTTTTATTTAACTTCTTTATAGTATCTTTTAAATTATCTATATCATCAGTTATTGAATTATATGAAAAGAGATTACTAATTCCTCCCAAAAACTTATTATCAAAAATTTTTAAAATAGATTTATGGAACTTTTTTAAATTACTTATAAATATTAAATTTCTAGCTAAAATTTTTTTTATTTCTTCAATAATATAGTAGTATACTTCTTCTCTTTCAAGAAGCAAACACCTTATTTTAATTATTTCATATTTGTTAGGATTTAATTTTTCTAAAGTTTTCTCAACTAAAAAAGTTTTTCCTGCTCCATACTCAGAGTCTATACCTAATGTAAAAAAAATTTTATTTTTATCATTTTGAATGAAATCAATAATATAATCTGCATCATCTTTTCTTTCCAAATATATTTCTTCTTTCTCTTCTTGATTTTCTCTTCTCAAACTAGTAAATTTAAAAATAATGTTAATTATAAAAAGAAGGTAAATAAAGATACCCCTATGATCTGATATTTTTTTAGCAAAAAAAATCCAATATTCTATTAAATTAAAATCTTTTACAATTGCTACAATCCATAAAACAAGAAAAAAAACTATAATATATTTTATTATAGAACGTATATTTAATAAATTAAGAAAATAAAAAAATAAGAAAAAAATTGACAGATATGAGTAGTCTAAAAAATATAGTACTTTGTTTGTATGTATATACTCAACTATGTAAATTATTGTGTATATAAAAAATAGTATTAAAATTCTTTTTTTGAGATTTTCTTTTAACTTAATATTTTCAAAACAAAACATAGTCTCCCCCTATTATTATGAAATTAATATATTTTTTCTTTATAATTTTATCAAAAATTAGAATATTACTCAATATATTGTTAATTTTATAAAAATTTATATCTCGTCTTGTAAAAATTCTACTTTCATGTTGAAAATATATAAATCTTGTGATATTATAAAAACAATAAATGTTATTCAAGGAGGGATATATGGAAGTCAAGAAGATATTATTTCAAGATTGTGATTTAATTTTAAAAAAAAGAATTCTTAAGTTTTTAATTCTCAAAAATTCTCTTAATTCTATCAAGTCATAGTCTAAACTTTTTTTATCAACACTATTTAACAAATAACCGATTTATATCAATTAGTTTTCTCTTCTAAAATTCTAATATCTTTATTTTTAATATGTTTCTCTATTTTATCTAATATTCTTCTAAGTTTAAAAAAACTTTTATAAGTTTCATAAACTTTTTTATTTAAAAAAAATATTCTATTTTCATTTTTTAAGGCTTCATATAATATTCTTAATAGGACTGCTTCTTCTTTTTTATTCAAATTCATATCTTCAAATTTTCTAAAAATAAATAAAGATATTTCTTTTAAATTATCAGATCTTTCTGTATAGAATATCTTATTTCCAATTTTTAATGTATTCTTTTTATTAAATCTTTTTATAATTCTATATTCTCTTTCTTGAGAATATTTTCCTGATTTTACAAGTAAAAGATGTAATATACCACTTTCAAAAATAATCTTATCTTTTTGAATTATATCATTTTCCAAATCCTCTAATATACTTTCTTTATAACTTTTAATATCATAATTTTCAGGTGAATAAAAAACTGGATAAACTTTTCCATACCTGAAAAATTCTATATAGTTTTTATAAATTTCCTCATATATCTTCTTATCTTCTTCTTTTAATAAAAGATAATAATCTTTAAATTTATAAAAAATTCCAACTTTAATCTTATTTGTACTTAATCCAGAGTTATTTTTTGAATAATACTCTATAAAGCTATTTATACTATCTTCTACAAGAGAATCAGGATGCAGTGAATAGAAACATTTTACTCCTATTTCATCAATATTCTTTTTAGGAAGAATTTTCTCATTAAGATCATCTATCCAATTCTGTGGATTAGAGTATGAAATACTATTTAACTTTATATGAGCATCCAATGGTGTTAAATATAAAAATTTTATATCCCATTTTTTAGCTTCTTCTTCCAATAATTTAAAATTTAAAAATTTATTTTCTATTACATCTTTATTAATTACTTTATTATAAAAATCTTTGGACTTATCTATTATTATTTTATCATCAATAAATTTTAGTACTCTTTCTGATAGTTGTATATATTCACTCTCTTGATTTTTAGTTTTAAAATTTACAAAGTATTTAATATCAGAAAAATTTATAAAAAAAATTTCGTTTTTAGGAACTGGAAACATATAATTTAAATTTATTTTACCTAGTATTTCAGTTTCTTTCTCATTATAAATTTTTATAAAGTTAATGTTATCTTCTAAAAGATTAAACTTTTTTTTATATGTTGAAATTTGAGCCACATATACTAGGTCATTTTCTACTAAAAATAACGGAACAAAAAAATGCTTAAATTTTTCACCTTTATATCTGATATTATTAATTTTTGGCTCAATTTTTTTCAAATATTTAATATATTTTTTAGTAACTCTACACCAATACACTGGATTCTCCTCTAAATATTTTCTATCTCCATACATTTTTTCCTAATACTTTTACCTATTACTAAATAACATTTCAAATCTTTAACCCACTAATTAGATAGTTTCAATCTTTTGAAACATAAGTTTTTAGATTGTTTCTAAATTTAAATTTTTTAAATATTCCTTCACATCTTCTTTTGTCTCTTCATTTCTAAGTCCAAATTCAATGTTTGCTTTAAGTAGTCCTACTTTACTTCCTATATCATATCTTTGACCAGTAAAGTTATATGCTAAAACATCTTCTCCATCTTTCATCATAGCTAGTATCCCATCAGTTAATTGAATTTCTCCATTCTTTCCTGGTTTTGTTTCTTCTAAATATTTAAAAATCTTTCCTGAAAGGAGATATCTTCCTAAACAAGCCATTCTTGAAGGTGCATCTTCTATAGAAGGTTTTTCTAAAAAATCTAACATTTCAAAGGTAGTTTCATCTAATTTTTTTTCAAGTTTAGCTATACCATACTTAGATACATCTTCTATTGCTACTTCTTGACATCCTATTATACTCTTTCCATAAAGTTCATATTTCTCTATCATTTGTTTGCTAACTGGCTTTTCAGGATTATATATAATATCATCTCCTAAAGCAATAACAAAAGGCTCATCACCTATAAAAGGTTTAGCTTTTAAGATTGCATGTCCCAAACCAAGTGGCATATTTTGTCTTACATAATAAATATTAGCCATAGTTGAAATATGAGATATTTTATCTAATAGTTCTATTTTATTATCATTTTTTAAAGTATTTTCTAACTCATAAGAAAAATCGAAGTGATCCTCTATTGAATTTTTATTTCTCCCTGTAACTATTACAATATCTGTTATACCAGACTCAACAAGTTCTTCAACTATATATTGTAATGAAGGTTTATCTACTATTGTAAGCATTTCTTTTGGTAAAGCTTTTGTTGCTGGAAGAACTCTTGTTCCTAATCCTGCAGCAGGAATTACAGCCTTAGTAACCTTTTTTATAATTTTATTATCATGCTTATTCATGAATACCTCCCCTTAAAATCTAATAACTTGACTTTATATATGGCTCTTATCAAATTTTTGAATAATTTTTAATTTTTGTTCCTCTAAAAAGCCTATCTTAGTTAATTAATTTAAATTATGATTAAAAATTGCACCTAAAGTCTTGTGTCCAAGATTTTAGGTGCAGTTCATTTATTAATATTATTTTTTAATAAATGAAATTATTTCTTTTAAAGCGAACTTTATTTCATTTATATACAATATTATAAGTATTAACAATAAAAGTATTCCTATTAATGTTGAATATAAAATATTATTATAAAATGATAAAAATAAAGCATATAAAAATAATAAAATTGATAAAATATATACTCTTTTTAAATTAAAATTATAATTAATTAACTTTTTAGCAATATTTGTTCTTAAAATAAAAAATAAAATATAAGCAATTCCAGTTGAAATTGCTGCACCTACAGCATTAAATTTAGGTACTAAAATTATATTCCCTATTATATTAAAAATTGAAACTAAAAGAGAAATAATAATATGGAACTTTGTTTTTTTTAAAAAATTGATGCCTAGGACTGTCGTTTCTGAAATAGTATACATGACAGGCATAAAAACTAGACATGGAATTATAGAAGAGGCTTCCTTATACTTTTCTCCTAAAACAAAAGTTATTAAATCCTTTCCCATTAACACAGATATTGCTACAAAGAACATTATAAGAGATATATAATTAAAAAAAAGATTAAAGAATTCTTTATTTTCAGGTTCTTTAGTGTATTTTTCATATGCCACAGGAACCCAAAATGTTGTAAATCCTGATTGAATAACATTAAATAACTTAATTACTATTAATGCTGTACTATACAATCCTAACTCAGTAAAGTTTGAAAATATTTTTATTGTTATTTTATCTGATGATTGAAATATCCATGTTAAAGAAAATGTTAATATAAAAGGGTAACTATATTTTAATAATTCTTTTGTATTAATTTCTTTATTTTCTTTTATTTGAATTTTAAATGTATTTCTTATAAAATACAATGATGTTAATACTAATAGTAGTAAGGATAAGAAATAAGAGATTATCAAAACATCATATGAATCTCCTAAAATCTTATAAAATACAATAATAAAAATAAAATTAAATAACTGATTAAATATTTGTAATAAAGAATATTGCAATCCTTTTTGACTCATTCTAATGGTTAATAATGTAAAGTTATTAATAATTGTTAATAAAATAGTAGCTTCCAATATAATAAGCATTTTTATGTCAATTTTTTGAAAAATAAAAAAACTTATCTTTTTTTGAAAAATTATAACCAAAGGTAATGTTAATATAAAAAAATACATTGGATATTTTATGCATTTCAACAATAATTTCATCTTATTCTCTGTTTCATAAAAATATCTCACAAATCCTTGATCCAATCCTAATAATAAAAATATTAGTTGAAGATTTAGAATTAAAGAAAAAAGAGAAAATACTCCATATTGTTCTGGAGAAATTAATCTTGTTACAAAAGGAAGTGATATAAAGCCAATTAATAAACTTATATATCCTCCTAAAGAAAATGAAAAAAATTGTTTTATTAATCTAGTATTCATAACTATCCTTTATATTCTTATAATGTAATTTTTTATTTTCAGCATAAAAATCAGCCATTCCTAATATAATCCAAAAAGAAAAGAAGTAAATTACTGTACTTATTGAATTTAAACCTATTGCAAATCCTATAAGTGAAATAAAAATTGCTCCATTTATTTCATTTTTATTCTCTTTATAATTTTTATAATTTTTCATTATTAATGAAATATAAAAAAATGAAAGAACTAAAAATATAAAAATACCATATTCTACTAAAATCTCTAGGAAAAATGAATGATTAGAAAAAATTCCACTAGTATTATTTCTAGTCATATGTATTATTATAGAATTACCTCCTCCTGTACCAAACAAAAATACATTTATTTTCTTTAATTGATCTATTAAGTTTAATATAATTGCTTTTCTTACTCCTACAGAATCTGTAGCTACAGCATCTGAATTAAATAATTCAAGCAAAAGATTATACATTGCATATAATTTCCCCTTAACAAAATATATACCAATTAACCCTAAAAAAAATAACCCCATTTTATAAATTATTCTTTTTTCTTTTATTTTTAATAAAAAATATATAAAAATCTCTATTGCTAAAGCTATATTATTTGCTCTGGAATCACAAGAAATTAAAACATAAAAAAGTAATAGAAAATAAATTGTTTTTTTTAAGCTATTTTTCATAAAAAAAATAAAGGGCATAACGATAATGATAGCTGTAGCAAAATTATTTGTATTTCCTAAAAATGCTGATGGACTATCAAATGATATATCATATCCAGAATTATACCATCTATAAATTTTAAGAATCTCTAATAGAGCTATAAAAATAGCTAAATATATTACCTTTTTTATTATATTTAGAGTTTGGTTTGAATTACACGAAAGCAAATATTTTATTGAAAAAAACACACTTATTCCTAAAATAATATATACTTGATTTTGAATTGCAAGATAAAAATCTTTTACAAAAAAACAATGAAAAAAACTATATAAAAAAAATAATACAATCACTTTATTTTTTGTTATAAAGTTTTTTCTTAGTCCTTTACCATTTATTAAAATAAAAATTCCATAAAAAGTACTTAACATCAATAAAATATGATATAAATATAATTTCCCTATACTTAGTCCATGAGACATAAGCATTGAGATTAGAAAGATTTTCTTATATAGAGATAAATCTTTTTGTTCATCCATTTATAATCTCCTCATAAATCTTTATCATATATTCAACATTAGAATCCCAGTTATAATTTTCTAAAACCCTTTTTCTCCCTGCCTTTCCTAAAGAGATTCTTAATTCTTCATTCAAAATTAATTTTTTTAGTTTATCTGCTATTTCCTTATAATTTTTCTTTGAAACAAGATACCCCGTTTCACTATCTACAACTACTTCCTTTAATCCCCCTACACTTGAAGCAATAACAGGAACTTCACATGCCATTGCTTCAACCGCTGCAACTCCAAAACTTTCACTATCTAGAATACTTGGGACAACAAATATATCCATCTTATTTAAAACAATTGGAACATCTTCATTACTTATATACCCTTTAAATAATACTTTATCATCTATTTTTAATTCTTTTGAAAGGTTTTCTAATTTATCTTTCAATTCTCCTTTTCCATATATCACTAATCTTATTTTTGAGAAAATATCTTCAGGTAGAATATTCTCCAATTCTTTTATTGCTCTTATTAAGTATTCTATCCCATATTTTTTAGTTAAAGTTTTAACTATCCCTATAACTATTTCATTTTTATTTTTCTCTATATTAAAATTTTTAAATTTTTTAGTATCAACACCAAAAGGTGTTATATAAATTTTTCTATTTTTATTCTCTAAATATTTTTTTGTCTCTTCTGCCATACAGTAACTTGTAGAAGCTATAGCTGTATAGTTTTTTAAATTCTTCTCTATAATCCTTTTTTTTATTTTACTTTCATTTGGAAAATCATATACATCACTTCCCCAAACATTTAATAATTTTTTATTAAAGCCTGAGAGTCTACCTAAAGTTCCATATCCACTTGCATAATGTGCATTTATTAAATCTGGTTCTTCTTTAGATATTATCTTTTTTAATGCAAACATATTTAAGTAGTATCCTAATTTTGTCCCAAAAGGTAAGTATATTACCTTAACATTATCACTTATTTTTCCTATAGTATCTAATTTTCCTTTTAAACTTACAAGAATAACTTCAATTCCTTTTTCTGAAAGAGAATTTACCCATCTAATAGTATGTATACTCGCAGCTTCTCCTAAAAATATTATCTTCATAAATTTTCACATCCTTACTACTATATTTTATACCATTTCTATTGTAGAGAATTTTAAAAATTCATTAAATTTTACAGGTAATCCAGTTTTTTGAGATTTATATGCTGCTAATATTATTTTTACTGCTTCTAATCCTGCTTTTCCACTTACAAGTGGCTCCCTGTTTTGATCAAGAGCATCAACAAAATCTTTGTACAATGCTTCATGACCATAACCATAAACTGAGTTAGGATCTCCACAATCAATAGATAAATATTCTTGTTCATTATCTCCTTCTACTCTCCAAGTATTTATCTTATTAACTGCCATTCCACCAATTACTACTGTTCCCTTTTCTCCAGTTACAGTTAAAGTTTCTTCAAGATTTTTAGGATATACTATAGCACTTCCTTCAATTGTTGCTATCTTACCAGATTTATATCTAATTAAAATAACTCCATAATCTTCTGCTTCAATATTTCTAATATAATTTGAAGTTTGAGAATAAACTGTATCTATCTCATCATCCATCATCCAATTTATTAAATCAATGTTGTGAATACATTGGTTCATTAAAGTCCCTCCATCTAAAGCCCAAGTTCCTCTCCATGGGGCTTGAAGATAGTAATTATCATCTCTAGTCCATAAAATTCTCGCCATTCCATTAAATATTTTTCCTAGTCTATTTTCTTTTATGGCTTTTTTCAAAAGTTGAATAGGATAGTTAAATCTATTTTGGTGACTAGCTGCTAATTTTAAATTATTTTTCTTTGCAGTATCTACCAATTTTTGAGCTCCTTCTATTGACATAGCTAATGGTTTTTCAATTATAAGATTAACTCCATTTTCAAGAAAATATAAGCCTATTTCTTCATGATAACCACTTTCTGTTGAAATAATTGCGATATCAATTTTATTTTGTTTTAATATTTCCTTATAATCCTTATATTTTAATAATGAAACTTCACTTTCCATCTTTTTATTATATGTTTTTTCAGTTTCAAACATCTTTTGTTCTATAGGATCACATAAAACAAGCAATCTCATTCTATTACTATTTTTAGCAATTCCTTCTGCTATCTTATGAGATATTCTTCCACAACCTATAATTGCAACATTATACATTCTACTTCACTATCCTTTCTATACAGACTCTATTATTTGATCTACTTTATTTGCTAATACTCTCCAATCAAAATTTTCTTCAACATAATTACGACCATTTCTACCTAACTCTTCTCTTTCCTCAGTGGACATATTATATAACTTCAAACATGCATCTCTTAACTTAAGTATCTCACCAGCTGGAACAGATATACCTGAATTGGATCTTGCTACATAATCTGATACTGTATTTCCATAAAATAATATTGGTCTTGAACTTGCAAAATATTCAAATAACTTATTAGGGCTTATCCCAACTTGGTATAACTCAATATCTAAAAGTAAAATAATTAGTGCCTGACTACTTCTCAATAGACTTGGAACTAATGTCTTATCAATAGGATCATAAAACCTAATATTTGATATTTTTTCTTCCTGTATTCTATTTTCCAAATGCTCTTTAAGTGGTCCACGTCCTACTATGTTAAAAATAATTGCATCATTATCTATTAATTTTGCTAAATCTAAAAGTTCATCTAAGTTATTAGCTGTTCCAATAGAACCTGTATATGTAATATTAAATTTTTCTGCATTTAATTTTATTGGTGAACTCATATTTTTATCAAATTCTTCTAAATCTACACCATTACTTATTGTATACACTTTATTTTTATCTATTCCTAAAGATAAAATATAATTAAAATTTTCTCCTAAAAAAATGACCTTATCAGCTTTTTCATATAGATATTTTTCTAATTTCAAAAAAAACTTATGTATTATTCCATTTTTTTTTATTATTTTCATCTGTACCCAAGTTTCTGGCCACAAATCTCTGATTTCTAAAATATATTTAGCTTTATTTTTCTTTGCTAATATTAAAGCCCCCAATGCAGCAAACAAATGTGGAGAAGACCCATATATTATATCTGGTTTATCATCTTTAGGAAATTTAAAAAATATAACTCTCAACATAAAAATTAGCATAGAGAAAATTCTTTTTATGTTACTAGAATACTTAACTCCTTTTAAAATATGAACATCCACTCCATCAATATTTACATTTTTCTTTTGATTTTTATCATATGCATATTTATTTTGACTTCCATGTAAAAAAGCACCACAAATTATATGTAATTTATACTTTCCTAATCTTAATAAATATTTGCACATATCATATCTTCTTCTAGTTTTTTCAAATTCAGGAGGTGCATCATGCTCATTTATAAACCATATATTTTTCATTATTCTACTCCCTTTAATTTATAGATTATCAATAATCTGTTTTTTATATTTTGAATATTTTTTTATATTTTCTAAAGTATCTGCTTTTTCATTTGTTACAATAATATTATCAGGTAAATTTTCATTCACTCTTGCTGACATTCCCATAACAACATTACTCCCTATTTTTAAACCATTTTTTATAGCTGTATTTGGTGCTGTTCTAGAATTTTTACCTATTTTTGTACTTCCACCAATTACTGTTCCTGCTACGATTAAAACTCCTTCTTCTAACATTACATTATGAGCTACATGAACATGATCATCTATTTTTACATAATCTTTAATTAAGGTTTTTTCTATTGTTCCAGAACATACTGTTGTCAATGCTCCAATTTCTACATTATTCCTTATCTCTACTCCACCTACATGTGGTATTCTATATGTTTTTCCATCTATATCTGTTTCAATTCCAAAACCTTCTCCACCTATTACAGAATTTTCTCTAATATAACAATTATTTCCTATTTTTACATTATTATTTATAATAGTACCTGACTTTATTATTGTATTATCCCCTATTTCTACATCATTTCCTATTCTTACAAAAGGCTCTATTATTGTATTTTCACCTAACTTTAAATTTTCACCATAGTAATATCCATCTCTAAGATAATAATTTTGACTATTATAATACCCTGTTTCTTTTAGTATTTTATATAAAAGTTTCGCATATTCAAGTCTTGGATTATTTGAAAGTATAATTAAATTTGAACTTGCTATTTTAGATTTTTTTTCTTTTTCTATATCTGATAAAAGTATAATTACTGCTTCTTTTATTGTAGACAACTTTTCAAAATATTCATCTTTATTTTTATTAACAAAAATTAAAGTATTATCTAATGGATTCGAAGCAGTTGAAACTCCATTTAAAAAAAAACTATAATTCTTATTTATATTTGAGACATTATACTTAAATATATTATTCATTTCTCTCCTTATAAATACATTCTTATTATATTAAAAGTTTCTGCATACTTACTTTTACCTTGTACACCTCTTACTATTGCTAAACTTTTTACAAATTCCTCACTTGCATAACTTCTAAAATACTGAGATTTATATGCTTTTAAAGCCTCTACTTTTTTTTGAAGTTGTTCTTCAGTTAATTCTATAAATAAATTATTTTCTAATGTAAAATTGTTCCAAGGAACTTCATAAGCTAAAATTGTACTTTTTTTAAAAGCTCTTATACCTTCTTCTGAAATTGTGCAATGATCTTGATGAATATCATTAGGCATTGGTAAAAATACTAAATCTGGTTTTAATTCATTTTTTAATTTTACTAATTCTTCTAAAATCAATTGTCTATCTCTCTTATATTCTCTCACCTCAAAATAATAAAAATGTATATTATTTTTATTTATTCCTAACACATCACAAGAGTCTACCAATTCCTTTTTAGCATTATCTTTTTCATATCCTTCTGGAATAGATTTTTCACATAATGAAAAGGTACAATAATGAACTTCTTTTCCTAATTCAATTAATTTTGATACTGTCCCACCACAACCTAGTTCTATATCATCTGGGTGGGGAGCTAAGCATAAAATTTTATTAAATTTCTCTAACATAGAATCTCCTATATTTTTTTTAAATTTTTTATAAATTGTTCATGAGGAATTGCAAAATTTCCAGTCACAACTTCATTATCTTTTACATCCTTAGTTACAACTGCTCCCATACTAACTTTTGAATTTTCTCCTAAAATTAAACCATTCTTAACTGTACAATTAGGTCCTAAATATGAATTTTTGCCTATTCTTGTTCTTCCTCCTATAAGAGTACATGCTACAACAAGAGTGTTTTCACCTATTTTTACATCATGTGCAATATGAACTAAGTTATCTACTTTTACATTTTTTCCTAAAAAAGTTCTATCAAATACACCTCTATCAATACATGTATTATTTTGTATTTCAACATTTTCTTCTATTAATACATCTCCTGCAAAAGATATAGACAAAACTTCATTTCCAAATCTTGAAAACTCAAATCCATTCCCACCTATTCTACTTCCTGAACGTATTATTGTTCCCTTTTTTATTGTAACATTTTCATATATTGTTACATCTGATTCAATAATAACATTATCTTCTATAATAATATTATATTCTCCAATATTTGCCTTTTTAGATATACATGCTTTTTCAGAAATTTTATTTTCTTTTTTAGTAAAATAAAAATTCTCTTTAACTAACTTATTGTGTAACTCAAAAAAATCTTTTCTTGGATTTTGACTTATTATAATTCCATACTTGTCTTTTCCTATTTTTTGAGCAACTTCATCTGTTGTAACTATACAGGTAATTGACTTATTATTTTCAATTTCTTTATAGTATTTTTCATCATTTAAAAAAGTTAAAACTTTTTTTCCTTCATATTCTTCAGCTGTAAGTCCTAACCAATTGAATTCTGCATCATTTTCTACTTTACCAAAATTTAACTCTGATAATTTCATTTTATCTCCTATAATTCTAAATTATTTAAGAAATTAACAATATATTCTTTTTCTTCTTCAGTTAATTCTGGATCAACGGGAATTGCTAATGTTCTACTTGATAGATATTCTGCATTTGGTAAATCTCCTTCTTTATATCCTAAATTCTTATATACTTTTTGTAGATGTAAAGGTACTGGATAATATACTCCATAAGCTATTCCTGCTTCATCTAATTCTTTAGTTAATTTATCTCTATTTTCAGTTTGAATGATATACATATGATAAACATTAAAATCATCTTTATTTAATTTCATTTTTTTATATTTTTTATCATCTAAATTTTTATCATAGTATTTTGCAATATCATTTCTTTTTTTATTCCATTCATCTAAATAATTTAATTTAACATTAAGTATTCCTGCATGTAATTCATCTAATCTTGAATTATGTCCTATTAAATAGTTATAGTACTTTTTAGGATTATAGATTGTATCATCAACTTGACTATCTATCTTTACTTCCTCTTTTATATTATTTAATAGATTATATGCTATTTCTCCATTTTCTCCACTTCCATGAGCTTTTAAAGCCCTACAAATAGTGGCAAAATTATCATTATTTGTAGTGATTAATCCTCCATCTCCATAAGTTCCTAAATTCTTTGTAGGAAAAAATGAAAAGCAAGCTATATCAGAAAGTGTTCCTACCATTTTATCTTTATGTTTAGCCCCAATTGCTTGGCAAGCATCTTCTATTACATACAAATTATTTTTCTTTGCTATTTCATTTATTTTATCCATATTTACTGATGTGCCAAAAATATGAACTGGCATAATAGCCTTTGTTTTAGAAGTTATAGCTTCTTCTATTTTATTTTCATCGATATTAAAATCTTCTAACTTTACATCAACAAAAACTGGTATAGCACCAACTACTGATATAGCTTCAGCAGTTGCAAAAAATGTGAAAGGACTTGTTATAACCTCATCTCCCCTACCTATTCCAAGTGCTTCTAATGCTATGACTAAAGCATCTGTTCCATTACCTATTCCTATAGCATGTTTTACACCTAAATACTCTTCCATTCTTTTTTCAAACTTTTTAGTTTGAGGTCCATTTATATATGCTCCTCCTTCTAAAATTTCAAAAATAGTAGTCTCAATATCTTTTTTTAAATATTTATATTGTCTTTTTAAATTTAATAATGATATTTTCATTTTTATAGCCTCCAATAATCATATTCTTTTTCAGCTTCTTCTTTATTAAAGATAGATTTTACATCTATTAATAATGGTTTACTATAAACTTCATTATAGTATTTATGTAAATCTTTTATGTTCATATTTCTATATTCTTTATGTCCAACAGCTACTATAATAGCATCCATATTTTTTATATCTTTAATATTTTCTAACTCAATTCCATACTCTTTTTTCGCTTCTAATTTATCTGCTATAGGATCTACTACATGGACATTTACTCCATACTCTTTTAACTCTAAAATTATATCATTTACTTTTGAGTTCCTTAAATCAGGACAATTTTCTTTAAATGTTAGTCCCATTATTAAGATATCTGCTCCTTTTACCCTTATATTTGCATTTATTAGCTTCTTTATTGTTTTTTCTACCACAAATTTAGCCATCCCATCATTTATTCTTCTTCCAGCTAATATAACTTGTGCATGATAGCCTAACTCATTTGCTTTATCTGCAAGATAATATGGATCTACACCTATACAATGTCCTCCAACTAACCCTGGCCTATATGGTAAAAAATTCCATTTTGTTCCTGCTGCTTCTAATACTTCTAATGTATCTATACCAATCCTATCAAAAATCATTGCTAATTCATTTATAAATGCAATATTTATATCTCTTTGAGAATTTTCTATAACCTTTGCTGCCTCTGCTACTTTAATTGAACTTGCCCTATGTATTCCAGCTTCAATTATGGAACCATAAACCTCTGATATTTTATCTGAACTTTCTTTATCCATTCCTGATGTAATTTTTTTTATCTTTGTTAATGTGTTTACTTTATCAGCAGGATTAACTCTTTCAGGTGAATATCCTATTTTGAAGTCTATTCCACATTTCATTCCTGATTCTCTTTCTAAAATAGGTAAACAAACCTCTTCTGTTGCTCCAGGATAAACAGTAGATTCATAAACAACTATTGAACCTTTTTTCATATTTCTTCCAATAATAGTTGATGCTCCTATTAATGGTCTAAAATCAGGAGATTTATTACCTAAAACAGGAGTTGGTACCGCTACAATTATAAAATTTGATTCAGAAATATCTTTCTCATTTGAAGTAAATTTTAAATTTTTTACAGTTTTTATTTTTTCATTTCCTACTTCATTTGTAGGGTCAATACCTTGTAGGTATTTATCTATTTTTTCTTGATTTAAATCAAAGCCAATAACATCAAAGTCTTTTTCAGCAAAAGCAATTGCCAAAGGTAATCCTACATAACCCATTCCAACTACACAAATTTTAACATTTTTAATCATTATAATTGCTCCTTCATTCTCTTTTTTATTTAAATAATAAACCTTTTTTAATTCATATTAGATCTAATTACTTTTGCTGGGTTCCCATATACTACAACATTATCTTCTATATTTTTAGTTACAACTGCTCCCGCTCCTATAAGTGAATTTTTTCCAACTGTTTTTCCTAATGTTACAATAACTCCATCATCAAGTAAAGTATTTTCACCTATTTTTACCCCTCCTGACAAAATTACTCCTGAAGCAATATAAACATGATCTTCTACTATGTTATCATGATTCACTTGAGAACCTGTATTTACAACTACATTATTTCCAATTGTTGGATTTGGAGTAATAAGACATCCACATTCTATCAAAATTCCTTCTCCAAGTTTTGCATCTTTTGAGATTACTGCATTTGGATGAATTATATTTACAGAATCCCAACCTGCTTGTTTGAACATTTCCCAAACTTTTTTCCTATACTTCATATTTCCAAAAGCTATAAAAAATTTAGAAACACCTAATTCTATTTTTAATTTTCTTAAATCTATCTCATTATAATCTATATTTAAAATAGGAATTCCTTCAAATGTTTTATTTTCTTTTGCCTTATCTAAATTTGCATCTAATATGCCAATAACATCATACTTATTTTGTTCTTTTATATTATATAAAATAACTCTTGCATGTTGACCTGCACCTATTAATAGTAATTTTTCTTTCATTTTTTCTCCATTCTTCTATATTCATCAAAATCTATTTCTTTATTTTCATCAGAAAAATCTGAGATATCTTGCCTTTTGAACACTTTTTTTATTGTTATAAAGACTATCTTTAAATCAAGCCAAAAGCTAATACTGTTGACATATTCTATATCATATCTAAATTTATCTTCCCATGTTAAAGAGTTTCTACCATTAACTTGAGCCCATCCTGTTACTCCAGGTCTTACATTATGCCTTTTCTTTTCTTCTTCAGTATAATATGCTAAATATTTCGGCATTAAAGGTCTTGGTCCAACTAAAGACATATCCCCCTTTATTACATTCCATAACTCAGGTATTTCATCTAAACTAGTTGAACGTAAAAATTTTCCAAGTTTAGTTAATCTTTCAGCATCTGTTAATAAATTTCCTAAACTATCTTTTGCATCAGTCATGGTCCTAAATTTATACATTTTAAAAATTTTTTCATTTAGCCCTGGTCTATCTTGTTTAAATAAAATTGGACTCCCTAATTTTATCCTTACTAAAATAGCAATTACAACATATAGCCACCAAAAACATAAAATAAAAATTAATGATATAATTATATCTAAAAGTCTCTTACAAACTCAATCATAGAAGCTCCTGCTATCCAGTTTACATTAGGATAGTGACTGAGTAACGTACGCAAAATAGATACTTCCCACGAAACAGGTAAATCTTGTAACTTAATGTTCTCAGCAAAAACCGTTTCGGGAGTGATGATAAAATTCACTTGGTCGTCTATATTTTCAGCGGCAAGTTGTACTAAGAGCCTACCTACTTCTTGATTGGAAAGTGCGTATTTTTCTTGATAAGGATCAATATTAGGTTGTAAAACAATAGCATTGATTGTCTTTTTGCCTGCTTCGCTATAATTGATATACTGGAAATACGAAATCACCACAGGAATAGCAAAAAGGAGCATTGCCTCCCCCACTTTTTGGGCAAATGCTTTACGGTTTTTAGTAGAAAGATAATCGGTTAAGCCTATAAAAAGTACGATATTCACAAGCCATACCCATAGTGAGCCCCCGAAGGTGCCCGTATATTCGTACCACTGTATCCACGTAACTTGTTCGGAAAAGACGTTTCCTAAGTTCAGCCAAGGCCAAGAAACATCCCACGTGAGGTGGAATTTCTCAAAAGAGAGCCATATTGCTACTAAAAAAACGAGCGACACTTTGCGGTTCATACGTTTCGCTACGATATGATAGAGGAAGAAAGTGAGTGTCATCAAGAGAGTGTTTGCCAAAATAGCAAAAATTGCTCCTATTTGAGTAGAGTACCATATCCACCAGGTGGTAGGGATATTCCAAGTGAGAAAAGCCAAATAAGAGAGTGCAAACACCTTGCGTTTGGTATGCTGGTAATCACGCCTAATGCGCACTTCCATTAGTAAGAGAGGTACTAAGGCAATGAATATAAGGGCAGTAATGCCGTAAGTTACCCACGCACAAGCGAGTAAAGCCCCTGAAAGCAGGACGAGGAGTATGTTTTTCTTCATTATAGACACTTAATAATGTGGCAAAGATAAAAAACAATTGCGAATGATAAATGATAAATGATGAAAAAATGTTGTCACCAATTCAACTTTGGCAAAATGTCTCAAGCTCCTTTAAGCA
>ERZ773073.196-NODE-196-length-35243-cov-33.196402_pt1 | contig 35243 bp, 28 predicted proteins | sample MGYA00580616_ERZ773073 | MGnify/ENA primary metagenome ERZ773073 (study PRJEB29015, sample SAMEA2737960) | human oral metagenome | biome: human oral; feature: human-associated habitat; material: dental | place: China | collected 2131 ...
GGGGCCTGCGACGCCCTGGGCGCCGCGCTCCTGTCCGCCCAGCTGGCCGACGGCGCCCACGCCAACGCCCTGGCGAGCCCGGCGTCCCTCGCCCTCAACCTGGCGGCGGGATCGCTCGGCGCCACGGACCCGGCGGCCCAGGGGCTCAACAAGCTTCTCGGGGCCGCGGACGAGGAGGCCCGCAACACGACCTGGTCGGCGATCCAGACCGCGCTGCTGGCCCACGACGGCGACGTCTCCAGTTTCAAGCCCGACAAGAAGGCCCCCGAGCACCCGCTGGTGCACGTCGCCGACCAGATCGTCATCATCGACCACGACAAGCCGACCGAGGTCAGCCAGGACTTCATTGACAATGTCCGGCACTGGTTCTCGGCGGACCTGCGACGGGCCGATGCCGACAAGGCCCAGGACGTGCTCAACAAGTGGGTCGACCAGAACACGGCGGGCCTCATCAAGTCATCGGCGCTGGACGCCACCAAGATCGAGGTCGCGCTGCAGAACGCCGTCCTCTTCGCCGCGCAGTGGAAGGAGCTCTTCGACAAGAAGAGCACCCAGGACGAGGACTTCACCCGCGCGGACGGCAGCGTCATCCAGGTCCCCATGATGAGGCAGCAGAGCAGCATGGTCTGCACCGAGGGGACCACCGGCTCGGCGGCCTGGAAGGTCCTGCGCGTGCCCTACTCGGAGGACTTCGCCCTGGACATCGTGCTGCCGGACAAGGGCACCCTGCCCGAGGATCTGCCCGCCGACACGTGGGCGGCGGCCAGCGCCCTGCTCGACGAGGCGGAGAGCGAGGGCCTGTCTCCCGAGGTGAACCTGTGGCTGCCGCGCATCGACCTGACGAGCCCGGACGGAGGCATCGACATCCTCCCCGTCCTGGAGTCCCTGGGCGCCGACATCCGCCCGATGGAGCGCATCGGCCCCCAGCTCGAGACGACGGCCTACCGGCAGCAGGTGAGGCTCATTGTGCGCGAGGACGGCACGGTCGCGGCCGCCGTCTCCGAGCACGGCGGAGAAGCCAGCGCCCCCAACCTCGGCCCCATCACGGACTTCCACGTCGACCACCCCTACGCCATGCGGCTGCGGGACCTGTCCACCGGCGTCGCCCTGTTCGAGGCGGTCATCAACGACCCCGCCTGACGCCGAGATCGGTCCGGTTCCGCCTCGAGATCGGTTCAGGGACGCCGCATCCCCCAACAGCCGCAGCGCATCAGCGCATATCAGCCTTGGGAACAACACGCCTGGACCGCTGCGGGATCAAGCCCTCATCAATTTCTGGACAACCCTGTCCATAAACTATAACCTGATCACGTTCACCCGCGAGCACTCCGAGCAGAAAAGGGGGCGGTGGCCGTGGCCAGGACCGCACAGCCGCTCGATCCGGAACGACGATCGCGCCTTCTCCGTCAGGCGCGTCTCGCATTCGCCGCCAATGGCTTCAGCGCGACCCGCCTGACCTCGCTCCTTGAGCAGGCGGCATTCCCGCGCAGCTCCTTCTACTACTTCTTCGCCACCAAGGAGCGGCTCCTCGACGCGGCCGTTGCGGACGGCCTGCGCGAGCTGGCGGGCCTCGTCCACGTCCCCGCCGCCGCCGACCTCGACGAGAGCTCCTTCTGGCCCTCGCTGACGGGGCTCGCCGCGGACATCTCGGCTGCGGCGAGGCGACCGGACCTGGTCGCGGTCGGCACGGTGTACCACCTTGACGACCTGCCGCCGTGCCCGAGCCTCGACGCCTTCAAGGAGGCCGTCGTCGCATGGAGTACCGGCATCGTCGCCCGCGGTCTGGAGCTCGGGCTCCTCGACCCGCTCATCCCCGCCCAGATGCACGCCGAGCTCGCCTACGCCGTGGCCGGCTGCATCGACCGCTGGGCCACCCGGGACGCCGCCCACCTCGAGGTGGCGCAGGATCTCGCCTGCACGATCCTGCCGCGCATGCTCGGCGCACCGGGAAGCGCCCCGGGACCCGCACCGGGAGCCCCTCCACCCACGTCGAGACAGAAGAAGATGCAGAAGAAGGAACAGAAGAAGCAGGACCGCTCATGACCACCACGACCCTTGTCGCCGGAGCCACCGGCTACCTCGGACGCTTCATCGTCGCCGAGCTGCACCGCCGCGGGCGCCGGGTCCGCGCCATCACCCGCAGCCGCAGCCGGGCCGCCTCACCGGGTCCCTGGGAGGCCCCCGCCCTGGGCGGCCTGGTCGAGGAGTGGGCCGTCGGGGACGTCACCGACCCCGCCTTCACCGCCGACGTCGCCGAGGGGGCCGACGACGTCATCTCGGCCCTGGGCGTCACCAGGCAGAAGGCGAACCCCTGGGACATCGACTACCGCGCCAACCTCGCCGTCCTCCGCTCCGCCGAGAGGCACGGCGCGACGGGTCTCTGCTTCGTCAACGTCATCGGGGCGGAGCAGTGCCCGGCCCGGCTCACCCGGGCCAAGACCGCCTTCACCCGGGAGCTCGCCTCCTCGCCGGTGACGAGCCAGATCGTCAGTCCCCCCGGGTACTTCTCCGACATGGCTCAGATCCTGCAGATGGCGAGGCGCGGTCGCGTCCTCCTCCTCCGTCCGGAGGTCCGGATCAATCCCGTGCACGGCGCCGATCTCGCGCAGTTCTGCGTCGACCGCCTGGTCGCCGGGCAGGAGGGCGAGTGGAGCGTAGGAGGGCCGGAGGTCCTCACCTGGCGGGACCTGGCGGACTGCGCCTTCCGCGCCCTGGGACGGCCGGTGAGGGTCAGCACCGTCCCGCCCGCCGTCATGCCGCCCCTCATCGGGGCCCTGGGGCTCGTCAGCCCCGGGCGGGCGGACACGCTGCGCTTCGTGACATGGAGCATGCTTCACGACTGCGTCGGCGAGCCCGTCGGGACGCGCACGCTCCTGGCGTTCTACGAGCACCACGCCGCCAAGGTCTGAGTCTGCGCCGGCTGCCGGCCCGGGCCGTCTCCCCTCCGCGTGCCGGCCGTGCCACACTGGAGGCCGATAGAGCACGGCGGGGCAAGAGGGGCGCGAGAGCATGAGACGGGGCCGCACACGCGTACTCGTGCCCATCGGGGCTCTCGCCCTCCTGGCCGTCGTCGCGGTCGCTCTTCTCATCGCGCGATCGCCCTCCCCGGACACCCGGGCCAGGCCGGACGCCGACCTCGTCCTGGCCGCCGTCGAGCAGCACCAGGCGGTGCTCGACGCCGAGTGGACCGACCCCGGGGCCTCCACCGGCGCCGCGAGCCCCATGCCTGCGGAGGAGGCGATCCGGTACGTGCGCGACGGGCTCATCCAGGACGGACTCCCGGTGACCTCGGCGACGAGCGAGGTGAGCCTGGCCCGGGCGACCTTCCAGGACGACGGCACCGTGCTGGCCGCCGTCTCGGTGTCGACGACCTTCGTCTACAGCGGGCACTCGGAGTCTCCCGCTATCTCCACCGATCGCCACTGGATCACCCTGTCCGGCGGCGACGCCACCGGCTACTCGGTCACGCAGGACGAGGTCATCGGACAGGAGACGGCGAGTACTCCCGATGAGGTCCAACGACGGGCCGACCTCATCGGACTGGCCGTCTCCGCCGTCTTCGGCGTGCTGGCGCTGGTGGCGGCGCTCCTGCCGTGGCTGGTGCGGTTCCAGCGCTCCGCCCGCCCCGGCTCCGGGCGCCTGACGGGCCTGCTCGTGGGCGGTCCCGCGGCGCTCGCCGTCGCCCTGGCATGGTGCTTCACCGTGGGCGGCGCCAGCGCGACCGTCCCCGTCTACCTGGCCGAGACGGCGCCCAAGCGCATCCGCGGCTCGATCGTCGCCATCGACCAGCTCATGATCGTCACCGGCCAGCTGCTCGCCTTCGCCATGAACGCGGCCATCAGCACCGCCCAGGGGGGCCCGAAGGTCAACATCGCCTCCCTGCCCGCCGAGAGCTACGGGCTGGAGACCGGGCTGCAGCCCTTCGACAACCTCTCCAGGCTGCAGGTCTCCAAGGGCGGCCCGCTCGCCCCCGCCGCCTACCACCAGTTCCTCGACCAGGTCGTCATCTCCGGCGGCAACGGCGAGACCTGGCGCTACATGCTCGTCCTGTGCTCCGTCCCCGCCGTCGCCCTGTGGATCGGCATCCGGCTCATGCCCGAGTCCTCCCGCTGGTACGTGGCCAAGGAGCGCCTCTACGACGCCATCGGCGCCCTCAAGCGCGTGCGCGACCCCCGCAAGGACGGCGCCCTGGAGGACGAGCTCATGGAGATGGCCGAGGCGCGCCAGCACGAGATCGCCGAGGAGGCCCAGCGCCGGGGCCTGGGGTACGTCTGGAGCACCCCGTGGCTGCGCAAGCTGCTCCTCGTCGGCATCTTCCTGGCCATTGTCAACCAGACCACCGGCGTCAACACCGTCATGTACTACGCGCCCAAGGTCCTGGAGTACGCCGGCATGTCCACCTCCTCGTCCATCACGGCGCAGGTCGCCAACGGCGTCATGAGCGTCATCGGGTCGGCCATCGGCATCTGGCTCATCATGCGCTTCCGGCGCCGCCAGATCCTCATCGCCGACGTCACCGGGGTGGGCGTGTGCCTGCTCGGCATCGCCGCGACCTTCCAGCTGGCCATCGCCCCGCACATGAATGCGGGCACCACCCCGCCGTCGTGGGCCGCCTTCCTCATCCTGGGCCTCATGGCAGTCTTCATGCTCATCGTCCAGTCCTCCAACGGCACCGTGGTGTGGACCATGATGGGCGAGATCTTCCCCGCCAACGTCCGCGGCGTCATGAACGGCACCTCCATCTTCTGCATGTGGGTCGCCAACGCCGCCATCACCTGGACCTTCCCGCCCATGATGGAGAGGCTCGGCGGAGGACTGACCTACACCATCTACGGAGCGCTCAACCTCGTCATCGCCGTCGTCCTGCTCAAGATCATGCCCGAGACCTCCGGCCGCTCCCTGGAGCAGATCGAGCAAGACATGGAGGCCCGCTACTCCTGACACTAGACCCGCATTAGTCCTGACAATTACGATTGCACCCGATGGGCCCGGCGGCCCGCTCCCCCACCGGAGGGGCCGCCCGCCCCGCGGACCCGAGGCTTCAAAGGAGAAAGCTCATGACATTCCGACTCGACCCCGCCACCGCCATCACCGACCCGAACGGCATCACCTGGGGCATGCACCCCATCACCTGGCGCAACGACGACATCCCCGAGGTCGGCGCCTTCAACACTCTGGAGGACATGCTCCTGGATCTGGCCGACGTCGGCTACCGCGGCACCGAGTGCGCCGGCTTCTTCCCGCCCAAGGAGGTTGTCAAGGAGCGTGCCGAGGCCCGCGGCATCGCGATCGTCGCCCAGTGGTACTCCGCCTTCATCGTGCGTGAGGGCGTCGACGCCGTCGTGCCCGATTTCACCGCCGCCTGCGAGTACCTGGAGTACCTGGGCGCCACCCGGATCGTCGTCTCCGAGCAGACCGGAAGCGTCCAGGGCATCCGCGACGTGTGCATCTTCACCAACAAGCCGGTCCTGGCCGACGAGGAGTGGACGGTCCTAGCCGAGGGCCTGAACCGCCTGGGCGAGATCGCCCAGGACCACGGGCTGGAGCTCGTCTACCACCACCACCTGGGCACCGTCGTTCAGACCAAGGAGGAGACGATCCGCCTCATGGAGATGACCGACCCGGCCAGGACCTCCCTCCTGTTCGACACCGGCCACGCCCTCGTGGGCGATGGCGACGTCATGGGAATGCTGGAGGCGACGATCGACCGCGTCAAGCACGTCCACTTCAAGGATGTGCGCCCGGACAAGATGAAGGAGTCGCGCGAGGCGGAGCGCTCCTTCCTCGACTCCTTCCTGGCCGGCATGTTCACCGTCCCGGGCGACGGCATGATCGACTTCACCGAGCCCTACCAGTTCCTCGTCAACCACGGGTACAGGGACTGGATCCTCGTCGAGGCCGAGCAGGATCCGGCTCTCGCCAACCCGCACGAGTACGCCACCAGAGCCCGCGCCTACATCGAGGGCGCCCTCCTGAAGCCCTGACCCCGCCGAGGCCGACCGCGCTCCCGCCGGATTCGACCCCGGACCGGCCCGGACCGACGAACGACTCCCCTGGGCGATGCTGTCCCCGGGCGAGCCGCGGCACCGGACGCGCATCACCCGGCGGCCGATCTGACGGGCACGCCGGCCGACCCGCGCGTCACAGGCTCATGTCGACCACAGCCCGCCCCTGGATCCGATGGTTGCGCAGCGCCTCGTAGCCGGCGCCCGCCTCGCTCAGCGGGAAGCGCCGGGAGACGACGTCCTTGTAGTTGATGACCCCGCGCGCCGCCAGATCGACGACGGCCGGCAGGTCCTGACGGGTGCGCGCCCCGTAGGAGCCAAGGATCGACTGCGAGCGGCGCACCGTGCGGTTGATCTCAACCTCGGCCGTCTGGACGCCCGCCCCCAGACCGATCGGCACCATGCGGCCGCCATCGGCCAGAACGTCGAGGGCGGTCTTCCAGGTCGCCGGGATGCCGAGAGCCTCGAAGGCGACGTCGACGCCCGTGCCCCCGGTCAGCCTCAGGACCTCCTCACGGGCGTCATGGGTCACGGAGTTGACGACGGCGGTGGCGCCGTAGCCGGGCATGGGGGCGAGCTTGTCGTCGTCGACGTCGATGGCGATGACCTGGCTCGCCCCGAAGGCGCGGGCGATCTGGACGATGTTGGTGCCCACGCCGCCGGTGGCGACCACGGCGACGGTCTCGCCGAAGCGCAGGTCGGCGCCGCGGCGCACGGCGCCGTAGCCGGTCATGGCCGCGCAGCCCAGGATGGCCGCGGGCACGAGGTCGATCCGTTCGGGGACGGGGGTCACGGAGGTGGAGGGGACGACGGCGTATTCGGCCAGGCCACCCATGGAGTACATGGAGATCGGGTCGCCCTCGAGAGTGGCCAGGCGAGTGGTGCCGTCGTAGAGAAGGCCCTTGAGCCGGTTGAGATCGAAGAAGGGCCCGCACAGCTCGTCGTGCCCACTCGCACAGGCATCGCACTGGCCGCAGGGCATGAGGAAGCCTCCGGCGACGTTCTGGCCCGTCTTCAGCCCGGTGTGCTCGTTACCGGGGCCGACCTCGACGATGGTGCCGGTCACCTCGTGGCCCAGCACGGCAGGCAGAGGGAAGGCGATCGCTCCGCCGATGACGTGGAGGTCGGAGTGGCACAGGCCGCAGGCCGCGACCTTGATGAGCACCTCCCCGGCCTTGGGGCGGGGCGTGCGGATGGTCTCCACCCGCAGGCCCTCATCGTGATCGCGCAGCACGGCGGCGCGCATGGTCTCCGGAATCGTCGGACTGGATTGGACTGCTTCGTTGCTGGTCATGTCGCTGTCGCTCTCTGAAAGGGTTTCCGGCGGCGGGCACGGGCCTCCGGTGTGACCAGGGTAGCGCATGACACGGTCTTTGTCCTATCAAATTGACCTCATGTACACGTTCATCCGACACCCGCGCGGACGTCGGTCCTCCATCTCGACCGGCACCCGGAGTACTGGAGCGCAGGGCCCGCACCCTTCGGATTCGTCAAGACAAATTCTCGATGCGACCTTCACCTCAACCCGCTCGAGGAAGGCCCGGTCGTCAGCGTCCTCCTTCTGGGATACACCTGCGGCGCCTCCTTCGGAGGCCAGCTGTCTGATCAATACGGCCGCCGTCACAACATTCTGACGCTCGCCCTCATCTTCTTCATGAAGTCCTCGCACGGAGGAGTATCAGATAGAGTCCATGGGGCTCTCGCCCGAGGACGGGAGAGGAGAACGCCGTGCCGATGACCGCTCGCAACGTCACGCAGTCCGACGTTGCCGAGGCGGCCGGGGCCTCGGGCTCGTTCCGGTCCCCCTGTGGCTCACCGACGATCAGCCGACCGAGCTCGACAAGGAGGTCCCCATCTGCGCACGACCCCCGACTCGCGCCCTCCCGCGCACGAGCTGGTTCGCCAACATGGACTGCTCCGCCGGCGTCGCCGCCTCGCGCCCTCCCGCGCACGAGCTGGTTGTCACGAGCAGCCTCCTCACCAGAAGTCCCGCCCGGCCGGCACGACCGCGGCGCGGACGCGATGCGGACGGTTCCCCGCGACGGTGGACCGGGTTCTCGCCGGTTCTGGCGCCCGCCCCATAAACAGATGTCCCACGACCGCAGTCGTGGGACACCTGGCCGGACCGTAGGTCAGGTCGTGGGCAACGATCCGGCTCCTTCGAGCGATATCTGACCGCTCAGTGATTAAGAGTACTCCTTCTCGAAGCGTTCCTCGAGGGCTTCGAGCGAGTCATACTTCGTCTCGGGCACCCACCGCATGTAGAAGATGAGCGAACCGACGTTGACCAGGCAGAAGATGAGGTAGGTCAGCGACCCTCCCAGCCTCTCCATCATGATCGGGAAGACCCAGGCGACGATGGCGTTGGCGACCCACAGGGCTCCAACCGCCAGACCCATGGCCGTCCCGCGGATCTTGGCGGGGAAGATCTCGGCGACGAGCACCCAGGTGACCGTGCCCGACTGCTTGGCGAAGACGAACAGACTCACGATGATCAGCACGAGGAAGGGCGCGAAGGCCGGCGCCCCCGAGATATTGCCGTCCGCGTCCTGGTGGGGCTGGATGAGGAAGAAGAACACGGCGGCCAGCAGCCCCAGGGAGATCACGATCGAGGACTCCTGGTAGATGCCCACGTGACGGCGGGCGAACCGGGTGACCAGCCACAGACCCACCGCCGATCCGATGAAGGACACGCCTCCGGAGACGACGTTGAGCGAGATCGCATCGCTCATGGGCAGGCCCGCGGCCGCCAGGACCTTGGGCGTGTAGTACATGGCCGTGTTGATGCCGGTGAACTGATCGGCCAGCCCCAGGATGACGCCGATGATGAGCAGACGACGAGTCCACCTGGTGCCCCAGATCTGGGATAGCTCCCATTCCTCCTGATTGGCCTCCTTGCGCTGGATCTCCAGCATCTCATCGACCTCGTCGGCGATGGAGCCGTCCTTGGCCTCATCGCGCACCCGTTTGAGGGACCCGATGGCCTCGGGAATCCGAAGGTTGGCCACGTACCAGCGGGAGGACTCGGGCATGAGCCGGATTCCGATCCACAGGGCGATGGCGGGCAGCGACGCCAGAACCAGCATGTAGCGCCACGTCATGCCGTTGCCGCCGGTGACGGTCGACAGATCGATGACGTTCCTGACCACGTCCCACTGCTGCTCCTCGCCGCCGGCGACCCTGACGGCGGGACCGCCGTGGTGCTGAGCGAGGGCGGCGTTCATCGAGTAGGCGAGGAACTGGCCGAAGACGATCATCATCTGGTCGACCGCGACCAGCGTGCCCCTGATGCGCTTGGGGGCGGTTTCGCCCAGGAACACCGGGACGGTGGCACTGGCACCGCCGACGGCGAAGCCGAGAACGATCCGGAAGAAATAGAGGACCCAGATGTTCGGGGAGAAGGTGCAGCCGAGCGCGCCGAAGAAGAAGACCATCGCCAGCATGGTGATGTTGTGCCGGCGCCCGTACCTGTCGGAGAGCTTGCCGCCCGAGGAGGCGCCGATCGCGGCGCCCACGCACAGAAAGGTTCCGACCAGACCCTCCTCCCAGGTCGTCAAGGCGAGGCCGCCCGCGGCACGGGGCAGGTGCATGTAGGGCAGGGCGCCGGAGATGACTCCGGTGTCGTAGCCGAAGAGCAGGGAGCCGAGCGTGGCGACCAGGGCGATGAGACCCAGTGAGCGCCTCCTGCCCGATGGCGGAGTGGTGTCGACCAGCTCCTGGATCTTGTCGCGGCTGTAGTCGATCGCCGCGACGGGGGATGTGGACATGGACATTCCTCCTCAAGGTGCCCGCCGCCGTCGGCGGGGCATGTCGGATTCAGGCGCCGAACTCGGCGGTGAGCCGCTCAAGGGCGGCCTTGTTGTAATCGTCGGCGTACTCGTGCCACCCGAAGACGCACACGGACGCCACTCCGTCGAAGTCGACGTCCCGCAGGGTCGAGAAGACCTCGTCCCAGGGGACCTCGCCCTGTCCGATGGCATTGTGCTGGTGAACAGTCACGTCGGCGCCGGGCGGGTTGACGATGTACCGGTTGCCGTCATTGGCCCGGTGGTTGAAGGTGTCGGAGACATGCACCTCGCGGAGCTTGCCGACCGCCGCGGCGCTGCGAATCATGCGTCCGGCGTCGCCCGCGCCATCGGAGAGGTGGAAAGTGTGCGGACAGCAGTACTCGTACCCCACCCACTCCTCGTCCACCGAGCGCACGAGTTCCAGCGCGCGATCGTGCAGCTCGACGTAATCGTACGGATGAGCCTCCATCGCCAGGCGGATCCCGTACCTCTCAAAGTCCGGGGTCAGCTCCTCGATCGACCGGTACCACTGCTGCTCGCAGCGGTCGGCGCGGTTGCGGTCCCCGGAGAACTCCGAGACGATGTCGCGCACGTCGAGGGCGTCGGCGAGCTGGAGCAGGCGCCGCCAGTTGCGCACTTGGGCCGCTCGCTCGGCCTCGTCCGGCGAGGACCAATTGAACACGGGGTTGAGGGTGCGGATCTTCACCCCCGTATCGCGCTCCGCCCCCTTGAGCTCTTCGATGAAGGCGCGATCCGCCTTGGGGTAATGGTGCCACAAGTGGAACTCGTTATTGGGTGACAGCTCCACGTAGCGGAAGCCGAGCTCCGCGGCTTTGCGCAGGGTGTCGGCCGTCGACATGGTCATGTAGTACATGTTGGGGTCGAGGGCGATGTCGACCATGGGGTCTCCTCTCAGAACGCCGACGTCGGCGTCGGCGGGATTTCGTCCGCGAGCAGGCCGGGGCGCGCCGCCCCGATCGGGCCCCGCGGGCCCGAGGCCCTCGCGCCAGCTGCTCAGTGGGGCGCGACGGCGATGTCGACTCTCCTTCAGGCGTAGAAGGCCGGCTTGTCAATGAGTGCGACATCGATCATCGGCGAGGAGCCGTCCTCGTGAGACTTCACCGCCGCGTCGACAACAGCCGTGGCCGCGTAGCCGTCCCAGCAGGTCGAACCGGTGTGCTCGTCGCGGGCAACAGCATTGATCCACTCCTGGACCTCGCGGTTGAAGGCCGTCTGGAAGCGGTCGATGTGCGACCGGCACATGGCGTTGCGGTCACCGTACCGGTCCCGGATGTGGATCCTCTCCTGGTCGCCCAGGCGCACTGCCGCCGTCTCCAGTACGAGCTCGCACTCGATGGAGTAGGCCCACTGGAGGTTGACGTTGACCTCGTCATCGATGCGCACGCCCGACTCGGTGTAGGCCACGACGACGATCGGGTCGATGAGGTGGCCGAAGCGATGCGTCGTCGACTTCGGACGGTCGACCCGGACCTTGACGATCTCCTCGCCGAGCAGCCAGCGCATGGTGTCGAACTCGTGGATGGCCGTGTCGTCGATGGCCATGCGCGAGGTGTAGTTCTCGGGCACCGAGGGGTTGCGGTGGCGGTTGTGAACGAGCAGGGCCTGACCGTGCTCGCCGGCGTCGTAGATCGCCTTCATGTCGTTGTACGCGGGGTCGAAGCGGCGCATGAAGCCGACGGTGACCAGCTTCTTGCCGGCCCTGCGCTCGGCGTCCATGATCGCGATGCAGTCCTCGGCCGTGGTGGCCAGGGGCTTCTCGCACAGGACGTACGTACCGGCCTCGATGGCCTTGATGACGTCGGGGGCATGGACCCTGCCGAAGGTCGCGATGATCACGGCGTCGACGTCGGGATCGTTCACGAGCTCGTCGGAAGTGTCGTAGACCTTGGCCCCGTACGGCTCAGCGGCCGAAACGGCGGCGGCGTGGTCGATGTCGGCGACGGCAACGACCTCGCCGCCCGACACCTCGCCCGTGATACGGGCGAGGTGGGCGCGGCCCATGCCGCCGGCGCCGACGAGTCCTATGCGAACACTCATGTGTCTCTCCTCCTTGAGTGACTGAACGAATAGCTGAACGATGGGGTGGAGTACAGATCAGGCCAGGCCCAGGCCGCATTCGGCGAGATAGGTGCGCATGTTGATGGCATTGGGCTTGGGGAAGGACGGGTCGCAGGGATAGCAGTCCTGCTCGCAGATGGCGTAGATGGGCTTGTCGAGTTCGGCCAGGGCGTCGACGAAGGCGTGCATCTCCGGCAGGCCGGCCGGCGGGCAGACCGAGGCGCCCTTGGTCACCGCCTCGCCGAAGGGCCAATCCTTCTCATGGGCCTGGCGGGTGATCGCCTCGTCGAAGGCCTTAATGTGGACGTAGGTGATGCGCTCGGGGTACTTCCTGCACAGCTCGACGGGGTCGCCGCCGCCGTAGACGACGTGCCCGGAGTCGAGGCAGAGGTTGACGTACGTCGGGTCGGTGGCGTCGAAAATGCGGGCGATCTCCTCCGGCGTCTCGATGTGGGAATCGCCGTGCGGGTGGAGGACCATCTTGAGCCCATACTCATCCAGGAGTATCCGCCCCAGGACGTTGGCGTGCTCGACGTAGAGCTTCCAGGCGTCGTCGCTCAGCACGCGGTCATCGGTCCACTCCCAGGTCTTGTCGTCGCGGTAGAGCGGGGGCAGGTGGACGATGTACTCGGCGCCGACGGCGGCATGGGTCTCGGCGATGGCGCGGAAGGTCTCGAGTGTCGTCTCCCAGGCCTCCTGCTTGTGGAGGACGCCCCAGCCGGTGCCTGCGACGACGCGCATTCCGTACTCGTCGCACCACTTCTGGAGCTCTTCGGGGTCGGTCGGGAAGTAGCCGTAAGGGCCGGTCTCGATGACCTCGAAGCCGGCCTCGGCCATCTCCCGCCATGCCCGGCGGGGCTCCATCTGCTTGGAATCGTCGGGGAACCAGACGCCCCACTGGTCGGGGCACACGCCGATGGTCAGTTTGGAGTACTTCGGATCGGATGCGTTGACGGCCTTGGACATCGTTGTCGCTCCTCATCGGTTGCCCATCCGAATCGTTTCGGACGTGGCTCCAGAATAACGAACATATCCTCAACGCACCAGATCTTTGTATGGACAAATTCATCTGATCTTCAGTCGCCTCGGTGCCGGGTGAGCCCAGCGGGCCCGACGGCGGTGGACCGCGCGCGGTCCACCGCCGTCGGGCCCGCGGACGTTCACAGGTAGTGGCGCTGCGGTCGACGCTCCTGGAGATAGCGCTCGTAGGCCTCCTGCGTCGACTCCAGACGGGAGACTTCTGAGACCGCCACGTCCCACCAGGAGGAAGACGGCGGGTTGGGACCGTACAAGTCGGTCTCGATGTGGATCATCGCGGCCTCATCACCGGCATGCGCCCGGGCGTAGGCCTGCCTGAACTCCTCGATGCTGGAGACCCGGTAGACCGTGAGCCCCCAGGACTCGGCGTTGGCAGCGATGTCAACGCCCCTGACCGGCTCGGTGTCCTCCAGGTGGGAGCCGATGCCGCGCTGACGGTACGTGGTGCCGAAGCGCTGGGAACCGTGAGACTCCGAGAGCGCTCCGATGGAGCAGAAGCCGTAGTTCTGCAGGAGTACGTAGATGACCTTGATGTTCTCCTGGACGACCGTGGCCAGCTCCATGGGCAGCATCTGGTAGGTCCCGTCCCCGACGATGGATACGACCTCGGACTCCGGTCGGGCGAGCTTGCAGCCCAGGCCGGCGGGGATCTCGTAGCCCATGCAGGAGAAAGCGTACTCCACGTGGTACTGGACGGGGGTTCTGGCCCGCCACAGCGCCTGCAGGTCTCCGGGCATGGAGCCGGCGGCGTTGATGACAATGTCGTCCGCACCCATGAGTTCGTTGAGCGCGCCGAAGACCTCCGTCTGGGCCGGCAGCGGACCGTGCCCCAGGTGGTAGCAGTGGTCGGTGGTCGCGAACCAGGATTCGCGCTCGGCCGCGATCTCGCGGGAGTAGTCGTCGCTGACGCGGTATCCGTCCAGGGCCGCGTTCAAAGCGGTCAGGCCCTCGCGCGCGTCGGCCACGACCATCTGCGCGCTCTCCTTGGCCGCGTCGAAGGGCGTGATGTTGATGTTGACGAAGCGCACATCCGGGTTCTTGAACTGGGTCTTGGAGGCGGTGGTGAAATCCGAGTACCGGGTGCCGACGCCGATGACCAGGTCGGCCCTGTCGGCGATGTGATTGCCCGAATCCCCGCCGGTGGAGCCCACCGCCCCGATGGAGCAGGGATGATCGTCGTTGATGGCCCCCTTGCCGGCCTGGGTGTCGGCCACCGGGATACCGGTGGCGGTGGCGAGAGCGCGCAGCTGGTCGCAGGCCTCGGAGTAAATGGTGCCGCCCCCGGAGATGATCATAGGGCGCTCGGCCGCCCTGATGAGGGCGACGGCGCGCTCCAGGGCGGCGGGCTCGGGGAGCGGACGGCGCACGTGCCACACGCGTCTGCGGAAGAACTCGACCGGCCAGTCATGAGCCTCGGCCTGGACATCCTGGGGCATGGCGATGACGACGGCGCCGGTCTCGGCGGGGTCGGTGAGCACACGCATGGCGTTCAGAAGCGAGGGGATGAGCTGCTCAGGGCGGTTGATCCGGTCGAAGAAGCGCGCCACGGGGCGGAAGCAGTCGTTGACGGTCAGGTCGAGGGTGGTGGGGTCCTCGACCTGCTGGAGCACCGGGTCCGGGACGCGGGTGGCGAACTGGTCGGAGGGGAGCAGGAGGACCGGGACCCGGTTGGTGGTGGCCAGGGCCGCGCCGGTGACCATGTTGAGGGCGCCGGGACCGATCGAAGTGGTAACCATGTAGGTCGACATGCGATTGCACACCCTGGCGAAGGCCGCGGCGGCGTGGACCGCGCCCTGCTCGTTGCGGGGCATGATGTAGGGCATGGCGCCCTCGCCCTCGACGGGAGCGATCTCGTTCTGCAGCAGAGCCTGACCGATGCCGGCCACGTTGCCGTGCCCGAAGATGCCGAAAGCGCCCTCGATGAGGCGGTGCTCGACGCCGTCGCGCTCGGAGTACTGGTTGGACAGGAAGCGGATGGTCGCCTGAGCGACCGTCAGACGGATGGTGCCCGCATAGGCTTCGTTGCTCACGGTGCGTGCTCTTCTCTGATGGGATCGGATGGGGTCAGTGGGCCATGGGAAGGCGGGGGTCGGGCCTCTGGCCCTCCCACGTGCCGCGAATCCAGTGATGGGCCGGGTCGTCGGGGGCCAGCCACACGAGGTCCTCCTCAGGGCCGGCCATGACGTTGAGGTAGTACATGTCGTAGCCGGGGGCGGCCACGCACGGGCCGTGATAGCCGTGGGGCACGAGGGCGACGTCGCCGTCGTGGACCTCGACGCACAGGTCGATCGGCCGCTCTGGATCAGAGGCGTAGGTTCGATGAAGACCGAACCCAGGTCCGCCGGTGGGCGATGGGGCGATCTCGAAGTAGTAGATCTCCTCGAGCTCGCGCTCGACCTCACTGAACTCCTCGTGCTTATGAGCCGGGTAGGACGACCAGTTGCCCCCCGGGGTCAGCACCTCGGTGACAAGCAGGTGGGAGGTCTCCACACCGTTGTTGAGAGCGTAGTTGTTGACCTGTCGGGAGCAGTCCCCGGCGCCGCGGATGGTTACTCCGACCCGCTCGCGGCCGAAGCGGCGCACCGGCAGGTCCCGTTCGGCGACGGCGGAGGGAAGGGCGAAACGGCCGCCGCCCTCGGAGGTCACGGTGCATACCGTGTTCCGAGGCACGTACAGGTAGTCGGTGATCTGGGTGAAGACGCTGTCGCGTCCCGCGAGGTCGTAGGACCGGTCACCGGCCTCGATGCGGCACCCGCCCGCCAGGGGCAGGACGAGGAGCTCGGTCCCACCGGTCTCCAGGCGCACGGACTCCCCCGCCGCGAGCACCGCGACGCGCAGACCGGAGGAATCCCAGCCCGCGTCGGCGGCGGAGATATCGACGCTCAGGCGGTCGTGGCCGGTAGTACCGGCGGGAACGTGGATGTCAAGTGTCATGAGAGCAGTCCTACTGTGTTGTCGACGGCCCCGGCGACGTCGTCGTCGGGCGGGAAGAGAAGGGAACGGCCGATGACCAGTCCCCTGACGGTGGGCAGGGCCAGTGCCCTGGCCCAGGAGGCTCGGGCGGCCTCGGGATCCTCGGCGACGGCTCCGCCGAGGATGAGCGTCGGCAGTGTCGAGGCCGCCATGACGCGTTCGACGTCATCGACGGCGGGCAGCTTAAGCCAGGTGTAGGCGCTCGTGCGCCCCAGCCCGGAGGCAATGGCCATAGAGGTGATGATGGCGTCAGCGGACAGGTCGTTGACGATCCGCCCACCGACCCTCCTCGAGATGAAGGGCTCGACCATGGCCATGACTCGGCGCCCGGCGAGGTCGTCGATCGCGTGGGCGCAGGAGGCGATAGTGCCGACCGTTCTGGGGTCCTCGTAGTCGACGCGCAGGAGCATCTTCCCCCCGTCGAGGCCGGCATCCACGACCCCGCGGGCGTCGTAGCCGGTGAAGCGGTCGTCCATTTCGAAGGCCGCGCCCGCCAGGCCGCCGCGGTTCATGGAGCCGTAGACGAGTTTGCCGTTCAGGGCCCCCAGCAGCGCCAGATCCTCGATGAGGTCGGCAGTGCCCAGGAAGCCGTTGACTCCCGGCCGCTCCAGGGCGGTGACGCACCGCGCCAGCACTTCCTCGCGCGACGCCATCGCCAACGGATCGCCGCCGGCGGCCAGTGCGCCGCGAGCCGGATGATCGCAGGCGATGATCATGAGCTTCCCATCGCCGGCCGGCGCAATTCCGCGGGGCCGGTCGGCGAGCGCCCGGGCGATGCGCTCGGGATGATGGACGCGGGTCTCGATAATGGCGTCCGTCAGAGGCGTGGCGCCCATGTCACAGATCTTCCAGATCCGAGGCGACGTCGTCGCGGTGGGCGCGCATGAGAGCGAGGAGCTCGGGCTCGGCGGGCATCGCGGTGGAGCATTCCAGGCGCGAGGAGACGATCGCCCCGGCGGTGGAGGCCGCGAAGATCGTCTTGGCCAGCGACCACCCCGACAGCAGGCCGTGGCAGACGGCGCCGCCGAAGGCGTCCCCGGCACCGAGGCCGTTCTTGGTCGTCACCGGGGTCACGGGCATTGCGACGCGCTCGTCGCGGGTTTTGGCCAGGGTTCCGCGCAGACCCTGCTTGACAATGGCGAGCTCGACGCCCGTCTCCAGCAGGGCGTCCGCGGCGCGCTCGGGCTCGCTCTCCCCCACCGCGATCCGGCACTCCTCCCGGTTGCCGATCGCGACCGTCGTCTTGGGCAGAACGCGGGCCACGGCCTCGTGGGCGGCGGCCTCGTCGGGCCAGAACATGGCGCGGTAGTCCAGATCGATAATGGTGTGCCGCCTGCGCTCGCGCGCGTCCAGGGCCGCGGCATGGGCGCTGCGCGAGGGCTCCTTGCTCAGACCCGTGGCCGAGATCCAGAAGATGCGCGCCTCGCGCACGGCCTCGGAGGGGATGTCCTGCTCGGTCAGCTCGAGATCGGGCGCCGAGGGCTCGCGGTAGAAGTAGAGGGGGAAGTCGTCGGGCGGGAAGATCTCGCAGAAGGTGACCGGTGTGTTGAAGGCCGGCTTGGTGACGACGTAATCGTCGTGGACGCCGAGGCGGCGCATCTCGGCCCGCACAAAGCGGCCGAAGGGATCGTCGCCCACCCCGGTGACGACGGCGGAGCGGTGGCGATACCTGGCCGTCGCGACGGCCACGTTCGTCGGGCTGCCGCCGAGGAACTTGCCGAAGGACTCCACGTCCTCCAGCCCCACCCCCGTCTGGAGCGGGTAGATGTCGATGCCGCAGCGCCCGATGGTCAGGACGTCGAGCGGTGGAGTCAGGAAGGATGAGGTCACGATGATGGTCCCTTCCACGTCATCGGGGCGGGTGTGCCGCGAGCTCGGGCCGAGCCGCTGCCAACAGCGTGCACCACCAGCCCAATCCCGTCAAGAGATTTGTCCGAACAAATCATCAGCTCACACTCCCCGCTGCGGTCATGCGCATCGCCTCGGGCCGATTGGACCGTGCAATGTATCATGAGGCCGCCTTGTCGCCACCAGAGAAACTCCATGTCCACTACACCGTTCCACCCCAAGATCACCGTCGACCGCACGAGCGACGTCCCGCTCTACAGCCAGATCGCCGAGGCGCTGGCCACCCTCATCCTCGACGGCACTCTGGCGCCCGGCACTCGGATCGAGGACGAGGTCTCCATGGCCCGGCGCCTGGAGGTGTCGCGTCCGACCGCCAGACAGGCGCTCCAGCGTCTGGTCGATCGCGGGCTCATCTCGCGCCGTCGCGGGGCCGGGACCGTCGTGACCTCCCCACACGTGCGCAGGCCGATGGAGCTGTCCAGTCTCCTGGCCGATCTGACCAAGAGCGGCCACGTCGTGTCGACGATGATCCTGGAGCACTCCACCCACCCGGCGGATGAAGAGGAGGCGGCGCGTCTCGAGGTCGATCCCGGCACGAACGTGACGAAAATCAAACGCGTGCGCCACGCCGACGGTGAGCCGATCGCCCTCATGGAGAACCTCCTGCCCGCGTCGATCGCCCCGACGCACAACGATCTCGAGCACGAGGGCCTCTACGACCTGCTGCGCGTACGCGGCGTCGTACCGGTGACGGCCGCCCAGACCATCGGCGCGCGCAATGCGACGGCGGCGGAGGCCCAGGTTCTGGGCGAGAAGCGCCGCGCCGCCCTGCTGACGGTCACCCGCACGGCCTACGACGCCTCGGGCGCCGTCGTCGAGTACGGCACCCACGTCTACCGCGCTTCCCGGTACTCCTTCGAGACGACGCTCTTCAACGCGTAGGTCGGCTGCTCGCCGAACGGCCAGCAGAATTTGTATGGACAAAATATTGACATTCGCGTCGCTCATCACTTGAATGGGCCCAACGGGCCGCACTCGGCGAGGACGCCTCCCGCGGCCGCACATCCCCATGGAGCACGCTGATGAGCATCGAATACACACCAGGCCCTCTCCTCACGGCCTCACGCACCACGCCGACCGCCCTGTGGAACGACTCCGCGGACCCCGACGAGCTCCGCCAGTCCATTTCCTTCGGCGGCGTCGGCGCCACCTGCAATCCGGCGATCGCCTACACCTGCATCAACCAGCGCAAGGACATCTGGCTGCCCAGAATCGCCGAGCTGGCCGAGGAGATGCCCGCGGCCACCGAGTCCGAGATCGGCTGGCAGGTGGTCCGCGAGCTGAGCATCAGGGCCGCGGGACTCCTGGAGCCGATCTTCGACGAGCAGCACGGGCGCAACGGGAGGCTGTCCATCCAGACAGATCCGCGCCTGGCCCGCGACTCCGGGGCGCTGGCCGACCAGGCCGAGGAGTTCTCGAAGCTGGCGAAGAACATCATCGTCAAGATTCCCGCCACCTCCACGGGAATCGAGGCGATCGAGGAGGCCACCTACCGGGGCGTATCGGTCAACGTGACGGTCTCCTTCTCCGTCCCTCAGGCCATCACCGCCGGCGAGGCCATCGAACGCGGCCTCAAGCGCCGCGAGGCCGCGGGCGAGGACGTCTCCACCATGGGTCCGGTGGTCACCCTTATGGGCGGTCGCCTGGACGACTGGATCAAGATCGTCGCCAGACGCGACAACCTCTTCCTCGACCCCGGCCACCTGGAGTGGGCGGGTGTGGCCGCCCTCAAGCGCGCCTACCGGGAGTTCCAGAACCGCGGCCTGCGCGCACGCGTCCTGTCGGCCGCCTTCCGCAACGTCATGCACTGGTCCGAACTGGTCGGCGGAGACCTCGTCGTCTCACCGCCCTTCGCGTGGCAGAAACTCATCAACGACTCCGGCTATACGGTCGAGCCCCGAATCGACGTTCCCGTGGCCTCCGAGATCATGGAGACGCTGCGCTCCATCCCCGAGTTCGTGCGCGCTTACGAGCCCGACGGCATGACACCGGCGGAATTCGACTCCTTCGGCGCCACGCGGCGCACCCTGCGCGGCTTCCTGGCGGCCGACGCCGATCTCGACGCCCTCGTCCGCGACGTGATCATGCCCCAGCCGTAAGACCACGCCCCCGACCCTCCTGATGTCCCGGTCGAGGCGAGACCTCGGCCGGGACATCGGAATTCTTCTCTTCGGGTCGGGTGCTGATACGCGTCACCGCCCGTCCGGGCACGAGGCGCCGCCAGTCAACCGCCCCCACCGATCCAGCACCCCTCGCCACAAGGAAGTTCTGACATGCTGAATATCGCCGTCATCGGCGCTGGCCGTATCGGCCACGTCCACGCCAAGACCATCATCGCCCACCCCGATGCCGCCCTGGCCCTCGTATGCGATCCCGTCGGCGACGCCGCCCGGACCCTCGCCGATCAATACGGAACCCGGGCGTGCGAGCGAGCCGAGGACGTCTTCGCCGATCCCGGGATCGACGCCGTCATCATCGGCTCCCCCACTGCGCTGCACATCCCCCACCTGCTGGCCGCCGCCGAAGCCGGCAAAGCCGTCTTGTGCGAGAAGCCGATCGCCCTGGACATGAAGGACGTCGAGGCGGCCCGCGCTGAACTCGACGCGGTGAAGTCCCCGGTCATGTTCGGCTTCAACCGGCGCTTCGACCCGTCCTTCGCGGCCATGCGCGCCGCGGTCGAGAACGGTCGGGTGGGCGAGCTCGAGCAGCTGACCATCATCAGCCGGGACCCCGCGGCCCCGCCGGTGGACTACATCAAGGTCTCCGGCGGAATCTTCCGCGACATGACGATCCACGACTTCGACACCGCTCGCTTCTTCCTGGGCGAGATCACCGAGGTCTACGCCGCCGGCCAGAACCTGGATCCAGCGATCGAGGAGGCCGGGGACTTCGACGCCGCCGTCGTCACGCTCAAGGCGGCCTGCGGCGCGGTGGCCACGATCATCAATAACCGCCACTGCTCCTCCGGCTACGATCAGCGTCTGGAGGCATCAGGGCGCGACGGCGCACTGCTGGCCGAGAACATCCGCTCCACGACGGTGCGCCTGTCCAACGCCGAGGTCACCGACGCCCAGGAGCCCTACCTCGATTTCTTCCTCGAGCGCTACGCCGACGCCTACCGGCTGGAACTGTCGGCCTTCATCGAGGCCGTCGAGACCGGCGCCCCGACTCCGACGGGCGTCGACGACGCCGTCAAGGCTCTGGCCCTGGCCGAGGCGGCCACCGAGTCCGCCCGCACCGGCAGGCCTGTCGCCGTCGCCTGACGGGCCGGCGACGGCGGGCGAGAGTCATCGTCGATCTCCGCCCGCCGACGAGCCGCGCACGTCGAGCCGAGGCTCGAGGGTGTCCACGGCGGCGCACAGCCCGTCGACCAGCTCGGCCTGAAAGGCCTGCCCCACGATGCAGCCGACCTCGATGAGGCCGGTGCGGACGGCGGGGCCGCGCCGCCGACCCCGCCGTCCGGCCGCCTCGCCCCGGAACGCTCACGACAGCATTGACAGGTCAAAGTCCATGACACACACTGGGGGCGCATCGTCATTCACGCGCGTTAACAACACAGCCGTCGCACTGTCGAAGAGGACAATGATGAGCACCCCCGATGTTCTTTCCGTCGCCGTCATCGGTGCCGGTATGGCCGGCACCACCCACGCCAACGCCTGGCGACAGGCGGGCACGGTCTTCGATCTCGGTCTTCCCAGGGTCCGCCTGCGCACCATCGCCGACGCCCACCCGCCCTTAGCCGAGGACGCCGCGCAGCGCTACGGCTATGAGCAGGCCGTCGACGACTGGCGCAAGGTCGCCGAGGATCCCGAGGTCGATATCGTCTCGATCGTCGTCGGCAACGCCCTGCACCGCGAGATCGCCGAGACCATGATCCGCGCGGGCAAGCACGTCCTATGCGAGAAGCCGCTCGCCGACACCCTGGAGTCCGCTCGCGCCATGGCCGCGGCCGAGAAGGAGGCCGACGTCGTCACCGCCGTCGGCTTCACCTACCGCCGCAACCCTGCCGTCGCCGAGCTCGCCGACCTCGTCGCCGGAGGACACCTCGGAGAGATCAACCACGTCGACGGCCGCTACTGGTGCGACTACGGCGTCGACCCGTCCACTCCCATGGCCTGGCGCTACAAGGGCCCTATGGGCTCAGGAGCCCTGAGCGACGTCGGCAGCCATCTCATCGACACCGCCGAGACCATCTGCGGCCCCATCGTCAGCGTATCGGGCGCCGCCATGATGACCTCCATCGCCGAGCGCCCGGTCGCCACCGAGCACGTCACCCGCGGCACCGCCCTCGACGCAGGGACCGATCGGGCGACCATCTCCTACGAAAAGGTCGAGAATGACGACATCGCCACCTTCACGGCGCGTTTCGCCTCCGGCGCCGTGGGCACCTTCTCCTGCTCGCGCGTGGCCTGGGGATTGCCGAACTCGCTCATGATCGACGTCCTGGGCACCAGGGGGCGGGCCTCGTGGGACCTGGCCCGATGCGGCGAGATCAAGATCGACGACGCCAACTCCCCCGCCGACCTGGGCGGAGCCCGCCGCGTCCTGGTCAACCCCTCCTTCCCCTACTTCGCCCGCGGCTCCTCTATGGCCTTCGACGGAGTCGGCCTGACCCAGATCGAGCAGTTCACCTATCAGGCCCACGCCTTCCTCCAGCAGATCGCGGGTGCGAACAGCGAAGACGCCCTGCCGCCGTGCGCCACCTTCGCCGACGGATACCGCGAGATGCTCATCGCGGACGCCGTGGCCCGCTCCGCCGCTGCGAACGGAACCGCCATCGACGTCTGCGGACTCGGCGAGTGAATCCGGCCCGCGCTCGACCCGCGCGCGGGCCCCGACCGACCGCCGTCGTAGAACGATCACCGCTCACATCAGAAAACGAAGGAATCCACTCATGGCACTCACCTACGGCGCCTACACCGCCTGCCTCCAGGATCGCTCCCTGCCCGAGGCCCTCGATGTCCTCACGGCCGCCGGCCTGACCGGCGCGGAGGTCAATGTCGGCGGCTTCATCCCCTCTCCCCACTGCCCCGTCGACTCCCTGCTCACCTCGGTGACCGCCCGCGAGGACTACCTGGGAATCTTCGAGACGCGGGGCATGGTCCTCTCCGGCCTCAACACCTCGGGCAACCCCACCTCCCCCCTGCCCAACGAGGGCCTCAAGCACGCCGAGGACATCCGAACCGCCATCCGCCTGGCGGGCCTGCTCGATGTCAAGGAGATCGTCACCATGTCCGGGACCCCGGGCACCGATCCGACGGCGACGTATCCCACCTGGGTTGTCAACCCGTGGAACGGCATTGACATGGAGATCCTCGACTACCAGTGGTCCGTCGTGGTCCCCTTCTTCAAGGAGATCGACGCTCTGGCCCGAGACAATGACGTTCGAGTCTGCCTCGAACTGCACCCACGCAACCTGATCTTCAACGTCCCGGCCTTCGAGCGCCTCATCGAGGAGACCGGAGCGACGAACCTGCGCGTCAACATGGACCCCTCCCACCTGTTCTGGCAGCAGATGGAGCCCATCGTCGCCGCCAGGCGACTGGGCGCCCTGGTGGGCCATGTCCATGCCAAGGACACCAGAATTCTCCCCGGCGCGGCCTACCGCGGGGTCCTGGACACTGACTTCGGCCACGTCCCCGCCGAGGCCGAGGACAAGACCCCCGTGGCCTACGGCTACTAGTGCAATTCGTGGCCCCAGGATCCGGCCTGGCGCTTCGTCGCCTTCGGACTGGGTCACGACACCGACTACTGGGCGCAGTTCCTGCGCGTTATCGCCGAGGTAGACCCGGACATGAATGTCAATATCGAGCACGAGGACGCCGAGTACGGCAACGTGGAGGGGCTGGAGATCTCCGCGAAGAATCTGCTCGAGGCCGCCCGCCGGCTGTGAGACCGTACCCGGTCCCGGCCGGCCTTCGGGACCGGAACACGCCGGACGGGAGGCGACGAGGAGGACGAGCGGCGCATCTCGGCCGAAGAAGATCATCCCTTGACGGCGCCGGCCGTGAGGCCGGCGATGACCTGCTTCTGGAAAACGGCATAGATGATCAGCTGGGGCAGCAGGACGAGGGTCGCGGCGGCCATCATACCGCCGTAGTCGGCCACGTACTGGCCCTGGAATTTCGAAACGGCCAGGGACAGGGTCGCCATGTCGGAGTCGTTGATGAGGATTGACACGAATGGGAACTCGTTGAACACGTAAACGATATTGAAAATGAAGATCGTCGCGATGACGGGCCTCATGACCGGGAGAACGACCGACCAGCACAACCGTGTCAGACCGGTGCCGTCCATGATCGCGGCCTCCTCCAGCTCGTCGGGGAACTCTTTGAGAAACCCGGTGAAGAGCAGGGTGTTGAATGGGATCGTCACGGCGACGTACGGGAGGATGAGGGAGGCCCAGGTGCCGAACAGCCCCATGGCGAGAACAATTCGGTAGATCGGGAACAGAAGGATGTAGACGGGGACCGCGAGGCCCGCCAGGAGGTAGAGTCTCAGCGCCGACTGGAATCGGCGGCGGCGGAACACCATGCGGGTGAGCGCGAACGCCGACATGAAAGAGATCACCGCACCGACCGTCACGGACACCACCGCTACGAAGATGGTATTGGCGTACATGCGCGCCAGGGGCAGCATTTCAAGAGCACGGCGGTAATTGTCCGTCGTCAGCGCATCGAGGGAGAACGGGGAGGACAGAATCCGGTCTCTCGGCTGGAACGACAGCAGGATGATCCATAGAATAGGCAGAATAATGAGGAAGGTGACGAGGTAGGCGGCACCACCCGCGACGACGGCGGTGCGACGTCCCCGACGGCGACGAGGAGATGCGGTGTTCGCGATGCTCATGCGTTACTCCTGCTGCGATTGAGAACAAGGTTGACGATCGAGATCGCCGCGCCGAGGACGAAGATGATGACGGCGATCGCCATTCCCGGACCGTACTTCTGGTTCGTGAAAGTAACGAAGTACATGTAGCTGACCAATGTCTCGGAACGGTGCACCGGACCGCCGCCGGTCAGCTGGTACACGAGTTCGAAGATCTTGAAAACGTTGGTGATGACGAGAACGAGGACGATCCCGAAGGTCTCTCGCATCATCGGAATAACGACGTGCCGCTGCCGCTGCCAGAAGCTCGCACCATCGATCTGACTGGCCTCGATGACCTCGTGGGGCAGCTGCTGGAGGCCAGCGTAGAAAATCGTCATCGTAAAGCCGACCGTCGACCAGATGAACACCATAGCAATGGAGTACGGCGACAGCGTGTCTCCTCCGATCCACTCGACCGAGGGCAGCCCCAGAAGGGACAGGAGACGGTTCACCAGCCCGATGCTCGGATCCAGGATGAAAACCCAGATAAGGCCGACGAGAATGGGTGCGATGATCGCCGGAGCGAAGACGAGCGCCCGGAGAGCACCGACGGCGGGGAGCCTCCTATCGAGCAGGAGGGCCAAGCCGAAGGACAGGGGGATGACCACGACCACTGCGACGACGAGAATGACGATCGTATTGCGCAAGGCGGTCCAGAAGAACGGGTCGTCGGCAAGACGTGAATAATTCTCGACGCCGACGAACCGGGCCTCGCCGAATCCGGCGAAGTCACTCAGGCTGATACGCAGCGCGTACAGCACGGGGTAGGCGATGAAGGCAGTGAAGAACACGAGCGCCGGCAGCAGCATGATCGTGATCTTCCAGCGAGAGCTGATCCAGGACATGGTGAGGTGCCATCTCTTCCGTGAGAGGCGGCGGGCCGAGCGCGAGTCGGCCCGCCGCCGAGTGTCACTCGGACTCGATGCTGGACTGGACGAGGTCCAGGGCGTCGGAGGGGGTCATCTGCCCCTGGATGACGCCGTAGATCGAGTCGTACATGCTGTTGGCCACCGAGGTCGATACGAGAAGGTCGGGCTGGGCCGGCGGGCTGGTGACCCCGTCCGCGGTCGCCGCCGCCAAGGCCGCCTTGAGCGCCGTCTGCTCATCCGAGATGGTGGGGGTGTAGGACGTGACCGGGGGCTGTCCGTTGTCCGCCATGAGCTGCTGGGCCTCATCGCTGTAGTAGTAGCCGAGGAAGGCCTTGAGCGCCGTGAGCTTCCCCTCATCCTTGCCGACCTTGTGATCGACCGAGAAGGGGGCGGAGGGGACGTTCATGATGATGTTCTGATCACCGACGCCGTCGGAGAACTCGGGGCCCTTCCAGAAGTCGATCGTTCCGGCGATGTCCGATGCCTGGATGGCGCCGGCGGCCCACACGCCCGCGTCCAGCATGGCGGCCCTGCCATTGACGAACGAGTCGACGGCCTGCTGATAGGTCTGCGTGGACACGTTGGAAGCGAAGGCGCCGGCATCTCGAAGCTCGTCGATGTGCTGATAGCAACGCCGGAAATCGTCATTGGTGTACGTGTCGGAGCCATCGAGGATGCCCGCGATGCGCTCGTCGAAGCCGAAGCGGGATAGCCATGTGAGGAAGGACCACACCGAGAACGAGGACTGATTCGCCCCGTCGGAGATGGTGGTCACACCGGCGGCGGCGAAGGTGCGAGTGACGTCCAGGAGCTCGTCGAAGGTCGTCGGAATGGCGACGCCGTGCTCTTCGAAGAGCGCCGTGTTGCACCACAGGCCGGTGAGGAGGGACTGATAGGGGACGCCGTAGAGCCGGCCGGCGTCGTTCGTGAAACTCTCGATCGTGGACGATGCGATCCGATCGGTGATGCCCAGCTCGTCGACGATCGGCCCGAGGTCGAGAAGAATTCCGGAGGAGGACATCTGCTCAGCGGTGTGCTGATAGATCCAGAAGATGTCCGGCAGGGTGTCCGACTGCGCGGCGATCGACAGGCTCTGGAGGTGCTCCGCCACGGCCTGTCCGGACACGTCGATACTGACCTCGGGATGGGCCGCAGCGAAACCTTGGAGAATTGCCCATGTCGCCGGGTCGGCGGACTCGACATCGGGGTTCTGAGTCGATAGGGCGAGGGTCTGCGCTCCTGATGATCCCGACCCGCCTGAGCCGCAGGCCGACACCACGGCGGCCGACGCCGCCGCGGCGAATGAACCGAGGACGAAGGAGCGGCGGGGAAGGGGCGTGGAGCCGATGAGGGAGGACACGGAACATCTCCTTTGATGTGTGACGCGACCATAATGTATCGAAACGTTTGCGCGTCGATGCCCACACGGTAGACGTCCCCGCATGCCCTGTCAAGCAGCCGACCTCAGGCGCGCCAGTCCTGCGTCGACTCCCTCCAATCGATGCTCTGGTGGAGGCGGATCGTCCGCGCCGCCGGGCACTCCTCGCCCGCCTCCTCGATCCGGGGCAGCAGCAGGTCCACCGCGGTTCTCCCCATCTCGAAGGCCGGCTGAACAACGGTCGTGATGGACGGCGAGAACAGATCGTTGTGCGCAAAGCCGTCGAAGGTCGCGAAGGCGAGGTCCTCGGGAGTCCGCACCCCCATCTCCTTCATGACCGACAAAGACGTGACCGCCAGCGGCGTCGAGCCCGCGACGATACAGGTCGGGGCGCCCTCGGCGGCGAGAAGCGCCCGCAGACGCTGCGCCAGCCCCCTGGCGTCCCGGCCCTCCAGAACGGCGCACCGCTTGAGCTCACCGGCGGACAGCGCGTCGACGAAGCCCTGTCTGCGCTCGAGAAGTGTCGGCACCCTCGTGTCCCCGGCCACGAGCACGATCCGTTCATGACCGTCTTCCTTGAGGCGCCCGACGAGCAGCGCCATCACCTCGCGGTTGTCCACCCCCACCTGGTCGACGTCGGCGTCGGCACGCAAACGATCGAGCAGGACCAGGCGGGGCGATCCGGCGGCGAGATAGGCGTCCAGGTCATCCGACGACGAGCCGCACCTGGCGAGGATGAGGCCGTCGACCCTCCGCTCGACCAGCGATCTCACGGCCCGCAGCTCACGCTCCGCGTCCTCGGCGGAGTTGGCGAGCAGAAGCGTGATCCCGTGCTCCGCCACAGCATGCTCGACGCCGTGCACCATCTCGGTGAAGGCCGGCTCACCGGCGTCCGAGACGACGAGGCCGACGCTGTCGGTCCGCGACCGCCTGAGGGCCCGGGCGAGCGTGTCCTGCCGGTAGCCGGTCGCATCGATGGCGTCGAGCACGCGTCGCTTAGTGCCGGCCCCGACATGCCGCGTCCCGTTGACGACGTGAGAGACCGTCGACAGCGAGACGCCTGCCATCCGCGCAACCTGAACCATCGTGACCATGAGGACCTTCTTCGTCGTTGAGGAGGGGCGGCCGTCCCGCGCACCAGGGCCGCCGCCGGGGCGGACGAGCACAGGCTTGCACCGCTTCGATGAGATGCGTACCATCACCCTACACGATGCGCAAACGTTTCGATACGCATTGATGCGCAGGGACAGGCATCGTGGCCTGGAATGAAAGGAACCCTCATGTCTCAGACGACGGCGCGAGCGGGTCTGCTCGACGACCTCACCCGCGCCCGCGACGCCCGCAGCGGTCGGTGCTCGAGCTTCGACCAGACCGGACGCAATCAGGACAACTGGCTGATCATGCCCGGGGAGAAACGCACCCTCGCCGATATAGAGGGCCCGGGCGCCATCACTCACATCTGGATGACTCAATGCTGTCGTCTTCAGCCGGGCCCGAGTCAGATCCCGCCGGCGGCCGTCGGCGTCCCGATGCTCGAGATCCACAACGCGCTCGGCGTCAACTGGGAGGTCGTTGACCCCGACTACTACCGCAAAATCGTGCTCACGATCTACTGGGACGATCAGGACACGCCGAGTGTCATCGCCCCGCTCGGGGACTTCTTCGGCCTCATGAACTCCCTGTCCGGTTCCTTCGACTCCCTTCCTCTATCCGTGTCCGCCAAGGAACCCGAGCTGCACACATTCGGCGGCAGCGCCGCCTTCAACTCCTACTTCCGAATGCCCTTCGGCAGGCGGGCGCGCATTGTCGTCGAGAACCAGAACGACGTCCCCTACCTCCAGTACTTCTACATCGACTACGAGCTCCTGCCCGAGCCGCTCGACGACGACACCCTGTACTTCCACGCCCACTGGCGCCGCGCAATGCCCAACGCCGGGTGGGGGCCGAACCTGCAGGCGAACAGCATCGAGACGACCATCCCCAATCTCGACGGCAAGAACAACTACGTCGCCCTGCAGACCCGGGGGCGAGGGCACTACGTCGGCCTGACCCTGGCCGTCCGCCACTTCCAGGGCTCCTGGTGGGGCGAGGGCGATGACATGATCTTCATCGACGACGACACCTGGCCCCCGAGCCTTCACGGCACCGGGATGGAGGACTACCTCGGCCACGCGTGGGGCATGCAGCATAACGCCTACCTATTCAACGGGACCATCGTCCACGAGGAGGACGTCCCGGGATTCCACCACTCCTATCGATTCCACATGGTCGATCCCATCCGCTTCTCGAAGGGCATCCGGGTCACCTTCGAGCACGGGCACGGCAACCACCTGTCCGATGACTGGTCGTCGACCGCGTACTGGTACCAGACGCTTCCCTCCCCCGTCCTCACCATTCCCGACGTCGACCGGCGCCTGCCACTGCGGCCCGTCGAGCAGGTCGTCGAGGCGACTGCGCCCGAGCTGACGGCCGAGCAGAAGCAGGCCCGCGAGGCGGCTGCACGCCGGATGGAGGAGTTCGTCCGGCGCAGGGACGCCCTGCGCGATGAGCGCCGCGTCCTCGTCGACGCCTGGGAGCGGGGCAATGCGAAGCAGGCGCGGAATCTGCGCCGTCGCTACGACGCCGGGAGGCGATGATGCGCCCCCTCATCCATCTCACCGCGCCGTCGGGCTGGATCAACGACCCCCATGCGATCACCGTCCGCGACGGCGTCCATCATCTGTTCCACCAGTACGTGCCGGACTCCCTCGTCCACGACCCGGCCTGTCGGTGGGGCCACGCGGTCAGCCCCGACCTCGTGCACTGGGAGCACCGTCCCGTCGCCATCGAGCCGGGGGACGGGGACGACGGCATCTGGACGGGCAGCCTCGCCCAGGCGGACGACGGGCCCGTCATCCTGTACACCTCGGTGCGCAGCGCCGACTACGGCATGGGGCGGGTCCGACGGGCCGTCCCGGTCGACGACCGGTGGGACCAATGGGTCAAGGAGGAGATCGTCGCCCAGGCCCCTGAGGACCTGGATCTCATCGCGTACCGCGATCCATTCGTCATGCGCGAGAAGGACGGATGGAGGTTCTTCATCGGCGCAGGTTCTCGCGACGGACATGCGATGGCGCTGACCTACACCTCCCGGAACCTGCACGAGTGGACCTACGACGGCGTCGCAGCCGAACGCGCGACCACGCAGACCGAGCCCGTCTGGACGGGGCGGCTGTGGGAGTGTCCCCAGTTCGTCGATGTCGACGGCATCTGGGCGATGATCAGCTCCGTCTGGGACGACGACGTCCTGCACTACGCCGCATACGGCCTGGGCCGCTATGACGGGGGGAGGTTCTCGGCAACGTCCTGGGGCCGATTGAGCCACGGCAACTCGTACTACGCCCCTTCCGTCTTCCGCGACGCCGAGGGCAGGCCCTCCCTCATGTTCTGGATGCGGGAGGTCATGGACGCCGAGCAGGGGTGGGCCGGCTGCCTCAGCGTGCCGCACAGGCTCGTCGCGACCGACGACGGCCGTCTCGGCACCATCCTCCACCCGCAGATTCGAAGGCGATTCGGCCCCGGCGACCCCTCGGACGCCGCCAGACGACCGGTGCTGCTGTCATGGCGCCCCTCGAACGGCAGCGTCCTGCACCTGGGCGAGGGGGCCCGCCTCAACCGCCATGGGAAAGTTCTGACGCTGAGGCTCGGCAGCGGCGCGCCCCGCTCGATGCCCTTTCGGGGAGGGGCGGTCGAGGTCCTTCTCGACGGTCCTGCGCTGGAGGTGTTCAGCGCGGGGGACGTCCTCGGGTCGCCGATCCCTCCAGTCGACGGCGTCGGAGTCGAGGGCGGGCGCCTCACCGCTTCGGCCTACGAGGGGGGCGAGTACGAATGAATTCCCCGGCCTCACGGGGCGGCGCGCGAATCCCCCGCCGGCGCCTCATGCGAGCAATCGCAGCCGCGTCGGCCCTCATGGCCGTCCCTGCGCCCTCGGAGGCGACCGCCCCCGCCCGAGCTGCGTCCGCCACCGGAGACGGGCTGGACGCGGTGTCGGATCTGAATGCGATGTCGGATCCGACGCCACCGATCCTCATCGGACTTCTATGAGGTCCGAGAATCAGGAGACATCGATATGACCACCACCGTCTACGACGTGACCACCTTCCCCGCGTCGGTGCCCGCAACGACCGGCACGCGGATCGTCCACTCGGTCCCCCAGACCGCGGTCGAGGCCTACACGCAGGACTACGTCTGCGTTCCCATGCCCTGAACCAGGGCAGTCCCACGCGGACCGCGCCGAGCACGCCGCGGCGCCGCCCCATGCGGGGCGACGCCGCCTCCATGTGCGGGTTCCCACAGCCGCGAGGCCGAACAGCTCCGGTCCCTGGTCGCACGCGCCGCCGTGTAGAGGCACAATCGGACCAGGGCGTGTCGGAGGAGTCCGGTGCGACCCGTCCGTCGTCGGAACGCGAAAAGGACCCACATCGTGGCGCGCAGCATCTACATCGCCTCCCCCAGTGCCGGAACCGGCAAGTCGACCGTGGCCCTGGGCCTGGTCTCCTCCTTGACCAAGGTCGTCGCGAAGGTCGGCGTCTTCCGTCCCTTCGCCGACTCGCGCGACGATCCCTTCCTCTCCCTGCTCCTGGCACGCTCCGGCTCAAGCGCGTCGGCCGCGGATTGCATCGGCGTGACCTGGGACGAATATCACGCGGGCCCCGAGGAGGCGCTCTCACGCATCGTCTCCTCCTATCGCGCGCTGGCCCGCGACCACGACGTCATCATCATCGACGGCTCGGACTACACCGATGTCGCCGGCAGCCCCGAACTCGCCCTCAACGCGCGCGTCGCCGCGAACATCGGCGTCCCGGTCCTCCTGGTGGTCGCCGGGAAGGGCTCCCCCGAGGACGTGCGCACCAGCATCAAGGTCTCGGTGGCAGAGATCGCCAACGGCCACGCCCGGACCGTCGCCGCCGTCGCCAACAAATGCCCGACCGACACCCGCGAGGCCATCGCCGCCGCGATCGCCGACATCGAGGGGGTCACGACGACGACCGTGCCCGACATCCCCCTCCTGAGCGCGCCGAGCGTGCGCGAGGTCCTCCGAGCCCTGGACGGCACCCTCATCTGCGGCGACGAGGCCCTTCTGGACCGGGAGGCCGAATCCGTCCTCGTCGCCGCCATGGATGTCTCCCACGTCCTGGAGCGCCTCGTCGAGGGGCAGCTCGTCATCGTGCCGGCCGACCGCTCCGCCGCATTGATCTCACTCGCGGCCGCGCAGGCCTCCTCCTCCTTCCCCAGCATGTCCGGCCTCGTGCTCAACGGCGGGTTCGCCCTCGCCCCGCACGCCCTGCGGGTGATCGAGGGACTGCGGATGCCCCTGCCGGTCATCACCTCCCCGCTCGATACCTTCGCCGCCGCCTCCACGGCGGGCTCGCTCATCGGCGAGCTGGCCCGCGGCTCGGACCGTAAGGTCGACGTCGCCGTCACCGCCTTCGAACAGGAGGCCGACGTCGAAGCACTCCTGGCCGCGATCGAGGTCGAACCGAGCGAGGTCGTCACCCCGATCATGTTCCAGGCCGAGCTCATCGAGCGGTCGAGGTCCGACCGCAAGACCATCGTCCTCCCCGAGCCCGACGACGACCGCGTCCTGCGCGCCGCCGACGCCATCGCGCGCCGCGGCATCGCGGATCTGGTCCTCCTCGGCGATGAGACGGCCGTACGGACCCGGGCCGGTGAGCTGGGCCTGGACATCTCCGCGGCCCGCGTCGTCTCCACCCGCGACCCCGAACTGCTCGAGAAGTACGCCGCCGAATTCGCGCGCCTGCGAGCCAAGAAGGGCGTCACCCTGGAACAGGCCCGCGAGAAGGTCCAGGACGTGTCCTACTTCGGGACCATGATGGTCCACATGGGCGACGCCGCCGGTATGGTCTCGGGCGCAGCCCACACGACGGCCCACACGATCGTGCCCTCCTTCCAGATCATTAAAACCAAGCCGGGCACGGCCATCGTCTCCTCGGTCTTCCTCATGCTGCTGGCGGACCGGGTCCTGGTCTACGGCGACTGCGCCGTCAACCCCGAGCCCACGGCCGCGGAACTCGCCGACATCGCCATCTCCAGCGCCCAGACCGCCCGGCAGTTCGGCGTGGACCCGCGCGTGGCCATGCTGTCCTTCTCCACCGGCACCTCGGGCAAGGGCGCGGACGTGGACAAGGTGCGCGAGGCGACCGAGATCGTGCGCGGGAAGGCTCCCGACCTGGCCGTCGAAGGCCCCATCCAGTACGACGCCGCCATCGACCCGATCGTCGCCGCCAAGAAGGCGCCCGATTCGGTGGTCGCCGGTCGCGCCAACGTCTTCATCTTCCCCGACCTGTCCGCCGGCAATATCGGCTATAAGGCCGTGCAGCGCTCCTCGGGCGCGATCGCCATCGGTCCGGTCCTCCAGGGTCTGAACAAACCGGTCAACGACCTCTCGCGCGGCGCGCTGGTCGAAGACATCATCAACACCGTCGCCATCACCGCCGTCCAGGCGCAGAACTGACGCCGCGAGGCGCGGGTGCGGCCTCACTCCGGGGCCGCGCCCGCCCCATCCTCGAACCCACCGCGCCCGTTCGACGGGCCCCGCCAGAAAGTCAGAAAGGCCCACCGTGACCACCCGGACCGTCCTCGTCATCAACTCCGGCTCCTCCTCTATCAAATATCAGCTGGTCGACCCCGATTCAGGGGAGTCGCTCGCCTCGGGCATCGTCGAGCGCATCGGAGACGCCACCGGCTCCATCACTCACAAGCGCGCCGGGGAGAGGACGGACATCACCGAGCCCGTCCCGGACCACGGCTTCGGCCTGTCCGAGGTTCTGCGCCTGTTCGACGAGCAGGGTCCCAGCTTGGCGCAGGCCCACGTCGTGGCAGTAGGGCACCGCGTCGTCCAGGGCGGCCACTACTTCTCGGGTCCGGCGCTCATCGACGACGACGTCGTGGCCAAGATCGAGGAGCTCGTCCCGCTCGGTCCCCTCCACAACCCCGCCCACCTCAAGGGCATCGAGGTGGGACGCCAACTACTGGCCGACGTTCCCCACGTGGCCGTCTTCGACACCGCCTTCTTCCAGAGGCTCCCCGAGGAGGCCGCTCGTTACGGCCTGAACCGCAAGGTGGCCGATACCTACTCCATCCGCCGCTACGGCGCTCATGGGACCAGCCACCAGTTCGTTTCCGGCGAGATCGCCGAGCGCCTGGAGCGCGACGACCTCAAGCAGATCGTCCTGCATCTGGGTAACGGCGCGTCCGTGTCGGCCGTCGTCGCCGGCCGAGCCGTGGAAACCTCCATGGGACTGACCCCGCTGGAAGGGCTGGTCATGGGCGGACGCACCGGTGACATCGACCCCGCTGCCGTGTTCCACCTGGTGCGCGTAGCCGGCATGTCCATCGATGAGATCGACCACCTGTTCAACTGGGAGTCCGGGATGAAGGGCCTGACCGGCCAGCAGGACATGCGCGAGGTATGGAGGCTCGTCGATGCCGGTGACCAGAACGCTCGCGATGCCATCGACATCTACGTCCACCGTCTGCTGAAGTACATCGGCGCCTACACCGCCGTCATGGGCGGCGTGGATGCCATCACCTTCACCGCCGGCATCGGTGAGAACGACGCACGGGTGAGGGCCGAGTTGTGCAAGCGGCTGGACTACCTGGGAGTACGCATCGACACCGAGGCCAACGCCGTGCGCGCCAGCGAGCCGGTGACGATCTCGACGCCCGACTCCTCCGTCGTGGTCACCGTCTTCCCGACCAACGAGGAGCTGGCCATCGCCCGTCAGGCGCTCACACTTATCTGAACCGCCGATCCGCGGGAAGTCGGAAGCCGGCGAGGACGACGACGCGCCCATCGCGCTCTCGGCCGAAGCCCCGGGCCGGCGACGACACGCCCGGACGCTCCTCGCGGGTGGCTCTAGCAGACCCTGTCTGCTCGGGCCCGGACCGCATACTCTGCACCCCATGAGTGCACCACTGCTGACCCTGAACAACGGCGTCGAATTGCCCGCCGTCGGTCTGGGCGTCTTCCAGTCCTCCGCGCAGGAGACCGCCGACGCGGTCGAGACCGCGCTATGCATCGGCTACCGGCACATCGATACCGCCGCCGCTTACGGCAACGAGCGCGAGGTCGGCCAGGGCATCCGCCGCTCCGGCGTACCCCGTGAGGACGTCTTCCTCGAGACGAAAATCTGGGCCTCCGACTACGGTCACGACGAGACGCTCCACGCCTTCGACAAGGCCATCGCCAAACTCGATACCGACACCATCGACCTACTCATCCTCCACCAGCCGATGCCCGCCTACTTCTCCCGCACCGTCGCGGCCTATCAGG
>ERZ773073.198-NODE-198-length-35133-cov-10.417327_pt1 | contig 35133 bp, 21 predicted proteins | sample MGYA00580616_ERZ773073 | MGnify/ENA primary metagenome ERZ773073 (study PRJEB29015, sample SAMEA2737960) | human oral metagenome | biome: human oral; feature: human-associated habitat; material: dental | place: China | collected 2131 ...
CGACGTCACGGCGGGGACGGCTGGGCCGATCCTGCTCACCAAAGACGGCGTGACCGCCCTCAACCCCGGCGACGGAACGGTTCTGTGGAGCCACCACCGGCCAGGGGCCACGTATCTCATGATCCGCTCCAGCGTTGGAAAAAGCGCCGAGCGTTATATTTCCCACATGGTGACCAGCCCCACCGGTCGCCACGTAGCGCTACGGGTCAAGGGTCCCGCGGAATTGCGAGACGCTGACCGTGATTCGTCCGTCAATGCCGTGACCGTTGTCATCGACACTCTCACCGGACAGGTGACCGGCGAGCATCCCTCCAACGGCGTCTGGCGTCTCCAGCTCAGCGACGCCGCCGTGCTGGATGGCGAAACCGCCTACTCCCTGAAAGATGGCCAAAAACTTTGGTCCTTCACAGAGAACCATGGGTACACGGGTTACTCGGGCCCGGCAGGGCACGAATGCTTCATCGAGAAAGTCGATTCCAAGCAGAGGAGCGGCCCCTTCACTGGCGCACGGATAACACTGACTTCGGACAGCACCGTGCGGATCAGCCCCAAGAGAGTCGACGTCGCATTGTCCGCCGGCTTCAATGAAATCCCCGTGCTGGTGAATGGCTGGACGATCCAACCCAAGAACCCGGATGATGCGCTACGCACGGGCGAGGGGGAGAGCTGGGAAGCCCAAGCGGTTTCGCTCGATTCCCTCCTCGGATCTGGCGACGAGGAACCGGTCGATCTCGGCAGGATCACCAGCGTCGACCACGACGCCTCGCACAGGTCGGGAGTCCTCCGCACCTCGGAATCCGTCTTCGACCCTGCCACCCGCACGGTCACGCCCGTGTCCCAGTACCCGGGCCTGGCGGGAGCCGCGACCGGAATCGATGCAACCGTCCAGGAGGGGAAGCACACAGGGGCTTTCGTCATACGTCCCGGCGACGGCTCGACGGGGATCACGGTTCCCATCGAGCCGGGTTCCGTCTCTTTTCCGCTGGAAGGCGAAAAGCCTGATCCCTTCAATTCAGGTGAGGATCTGATCTTTCTCAACGCCCCAGGGATCACCCTCATGGCTCTCGATCCCGATCGTAAAATCTGGACGGGCGGCTATGGCTATACCCACACCTACCGCCTGTACGGCGTGGCAGGGGGTTCTGCATGAGCACGAAAAAACGGCTGACGCATGTGATGGCTGGCTTGCTTCTCCTCACTATGATGCTTTCAGGATGCTCTCACCTCGGAACCAGGAGCAGCGATACGGATTCGCGACAGGTTCGCTCCGTCACTTTCACGAAATCCGACAGCTCCCATCACGATCCTTTCCCAGAACCGATCCGAACCGAGGACGGTTGGCGCATGGAATCCGCAACGAGCACCGTCCGGAAGTATGACGCTTTTCCCACGGCACACGGCCCCGTCCTGATCACGAGGAACGAGGACAAGCAGATCATTTCCTTGGATGCAGGCACGGGATCCGTGAGCTGGAGGCTCACCATGAGTACTGGCATCGGCTCAGAGAAAAGCATCGCCGCAACACCACAGACCGGGGTGCCCACTCACCAGGTTGTCGTTAGCCCCAACGGGAGGTATCTGGCGATCCGGACTCATTCGTATCTGACTCCCGAGGATTCCGAGAACATTGGCGACCAGCGCGTGGGAATCACCGTCCTGGACACCAAAACCGGGGACACGGTTCGCAGCGTCGAGGTCTCCGGCCTGGTTCTGAGGCAGGCCCTCACCAATGATTCACTCGCAGTCGAGACCGCCCAGAACTACTACCCCGCCGGCACCGGGGTTATCACTGTTTTCTCGTTGAGCGACGCGCAGTCCGAGCCCACCAGCTTCCGCTCCGATCAGTGGCTGATCGGAGCCAGTCCCGAATCCCTGCTCATGTCGCAGGAGCTTCCGTCTCGCGACAGTTACGACGCCCTGTGGCCCTATACCATCACCAAGGTCAACACCACGGGCGAGGAACTGGGAACCGTGATCGGCGTCCGTGCCCTTCATCCCGGAGGCTGGATAGATCGTTTCAAGGATCCGGAGGCGGCAGCGGCGATCGTGAACTCGCAGAGCGATGCATTCGAGAGCACAAAGGCCTTGGAAGCGCTGCAGCACGAGTTGTTCCACGTCGACACCGAAACGACATTGGATGCAGAAAATCTGCTGGTGGCCGACGTGATCCTCCCCACCGGACCGGGCATTCTCCTCTACACGCAACGCACGGAAAGCGAGGAGGGAAAACCATCAGTCACGTATCCCACCCCGGTGTCCTGGCTCGATACGACCAGCGGCCGCAACCCACTGCGCCAGGAGACGATGAAACAGATCCTGCACCACGCCTCTCAGCACTGGCCGGACGACGGCTTCTTTCCATCACTCACAACCCTCACCCCCGGGGTTGAGGCCCCTCCGGGATCACTACCGCTGCCGAAAGAGGAATGATCCATGTCCGATACCCCGATTCCACAAGATGATACGCCAACTGACGACGCCGACGCCCCAGCTACCGACGACAGCAAAACCCCAGCCCCGGCGGGAAACCGGAGATTCACTTTCCTGTCGCAGCACATCTCAGCGCTCAGGAATCTGGCTCTTCGTACCTGAGCGTGGGGTGAGTGTGGATCCGATGGCGGGTGTGTCGGTGGGGTGATGGTGGGTCGAGGCCCTCAAGAATCGGGGTTACCCCACCACTCGATTCCGAGGACCTCGACGATGACCGATTCTACTTCCTGCTGCTGTGTGCCCAGCGGTTACTGCGAGCGCTGCGACCTTCTGCTGGGCCTGCCCGGGCTTCACGTGGTCGGTGTCCAGCGCGACGACGCGGGGCTTCGGGTTGAGGTCGAATCCGTCCGGCCGGAGGTGATGGACTGCCCCGCCTGCGGGGTCATCGCGCATGCGCATGGCCGGCAGAGGGTGGAGTTGATTGATGCGCCGTGTTTCACTGTGCCGGTGAGGCTGTGGTGGCGGAAACGACGCTGGTTGTGTCCCGAGCCGATGCCTCCGGTGACCTCGTTCATGGAGCAAGACCCCGACATCGCGCGGCCCAGAGCGTTGCTCACCGCGCGGGCGACGTCGTGGGCGATCGGGCAGATGCGGCGGGAGAACGCCTCGGTTCAGGGGATGGCCCGGCAGCTCGGCTGCACTTGGAGGACCCTGTGGCGAGCGGTCAAGCCGATCCTTGAAGCCGCCGCCGGCGACGAGAAGCGCTTCGCTGGCGTCACCTCACTGGGCGTCGACGAACACATCTGGCATCACGTCTCCGCCAAGCCCGTCGACCAGGGCGGCCGCGGCCCGAAGGAGTTCACCGGCATGGTCGATCTCACCCGCGACAAGAACGGACGCGTCCGGGCCCGGCTCCTGGACCTGGTCCCGGGCCGCTCCAGTGAGGCCTACACGTCGTGGCTGCGTGACCGCGGTGACACGTTCCGAAAAGGCGTCGAGATCGCCACCTTGGACCCATTCCACGGCTACAGATGCGCCATCAACGACCAGTTGGACGACGCCATCGCGGTGCTCGACGCCTTCCACGTGGTCAAGCTCGGCACAGCCGCGGTCGATGAGGTCCGCCGCCGGGTCCAGCAGGACATCCACGGCCACCGCGGCCGCAGAGATAATCCGCTATATCGGATCCGCAACCTACTGCGTGCCGGGAAAGAGCATCTCACCAACCGGCAGAAGACCCGCCTGGAGACCGCATTCACCATCGACGACCGACACGTCGAAGTCGAGGTCGCCTGGCACTGCACCCAACAGCTCCGCTCGGTCTATCACCAGTCGAGTCACGCCGACGGCCGCAGGATCGCGGAGAAGATCCCTGCCTCGTTCCCGTCGTGTCCGATCCCGGAGATCGCCCGCCTCGACCGGACGCTAAACCGGTAGCGAGACGCGTTCCTGGGCTACTTCACCACCAGCGGCGCCAACAACAGCGGAACCGAAGCCATCAACGGGTTAATCGAACTCCACCGCCGCATCGCCCGAGGTTTCCCTAACCCCGACAACTACCACCTCAGAATGCTCCTCACCAGCAACGGTCTACGACTATAACCCCACGCTCAGGTACGAAGAGCCGGATATCTCAGAAATATAAGATAGAAAAAGAGGATGATTATATGGATAAGCATAAAGCTGTTGTTCGACGTGGAGATCGTTGTGTAATTGACTATCTGAACAAGGACGAGGCGGAGGCTGGAGAACTTATTGTAGCTCCGGAGAAAGTTAGTATATGCGGTACAGATATGCAGATTCTTCGAAAGTTACGAGATGACCCAGCTTTGGTTGTTGGTCACGAGGGGCTTGCAAAGATTGTTGAAGTTGGGGAGGGAGTTTCCGGATTTGAGGTTGGCGACCGCGTCACCGTAAATCCCACCCACCCTTCTGATCCGAGTTTTCTTCTGGGACGCAATATAAATGGTCTTTTACAGCAGCGTGTTCGCATACCTGAAACAGCGGTTTCTGGCGGGTTGGTGTCGCGCATATCATCTTGTATTCCTTCAGCTCGAGGAACGCTTATCGAGCCCTTGGCTGTGGTTATCTATGCCCTGGAATGCCTCCGTTTCAAGACCCCCGATTCCCTCCTCATCCTTGGCGATGGCCTGATAGGCAATTTGGCGGCGGTCGTCGCGCCTCAAATACTTGGAGAACAGATTTCTCTAGGTATGGTGCATAGGTCTGAACTGGGAGTTAGATGGACACGGGCCTTTGAGCCGCGTGTTGTCAACGGCCGCACTGTCGCGGATCTTGAATCTGCCTTGGACGGCCGTATTTCTATGCTGTCTGCTACGCATCGAGCCGGAACGGCGCCAGGCTTGACTGAAGTAGCGCAAACTTTCGGCGCGCGCCTTACTGCCGTGCATCTCGTGGGAGGGCTTTCCCCTCATACTGTAAGTCCAGAGTTTCCTGGTGTTGATCTGTATGGTGTCCGCGTCGCAAATACAGGTGGCTTATGGCCTCCGTGCCGTGTGACTTTTAGCGATTCTGAGCGATCGATGGTCGTTACTGGAAATCGTGGTGTTTCGAATACCAGGCTAGAAGCCGCATCGAAATTACTTGAGGAGCCGGATTTTGGGGGTAAGGTGGACTGTCTTATCACCCATGACCTCCCTTTCGAGAAGGGTGTTGAAACTCTTAATGTAATGCTATCGACGGGAACCAGGGTGGTGAATGGTGAGCTAGTAGTTCGCTTGGTGCTCGATATGCTCTGAATTTTGCGAGGGATTCCATGGGGGCCATTTATGGCTACCCACAGTTGGGGTCTGGCAAAAATCGTACTGTTCCCGAGGCTCCCATGAATAAGCTTCATTGGGGGTTATCTATGAGGAGCTTTCGATTCAGTAAATGCCCTTGTCGGCGCGGGTTTTCCTGTGGCTGTGAATAAACTCTATTAGTCACGACTTGCAGTACTTCAGTGACGATCAGCAGAGTCAGGACAATGCCGAGAGTGCAGATTGCCTCAGTGGATACTGAGCATGACGGCAGTGTTCTCGTAGGACTTGTAGGAGCTGCCTGCTGATTTGCGGTTCTGGGAGTTATTGAATACTACAGCCAGCAGGAGGAACGTGGCTATGGCGCGGAGTATCCCCAGGGACCCATTGACGATTCCCAGGGTGGCTGCCGCGGTTGCTTTGCTGGGGCGTTCGTTTGGAGTGGGGGTGTAGTAGGGGGAGCCGGGAGGCATTCCCTGGAATGGCGGCTGCCCATAGAGCTGACCCGGCTGAGTCTGTAGCTGATAGGTCAGAGAATCGAGGGGGATTTCATGGTGCCGGTCGTATACTGCCGTTTTTCTCGTCGTGAGGACGTCGAGGAGCACGAGGCTCAGGACCAGGATGATAATCAGGATGGTGACGCTGGTTTTTGCTCGGTCATTGCTTGATATGTGTCTGCATACTGCGAGAGCTTTTCTGTTATTTGGGCCACCTCGCTGGGTCGCCGTTTGAGAAGGCACGGATGCTACGTCCGCCTTTCCTGTATCGAGGCGGCGGGCCTGAATCAGGACGGCGGGGCGGACGGTCCTCTCGGGGTCAGGTCGGGGACACCCCTACTTGACGGTGTCTGGTGTTTGGGGTTGGGTGTTCCCCATGGATAGTGAAGGTGGGAAGAAACCTCGTTCCAGGCGCTGGCTGCGGCGGCTTGGTATGGCGGCTGTGGTGCTGGGTGGGGTGAAGGTTGCGGATGTGGTGCTCACGGCGCGGGAGCGGGCGGATCATCCGGCTCCGGGGCGGTTGGTGGATGTCGACGGCCACAAGATGCACGTTCATACCACTGGTCAGGGTGATACGAGTATTGTTCTGCTTCCGGGTCTTGGTGTCTCGGCGCCGGATTTGGATTTTGAGCTTTTGGTGAGGGAGCTGTCGGCGTGGGCGACGGTGACGGTGGTGGAGCCCTTCGGCTACGGGTGGAGCGACGTGACGGACTCTCCTATGTTGCCGTCGGATATTGCGCGGGATGTTCACACTGCATTGCATGCTGCTGGGGTGAAAGGCCCGTATGTGCTGATGGGTCATTCCATTAGTGGGTTGACTTCGCAGGCTTTTGCTGATCAGTATCCTGATGAGGTTGCGGGTTATGTCGGTTTGGATCCGACTATTCCTCACGCGAGATTTTTCGACAGCCAGACTGGTCCCGCGTTTCCCCGGTTTTATTTATGGGTTTTTAGGCCTATGGTGCAGGCTGGGTGGATGCGTATTATTACGGCGTTCAGTGGTGCTGATCCCTCATTTATGTTCGGTGCCAGCTCTGCGGATGGTTACAGTAAGGAGAATCTTGAACAGCAGCGGATGCTGACCAACTGGATGATGCTGAGCGCGAATGTGATGAGGCAGGCGGAAGTTGCTAGTGATTCGCGTGCCCAGGTGAGGGATTTTCGGTTTGATGAGCGGCTGCCGGTATTGGTCTACACCTCTGCGCAGACGCGCGAGGCGGCATATACGGATGCGGAGATTGCGGATTATGTGGGCAGTGGTCCTTGTCGGCGGTCGGTGATCGTCGATGCTAGCCACTTCGTCCATCACACTGAGTACAAGCGTATTAGTGAGGGCACCCGCGCCCTCATGACCGAATGCCATCGCTAGCTGGGTGCTGGCTGCTTCCGTCCTTGGGTGGGGCTTGACGGGTTTGTCCCGCGCTGCGAGGGGCGTGAGGTGATGGCTATTACCGAGGGGTTGAGGTGTTGACCCTGGTTGGTTCAGGGGTTGACCCTGATGACGCAGCGCGACCTGTGGGATTGACTGTTCACCATGGAAGTTGAAGGTGAAAAGAAGCCTCGTCGTAGGCGCTGGCTGCGGCGGCTTGGGGTCGTGGTGTTGGTGCTGGTGGTACTGCTGGCCGGCATCAAGGTCACCGACATGGCGATGACCGCGTACGAACGCGCGAGCCATCCGGCTCCGGGGCAGTTGGTGGATGTCGAGGGCCACAAGATGCACGTCCACACGGTGGGGGGGTGATACGAGTATTGTTCTGCTTCCGGGTCTTGGTGTCCCGGCTCCGGATTTGGATTTTGAGCCCTTGGTGAAGGAGCTCTCGAAGTGGGCGACGGTGACGGTGGTGGAGCCCTTCGGCTACGGCTGGAGCGATGTCACGGACTCTCCCATGTTGCCATCGGATATCGCGCGGGATGTTCACACCGCGTTGCATGCCGCAGGGGTGAAAGGCCCCTATGTTCTGATGGGGCACTCCATCAGCGGATTGAACTCTCAGGCCTTTGCTGATCAGTATCCCGACGAGGTCGCGGGCTATGTCGGCCTAGACCCCTCCCTCTCTAATGCGAAGTTCTTCGAGAATCGCACAGAATCTGGTTCTCCCTGGTATTTAAATTTGGCAGTTCAGGCTGGATGGACACGGATTTTCCAGGCCTTCCGGGGTACGGATCCCTCTCTGATTGGAGGCAGCAGCGCCGACGGCTACAGCAAGGAGAACCTCGAACTACAGCGAATGGTCATCAACTGGAGTGCTTTGAGCGCGAATGTCAGGCGACAGATGGCTGTCGATGCGGAGGCTTTCGCGCAGACTCGGAATCTTCGGTTTGATGAGAAGCTGCCGGTGTTGGTCTACACCTCTGCGCAGACACGCGATGCCGCATATACGGATGCGGAGATTGCGGAGTATGTGGGCAGTGGTCCTTGTCGGCGGTCGGTGATCGTCGATGCCAGCCACTACGTCCATCACACCGAGTACAAGCGCATTAGCGAAGGCACCCGCGCCCTCATGACCGAATGCCACCGATAGCCTGGGCTGCGGGTACCCCGGTCTTGGCGAGGGCCTGGCGGGTTCGCCCGCTGGGCCCTCGTGGTCGTGGCAGACTGGCCGTCATGGGTTCCACCGCCGGCTTTGCCGCCTACATCGTCGAACAACTCCGGGACGTCAGGGAGGTTTCGACGCGCCGCATGTTCGGGGAGTTCGCCCTCTACGTCGGCGTGAAGGTGGTGGGTTTCATCTGCGACGACCAGCTCTTCCTCAAACCCACCCCCGAGGGTCTGGCGGTGCTGGCGGACAACGACCTGGACCCCGAATACGCGCCCGCCTACCCGGGATCGAAGGACTACCTGCTGATCGACATCGACAGCTCCGAGATTCTCTGTGACCTGGTCCGGGCCACCGCTGACGCCCTTCCCGTCCCGCCCCCGAAGAAGCCCCGGAAACGGCGACGTGCGAAGGACGACGCTGAAAAATAAGTGGGATATGCCTTCTCGGGTCCGGGGAAAGACCGTCATCTGAAACGGGGATCTGGAAGTTACGCATGTTAAAATCCGGCCATGGCATTCGTGGAGGCTATCGTCGTCCTGGCTCTCTTGTATTTCATTGGGAGAAGTGTTTATGGCAAACGGACGAATAGAAAATTCAGTCTGCTTTCCGTCTTGGTGGACTTTTTCATCATCATGGTCACGAACGCCGTGATCATGCTCCTCGTGCTGGCTGTGCTGGCGCTGTTGATTGGCAGTGTCGGCCTGATGTTCGGGGATAGCGACGAGTTCTTCTTCGTCGGGGTGAACGAGAGGGTCGCCACCGGTCAGCTCCTGCTGCTCACCCTGATTGTTATCCTAGCGACGGCGATACTGCAATTCCACCTTCGCAAGAGGCTGCCATCGAAGGTTCAGACGCTGCTTCACATGAGCGATGAGGACTACGTCATATGTGAATACTATGAGGCTTATTCATGGGGTGTAGGCGAAGATGAGTCCGGTGACGGCTTGTATTGTGGTTTCGAAGGTGTTGTAGGGGCGGCGGTAATCGGTGTGGATGAACGCACCAGGTTTTGAGGTTCGCGATGACGCGTTCGATGAGGTAGCGGACGCGGTTGATGGTCGTGTTGTTTCTCTTGTCAGCGTTGGTGAGTTCACCATGGACGGGTTTCTTCACGGGGGTGATCATCCCCAATCCGATGTAGCCTTTGTCTCCACTATGACTTTGACCTTTGAGGGTTGTGAGGAATTCGGATTCCTTGATGGCCTTTGCATCATGCACACTGCCTGCTGATGGTTCTGGGGATCCAGGCGAGGTGTCCGGCTAGGGTGCAGGCCACTTGCAGGTTCACTCCTGTGGTGTGGTGTTTGCCTGAGTACAGTTCGGGACGGTCGCGCCACGACCAGCAAGGCGCCAAAGTACCGTCGATGATGTACTGACGGTCAGGGTCAAGGTCCCCCACACTGGGCACCCAGGCTTGGAGGGCTTCAGCGATCAGGGGAGTGTAGACCGCCACCACTCTCGAGATGGTGGCTTGGGAAACTGTGTGGATGTCGGCCAGCAACTCTTGGGTGAGATTGTGCCGCAATATCAACACAGTGATTTGGATACAGCGGAACAACCCTAGGACACGGGACCCTGCTACGGGAAGGTTTCCGGAACGGGATGTGTGGATCAGTTCGCACAGGTCAAGGATCTGATCACGCTCAAGGCTTGTGGTAGTGTTCATGGCAGCGGCTTGTCTTTTATCTGAGGTTTTTGTTTTTACACCTTGAATTGTCTCAGATCGGGCAAGCCGCCCTCGCATCCCCCTCGGGACAAAGCGCTAGCTGAGGAAAATCAAAACACCCCTATGAATAAGCCTCACTGCAAGGTCGACTGAAATGGCAGCCTGGGTGCGGTCCACCGCAGCTAATACGCGTTTCATTACATTTCCTGGAGGGCATTTTTTCCCGATGGAGCACCCTTCAATGGTCGCAGCGGAGCTCTTGGCGAGTTGTCAAAACCCTAGGGCCAAAAACGGGGTTGATTCCACATCTTTTTCTCCCCATAGTTTTTCAGCTTGAGGTTTACTTCGCGGCAATCCTCAAGTATGCTCTAGACAGGGGTTCCGCTGGCCAACACGCCACCTGTGAACAAGCCTCATAGAATCCAATTATGCCATTTGATTTTCCTGTTCGCTTCCTATGGAGGTGTAAGTGAGTATAACTGCAGTAGCCCTGCCCACCCCTGTGCAGGAGGGGATGATCTACCAAAGCTTGGTTGCCAATGATCCACGGCTGTACAACGAGCAACTCACGCTGACCCTGCACGGCACTCTGGACAGTGCGTTATTCCAGCAAAGCGTCGACTTGCTCGTGCTGAATCATTCCGTCCTGCGCAGTTCGTATGTACATGAAGGAGTCACGCGGAGCCAAGCGGTCATCCTTCGGGAGCGCGGGATCGGGGTTCAGTGGATCGACCTGACTGGCCTAGACGTCGACGAGCAGGAAACGCGTCTGCTCAGCATCCGTGATGAACTCCAGTGCCGTCCTTTTGACTTTGTCAAGGAGCCGCTTCTACGGTTCACGGTCTGCTCAGTTGCCCCTGACGAGAGCGTCGTTGTGCTGGGATTCCACCACATTATCCTGGATGGCTGGAGCCTTTCGATCCTCCTCAAGGAACTACTCGACACGTACTCTCGGCTTGCTCGGGGCGAGGAGCAGGTCACGATCAATGATGATTTCTCCATCTACCTGAATCGTCTCCAAGAATTGCCTGAGGCGGGGGCGCGTGCTTTTTGGCAGGAACACCTCTCCGGGTTGCCGGTGCAAGGTGACCTTCCGGTCCGCTCCAGAGCACAAGTGGGCGATAGGCGTGACATCCAGGAAATGGCCAAGAGTCTCACCCCTGAACTCACGAGAGCTATCTACAAGACGGCGGCCGAGTTGGGAGTGACGCCGAACGCTTTCCATCAAGCACTGCTCGCGGTCGTCCTGATGAAGTCTCAACGTATGGACGACATCGTCTTCGGCGTCGTCAATTCGGGTCGGCAGGCTCTTGGCCAAAAGGCCGAGCATGCGGTCGGTATGTTCATCAATACCGTCCCCCTTCGTGCTCGTGTAGAAGAAAACACGACTTTCTTGGACGTCGTGCGTCAGCAGCATCGCCTGTTCTTTGCGGCGCAGGCGCACTCTCATCTGTCACTGCCTGAGATTAAACGTCTTGCAGGCTACAGTGAAGAACCGTTCCGCGTGCTGTTCACCTATGAGAATTATCCCCTCGACACGGCTGTTGCTGATGGCCTCAGCGGCGGGAAGCTGTCAGTGTCATCGATCGAAATGCGTGAGATCACGAACTACGACCTCAGCGTCACTGTGTTTCCCGGCCAGCAGGAGCGGCTTCGCGTCACGTACAATGCTGAAGTGTACGCACCGGAGACCGTTGAGGCGTTCCTGGATCACTACGCGTGGGTGGCACAGCAGGCGGTTGATGCCCCGAATTGCGAAGTCCGCCACCTCCGACTCGCGGTTGACGATGTTGCTTTGGGCGTGGATGCACTGGTGAACGCTACTCACCACACCGAATTCCCCGATATTACTCTCATCGATGCCTTTGACCGCATCCTCGTCGAGTATGCTGACTTTCCGGCCGTGACCTACCTGGACCACACGCTGTCCTATGCGGATCTCGACCGGCGGGCGCGCTTGATCGCCGGAATACTTGAAGCCCGAGGTGTCGCCCGTGGCGATCACGTGGCGCTTCTACTGGGACGTTCGTTCGACCAGATCGCGGCAATCTTGGCGGTCCTTCGGTTGGGCGCGGTCTATGTTCCGCTCGATCCTCAAGCGCCACTCCCTCGATTACGGCTCATCCTTGAGGACGCTCGTCCGAGTGTCATTCTTACGACAGATGACCTCGACGAGAGACTGCGTGACTATGAGCACCTCGAAGTCCGCTTGAGCTATGACTGTCCTGAGTACACCGGAAATTCCCGTTGTCATCCTCAGGACCCGGCCTACATCATCTACACCTCCGGTTCGACCGGGCACCCTAAGGGTGTCACCGTCACTCACGCGAATGTTGTCAGTCTTCTCCTGAACTCAGAGACTCCCTTTGCGTTCGGCACGAGAGACGTGTGGACGCTGTTCCACTCGTATGCCTTCGACTTCTCCGTCTGGGAGATCTGGGGAGCTTTGCTGTTTGGCGGTCGGCTGGTCGTCGTACCCTCCGAGGTCACTCAAGAGAGCCGCCTATTCCACGAACTGGTCGTCCAGGAGGGTGTAACTGTACTCTCCCAGACGCCAGGGTCTTTCTACCTCTTCTGTGCGGCCGACGCCGACGCCGATTACCCGGAATGTCGCCTGCATACGGTTGTTCTTGGCGGCGAGGCATTGGCACCTGCCAGGATCCAGCGGTGGCAAAGTAATCGCCCCCATGTGCGTGTCGTCAACATGTACGGCATCACTGAGACCACCGTCCACGTCACCTGGTTCGACGTAACGGCTGAGAACACCCGCGATGGTGCCAGTATCGTGGGACGCCCGCTTCCCACGCTCAAGGTGAAGGTTGTCGATTGTGGGCTGAACGTCGTTCCCGTCGGCATCCCAGGAGAAATCCTCGTCTCTGGTGCTGGCGTCTCCTTGGGCTACCACGGCAACCCACAACTCACGTCGGAGCGTTTCATCGAGCTACCGAATGAGAGCGGCCGCTGGTACCGCTCTGGGGACCTCGCTGTGGTGCGAACAGATGGAATGATCGAGTATCGCGGCCGGATCGACAACCAAGTGCAGGTGCGCGGCTTCCGCGTCGAACTGGGTGAGATCGAGGCGCGCCTCATCAGTTCGCCCGAAGTCGCTGCTGTTGCAGTGACTTCCCGACCTACCGACAGCGGCGCCATCCTAGTGGCGCATGTCGTGCCGAGCATATCTGAAAGCATCGACCACGTTCGACTGCGCGAGTACGCAGCCGAGGGATTGCCTGGCTACATGGTACCCAACTTCTTCCACGTGCTTGAGAAGATGCCGCTCAACGTGAATGACAAGGTCGATCGCCGGGCTCTGGCGGCTTGGGAGATTCCAACCGAGGACCAAGAGATCAAATCACTCAGTCCGACCGAGGCCGCTGTGGCCCAGATCTGGGCTCAGTCCCTAGACCGGGCCCACGTGGGCGTCGATGTTGACTTCTTCAGCTTGGGCGGCCACTCCTTGTTACTGATGCGCATCGTCGCCGCGATTGAGCGCGAGTTCGGTGTCCGCCTGGGAGTCCGGGATTTCCTAGCGTCCCCCACCGTGCGTGGTGTTGCTTCTGCCGTTGATGTCCAGCTCGCCGCCGGCCAAGTGGGTGAACTGTTCCGTGCCGAACCGGAACCGGAGAACCGCGAGGCTGAGTTCCCGCTGACCGACATCCAGGTGTCGTACGCGCTGGGTCGCAACTCCGCTCTAGAACTCGGCGGTGTCTCGACGCACCTCTACCTGGAGATCGAGACCGAACTTGATATTGATCGCATTGATCAAGCACTCACCTCGGTGATTGCGCGGCATCCCATGCTAACTGTGTGTATCCAGCACAACGGGAGACAGCACTTCACGAACCTGCCTCCGCGTAGCTACCTCACCCGGGTTGACCTTACCGAGGTTGATGATCAGACCCTTAAACAGTTCTTTGTCGAAACGCGGGAGCGCATGTCTCACCAGATCTTCCCGCTTGGCGAGGCGCCGATGTTCGAGTTCGTGGCCGTCCGTCTCGATGATCGTCGGCATACCTTGTGCATAAGTCTGGATCCCCTCATCGCCGATGCAGGCAGCATGCGTATCGTCAGTGACGAACTCATGACCTTCTATAACGATCCCGCGGCTCAACTACCGGAGCTCAAGTTCACCTTTCGTGACTACGTCCTAGCGCTCCAGCGGTTGCGCGAGAGTGAAGCCTGGGACGCCGATCGCCGATTCTGGCAGGAACGCGTGCACGACTTCCCGGAAGCTCCGGCGCTTCCGACTCTGTGTGATATCGCGACCATTGAGACACCCCGCTTTACACGCCGACAGCACCGGGTCTCACCGAAGCAATGGACAGCGCTAAAAGAGTACGCGGCCCAACTCGGGGTAGGTCCGACTGCGCTACTGCTCGACCTGTACGCCGAGGCGCTCCACCCCTACACCGGCCAAGACAAATTCGCCCTCAATTTAACTGTGGCAAACCGTGTTCCGGTGCACCCGGACGTGGATAACCTCGTCGGCGACTTCACGTCGCTTATGTTGATCGCCATCGATCGCACGCAGGATGTCTCGAACAACCAGCGCCTGCACGCCGTGCAGGAGGTCCTGAACGAAGCGTTGGAACATCGCCTCTACGATGGCGTCGATTTCGTACGTGACCTAGCCAAGGCGCGCGGGGCCCAGAACCAAGCCATCATGCCGGTGGTGTTCACCGCGGCGCTCGAGCAGGGCGATGCGCGTCGCGGTTGGGACGCCTTAGGCCGTACTACCATGGGCGTCAACCAGACTTCGCAGGTGATCCTAGACAACCAGGTCGTCGAGATCGGTGGGGGGCTCGACGTGGCTTGGGACTACGTCGAAGATCTCTTTGATGCGGCTCTGGTGGCCGAGATGTTCGACCGCTACGTGTCTTTGTTGGAAAACCCGGCTGCGAAGCGCAACTATGCCACTGCGATGCCAGGCTACAACGACACTGACCTGGACCTTCCGGTCGCATGTATGCATGACCTTTTCCTGGCGGCGAGTGAGCGGGCACCCGGAGCTCCGGCGGTCCGTCACCACGAAGTCGTGGTAACTTACGCCGAGTTGCAGGCCGCTGCACGTCGCTGGGCGGCATTCTTGGTCGGCCAAGGCGTGCAACATGGCGACCGGGTCGGTGTTCTTGGCCACCGATCGATCGAGACGGTCGCTGTCTTGCTGGCCACGCAGTTCCTCGGTGCGGCCTACGTCCCGATGGACCCATCGCTTCCCTCAGAACGCATCAGCTTCATTGTCGACCACAGCCGCTGCGCAGTAGTGATCGATTCCAAGCAAACGTACGACCTGCCTGAGGTCGGGCTGGTCAGCATGCCGGACGTGGATCTCGACGATGAGTCGTATGTGATCTACACCTCGGGCAGCACAGGCCACCCGAAGGGTGTCGTCGTGACACATCGGCAGGCAACCAACACAATCCTAGCTGTCAACCAGCATTTCGCAATCGGGCCAGACGACAGGGTGCTGGGCATCTCTTCACTTGGATTCGACCTATCGGTCTATGACGTGTTCGGAAGCCTCGCAGCGGGAGCCTGTCTCGTGATTTCTGGCGACCCACGCGACGTGAAGGAACTTGTCAACACGGTAGAGTCCGCTCAGATCACTGTTTGGAACTCAGTTCCGGCCATCCTTGACCTTGCCGTCAGCAGGCTTGAGGTCGAAAGCGAATCGGCCCGTCCGGGCTTGCGGATGTGCCGTCCTGCCCCGGCGCAACTCCAACACCCAATTGAGGTTTTCGCGACCCAAGATGCCCACTACTCCGGCATCCGTGATGAGCGGATCATGTTCGATCGGGCTGCCTCCGAGAAGTTCAAGCATGCAGCCGTGCAACGCAACCGTGTCTACACGGGCCGCGTACTGCATTTGCCCTACAGCGATCGGCTAGCGGCGCCGCTCCGGAATCGCCAGTCGTGGCGGGAGTTTGACCCTGCCCCCATTCCGCTGTCGTCTTTAGTCGACGTACTCGGCGTTCTGCGGCAGTTCGAAGACACTGGAGTAGCCCGGTACACATACGCATCAGCCGGCGGCTTATACCCAATCGACGTGTACTTGCATGTCAAGGCCGGCCGGGTCGAGGGTTTGGCGGGCGGCTCGTACTACTACAACCCCATGGCGCACACGCTCGAGATTGTCTCAGAGGAGGATTGGGACGAATCGATCCACCTCTACGGCAACACCGACATTTTCATCTCATCAGCGGTCACCGTGTCGCTAGTTTACGACTCCGCTGCTAGCTTCCCGAAGTATGGCTCGATGGGTTATTTCCAGGCGTGTCTTGACGCAGGCATCATGACCGAACTCATCACGCGGGCGTGTGAAGCCGCGGCCATCGGCACGTGCTCCATCGGCAACCTAAATTGGGAGAAACTGCGTGAACAGTTGAGACTGGACACCCACCAAGTGCCACTCCATGTCCTCGAGTTGGGGTCGAAGTCCGCAGATACGCCCACAACGGAGTCTGACATCATCTTGTTTGAGGCCCAGCGTGAAGCCATCGGGCGAATGAGTTCCCTACGGCTCGTCATGTTGAGTGGTGACTGGATTCCGGTCGGCCTGCCAGCCCGGCTGCGGGTGTTCAACAACGAAACCCAGCTGTATAGCCTAGGGGGAGCCACTGAGGGTGCAATCTGGTCGATTTGGTATCCCATCGAGCACGTCGATCCGGCATGGTCAGCGATTCCCTACGGACGTCCGATGCCCAACCAGCGTATGTATGTCCTGGACACCCGAGGCCGCGAGTGTCCACTTGATGTCGCCGGCGAGATCCACATCGGCGGAACGGGGGTCGCGGTCGGTTATGACGCCGACCCGGAGGAGACGGCGGCAGCCTTCATCGAGCACCCGGCCCTCGGACGTCTCTATCGAACCGGCGACTACGGGGTGATGGGGCGTGACGGTGTCATTCATTTCCTCGGCCGACGCGACCAGCAGGTGAAGATCCAGGGAATGCGCATCGAACTTGGGGAGATTGATGCCCAGACCCTCGCGATAGCAAACGTCACAGCAGCGAAGACGATCGTTCGTCAGGACGGAGAAGGTATCGTCCTGGCCTGCTACTACGTCGGGACGGCCGCACCGGCTCAGGTGCGCGAGCACCTGGCTGCGCGCCTGCCGCGCTACATGCTTCCCGGTTTCGTGGTCTGCCTCGACGATCTGCCTCTGTCATCGAACGGCAAGGTGGACGTGAAGGCGCTCAGCGCTCAGGAGCTGGGGCGTCAGCCCGTTGAGCTAGACACCCTCCCAGCCCACGAGCAACTCGCGTCGATGTCCCCCATCGACAGTAATGATCACTTCGTCCAGGAACTACTGAGCATATGGAGGTCCGTGCTGGGCCGGAATACGTTGCAGCTGGACGACAACTTCTTCGACGCGGGCGGTGACTCGACCATGCTGATTCGGAGTCACGCCCTGCTCGACGCAGCCTATCCGGATGCGGTGAGTATGATCGAGATCTTCTCACACCCCAGCGTTCGGGATCTGGCGCAACTTCTGCGCGAGCGTGTCAGTACCCCCGGCTCAGCCAAGACCTCGGCGCCGACCACAACTGAGCGGAGGGTCGTCGTGACGAGCAAGGAAAGCATTCCGGCGGGATCTGGCTCGGCTCTCGCTGTCTTCTGTACGCGCGAGATGGTGAGCCGCGAGACTGCGGTGCTCGCAGCAACCGCATTGCTTGACGCCAAGCTTCGCGAATCCGCTCAGGTAGAAATAGCCCTCGACGAGGGGGAGGGCGTGCGTGTCCTCGCCGTGGATGTAGCGGGGGCTCCAGATTTCGCCGGACTCTGCGCCATCGTGTCCCGTGCTTCCCGAATGCCGCTGAGCCAGAGCGCTGTTCCACCGACGGCCTTGCTGTTTTCGGCCGAAGGGGGCGCCGAACCCGTTGCTGCTGAAGTGACATTCTTTGTGACGAACGCTACCGATGGCTCGTTCGAAATTGAGGCGATCTCGGAACCGTCCATTTTCAGTCAAAGCCTGCTCGACGGTCTGCTTGGTGAGTTGTCGGCGATCCTTACTTCGTACCTGGGAGAGTCCGCATGAGCCTTCTCGACTCGTTCACGTTCAGTGGCCGCCTGGCCGCTCGTAGTCACGTCCGCGAACAGGACGTCGCGATTATCGGGCTCGCAGTCCGTCTTCCGCAGGCAGACAACTTGGAGGCCTTCTGGCAGAACCTTCGAGACGGGGTCGAGAGCGTCCGACCCATTGCGGGCCGGCGCCGGGACGACATTTTAGACTATCGAGCGCGTCTCCCCTTCTATCAGAACGGAACGCTCATCGACGGTGGTTTCCTTGATCAGATCGATTCATTCGACCAAGAGTTCTTCCGGCTCTCCCCGGGCGAGGCCGCGCTCCTCGATCCACACCAGCGGCTCTTCCTACAGGTGGCTTGGCATGCATTAGAGGACGCCGGTATCGCTCCGAGTTCGTTATCAGGAACGCGCACCGGCGTGTACTTCGGCTATCGTGGTGACGAGCCATACGACTACAAGCGGCTCATCGAAGAAGTGGCACCCCCGAACGCTGCTATGGCGTTGGCGGGCAATATCAATGCAGTCATCCCGGGTCGCTTGGCGCATCTCCTCAACCTCAAGGGGCCTTGCGTCAATATCGACACTGCATGTTCGTCATCGCTCGTGGCAATGGTGATGGCCTGTCAGGCGCTGCGGCAGCACGACGTCTCGACCGCTGTGGTCGGTGCCGTGAAGGTGAAGTTGCTGCCTGTTGACGACAGCCAGGGTGTGGGCGTGGAGTCACCATCCGGTCGGATCCGTACCTTCGATGCATGGTCGGATGGCACCGGTTTCGGTGAAGGCGTCGTCGTCCTCGTGTTGAAGCGGCTCCGGGATGCGTTGGACGCAGGTGACCCAGTCCACGCCGTCGTGAAGGGTGGCTCGGTTAACCAGGATGGTCGCTCCATCGGACTCACCGCACCGAATGCCGAGGCGCAGCGGGACCTCCTGCTCGCCGCATGGGACGACGCTGATGTGGAACCGGAGAGCATCGGCTATATCGAGGCCCACGGTACGGGTACGCGCCTCGGTGATCCCATCGAATTGCATGGCCTGCAGATGGCTTTCTCGGCTCGGACCAAGCGTCGTCAACTGTGTGGTATCGGTTCGGTGAAACCCAACATTGGGCACCTCGACTCTGCATCCGGTCTCGCGGGGGTCGTGAAGGCGATCATGTGCCTGCAGCGTCGCCAGATTCCGGCCAGTATCAACTTCGAGCGGCCCACCGACCAGTTCGACTTTTCGCGGTCGGCTCTCTACGTTGTTGACCAACTTACTGACTGGGATAGCGCAAACAAGCGTCGCTGCGGAGTCAGTTCTTTCGGGCTGAGCGGCACGAACGCCCACCTCGTCCTTGAGGAATTCATTCCGGACGACCCAGAACGTACGTCACCGGAGCGCGGCGTCCTGCTGCTCTCGGCTAACACGGAGGATGACCTGCGTCGGATGTCACGGGACTGGGCAGAACGCGTGCTGCGCGCGCAGTCTCCCTTGGAAGTACACGATCTGGCTCACACAGCGGCGCTGTACCGTGATCGCTTTCCCAGCTATTTGACAGTGGAGTTCTCCACAGGGGATGAGTTGGCTGCGGCATTGCTCGACTGGGCAGACCAAGACTCAGACAGTGTCCCGTCCGGCGTGTTCTGCCACATCGACGGACGCCCAGAAGGTGGGTCCGCCTTATCAGAGGGTGAGCAGCCCGTATGGCTGCGGTCGCCCGACGAGATCGAAGCGCACTACCGTAACGGAAACGGCCGGATCGTGCACGCCCCAGGCTACCCGTTCGCCACTAGGCGGTGCTGGGTGACGGACCTGACTGACATTGCGAAGGAAGACGTGATGGTGTCGTCGCCGGACGGTTCGACGTCATCGACGGAACTGGCCGTGGGCCAGTGTTGGGCCGAGGTCTTGAACGTGCGCAGACTGAACGTGGATGACAACTTTCTCACGGTGGGTGGTGATTCCATCAGCGCCGTCCGGCTGGCGGCCTCACTGCGCGACGCGCTCGGAGTCGACGTCGGCGTCGAGTGGGTGCTTACCCATCAGACAGTCCGTGCGCAGGCTGCGGCCATCGCTGGGCATCCGCACGCGGATGTCCCGACGCATCTGATCCGGAACAATAGTGCGTCTGATGGTTGGCAGCCGTTAACCGGAGCCCAGCGGGCGATGTACTTGGCAGGCCTGGGAACGGAGTCCCTCGGTCAGAATCTGCCTTCGATGTTTCGGGTGGCCGGCGAACTGGACGAGTGGCGTCTAGAGGAGTGTCTGAACGAAATTGTGGAGCGGCATCCTTCCCTCCGTATGCGCGTAGAAATCCGCGACGGGGTTCCGGGTTGGGTTCCGGTACCGGTTGCGAGGGTACTGCTGGGACGCACCCGGGCAAAGGGCCCGGAGCAGGCCTTCCGAAAACTGACCGTTCCCTTCAGCCTCACCAAAGGACCCTTGTTCCGTGCGCATATCGTAGAGACAGACTCCGAACGATTCCTCTACTTCGATGTTCATCACATAGCTGCGGACGGGACTTCACTGGCGATCATCGTCAACGAACTCGTCAGTTTATATTCAGGACACGCGCTCCCACCCGCACCGACACTGTGGACCGAGGTCGTGGACACGATCGGCAAGAGTGCCGATATCAAACACTGGACGCGCACGTTGCGAGAGGAGTTGCCTGAGGGCCGGTCGGCGGTTTCACGGTTCGCACTCCACGGTGACTGGTCTGTTCTTCGGCACCACACGCTCGACACTGATCTGTCAGACAGGATTCGCCAAGCCGGGCGGCGTATCGGTGTGACTTCATTCACGCTCATGTTCGCGGCATTCGCCGCGACTCTCCACGAACTGCTTCAGGAGGATACGCTTGTTATCGGTGTGCCTGTGGCTGGTCGACCCGCGCCCGGTAGCGAACACCGCGTGGGTATGTTCGTGAACACCTTACCGATCGTGACGCACCGGGAACTCAACGACACAGAGGAGAGCTTCGTCTACCGCTGTGCAGAGACGCTCCGCAGCGCGTTCAGCCACGCGTCAGCCCAGCAACACGAGTACGCGTCGGACCTGCGCGCCGAGGGCAAGGAGCTCCGAATCGACGCGCTCATCTCGTACCTGCACGCTCCGACCGAGTCGTTGCGCCTAGGCGAGGCGATGCTCGAGAAGTATTGTCCGGCAGAGCGTCCTGCAACGTACGACATTGTCCTGATGGTCGAGGAACACACGGATCACTTCCAGACCTTCTTGGAATTCGTCGACCACCCCGCGCTCGTCACCGGGGCAGCTCGCATCGCAGCCGGCATGGACGCTAAACTCCGGGCGCTCGCCGACGACCGCTCTCGGCTGGACGTCCCGAATGTGATAGCGACGGGTGCTGCTGACGATGGCACTAATTTCGTCTGGGTCACACCAGCGGAGCAGGACCCGGTTACACCTGCAGGCATCGGCGCGATTCAGCCTGATCTCACTAGCCTCCCGCCGCATGGATGGTCTGGGACCGGAAACGAGGTCACCCGCACCGAGGTGCTGTTGTCGGAGACGGATTCGACCGCGCTTGGGCGGCTGACACGTGCGCATGGCCGGTTGGCTCATACAGTTCTTCTCAGCGCGGCGCTCGTGGTGGAGGCCCAGATAACCGGCGAGCGCTGCGTGAACGTGGCGTCGGTGTTGGGTGTTGATCCCCTCTCGCAGGCTCCTGATGTCCGGGTCGTACAGAGTGCCGTGGGATCGCAGACAACTGCTAAGGAACACCTCGCTGCCGTACGCCAGCGTCTGTCGGGCGGTTCGCGCTTGACCTGTGCCGCAGCCCGAGGCCTAGTGGTGGCGCGGGCTGATATCGATGCAGCGGACATCCTGGCGCTCCATCCGCAGACGATCGTGGTGCAGCCGGACCTGCGCGGCGAGCGCTGGGGGCTCGCGATCAGTCACTTGTCGGGGGCCTATCCACAACCATTTGCCCGGGGTCTCGGGTTGGCGCTTCAGACGGCCCTCGTGAACACGGGGATGGACACGGAAACCCCCGTGCTGTCGCAAGCGCTGCTCGACTCTACCGACTGGGCCGACACGATGACTCATGGGGAGCAGATCCCCCATGACGATGTGACGGTGCTCGACCTGATAGAGCAAGCGATCGAGGAACACAGGGATGACCCTGCGCTGCTCGCAGTTGACGCGACCCTGACATACGGCGAACTGGACGCCTTCGCATGGGGCGTGTGCCGAGCACTGAGCGATGCTGGCGTGAAGCGTGGCGATGTCGTTGCTATCGCCATGGATTCCTCGATCTCCGCGGTAGTATCCGTACTGGGTGTCTTGCGAGCAGGAGCGGCCTATCTATCAATTGGCGCCATGGTGCCAATCGAACGCCTTCGGAAGATGGTGCATCAAGCCAACGTGACGGTGGCACTCACGGACCACGATCTGCCGTCCGAGGTTGTCCCGGTCACCTTGGACGTGAGCAGATTGGGCCCGGCGAGTCCGCCTCCCGCCGCGCCGAAACCTCCGAGCGTGGAAGATGTCGCGTATGTCATGTTCACTTCAGGCAGCACAGGGGACCCCAAGGGCGTCCAGGTGCGGCATGGTGGGTTGACCAACTACGTGCTGTGGCGCAACCGGGTTCACCGGATCACCAGCGCCGACCGGCACCTGCAGCTCATCTCTTTTTCCTTCGATGGCTACGGCTCGAATCTCTATTCAAGCCTCACCACTGGCGGCGTGTTGGTGCTGACGGATGCCGCAGATCGGCTCGACTATGCTGCAGCCCGAGCGCTCGCGGTTCGGCATCGCATAACGGCACTTGCTTGTCTGCCGACAATGCTGCAATACCTCCTGGCCGGTGCCCGGGAAGGAGAGCTTGACACCGTTCGACTCGTCGTCCTCGCCGCAGAACGAGCTTCAACTGAGACGTTGCGGTGCGCCGAGGAATTGCTGACGGGTGCAGCCATCGTCAACGAGTACGGACCTACCGAGGCCACGATCGGTATCACCGCCAACCAGCATCTGACGATCCTAGATACCAGCAACGTCGGACACCCGGCGGACAACAGCACCGTCTTCGTGGTGTCTCCCGGCGGTCAGGTGCTGCCGCGTGGTCTGGTCGGCGAGTTACTGTGTGCCGGCCCGGGGGTAGCCGAGGGGTACCTGATGGCGCCGGAGGCCACCACTTCTGCTTTCGTTTCCCACGCTGCGCTCTCTGGAAGAGTTTGCTACCGCACGGGCGATCGGGGGTGGATCGATTCTGACGGCCAAGTACACCTTTCTGGACGTATTGACCAGCAGATCAAGCACAACGGCGTCCGGCTCGAGATTGGTGAGATCGAAAGCCTAGCCGCAGCGGTCCCAGGCGTCCGCGAGGCAGCGTGCGTGCTGACCTCACCCGACACGGAAAAGAGCCTTCGCTCGCTCGTCCTCTATGTCGTGGCCGACAGGACGGTCGATGGTACAGAACTGCGGGCTGCCCTTGCACCGCATGTCCTGGAAGCGGCATTGCCGAACCGATACCAGCAGCTGGAGGATCTGCCTCGCACCATTAACGGCAAGGTTGATCGTGAACGGCTCGCCCACCTCAGGTCCGTCGAGCGGGTAGTACTGCCGGGTACCGTGGATGAGGCAGCGATCCATGATGCGGTGGCCGTATTGCTTGGTCACCCGGTAAGTGTAGAGGCAGACCTTTTCGAACAGGGTATGACCTCGGTCCACGTCCTCGGCCTAGTCAGCGTGCTCGCCGGCCGTTACGACCTGCACCCGGACGACTGCTACCGGTTCCGTACGATTCGCTGTCTTGCGGCATCACTCAGTGGACGCCCAAGCGTGCGTGACCAGTTGTTGAAGCTGCGGCTTCGGGAGCAGCAGCCGCACGAGGTGCGCACGTCCTTCGCTGAGTCATCGGGGGCAGCGCCGTCCAGCTCAGCGGCATCCGAGGTCGGAACCGCACTCAACTACCGACAGATTCTGGTCTTTGGCTCGACGGGGTATTTCGGCGCCCATGTCGTGCGGCAACTATTGGCGCAGACGGATGCTGCCTTGCACCTCGTGGTGCGCGCGGTGTCCGATGCCGAAGCGCGCAGTCGCTGGGAAGGCGTCTTCCACCACTACTTCGGCGAACTCACCAAACACCCGGGGTGGGCGGAACGTGTAACCACCCATGCGGGTGACATGACACAAACCTACTTTGGTTTGTCCCGAGGCGCGTGGGATCATCTCGCGCGGTCTGTCGATTGCATCGTGAACACCGCCGGTTTGGTCTCCCACTATGGCGATCCGGCTGATTTCGAGCACGCAAACGTTGCCTCCGTCCAACGGATGCTCGACTTCGCGCGTAACAGCAGCCGCCGCATAGACCTAAAGCAGGTCTCGACGCTTAGTGTGTCGGGCCATGCCACGCCCGAGACGAAGAACGTTGTCTTTGACGAGGACTGCCTACAAGTTGGCCAGCAGGTCTTGTCGCCCTACGTGAAGTCGAAGTTGCGCGCCGAACGGCTTCTCGATGCGGCGCGGTGCGAGGTAAACGTACAGATCGCTCGCCTAGGCAACCTTGTGGAGGACTCCTGTACCGGAATCTTTCAAGCCAACGCGGATCAGAATGCTTTCCGGCAGCTCGTCACGGCGATGCATCGCGTGGGGGTCTTCCCGGACATTCCCGAAGAGCTGTGGGACTTTTCATGGGTCGACTTGACAGCAGATGCGTTCGTGCGGCTGATGAACCGATCAGGGTTGGTAAACAACACCGTCCACCTGCGGAACCCGCACCCAGTCAGCCCGCGCGCCTTCTTCGAGAAGACCGTGCTAGATGCTGAATTCCTGCCCGTCACCGAGTACCTCGACCGCTTGATCAGCTTGCTTGACGCCGGCGATCCAGAGGGCCTCGTCACCGCCATCATCCTCCATGCGGAAGCACTCGCGGGTGGCGATCCTGTTCCAATCAGTGCGACCCGTACCATCGACTGGCTTTCCGCTGTCGGTTTCGAGTGGCCCGCGGTCGACACTCAATACGAGCTGCTCAGACCCCTCTGGCACCAGAACTACGAGGAGTTTCACGCATGAAACCAATCGTTGCGATGTGCCCTGGTCAAGGCAGTCAGGTGGTGGGAATGGCAGATGTCTACCAAGGCCGGTCGCCCGAGATCCGTGCCGCTTTCGAGGAGGCTTCGGAGGTCCTCGGTACCGACCTGCGGTCCGCTGCCGGAGACCCGGACCAGTTACGGCACACGGAAATCACACAACCGGCGATCCTCGCCTTCGGTGTGGGCATGTACCGGGCCTTCGTCACCCAGACCGGGGTGGCGCCACAGGCACTGGCGGGGCACAGCCTCGGCGAATACACGGCGCTCGTCTGCGGTAACGCCTTAGATTTCGCCGATGCCATCCGCATCATTGGACGACGGGGCGAGCTGATGGGACGGGCCGGACGTGAACGGCCGAGCGGCATGGTGAGCGTGCACGGAGTGACGCGCGCCGATGTCGAGCAAGTTCTTACACGGTGGCCTCACCTTGCGCTGGCGTGCGACAACAGCCCTGTGGAATTCGTCGTGGCTGGCGATAACGGCGCACTCGACGACTTTCTCGATGAGGCTTCGCGGCGGTCGTGGCGCACCACTCGGCTTTGCGTTGCGGGCGGCTTCCACAGCCCTGCCATGCAGTCAGTGGTGAACGATTTTCGCGCGGTATTCGAGACAGTTACTTTCAGGACTCCGACGTGTGACGTCTACTGCAACGTCACAGCGTCGCCCTACCAAGCAGCAGACGAAATCCCCGGGGAACTAGCCCGCCAGATCACGCAACCTGTGCGTTGGCGGGAGACGATTGAACGGCTCACGGTTCGTCCGAGTCTGCTTGTCGACCTCGGCCCTAGCCAGACGCTGTCGAAAATGGTGCGCAACAGCTGGGGGTTTGCAGGGACCGTGCCTTTGCACACAGGGGAGGCCTCCTTGGCGGACGCCTTGGTCCATTTCCCTGAACTGCTCTCTGGTGCTAGGGGTCGGATGGCGAATTGGGCTCTGCGGCAGGTGGCAGCAACGCCGGTCGGCGCGACGGCCGTGGTTGCTGAGGTCGATGCTTGTACGCGGACTGTGACCTCGTTGGTTGAGCGCTACGAGTGCAGCAAGGCGCACGAGAGCAAGTTGGTGGACGCCGTGGATGCCCTGCTCGTCGCCAAGAGAATTTCTGAAGTGGAGCGGCACCGGCGGCTCGACCAAGCGCCTCGCCTAGTCGAAAGATGACGATTGGAGCAGTGGTCTGATGGGTACTCGAAAGAATGGCTGGGGGCACGTTTGGGCTCTCTTCGGTCCGTTGATGATCGCCTTGATCGTGGGCAATTTGCAGGGTATTGCGGACATCTTCTGGCTTGGTCGCCTCGTGGGTGTCGAAGGAGTGGCGGTCGCCACTGTCGTATTTCCGGTGGTGGTGCTCGGTGCGCAGCTTGCCGTAGGTGTGTCAAACGCTACCGCGATCCTGTGCTCCCGCGCGGTCGGCGCCAAGAATGACGTGCGATTGGCCAAGGTCGTTGCCACTGGCAGCGCAGTGAGCATGGCGGTGGCTGTGGCGGTGACCCTTGGGGTGTTTGCGACGGCTCCGGTCTTAGCAGCTTCGCTCAACACTCCACCGGAGCTAATGGACGCCACCGTTGTGTTCCTTCGGATCCAGTGCTTCAGCTTCGTCCCATTGTTCCTCTACTACCAGCTCTCCGCCGCATTCCGGGCCCAAGGCGACACCATGTTCCAAATGTGGGGGCTCGTGGCCGCTGTTGTGCTCAACATGGGTCTCGTCCCCGTGTTCATCGTCGGGTTAGGCCCCATCCCCGCCATGGGAACCCTCGGTGCGGCAGCAGCCAACGTCATGGCCTACTTGTTGGTGCTGATCGGTGCGCTGGTCGTACTTCACATCCAGGGCCGGATGGCCTTCGGACAGGGCAAGGACATAAATCTCGAAACGGCTCGAGAGATGGCGGTGGTCGGCCTCTCATCGACACTGCAAGTAATCTCACCCGCTCTCAGCGGGGTCTTGATGATGGGGCTGGTGAACCAGCACGGGGTAGTGGTTGTTGGGGGGTTCGGAGTCGCCAGTAAGGTCGAGGCGATCATGCTGGTGCCGACGCTCGCCATGAACATGACAGTGACTTCCCTCACGGGCAACGCTTTCGGCGCCGGGAAACCCGGTCTGGCGTGGCAGCATGTCCGCAACGGTGGGGTGTTGTGCAGCGCGATCACCGTACCCCTTGTGGTCGCATCTATCTTATTCTCTCATCAATTTACCCTAGCTTTCGTCGACGATGCATCTTTGGTGCCGATCGTGACGTGGTACCTCGTCATCATGGCGCCGGGTTATCTACTAAACGTTCTACTGGCCCTTTCCATGGGCATGCTGAACGGCGACCGGCGCGTGCTCAGCGGTGCCGCAGTCTTCTTCATTGGGTACTTAGCGTTCTGCATGCCCGTGGCGATTTTCTTGTCTGGAACGTCGCTTCAGGAGAAAGGCGTTTGGGTCGCCATGTCGGTATCCTACCTTCTGATGGCAGTGCTGGCCACGGTGCTGACCCTGCCGCCTGTCCGCCAGCGCGTGATCGCACGTCGCCCACGCGAGTGGGAGTCGCAGGATGCTGTTGTGAAGGGCGTAGGCATTAAACATGACCTGCTCGATGGACCATCCACCGATGAGATGAGTGGGGCGCGAAATCCGGTCGAGTTCTCGAGGGGGGAAAGCGCATGAAGAGCATCGCGTTCTCTGATCTGGAGAGGGTAGCGCAGGCATATTTCGCCGCAGCCGCTCTGCCGGGAGCCGTTCTCCACGTGGTCACGGCCGACGGGCCGCAACTCACCGTCGAACATGGTGACCTCACGGCTGGGACCCCAGTGATGCTGGGGTCAACCAGCAAGGCAGTGACTGCGGCGTTACTGTTGCAGCAAGTCGATGAGGGCTTGGTTGATTTGGACGATCCGGTGTTGCGATACCTACCGGAAGTGGACCTTCCCGAGGAGGTCACTCTCGGCGACCTTGCCTGTCATGTCAGCGGCCTGCGCACGGATGCCAACCCTAGACACCTCATCCGGCAACGTGACCGGAGATTCACCTACGCCAACCAGAATTACAATCTGCTGGGGGAGGTTCTCAGCGCGACCTCGGGGGTTCCGTTCGGGCGTCTGCTCTCCGATCGGCTGTTGCAGCCACTAGGCATGCGCCATAGCGGGTGCGCACCCGAGACCACCGGCACACGTGGTCGGACGAATATCTTCGGAAGGAATCATCCGGCCTCTCGAATCGATTTCGGTCCCAGGTCGTGGATCCAAGGGCCATCTGGAGGTGTCGTTGCCTCGGCTGAGGATGCAGGCCGGTTCCTGTCGATGATCCTGTCGGGCGGCAAGTTCGGCGGTCGACAGGTGCTGTCGCAGCATGCAATCGGCACGATGTTGAACGCCGGAGTCGCCGTGCAGGGGAATCCTGCCGTCAGCGATGCTTTCGGTGATTCTGGCTGGTATGGCTTCGGCTGGGTGAAGAAGAACATCGAGGGTCACGCCGTCTACACGCACAATGGAAAAGTCCCGCAATCCACGAGCATCTTTGGCCTCGTGCCAGATCTGGGCGTCGCTTTTGTCCTGGTGGCCGATCTAGGTGACTTCTTGGTACGCATACCGTTACTCGAGAGCTTGGGAAATGATATCGTCTGCGTGCTGCTCGATCTGCCATTCGGGGAGCCTCCAACCCGAGGGAAGGCACGGGCGCGGCAGACGGTCCTAAATCTGGTTTACGCCTCTTTCTTGGCGGTCGGTGCCCTCGGCTGGTTCCCCTGCACGCAGCCTCGCTGCTTGAAGGGATCGCTGCTGTACCACGCGGTGCTGCCGGCAGTCTTGATGGTCGGTATCCGCCAGGCCTCCCGGACATCGTGGCCGTGGCTGTTCCGTTTCGCCCCCGATGCGATCGGCGTCCTGACGGCAGGCTGTCTCAGCATGCAAGCAAGCGGCTTGGTACGTGTGGTGTCCGCAGGGCGCGACAACAGGCCACCAGACGCCACGATTCCTCGCCTTTTCTTCGACAAGACCCCTGAACCTAGGAGATGACATGAGCCCCCACCTTCCGCTGAGCTACTCCCAGCGAATCATTTGGGCGGCTGAGGAACGCCAGCCGGGAACGGCGATCTCGACCCTCGCTGGCGTGATCAACCGCCCGCCCCTTGACGTTAAGTTATTCGAGAACGCTGCCCAAGCTTTTGCTAAGCAGACACCGTGGCTGGGAATGCGTATCTATCTGGATGCTGAGGGGATTCCGGTCCAGTCATGGGTGCCGGAAAAATCCCCCTTCGTGGACGTCATCACAGTGGCGTCGTTTGGTGACGCGCAGGCGCGGGTGATGGAGCTTGCCCGCGAGCGGTTCGAGATGTATAACTCGCGGCTATTCCGCCTGACCGTCCTGAACTATCCGGGGGGCTCGTCCTTTCTCGCGCGTGGTCACCACATCCTCTTTGACGGCACGGCCCTACTCGCCGTGTTCAACGGGATCTTAGCCGAATACGACAACCTGCGCATTGGTGTGCAGCGTCTGCCCCAGTCCGGGTCCGACTATGCGGAGTACATTGACGAAGAAGCCACCTACCTCGAGTCATCGCGTTTCCAACGGGATGAGCGCTACTGGGACGACACCTTTGCGACCATTCCTGAAGCCACCGGCCTGCGGGAAGACATTTCCGGTGTCGGAATGACCCAGCGGCTGGTATTTGAGATGCCGGACGAACTCGCGGCGACGTTGGCCTCGAGTCAGAAGACAATCGGTCATTCGAGGTTGACAGCGGTGCTCGGCCTGTTCGCCGCCTACGTGGCGGAGCTGACCGGGGCCAGTGATGTGTCGCTGGCGACGTCGGTTCTCGGGCGTTCGCGTCGGTTCGAGCGCTGTGTCGGCATGTTCGCGAATGTCGTTCCGGTGCGTCTCCGACTCGATCGCGATGCCTCAGTGGCGGTTCACCTCGATTTCGTGCGGGATGCGCTTTTCAGCGTCCTGCGGCACAGCCGCTATCCGCAGGAACTCATTACAGAGCGATACCACGAGCGGACTGGCGCGACTGGCTCGCTCTTCGACATCAATGTTACCTACCAGGACGCAGCCTTGACCGTGAACGGTGAGGAGGGGAAGTTCAATTACCAGTGGTTGCCCTACGCGGCACGGAGCAGCTCCCTTGAGGTCAATCTCACGAGACGCCTCGCGGATGAGCCATTCCATCTAGTCGTCGACTATCGCTTGGACGCCTTCAAAGAGCACGAGATCAACACGTTGATGACGCGTTTCGTGGCCTATCTCAATCGTGCGTTAGCAGATCTGACACGACCGCTCAGAAGCCTGTCGCTCTGCACCGATGACGAACTCGACACCGTCAAACGCTGGTCGGAGGGGCCGGCCCTGACCTTTGCCCACGACAACGTGGTGTCGGCTTTCCGCGAAGCGGTGCGCCGGTGGCCCGAGGCCCCCGCCATCTTGGGGGACAGTCAATCTTTTACTTACCACGAGGTCGATAAGCGTTCGGATGCCGTCGCTCGACTACTTCGGTCTCACGGAGTAGGAACTGATGTGGTCGTTCCCCTCCTCGCCCGCCGCAGCGCTGAATTACTCGTGTGGATTTTAGGGATTGCCAAGGCTGGTGGCGCCTACCTGCCACTCGATGTGGATTCACCTGCCGACCGGATCGCCTACATCCTACGGGACTGCGGCGCGCTTGTCGTCTGCCGCGATCCCGATGTGGTGCTCGAACACACCGGAGTGGTGCTTGATATTTCCCCAAGCACCTACGCAGGCCTCGAGGCGGCACCAATCGAGGACGTCCCCGGTAGCGGTCAACTTGCCTACGTCATCTACACCTCAGGTTCTACTGGCCGTCCGAAGGGCGTCATGGTGGAACACGGCGCCATCACCAACCGGTTGGAATGGATGTGCCAGCATGTCGAGTTAGGCCCGGGCGACGTCTTCCTGTTCAAGAGCCCCTATGTTTTCGATGTTTCGGTGGTGGAGGTGTTCTGTTGGTTCTTTGTGGGAGCCCGCGTCGTGGTGCTCGAGTCTGGCGCTGAGCGTGAACCCGCTCGGATCCTCGACCTGGTTGAGCGGGAGAAGGTGACCTACGCTCATTTCGTTCCGTCGATGCTGGGTGCCTTTTTAGACTACGTCGAGGCCGCAGGTGCGGGCGGACGGCTGAGCAGCTTGCGCAACGTCGTCGCTAGCGGTGAAGTGCTTCAGCCGAGACAGGTCAGTACCTTCAAAGCGAACCTGCTTGGGACGCGGCTCCATAACTTCTACGGGCCAACCGAGGCCGCCGTCGAAGTCACGGCGTTCGACTGCTCTGCGGTTGCGTGCGAGAACTGGCCCGATGTCCCCATTGGAGCGCCCATCGCAAACACGTTCCTCTACGTTGTCACGTCTAGCGGGACGCTGGCACCTCCTGGGATCCCGGGCGAACTGCTGATCGGTGGGGCGAACGTGGGACGCGGGTATCTAAACCAGAGTGAGCTTACGACACGCAGTTTCGCGGTCGACCACTTCCGTGGCGGCGAGGGACGTCTCTACCGCACCGGAGACACGGTGTTCTGGCGCCCAGACGGAGTACTCAGCTACATCGGTCGCAAGGACGGGCAGGTGAAGATTCGTGGTCACAGAGTTGAACTCTCCGAGAGCGAACGCCAACTTCAGGGTCTCAGCGGCATCGAGCAGGCTGTCGTCGTGGCACCTGCAGAAGCAGACGGGTGTCGTTCCCTAGTCGCGTTCATCGTCTTGACGTCCGGCGCGACTGTCGGTGAAGTTGAGGAGGCGGCCCGTCAAGTGCTGCCTGAGTACATGATGCCCATGCTCTTTCTGGTTGACGAGATCCCGCTGACGGGTAGCGGTAAAATTGACCGTCGACGTCTGGCTGAGCAGGCATCCGTCGTGTCTGCTGGGCGGTCGGTTTCGCACAAGATCGGAGGGCCCATCGACGTGGCCGAAGGGGAGGCTCAGAAACTCGCCGAGGCGTGGTGCGAGGTCCTCAACCTACCTCAGGTTCAGGGGGATGACTCGTTCTTCGCGCTTGGCGGGGACTCAATCAAGGCAATTCGCGTAGTGACTCGGCTACGCGCGCAGGGGCTGCGGCTTGAGGTCCGGGATTTCTTGGAGGCACCGGTCTTCAACTGTCTCGCTGAGCGAATCGGTACGATCGACCATGGGGCCTCCGAGCGTACGCCGGGTGGTGTCATCCGTCCTCTGCCGATCCAGGTCCAGTTCCTCCGGCACGGAGACGACGTGGCCGCGATATACAATCAGTACGTATTGCTGGAGTTGTCCCAGCCGGTACCGCCTGAGCGCTTCGTCGCAGCGCTTGAATCCGTCTTAGCTGCGCATGAAGTGTTCTCGTTGCGGTTTCGTGCCGGCGCCGAGCCACAGACCATCGGTGCCACGTCCATCGGTGGGTCACGTCTGCGGACCAGGACAACGTCCGAAACCCTTACGGCCAGCAATATCATCGGAACGTTCATCGACGCACAGGCCGGCCCCTTGGTTGACGTCCTGTACTCCGACACCCCCCTAGTGGATCGAGTTCTCGTCCAGGTGCACCATCTCGCCATCGACGTCGTGTCGTGGCACCTGGTGCTCAGCGAGCTATCTGCGCGGCTCCGCAGCCCTGCTGAACCCACTATCATCGACCGGGGGTTCGCGGAGTGGTGCGATCACTTCTACGAGGAGGCGAACTTGGCCGAGGCCCGACTTGAGCTGCCGCACTGGCGCCGAGTCGCCGAAGTGGGTCCCCGACCGGTTCGACACGGTGCCGAGAGTCGGTCGGTCCACAGGTCGCTCGATGCTCAGACCTCGGCCGAACTACTCCGGCTGCGGGACGAAGAGATTTTCCGGCCCGAAGAGATCCTGACGGCCGCAGTCGCTGCGGCCGTGGGTCGCCACTACGGTGTCGATTTCCACGGACAGGTCGAGTCTCATGGGCGCCATCCTCTGCCCGCGTCCGGGGTACCGGCGTCGTCCGACGCAGTTGGGTGGTTCACATGTCGTTTCCCCCTCAGCGTCCTGCCGGGGGGTGAACTGGACTCAGATGCCCTCTGGCGTGCCCGTCAGGCGATGCAGGAGACTCCGGGGCACGGGCTCGGCTATGGACTGCTGGTCGAAGCCGAGGAACTGTCTGTCGGCGCCGAGCCGACGTTCGTTCTCAATTATGTCGGTGAGGTGGGGTACGACACCTCGGGCGGAAGGCCTTTGGCTTTCAGAGTGCTAAGCTCAGATCTTTTCGACGGACGACAACCCACCGAGCCGTCGGTTCATATCAACGCAGGTACGAACCAGGGGATCTTCTTCATCGAGGTCAAAGCTGTGGCCGTAGCAGATCCTGCCGACATCGAGGCGTTCGCCGATCGGATAGTGGGCAGTCTAGGCGACTGCGCCAAGACTGCCCGTGGAGATCAACTCGCGACAGCGATTGCAGGTGCTTCGGTGAATGCCAACGCAGAGGACCTGCAAGCCGTGCTCTCGCAAATTTTGGGGTGATCGATCGGGTGCGCCAACCGAAGCGTGACGGCCCGGCCGGGTTCGTGGCCACCCTCAGCCCGAACTCGAAGGCCTACGAGGAAGGGGTGGTTGGTCAGAGGGATCTGGAGTGCTGAGTCGGCTTGTGCTCGGCGGACGTTCACCCACGCCACTGCCGAGCTACAGTTACGAGCCCGGTGCGCGAGTCGACTGCGTCAAGCCATGTTGGAGGCAGCGAACGATCACGGCCTCCCGGTCGCCGCGGTGGCGGCCAGTTTCGGGGTTGCCTGGTGGACCACCCAAGCGACGATCAACTCCGCGGCCGAATCGCTGCCCGATGTCGATTCGTTGCACGTGGCCCAGCTCAGGGTCGATGAGCGCCGCTACCAGAAGGTCCGCTGGTACCGCGACCCCAACCTCTCGTCCGGGGTGTTCCGCACGGCTTTCGCGCCGTCTCGGATGTCATTAAACTCCACCGCATGACTGAACTGCCCATCACCGAGAAATCTTCCGGCGGTAGCTGCGGCTGTGGTTGCGGCTGCGGTTCCCTGCCCGAACTCGATGCCCGCGTCATCCCGCACGCGATTCGTCACGCTGCGATCCTCGGGGTCGTTGGCTCCCTGAACGTGGGCGACGCCTTCATCCTCGTCGCTCCCCACAACCCGTTGCCGCTGCTGGCGCAGATCGCCGACCTCCACGGCGATGCCATTCAGGTCAGCTACGTCCAAGAAGGTCCCGACGCTTGGAAGCTGAAGCTGGAGCGGCGCAGCTGACCCCCTTGAACAAAGCCGCACCAGCTCCCGTGTCGCGCCGTGTCCTCCTGGTGATGCTGGCGGGAATCAGCCTTCTGACAGGCCTCAACGCGGGACTGGTGCGGCTCGGTGTCTGGGCGCCGGTGGCCAGCGGTCGGCTCGCTGACCTGCACGGGCCGCTCATGGTCCTGGGATTCATGGGATCCCTGATCTCGCTGGAACGCGCCCAGGCGCTGCGCAATCGGCTTGCCTACGCAGCCCCTGCCCTCCTCGGCGCAGGGGCTCTCGTGATGATCTCCGGGGTGTTCCCGGTGCTCGGGAAGCTGCTGCTGTTCGACGGCGCACTGGCTTTCGTCGCTGTCATGGTTGCTCTGTATCGCCGCGCCCCGTTGCCGCTGGTGGCTGCCCAGGTGGTGGGAGCAGTCCTGGCGTGTCTCGCGGCCGCGCTGCTGATCAGCGTGGAGGTTCCCGCGCTGCTGCCCCTGCTCGCCGGGTTCATCGTCGTCACGATCGCCGCCGAACGCGCCGAGCTGGCACAGCTGACCATGGGGCGCCGTGCCGTTCCCACCCTGGTGGTGGCCAGTGCGTGGCTCTCCCTGAGTGCTGTTTCCGCGCTGTTGTGGCCCGGTGTCGGTGACCGCATCTTCGGGGTTGGGGTGTTGTTCGTGGCGCTCTGGCTGATCCGCGATGACGTCGGACGTCGACTGATCCGAAGCGAAGGTCTGCGGCGCTACAACGCCGCCGCTCTGCTGCTGGGGAACATCTGGCTGGCTGTTGCGGGTCTCACCTGGGTCATTGTCGGTCGTCCAGAGGCCGTCGGAACATATGACGTGGTGGTGCACGGCACCTTTCTGGGGTTCGCCATGTCGATGATCATGGCCCACGCCCCCATCATCTTCCCGACCGTCCTTTCCCGTCCCCTGCCTTACCGCCCGGCCATGTGGGTGCCGCTCACGGTGCTGCACCTAGGCATGGTGGTGCGCGTCCTCGGCGCCCTGACCGGAAGCGTCCTGTACCAGATCG
>ERZ773073.199-NODE-199-length-35067-cov-28.948018_pt1 | contig 35067 bp, 41 predicted proteins | sample MGYA00580616_ERZ773073 | MGnify/ENA primary metagenome ERZ773073 (study PRJEB29015, sample SAMEA2737960) | human oral metagenome | biome: human oral; feature: human-associated habitat; material: dental | place: China | collected 2131 ...
GATATGAAAGAATACTCGACCTGCTCCTTTTGTTGTGACTGCTCAGCTGATGCAATATTGAAACTTAGCAGGATGAACAACAGTAAGATGGGGATACGCAATAGCTTCATTTTGTCTTCCTCCCTGTGATCTTTTGTGTTAGTTTGTTTATGTGTTGGGATAATCGGCTTGTATACTATTCTTTCTTTTTTCGAGATGCAACGCTTGCGAGTATTCCCCAGGAAAGTAACGTAATCCCTATTGCCCCTGCTTGATAAAGATGGGCCGTATTCATATAAGAAGAAGCTTCCCTTAGGAGGTTTTGATCTGTGAACCACACGTGATTAGCGTACTGATATCTTATGCTAGCCTCCTCTGTATAGTAGTTTGCCCGTGAGCTGAAATATATCATTGTGAAAAAACAGATAGGTATAAAAACAAGAGGTATTCCCCCATCTCTCATGCGGCGAATACCAAGTGAAAGCTCCGGAATCAAACTCAACAATAAACAGATAAATAGAAATATGCCAAACGATTTTTCTCTGGATATTCCGATGAGACAACCGAGACCAATCTGGACAGCTGTTATGGCAAGGCTGTATTTGATAAAAGTCTTTCGAGAAATCTGACCTGAGAATTTGAATAAGAAAAAGATTCGTCCTTTGATGGTGTTCAGTTTGTCTGAAATGGATGAAGCGGGTTGTTCTGGAGTAGATACTAACCTTTTCTCACCACATTTGGAGCAGAACAGAGAATCACTAGGAATTTCGGAACCGCATTTTCGACAAAACATAATTTATCCCTCTCTAAGCATGTGCCCGTACTTCGATTTCGTTCGCAGACTCATAACTTTGAAAATCATTGTTTTGTATATGCTCAAGCTCATGTTTGTACGTTCGTTGATTCGATTCAGTGCTACAGCGAGCATTAAGAACAATCGTCGGATCCCCGTTTTCGTCCAGAACGGTAAAACCTCGTATAGAATTTGGTAAATCCTGCAAGACTGTTCTTACCTCAGTAATCATAGTCTCCGCGCTCCTTCGCTTTCTGATATTCAACAAAGCGTCGCACTTCCTCGATCGATTCCTTGCTGAGTCCACGCGACGCATCAAAAAGAACTCTGATGTTTGGGTTCTCTTTCATTTCGTTTGCGATAGCTGCTACTTCTGGGTCGTCGTAGTAGGATGTTGGGAAATCTTCTTCTAAAAAATAGCTTTTTCCTAAATTGAAATGATCTGCTATTTTTTGTATCACACCCATTCGGGGCAAAGAGATTTGAAGCAGCCATTTCCCTACGGTAGATTCGCTTACACCTAATATTTTACTTAACTCAGCTTGATTTATATCGCGTTCTTCCATAACTCGTTGTAGGCGAGCACTAAAGAGTTTTTTGAGTTCTTCGGTATCAGGCATCTGTATCACCACCTTTGTTTGAAATTATAGAATATTATTCTACACATGTCAAATAAAATCCAATTATACTAGAAAAAAATTCTTGACACTAGAAATAAAATCTAGTATTATTGGGGTGGAATGAGGGAGAAAGGAGATTACAAATGTTTCAAATATCGTTAAAAGCGGCAAGAGTGAACGCTGGACTTACCATTATTGAAGCGGCAAAAGCCCTTGGGATATGCAAGGAACGGGTTATGAAATATGAACGGACTCCTGGCATCGTAAATCCTATATACCAGAAAAAAATTTCTGAGGTGTATAAGTGTCCGATTGATTGTATTAAATTTACCTAGAAACTAGAATTTAATTCTAGTTTTGAAACAAAGGCACCTCCATTTGGGAGGTGCCACGTACCAGTGTTGTGTGAATGATTAGTGTCTGTAACCTCTAGCCCCGGTGTGTGGGTTAGTGTTACCGGAATGGCTCCAGTTGTTGTCGCGGCTACTGTCAGGATTGCTGCGGTAATGACCATTGACATGGGTTCCGTCGGAACGATCATAGCCGCTGACATAGACATCGGCACTTGCCGTGCTGGGCGGTACGAATGCCGTCACAACGAGGGCAAGGATAGGAATAACAAAAAGCAACTTTTTCATATTGCTGTTCCTCCTTTAGACACTGGCACATAAAAATTATACCACGATTAGAGAAAGACGAAAAGCCCCGCGATCCGAGAAAATCTATCGGCTTGAGAATGCGAGCATAACAAAAGCCCTGCGCGTTGCGTTCGTGCAGGGCGAGCGGACGCAGGAGAGTCCATGTCGGCTGATGTGGCGTTTCTATTTGCCGGACGGGCGCTATATCGGTGAGATTCCGGCAGATGTTGAAATGGATACTGCTCGGTGGTGTAAGCCATTCGCTACGTTGGATTCCTGATAATCCACGGTCTTACGTACGCACAAGCGATGGATGCGCTTGGAATGGTGCAGACAGAGTTGTCCAGCTACGCAGTTATCTGGATGGAGGAGGTGAAGAGATGAAACGTCTGATTGAATGGCTTGATGATTGGGCACTTGAACACGATGGGACAATGCTCCTGCTCAATATCTTATTCATATCAATCGCTGTTGTGTGTACGGCTCTCAACGTAAGAGGGCTGCTACGCTAGTAACGGCGGCGATGCTTCCACTGATTGCGGCAATCCATGCGAGGCGTTGATTCTTCTGTCGTTCTTGGTAATGGTACAGGATGTCCTTTCCTGCATCGTCGAGTTCAAACCGATCATCGGGGAGAAAGTGATGTTCTTCTTCGGGGGAATATCTTGTCGGTGTTATTTGCGATAAAAGGCGTTCTTCGTCCAGATGGCTGTGTGTGACGTAGTAAAGTGCATTTTCTGTGAGTTCGGGGATGGCACGGAGGATTTGCTCGTAGGTATCTGTTCCAGATGCGACAAGCGAGACGAGTTTCTCTTTGGTCTGTGTGTTCATGTAAATGCTCCTTTCTGTACTGATTATACCACGGTGGTGAGGCGAGCAACAACACAGCCGAAACGGGCGCGAGCCCGTCCGCAGGGAGTGACCGCCCTGCGCTGATGATGGCAGGTCATGAGAGAGGAGGACGATGATGGATGAGGTTAAGAAGACTCGAAAGCCTCGCAAACCGAGGTACAAGCTCACTCTCGTGAGCGAGCCCGGAACCGGCTCGCCCGCTGAGATGTGGTCGAAGCTGGCGAAGGCGGTGCTTGGTCGGGACGTGAAGTTCGTAGACAAGGAGGTGTGCAAATGATCGGTAAAAAGATCATCACAGGCTGTGTCCTCGCGGGGCTAGCAATCCTCTGCGCAGGAGCGTGTAATCCGTGGGACGATGGACACGCTGTTCTCGTCGAGGAGGTCTATGTCGTCCGCCCCGGCGATACGCTCTGGGGCATCGCTGAGGAGTACCTCGCCAAAAATACAGCAACAAGGCGGTATATCCTCGAATACAAGGAGGGGATATACGAGAATAATCCCTGGCTTGTAGAGCGAGGAGGGCTGATTCGGCCCGGAGATAAATTGACCCTGACCTATTGGGTCAAGAGTGAGGAGGGCAGAAATGACAAGGGAACAGGCGAATGAGCTTGCGGACAAACTTGCGGCGAGCGACTTGTTCATCTGCGTAGCGCTCAAAGGAAAACACTCGTGGGAAGCGTCCTACGGTGATTCATACAAGTTGGTTGACGTTGTATATAACACACTGTTGTCAATGATTGATGAACTTGAAACAGTCGAAGAACAGATCGCGCAGATCAGAACACGTATGATGTTCTTGAATGCGGCGCGAATCGCAAAAGAAAAAGCGCCCACAGCGGCGGCAACCGCTCCGAGCGCAGGGCAATAAAGCTATACCGTGAGTATATCACGGATGAGGAGGAATAGCAAACATGAGATACAGGGTAAATTTCCGTATTGAGGGGGCTGTCGAGGTAACAGCCTCATCTGAGGAGGAAGCAGAGCAGATCGTCGAGGATATGGAGCGCAGCAAGATGCTTGAGCTTTTCGACTTCGACGAGCAGGGATTCTCGGCGGCGGCGTATGAGATGGATGAGGAGGAGTGATGGCTAAGCTGATTATGTCCATCGCAGAGATGACGGACGAGAAGAAGTGGCTTGAAGCGCGGAGCACAGGAATTGGTGGCAGCGATGCCGCTGTCATCGTTGGTCTCAACCGCTGGAAGTCGCCCTTTCAGCTCTGGCTTGAAAAGACAGGGAAGGCAGAGCCGGATGATCTCTCTGAGAACGAATACGTCTACTGGGGTAAGGTACTCGAGGAGGCGGTCGCGAAACGTTTCTGCGAGCTGACAGGAAAGAAGGTGCAGCGGCGCGGGCTCTTGCAGATGGATGGTTGTCCATACATCATAGCAAGCGTCGACCGCATGGTCGTCGGCGAGAACGCGGGCCTTGAGTGCAAGACTTGCAACGGCTTCGCGGCGAAGGAGTGGGAGGACGACGAAGTCCCCGCCGCCTACTATGTGCAATGTCAGCACTACATGATGGTCACGGGCTGCGAGCGGTGGTACATCGCGGTGCTCATCGGCGGGAATAGGTTCGTGTGGAAGGAGATTCCACGCAATGACAAAGAGATTGATCTCCTGTTCCAAGCAGAGACTGAGTTCTGGCATAAGGTGCAGGAGGGTATCATGCCGGAGGTGGACGGAAGCGAGAGCTGCAAGGATGCCCTCGTCGCAGAGTTTCAGGGCGGCATCGCTGAGCCGTTAACGCTTCCAGGCATGGCAGTGGGGATCATCGAGCAAATCCGTAAAATCGAGGATGCGAAAAATGACCTCGAAAACAACAGCGAGTTCTATAAGAATCAGCTCCGCAAGATGATGGGGAGCTACGAGCTCGGATATGCGGGAGATTACAAAGTCTCATGGAAGGCACAGGCGGGGCGCACAACCATCGACAGTAAGGCACTCAAAGAAAAGGAGCCGGAAATCTACGCCAAGTATGCCAAGCAGGGCAAGCCAACCCGAGTACTGCGGATCAGCTGACAGATAAAGAAGGGAGAAATCTATCATGGCAAGTGTAAAAGGCGGCGCAATCCAGAAAGCGCAGGAACAGAAGACCGTAGCGGCACAGCAGCAGAAGTCAATCAAAGACCTCATCATTTCGATGGAGGGGCAGATCGCGAAAGCACTGCCCTCCGTCCTTACTCCCGAACGCTTCACACGCATGGTGCTCACGGCACTCAGCACGAATCCAACACTGCGTGAATGTACGCCGGCCAGTTTCCTCGGAGCGATGATGCAGGCGGCGCAGCTGGGGGTCGAGCCGAATACACCGCTCGGGCAGGCGTATCTTATCCCGTATAAAAACCACGGGACAATGGAGTGCCAATTCCAGATCGGTTACAAAGGGCTTCTTGACCTTGCGTATCGGAGCGGTGAGGTCGTCATCATCCAGGCGCACGAAGTCTACGAAAACGATACATTTGAGTATGAGTTCGGGCTTGAACCGAAACTCAAACACATTCCGGCAACAGGCGAGAAAGGTGCTGTTACGCACTACTACGCTATGTTCAAAACCAAGAGTGACGGTTACGGATTCCATGTAATGAGCCGCGCTGAAGTAGAGGCTTTCGCGCAAAAGTACAGTTTCGCGTACAAGAAGGGCTATACATCTCCGTGGACGACGAACTTTGACGAGATGGCGAAAAAGACCGTTCTCAAGGCGTGCCTCAAATACGCACCGATCAAGACCGAGTTCGCGCGTACGCTGAGCGCCGACGAGACCATCAAGACATCAATCGCGGCGGATATGGTCAGCGAGGCAGACGAGACGGACTACATCGATGCTGAAGCCGTTGAAGTCGAGGACACACCCACTGAAGATTCGCCGAAGCCGAACAAGTTTATGCGTGCGGCAAAGGACGTTCCGGAAAACGTTGACCCGGAGACGGGCGAGATCAAATGATTCTGGTTGGCAGCGTTGTCGGGGAGACGGACAGAGGTATTAATATCTTTGTCCCCTTCCCAGAGCGCATAGATAAGCTCTATGGCTGTCATGAGAGTGTTAGCGTGGAGTTCGTCGATAAACGCCGCGTCAGTGCAAAACAACGACGCAAGGCATACGTTCTCATCTCCCTCGGACTGCGACATGACGACGGCGCGCGGCTTTTCATAACGTATCTCATAGATTTTTGCCTGTTGCATGGCGTTGACGTGGGAGAGCCGCTGTACCAACTCTCAGAAGACATACCAAGGTACGTCTGGGCGTGCCTCATGAACAAGCGGTGCGCGGTGTGTGGGAGGAAAGCGGAACTGCATCACGTCGATGCGGTGGGTATGGGACGCAATCGCAAGGAAATCTGTCACATCGGTATGCGTGCGCTGCCTCTTTGCAGGGAGCATCATACGGAGATACATGCAGTAGGGTGGGAGGATTTTCTAAGGAGGTACATCCTTGAGCCGGTGAAGATTGACGAGCGGATCGCGGATGTGTACCGATTGTGGAAGAATAGGAGGTAAAGATATTGTTTATCGTTAAAGACTTGGAACGGCTGAGAGAGTATGGATTTAAACCATTGGGATATAAAAATTCCAAGGGACTTGAAATCTATCAGAAGGAGATAGGTGTATCCAAATATGATGGCGCAATCGCAACTCTAGAACTTATTGTGAATGCTCAAGGGGCAAGAGAGAATGAAGTTATGATTTGCTGTGATGCAGATTTTGTCTCAAGTTTAGATGATACTCGCGCTGTCATGTGGGATTTTGAAGAAATTTCTGAGATGCTGAATGATGATGTGATTGTGTGGAGCAAACTCCCAAGACCATAGAGAAGAGAGGTGAATGGTGTGCTGACGCTGATTGATCGGTTCAGAATGTTTGCGAGAGCTGCATCGGCGGACGATCGAATCGGCTCCATCGAAATAGCGGTTTATACAATGCTGCTGAGCATTGATAATGACCTGCTGTTTCAGGAGTGGTTCGGGTGCTCTGATCGTCGCTTGCAAGATATGACCAACGTCGGAAGCGTGAATACCATCACAAAAGCAAAGAATAGGTTGAAGCAGCTCGGGTGGATTGATTTCAAGACGGCTTGCAAAAAGACAACCTTGTATAAATTAACCATCCCTGCTACTGCGACAGATACTGCGACAAACCATGAGACAGTAACAAGAGATACTGAGACAGTATGTGAGACAGATACTGAGACAGTATGTGAGACAGATACTGAGACATTAATAAGACAAGACAAGACTGCTAGACAAGACAAGACTGCAGCAGCTGCAACGCGCACGCGCGAGGGAAACAGTGAACTCGGAGAAGTGGTGCGATGTTTCGAGAATAACATTCACCCTCTCACAGGGAAGATCGAGCGGGATAGGCTCATCGACCTCACGGACGAATACGGTGCTCTCTGGGTGACAGAGGCAATCAAAGAGGCGGCGTTATCCAACGCGCGAAATCTGCGGTACATTACCGCAATTCTTGAGCGGTGGAAGCGTGAGGGATTCAAGGCACCTCGGAAAGGAGTGAAGAGCAGTGGAACAAGCAGGGACAATAGCCGAGAAGCTCTTGAAGCGAGGTATCCAGATTTCGTCGAAGCCGACAAAGATCACCGATATCCGTGGGAAATACAACCTACCGGCGGAGGAGATCGAGCGGCATCGGGATGAGATCGTCGAGATTGAGCGGGCGCAAGATCTCTGTCGCGGATGCACAGGGGAGAGCTGCAAGCAGGTCTCTCAGGGGATGATTCCCGTCGTAGATACGTCCTATGGGCGATTCTGTCATGCGCTGCGCCCGTGCAAACATGAACGTAATAGGCGGGAGAAACTGCGGATTGCACGGCTCTTTGCCTCAGCGCGGATTCCGCGCACCTACGAGGGGGATACGTTCGCGGACTACACCGTGACGGACGGCAATCGCCACGCGGTGGAATCGGCGCGCTGGATGCTGGACGGCGGCAGCGGAGTGTTTCTTTACGGGGAGAAGGGGACGGGAAAGACCAAGCTCGCGGCAATCATTGCCAATGAGCGGGCAAGGGCGGGACATCCTGTACTCTTTGCCTCGGTGCCTGATCTGATGGCTGACATCCGTGCATCATTCGACGGCGGAAAGACAGCGGAGACCGTGCAGGCAGTCAAGGAGACGCCGTTTCTGGTGCTGGACGATCTCGGTGCCGAGAAGATGAGTGAGTGGGTCGGGGAGCAACTATTTTGCATCGTGAATCACAGGTACAACGAGCGCTTGCAGACCGTCGTGACGAGCAATTACAGCCCGACGGAGATCATCGCGCACATGGCGACGGTGGATAGAGGCGGCAACGTGATTGACGATATGCAGGGGCAGCGCATCATGTCGCGCATCTACGGGATGTGCGAGAGGGTAGAGATCAAGGGCGCCGACTGGCGCATGAAAGGAGCGTGCTGAGATGGAGCAGGTTGTGCTGGAACCGAATCAGAATACATGGGATCCACAGCCGTGTGTTGCGTATATGCTGCGAGAATTTGGCTCGGATAAAAAACTGTATATGGTCGGGCGTTGTCTTGCGCAGATCAAGGAGGAGCACAAAGAGTGTGTGGACGCTCTTACTGATTGCTATAAAGAGGACAGTATCAAAGATCATCTTGCCAAGAAGGAACATCTTGCTGAGGAGCTCACAGACGTGATTACAGCAGCGACGACGGGACTTGCAATGCTCGGTTATGATTTTGCGGCACGGTGTAAGATGCAGGAGCGTGTCAATGCAAAAAATAAGGCGCGCGGGTACTTCTGAGGAGGCGGCGACATGGAACAGGCGACAAATGCGCAGATTGTATATGCACAAGACCTGTTGCGCGAACTCGGGTATGACCTTGAGGATTATCCGGTGGAGGATATGAGTAAACAGCAGGTATCGGAGCTGATCGACGAACTGAAGGATGAACTTTACGGGTGAGGGGGTGCGGTTATGGACGAATACACACCGTGCAAGAAGCCAGACCCGACAGCGCGGGAAGCGATCGGGAATGTCATGCGCATCCTGCATACATCACGCAGAAAGGTGAACAAGTACCACGCCCGCAAGACAACGGTCTACGGACGCACTTTTGACAGCAAGCGTGAGGCGGAGTGGTACATGATGCTCCGCGAGAAATTGCGGCTCGGTGAGATCAAGCACCTTGAGTGTCAGCCGACGTACACACTCCTAGAGAGTTTTCGGGACAATCAAGGTAAGCCGCAGAGGGAAATTACCTATACGCCGGATTTTCTCGTCGAGTATGATGATGGCCGGCGTGAGGTCATCGAGGTCAAGGGTGTGCGGACACGGGACTATGTGCTGAGAAAAAAGCTGTTCCTGCACATGATGCGGGAGACAGATATTGTGTTTCGGGAGGTGCGGTGATGATTACACAAAGAAGGGATTGGACTGGAAACAGTCAAGCGGCATTTGTGACGTTTGGTGCAGAGGGACATGCAACACACGAGCGTGCAGAGCACGACTATTACGCGACGGAGCCGCGCGCGGTGGAACTCCTGCTGGAACAGGAACGATTTGCTCCGACAATCTGGGAGCCTGCATGTGGAGAGGGGCACATATCGAATGTGCTGATTGAGCATGGATACAGCGTTATCAGTACCGACCTCATAGACCGTGGCTTTGGTATCAGTGGGGTGGATTTCCTGTCTTGCACTGCCCCTATTACGGATGCGCCCTGTGATATCATCACGAATCCACCGTACAAGTATTCGACGGAGTTTGCGGAAAAAGCACTTGAACTCGTGGCAGATGGTCGGAAGGTTGCTATGTTCCTCAAATTGACGTTTATGGAGAGCAAGAAACGTAAGCCATTTTTTCAGAAATACCCGCCGCGTACTGTCTATGTAAGTTCGGGACGGCTTACATGTGGATTCAATGGACAGTTTCATGTACATTCGGCGAAGGCAATAGCGTATGCGTGGTATGTATGGGAAAAGGGGTTCAACGATGACCCTGTGATTCGGTGGATCAACTGAAAGGTTCATTGCCTGTTTTGCGAGGTTCGGCGAAAATTTGACGCATGAAACACCGAAAAGCCACGCTGTCCTAAGGAATTGGCGTTGTGAGGTTGATGTGAAGTTTTGTGAGGTAGGAGGTAGACGATGGAAGAACAGAAGTATCCACAGAGCGCGGAGATAAACGAATACCGATACATTGATTTTGAGTGGCTGGATGAAATCGCGGAGGGGTTGACAGCAGGAGCAGAAAAGCATCCGGGCGAAACGTGGCGGGATATCCCTGCAGAGGAGCACGCTGCACGGGCTCTGCGGCATCTCTCGATGTGGCTCGCAGGTGATCGGAGTGATAGCCATATCATCAACGCGAGTATGCGCTGCATGATGGCGCGTGAGTTGGAACGCATAGAGGATGCAGAGCTTGATGAGATGATGGAGTTATCAGAGAAAGCGGCGGATGCTATGGAGACGATGGAGTCCAATTTTGACGATGCGCACGGGAGATTGATTACGGAGTCGGATAAGTATGGTTATTTGTGTCACCAAAGGAGTGAAGACCATGAGTAAGATATATCGTTATATCCATTTTCGGGATGATGGGTACAGTAAAGGATTCGCGAGTGTTGAGGCAGCTCTTGCAGATGCGAGAGAGCGTTATTCGGCGGAAGAGAAGGTGTATATCGGTGAAGACGAAGAGTATGTACCGGCTGTCTGGTATGACCGTGTTATAAAAAATCTGCAATGTGCGGTAGATATTGCGTGTACCGGCTACTACGGGGAATATGACGAGGTTGTTCCGGATGAAGCACGAGAGTCTTTGTATGATGCACTGACAGATGCACTTGTGAAATGGGCTAAGGGGCATGGGATAAAAAGTTGGATTCATGTTCCGACAGGAAAAAAAGACGTTCTCTATGATCTGCAAACAGGAAAGCCCGTAGAGGAGGAATCCAAATGAATCACTGGGTAGGAATCGGACGGCTCACGCGAGACCCGAATGTGAAGTACACGCAGAGCGGGAAGGCTTACGCCTCGTTTACGCTTGCGATTGACAGGCGCAGGAGCGGGGATGGGAATCAACAGGCGGATTTTATCTCGTGCGTGGCGTGGGAAAAGACGGCGGAGGTAATCAGTCAGTACTGCACGAAGGGCAAGAAGATCGCAGTGGAGGGGCGCATCCAGACGCGCAGCTACGATGCCAACGATGGAACGAAACGCTATGTGACGGAGGTTGTCGTCCAGAGCATGGAGTTCTGCGACAGCAAGGGCGGCGGGGAAAGCACTACAAACGGAGGAACATATGCAGGGACGCCTGTACCCGACGATGATATTCCGTTTTGAGGAGGTGAATAGAATGCCTGAGGAACTGTATTTGTATAGCTTCAACGAAGAGGGGGAGCGGGCGCAGTTCTATTTCTCCAGCATTGAGGAGGCGTTAGAGGATGCGAGGAGAAATGCAGACGAAGAAGAAACTGTCTACATCTGGAAAGAGGAGCAGCTTGAGCTTTGCGTGAGAGGCGAAGAAGTCATTGAAGATATGCGACGCCAAATGGGCGAAGAAGGTCTTGACGAGGACTACCTTGAATGTCCTGAGCAATCCGCCCTCGATGAGTTGAGCAATATGCTTACGAAGATTTTCCAAGAGTGGGCGGACAAGCACGGATATGAGAAATCCGTCACATATGGAACAGATACGAGGCTGTATGATTTGAAGACGGGACGCCCCGTGTTGAAGTGAGAAGAAAGAACTGTGATGTGCCGCTCTTTTGGTGCGTAGATAGGAGGAAACAAAGTGAGAGAGTACGGCGACTATATCAGGGAGACAAAGCGGCTTTTGCAGAACTATGCAAAGATGAAGGTCGCCGTCACGAATCTCACCGAGGAGATCGAGGCGCAGGAGATGATCTTGCGTGACGAATCCATATCCTCTATCCAGTACGGAGATGACCGTATCTGCGGAGGCACAAGGGAGCTGACGATTACGGAGGCGGCTGCTGCACGGCGCATCAAGCTGGAGGGGTATATCGCTGATATGCGAATGCGTAGGGATGAGATGGAGCGCACGATACGGGCAATTGACAGGGCATTTGAATCGCTGGATGATGCGGATGTGGAGCTATTACGGGAGCGGTATATGCGCGGGCAGTCGTGGGTAGAGATTGCTGAGGCGCTGAGCTATACGGAGAAGTGGGCAAAGGAGAAGGGCGGGAAGGTGTTGCGGGATGTTGCGCTCATGTTGTTTGGGGTGTCGGTGAGACCGACGCAGATTAAACTTGCGTTATCGTAAAGAATGCCTCATAATACGCTTATAGTATAGGAGGTATATAAGATGGATTTTTTAAGTGAAGACAAGCAATATGATAAGATATTGAATAATGAGGAAATCTCTAAAATTAGAGATTTTACACTTCAAGAGATAAGAGCAAGATATTGGAGAAAACAAACAGATGCTTTTATGGATGAGCACAATATACCTGATCATATGCTGGGAGAATATAGCGATCGAATAAGGGCGGAAGAAAAAAGAGAGTTAGAAGAATATAGAAGACAAAGAGGAATTACAGAGCCTTTGAATTGGTGATGTGCGGATAACTTAATCATTTTCCCAACGGTATTTTTAACCGACTTTTTGTTCCCTTTTACTTCCTTTTTTTTCGATGGAAAATGTGATATGATAATATCATCGAAAACTGAACACAAGGGCATCGCTTGCGCGGTGTCCTTTTTGCATGCAGAGATTGTATCCATACGTGGCATTTTTGATAGCAATAATGCATATTGCAGACGTGAGATATAAATTTCTGCGATTTTTTATGTTTCGTTTACGTGAAATGTAAAATATCCGGGTTTTTTATAAGTAAGGAGGTGATGACGTGAAACTGACACCGAAGCAGATTAGGTTTGTAGATGAGTACCTTGTTGATTTCAACGCGACACAGGCGGCAATTCGTGCGGGATATAGTCCTAAGACGGCGGCTGCAGCTGCAGCAAGGCTGTTAAGAAATGTTAATATCCAAGTTGAGATCGCACGTCGTCAAAAAGACCTCCAAAAGCGAACAGAAATATCCCAAGATCGTGTCGTCAAAGAGCTCGCACGGATTGCCTTTGCAAACATAGCAGACTACCTACATGTTGAGACGCAAACGCGTACGAAAGATGATGGTACTGAGGTCACATATCAGACAGTTATGTTCAACGAGACGCAAGAGCTCTCTGCCGATCAGCGTGCTGCACTCGCGGTTGTTAAGCAGAGCGTAAATGGTTTCGAACTAAAGCTGCATGACAAGATCAAGGCGCTCGAATTGCTCGGGCGGCATATTGGCATGTTTAACGATAAGTTGTCGCTCAGCGGCGCAGACGGCGGCCCCTTGACGTTCCGGTGGGAGGGCAAGGATGTCTGAGATTGTAATACCATACACGCCGCGCCCGATCTGGCGTGACACGATACACCCTGCGCTCACTGCCAACCGTTTTGCGGTGCTTGTCTGTCACCGTCGTTTCGGAAAGACGGTCGGCACAGTCAATGAGATGATACGTAAGGCGATACTCAATGACAAAAAGGCACCTGTATATGCCTATGTCGCACCGTACCGAAATCAGGCAAAGCGCGTGGCATGGGAGTATCTCAAATACTACACAAGCCCGATTCCGGGGCGCGCTGTAAATGAATCAGAACTCTATATCGAGCTGCCGACAAGACACGCACGCTCACCGGGCGCACGTCTCTATATCATCGGCGCAGACCATCCCGACGCGCTGCGCGGGATTTACCTCGACGGGGTAATCCTCGACGAGTATGCGGATATCAAGCCGGAGCTCTGGGGCGGTGTTATCCGTCCTGCGCTTGCCGACCGTGAAGGGTGGGCGGTGTTCATTGGAACGCCGAAGGGACAGAATCAGTTTTACGAGATGTACCAGCACGCTGAAAAAAGCGATGGCTGGTACTCTTGCATTTATAGGGCTGATGAGACGGGGGTGCTTCCCGCCGAAGAACTGAAGGATATGCAGGCGCAGATGACAGAGATGGAGATTCGGCAGGAGCTCCTCTGTGATTTTACCGCCTCTGCATCTGATGTGGTTATCCCGATTGATCTTGTCACGGAGGCGGCAAACAGACTGCTCAAGGATGATGATGTGCTCGGTCAGCCCGTGATCCTCGGTGTCGATGTGGCACGCTTCGGGGATGATCGCACGGTGCTCTGTGTACGGCAAGGCCTCTGGCTCAAGGAGATTCGCACGTTCCAGGGGCTCTCCACGATGGAGACTGCAAGCCGCGTGATTGACTGTATCAATCAGCATCATCCGCACGCGACGTTTGTCGATGCAGGAGCGATGGGCGCAGGTGTGATTGATCGTCTAAGGCAACTGCGCTATCAGGTGTCGGAGGTCAATTTCGGTGAGATGGCAATGGATGCAGCTCGCTATGCAAACATCCGGGCAGAGATGTATTTCAAGTGCCGCGCATGGCTTGAGGCGGGCGGGGCAATCCCGCAGAATGCGGAGCTCAAGACAGAGTTATCCACGGTAGAGTACAAGTTCAATCCGACTGGGCGAATCATTCTGGAGCCTAAGGACAAACTCAAAGAACGGACGGGGAAAAGCCCCGATCTTGCCGATGGGTTTGTCCTGACGTTCGCTCGGCCGGTTTATATAAATCCGTCTGCGGGAGGGATTGGAGACGATGCCTCATCGGCGGAATACGATCCGTTTGCGGATATGTGACCCTTGAAAGGAGGAATGTGGTATGAAGTTTGATTTGCAGTTGTTCGGCGGCAGTGGAGGCGGTGGCAGTGCTCCGCCAGTGAAACAGAGTGCGCCGGGTTCTACTGCTGCGGCGACGATTGACAGCGCAACTGCGGGAGAGCGTCAGTCGATCCACGATAAGCTTGCAAAAGCAAGAGGTCGCGCGTCAACGGACAAGACGGGCGGCCTTTTTGGCGGGATGTCGGATATGATGAGCAACATCAAAAAAGCTCTGCTGGGTGAGTGATCTCTATGGCACAGATGCCAAAAGCAATACAGGAGATGCTGCGCGACAGCGATGCCATCCGCCGCAAGAAAAATCTTGTTACACAGATGATGACCGAGCGTACGCAGTTCGAGAGTACATGGAAACAACTCAGTAAGTATATCAATCCGACACGCGGCCGCTTTGACGAGGACAAGACGCAGGACGGCAGACGCCGCGATTATTTCCTGCTTGACCCATATCCAATGGAGGCGAGCGGGAAATGTGCCGCAGGGCTGCATTCGGGGCTTACGTCGCCGTCTCGTCCGTGGTTTGCGCTCGGACTTCAGGACAAGGAGCTCGCGGAGTATCACACGGTCAAGCTGTGGCTTGAGGAGTGTCAGGATGTGCTCATGGGCATTTATGCCAAGAGCAATATCTATAACATGCTGCTCAACATCGAGGCGGAGCTTACGCAGTTCGGCACGGGTGCAGCACTTCTTCTTGAGGACTTCAACACAGGCGTTTGGGCACGTCCCTACACCTGCGGTGAGTATGCGGGCAATGTGGATGCGCGCGGGCGCGTGGTGCAGTTTGCACGAAAGTTTAAGCTCAACGCTTGGCAGATGGTGGATGAGTTTGGGGAGGATGTTGTGAGCGATGCGGTGCGCAATGCGTATCGCGCGAAGAATCTCAAAGACTATTTCCCTGTGACCATGCTCATCGAGAAGAACGCCGACTATAACCCGGATTCAAATGCCCTGCTCAACTTCAAGTACAAGTCCTACTATTTCGAGGATTCGCAGACCGATGTGTTTTTGAAGGTCAGCGGGTATCACGAAGTCCCGTTTCTGATGCCGCGCTGGACGGTGATCGCCAACGGGATTTACGGCGTTGGACCCGGGCACAATGCGCTCGGGAACTGTATGCAGCTACAGAAGATCGAGAAGATCAATATGCGTCTCCTAGAGCACCGCTCTGACCCCGCGTTGATTGTCCCGTCCTCGGTTGGCAAGGTCAACCGTCTGCCGGGCAAAGAAACACTTGTGCCGGATAGCATGATCAATGGGGTTCGCCCGCTCTATGAGGCGACAGGTGATCGCGGAGAGGTCATGCAGACAATCCAGTACAAGCAGCAGCAGATCGGCGCGGCATTTTACAACGACCTCTTTGTGATGCTTGCACAGCAGGACAATCCGCAGATGACTGCCCGCGAAGTTGCGGAACGGCACGAGGAGAAACTTTTGATGCTCTCTCCCGTATTGGAGCAGATGCACAACGAGGTTCTTGCACCACTCACACGGCGGTCGTTTGAAATTTGTTACCGCAACGGGCTTCTGCCTCCGTTGCCGGAAGAACTCAAAGGGCAGGAGGAGAGTATCAAGGCGGAGTTTATCTCACTGCTTGCACAGGCCCAGAAAGCTGTTGGAACAAACGCAATGGAGAAAACCCTTGCGATTGCAGGGAATCTCATGGGTGCGTCGCCTGAGATCATGGACAACCTTGATCTTGATGCGGCAATCCGCGAGCATGCACAGATGTCCGGCACGCCTGAAACGATCATGCGTGATGAGCAGGATGTGCAGAAGATGCGACAGCAGCGTGCGCAGCAGATGCAGCAGGAACAGCAAATGCAACAGGCGGCAGCAATGGCAAAGCCGCTGAGAGACAGCGTAGAGGCGGCAAGGCTCCTTTCCGAAACGCCCGTCAATGAAAACACAATTGGCAGCATTCTGGGGGGAGGCTGATGTATGGATTTAGACACACTTGAAAACATTATGCGGCGTCCGGAAGGGCGTCGTTTTGTTTTGGAAGTGCTTGACCTCTGCTGCGTAGATCAACACTACACAACAGGGAACGGGCGTGAGGACATATTCGCCAACGGGCGGCGTTCGGTTGGTGATGAAATCCTGCGCTGCATCCGCCGCATTAAATCCGGCAATGAATCAACAGATGGTCTTGCGTTGGAATATGCCATGCGTCGTGAGCATCAAAGAAGAATGGAGGAATTAGAACATGGACGAGATGACGACGACTGACCCGCAGGGAGGAGAGGGCACACCGCCCGCACGGCCGCTGGAGACACCCGCTGCGCCGCCGCAGAATCCGCCGGGTGGACGGCAGGACACACCTCCTGCAACACCCCCTGAAAATCCGTTTGGCTTTCAGCAGGAGGAGCCTGTTATTCCCGATGTGTATGAGTTCAATCTTCCCGAAGGTTTGACAGTCTCGGATGAGCAGAAAGAAGCGTTTACGGCCGTCGCAAAGGAAGCAAGGATGACGCAGGAGCAGGCAAACAGCCTGCTCAAGATGCATGCAGACATTGTGATGGAGCAGCAGCGGCAGGCGGAAGAGATCAAGAACCAGTGGATGAATGAGTGCGCTAAGCAGGGGCTCAATACCCCCGAGAATCTTGCGGCGGCAAAGATCGCTGTGGATACGTTCGGCGGCGGCGATGCCATGAACGCCTTGATTGAATCCGGTGCTGCGTATCATCCAGCGGTACAGGCGTTCTTGCAGCGCATCGGTCATCTTCTGAAGGAGGACAATGCGCCTGACGGCAAGGCGGCGACACAGCCGTCGGCAGCAGATGTGCTTTTTGCGAACAGTAAGTATTAAGAATTGGAGGAACAAAACATGAGTGATTGCGTAACTTTGCATGAGTGGGCGGCGCGTTTCGGTGCGCAGGGACAGCTTAAGGAGCAGAAGATCATCGAACTGCAGAGCAAAACCAACCGTATTCTGGACGTGATGCCGTTCAAGCAGTGCAATACAAAAACAATGGAGGAGGCTCCGGTTCGCGCAGAGCTTCCGGATGTGGCATGGCGTATCATCAACAAGGGCGTAAAGCCCAGCCACTCCAAAAGTAAGATGGAATCCTTCACGTGCGGTGGCATGGAGGCTCTTGCTCAAATTGATGAGAAGTTGATGCAGATCAACGGAAATGACAACGCATGGCGTCTTTCTGAGAACATTGCGCATCAGGAGGCAATGAACCAGGAGATGGCGGCAACCTTCTTCTACGGAGACGAAAAGGTTACCCCGGCGAAGTTCACGGGGCTTTCTTCCTACTATTACAGCAAGACAACCCAGGATCGGATTTGGGCAGACCAGATCATCGATGCGGGCGGCACGGGAAGTGCCCTGACTTCTCTGTGGCTCGTTGGCTACAGTATGGATACTATCTATGGCATTTTCCCTGAGGGTACTAGTGCAGGATTTAGGTACAAAGATAACGGACGGCAAGCCTTGTTCGATAAGGAAGGGAATAAGTATTACGGTTACGAGTCGCAGTACAGCTGGGATATGGGGCTGTGCGTGCGTGACCCTCGCTATGTCGTTCGTGTTGCCAACATCGACACAAGCAAACTCGCGGGTGCGGAGGCGGATGCGTTTGTCGAGAATCTCATCCGTGCCTACAACCAGATCGAGAATCCCGACAAGTGCACGATGGCATTCTTCGGGAATCGCGCTGTCCAGACGTATCTTGACATCCTCGCGTCCAAGAAGACAAATGTGCGTCTCTCGATCGACGAGTTCGGCGGTAAGAAGATCACGCATTTCTGGGGCGTCCCGGTTCTGCGTTGCGATGCGATCCTGAACACTGAGAGCAAGATTGACTAAGGAAGGAGTATAGGTTATGGCTTATATTGATAACGAATTGATCTTTTGCAATGATGTTGCAACGGCGGCGTCTGTTACGAGTTCGGTGCTTGATATCGGGCTCGGCGGTGCGTTCGTACATCCGCTTTTTATCGACGTTAAGCTTACCGCGCCAGTCACGTCGGGCAAGGTGGAGACGATCACGGTTCAGTCCTCGGCGACGTCGGCGTTTGCTTCGCCGGTTACTGAGATGAGTGTAACTGTGCCGACCTCTATCAACCAGACGAAGAAGGCGGCGACGCTCGCGCAGTTCTATGCACCGATTCGCACGGGCAATCGTTATGTGCGCCTTGTGATTGCAGGAACTACGCCGACGGGCGGTAAGCTTACGGCGTACATGAGCGCTGGAACGGCGGTGAATCTCTAATGCGATATCGCGTGAATACGACCTGTCAGTTTCGCAACAGGCTCTATGAGAAAGACGAGGTTGTTGATCTTCCTGCGGAGGTGGAAGTGCCTCCGTATTTTGATGCGTTGGAAGAGGTTGCGCCGCCCGTGCAGGATACTCCGAATGAGGGCGATGTGAACGACGATACGCCGCCCGTGCAGGAGATTCCGACGACGGCAAAGAGAGGACGCAAGAAATAAGGAGTGGGGCTGATGTATGGGGACAAGTGTTTTCGTGCGTCAGCCCCTTTTCTCTTTAAGGAGGTGGAATGATGGATAAGATCGATGTTTGCAATCTCGCACTCTCGCGAATTGGGATTGATACAGTCGAGGCACTCACAGAAGCAAGTGAGCCGGCGCGTGTATGCAGTCAGTTTTACGATCATTGCCGCCGTGTTGTGTTACGAAAATATCCATGGACATGGGCAACGCGTCGAGTGCAGCTTGCAGAGCTCACGGAGAAGCCGCAGGGCTATTCCTACGCCTATCGTTATCCTGCGTCATGCGTTGCGCTGCGCAAGCTCTATAATGGTCATTTCGACAACATCCCTGCGTATACGGGGTATCAGATTGTCAGTGACAAAGAAGGGCGCGTCATCTATACCGATGTAGCGAATGTCTCGGCAGAGTATACGGCAGACATCGAGGACACAGGTCTTTTTGATGATCAGTTTGTCGAAGCCCTCAGCTGGAAACTTGCTGGAGCTATTGCATTTAAACTCACAGGAAATGCACAGCTTCCGGGATATTGCGAAGAACAATATACGGCGCTCTTTCTGGATGCTGTGGCGAACAATGAGGACGAGCAGAATGCGGAGGAGAAAGAACCGTATACGCTCATTGCGGCGCGTTTCGGGGGTGATTTCTGATGGCGGGCGGGCAAATGTATCCCCTAAAGCCGAGTTTTGCTGGCGGCGAACTCACGCCTGCACTCTACGGGCGGACGGATTTACAGAAGTATGATGTAGGTGCGTCGACATTAAAGAATATGATTGTCCTACGCTATGGCGGGGCGACACGCCGCCCGGGCTTTCGTCATGTGGCAAAGACGCAGGGCGGGAAAAGGGCGCGCCTGATTCCGTTTCAGTATTCGACGGAACAGAGTTATGTGCTTGAGTTCACCGCTGGATGTATTCGAGTGTTTACAAAAGGTGGGATTGTTGTTAAGGATGATGCTCCTCTTGTGATCCCCACATCGTACACAGAGGCTGATCTATCGGATATCAAGTATACGCAATCTGCAGACGTGCTCTTTCTCGTACACGTCAATCATCCGCCGATGACACTCACACGCTATGGGGTCACGGATTGGAAGTTCGAGCGGATGGATATTGCGGGCGGACCGTTTGAGGATCCCAATACAAAAGATGGCTTAAAGATCGGAGCATCAGGTGTGCAGGGTGAAATCACGTTGAAGGCAAGCGTTGACTATTTCACAGAGGATATGGTCGGCAGTCTCATTCGTCTTGGGCATACAATGAGCGGACAACTTAAGTCAGGTATTCCAACCACACCGCTTGTCGTGCGATGCGTTCCGAGCGGAACAGTCTACGTGGAATCGTTTGGTTTTTGGGATGGCAGCTTTATAGTAGAGAAACATGATAAGTCCACGGATACATGGATTGCGTTGCAAGAACAGCATGCCAACCGCACGCAGAACTACACACTTAATTACACAAACAAGGGCGATGATATTGTCGAGTATCGTGTGCGTAGTGAAAAGTTTGATACATCTGTATGGAGCAACGAGAACGAGCGGCAACGTGGCTATGTGACAATACAGACATTCGCGCAGGATTATTATGGCGTTGCACGGATTACGGCAGTCAACTCCGCAACAAGCGCTACGGCAACAGTAACGAGAGAATTTGCAGACACGGAGGCGACGAATGATTTCTCTCTCTCGGCGTGGAGTGCGAAAAAAGGCTATCCGCAAGCGGTGAGTTTCTTTGAAGACCGCCTTGTCTTTGCAGGGAGCAGAGCGAAGCCGCAGACCTATTGGGCATCGCAGTCGGGGGACTATTACAATTTCTGGGTCAATACCCCGCAACAGGACAGTGACGCAATCACTGGAACGCTCTCGGGCGGGCAGATGAACGGCATTCGTGCCATTATCCCATTTGGTGAAATGCTTATGCTCACCTCTGGCGGCGAGTACAAGGTAGGTGGCGGAAATGAGACGTTTACGCCGACGAATCAGAAAGCAGAACCACAGGAGTATCGTGGCATCAACAATCTAACTCCGGTCGTCATCGGCGGGCGTATTGTCTATGTGCAGCATCAGGGCAGTGTTATCCGTGACCTCACATATAGTTATGATGTGGACAAGTACACGGGAGATGACGTATCTCTCCTTGCTGCGCATCTCTTTGAGGGGCATACGATTGTTGCGCTCGCCTATCAGCAGACGCCGAACACGGTTGTTTGGTGCGTACGGGAGGATGGCGCGCTACTGGGCATGACCTACATCAAGGAGCAGGACGTATACGCGTGGCACAAGCATACGACGGCGGGGAAATTCACGGATGTGTGCACGATCTCGGGCGATCGTGAAGAAGAACTTTGGGCGGTTGTAGAGCGTGATGGCGCATACTATGTCGAGCAGATGGGCTCGCAGATACGTAATACAGCGCCTGAGGAGCAATTCTATGTAGATGCAGGATATATTTATCACGGCGAAGCAAAAGATGCGCTCACAGGGCTTGCATGGCTCACTGGGAAGACTGTCTCCGTGCTTGCCGATGGGAATGTCCTTGCGGATATGCGTGTGAATGAGAGTGGTGTTCTGCAACTGCCGAAAGCGTTCAGCAAGATTACAGTTGGTTTGCCCTTTGAGAGCACGATTCAGACAATGCCAATTGAGTTCAGTGTGCAGGACGGCTCCTATATGGGGCGCAAGAAACGCGTCTCACGTATGACAATCCTCTTCCGCGATACACGCGGTGGGCTCTATGGCGTGGGGGAAAAGAGACTTGATGCGATTAAGTGGCGCAGCACTGAGAAATATGACAGTCCGATTGCACTTTACAACGGGAAACGCCATGTCGTCATCCCGAGCGCAAGCTATGAGGATACAGTATATCTGACGATCAAGCAGACTGACCCGCTGCCGATGACGATCCTGTCCATTGTGCCGGAGGTGGAAGCGGGTGGCTAAGTTTACCTACCGTATGCCTACGGATGATGACCTCCTCTATCTCGCAGCACATCTGCGCCTTGAGGATCGGCGCGAGCTGATCGGTATGACGGGGCCGAACGTCGAAGCTGAGGTGATGCGTTGTTGGCGTAACAGCAAAGCGGCATATGCATGTTACTGCGACGGCGTTATTATTTCAGCGTTTGGCGTTATTGAGACGAATCCTATTCTCCGGCACGGTATCATCTGGATGCTTGCGACTGCGGAGACGGCGAAGCATAAAATCTATACGGGCAAGAAGACGAGCGAAGGAATCCGCGCGTTTTTGCATGACTGGGAATATCTCTATAACTATGTCGACAAGGGGAATGATGCGACGATTGCATGGCTCAGGTGGCTTGGCGCGGTTGTTCATGAGCCGCAGCCTATGGGCCTCTATGGATTGCCGTATCATTTGTTCGAGTTTTTCAAAAAGGAGTGAGTGTATATGGGTGTAGCGGCAATGGTGGTGGGAACGCTCTTTTCCTCGTGGATGCAGGGGCGTGCGCAGCAGGCGCAGGCAGAAGCGGCGGCGCGACAGTCGGAACAGAATGCACAGATCGCGCAGATGAATGCGGACAAGGCGCAGGAGACCGCCGAACGGCAGGACGAGAACAACAAGATCAATGCAGAGAATGAGCGGCGCAGAGCACTCCTGCGGATGGGACAGCAGCGTGCAGCAATCGGGGCGAGTGGCGTTACCGCCTCCGGAAGTGCTGCGGCGGCACTTGCTGATACAGGATATGCGATCAATGAACAGACAGGCATGAGCCTCTACAATGGTCGTCAGCAGGTCGATAATATGTTGCAGCAGTCGACAGACTTTCAGAATCAGTCCAATTTCCACAGTACAAACGCACGCAATTATCGGGCCGCCGGCAAGCGTGCAATGATGAACAGTATGCTCACAGGCGCATTCACTCTCGCGAGTAATCTCTATACGGGCGTGAGTTCCGCAGCACAGGAGACCGCAGAGGCGGCAGGCACACAGGTCGGTTCGTTCGGCGGAAAGGATTGGAGCACGGGATTCCACGGATGGGGCGGCAAGGACACGAGTTTCGGGCGTCACATCGGAAGTTATACCACGCGTGGTTATGGGATGCCGCGTCAGAGCACATTTTTTCAAATGAGATAAGAGGAGGTTTGCTTCATGGATTTTTCACCGTTTCAAAACAAAGAGGGCGTTGGTTCGCCTGCGGCACAAATTTCACGCGTACAGTATAGCAACCCCGGCGCACAGGCACTGGCACAGGCGCAGGGGGAGACGGGGGGTGTCATTGCCAAGGGGGCAATGGCTCTGAAAGATCAGGTGGAGCAGACACAGGCACTCGCAGCGAACAACATGTATAACAAGCTCATGAGTGAGGGCACGTTTGAGCTGATGCAGAAGAAAGAGGAGGGCGCTCTCAATATCACGGAGGAGTATGACAAGCTCCAGCAAAAGACGAGGGATGCCGTATTTGCAAAATACAAAGGTGTCCTGCGTTATGGTACTGGAGCCCGTGCGTTCAATGAGTTCACGGAGCGGGATAATGTAACGCGCCGCATGAATGTCATGCGGTATCAGCAGGAGCAGTTTGAAGCATATAAGGACACGCAGTATAAGAATGCTCTTGATGTTTGTAACGATACAATCCTCGAATATGGCGGGAATGATGCAGCCATCGATATGGCGTTTAACCGCTCCGATGCCTTGATTGAAGGCAGATGGGGCGGCTATGGGCAAGAGAAGGTAAAAGAACAACAAGAGGTATTCCGCAGACAGGCAGTCGGTCAGGCGATGTCTCTCGCGATGCAGACAGCGGATTTCAAGCGGATGGATGAGATCTGCAATAAGTACGGGCAGTACATGGATGGCAATCAACGGGCGGCGGCGCTTGGCGCAGTGCGGAAGCATGCACAGCAGGAGCTTGAGTTCGGTGAGGCACAGAATGCAATCAAGGAGCTTGGCATTGAGGCGTCACGCGATGCGGTCAAAGCATGGGTCCAGAAGAATGCGCATGGGAATACACCGAACCTGGACAGTTTCTACGCGTTCTGCAAGCAGACTGAGGGGGCGAAGTATCAGCTTGGCGCTCCTCTCAACGGGGCGAACGGAAAATATGACTGCGGTTCATGGGCGATGCAAGTAGGCGGGCTCTTTGGAATTCAGTTTGAGAGCCGTTGTGCGGATGAACAGTATGTCCAGTTGAAACAGATGGGAAGGACATTCAGCGATCCTAACGAGCTTCGTACGGGGGATTTTGTGTACTGGACGGGGACGGGCGCAGAGGAAGGGCAATACGGAATAGCCCATGTAGGCGTTTATGATGGACGGTCTAAAAAGGTGTGGCAGTCCGGCCTGAATGGTGTTGCAGAAATTGACGTGAACACTTACAAAGTCGTCGGCTTCGGGCGCGGTGTCACAGAAACGCCACTCTCTGACATGGAGATTGAGGAGAGAACGGATAAGATTTTCGGTGGGATGCAGAAGCAGCTTGCGGCCCGCGATCGTGAAGATAGCAGGTTGTTTGAGCAGGGGCAGATGGCGATTATGCAGCTCCAAAACGATGGACAGTATCATTCGGTGGCTGAATATCAGTCTGTCATTACAAGCATCGCGGGGGATAATCCGCGTGTCTCTGTAAAGCTGATGAACAGCGCAATGCGTGCAGGGCAGGCAGATCAAGCACGAGCAGAGGCGGCGGCGAATCGGCGTGCTGCAGCAGAAGCGGCCGCCCTTAAAATATCGGGGCCGGAGTACAAATATCAGCTTATCAACGCCTTGCAAGCGGGCAAGATCAGCATCAACGATGCTTATGACACGATCATCGGAAATCCGCATATGGAAAATAGCATGCGAAAAGAACTGCTGGATGTCATTGATGATTACAAGACCGGGAAAGGCGCCTTTAAGTATGACTGGGGGAGCATCAAACAGGCAGTTAAGACTGGGCTTGGCGGATATGAAAACGGGATGTTTGATTCGAATTTTGCCGTTGCACAAGATTCGACAGGATATCTCATTCGTGAGTATCAAAAAGATCATAACGGAGAAATGCCATCTCAGCAGTGGATTATTGAGAAAATGGCGGGAGAGATGGCTCCTATGACAATCTCTGGGAGCGGCGGTTTCTTCGGTTTTGGTGGGAATACGATCGACACGAACGAAGCACAGCTCTTTAACATCGGTATTGCAAGCGTTGTAGATGCAGGGAATGGTGAATCTGTTGTTACACTGATCAATGGCGGTGGTGCATATCGCATAAAGACGGATGATCTCATCAACGGGATGCAGAACGGGAAGAGCGGAAAAGAGATCGTATACGGAGGATAACGGGAGGTAACTATGGATCCGCAGAAAAGAACAGAAATTGAGCAGATGATGCGCCGCGATGTGGCGAGCGGGAATATCGGTGTCAAAATCAAGATGCCCGGCGAGAACAACAGCGACGAGCTGAACGATATCCCGAACTATGCCCCGACAAGCGAATACGCGACCTATGACACGGGCAGACGTGACGACGCGGGCAATCCGATCATGAGCAGCGACGTGATGGATTTGATGATGACAAAGTCCTATGAGCCGCAGAAAGAACCGGATTGGTCTGTCTCTAATATCGCGGATGCCGTCTATACAAAGCTGCGGGACAACTTCTATGATGGCAGTGTTCAGCCCGTCGATTTTGACAATCCATATTACACAAAAGACATGACTGCACCGCCGGAGCCGATCACAGGGAAAGACCTCATCAAAGGGGCTATGCCCGAGAGTTTTCAGGCGTCCAAACTCTATGCGGACTATTTCTACGGTGAGGACGAAAAACGCGAGCAGATCAAGAAAGCGCATGACCTGACGGGGATTCGCGCGGAGACGATTGCCAATGACCCAGATGTGTGGGAAAAGGTCATGAAGATTGTCCAACGTGCAGAAAAACTCAAAAAACTTCCGGGCATGGTAGATGCGAACGGCGATCTCAATATGAGCCGCGTCTATGAGGCGATGCCGTATCTTCGGGAAATCGTCGAAAAGCGCGGCACGAACGAGGCTGTCATGATGCTCCAGAATGCCGAGGGACTGCAAACAGTCAATGATGCGTACAGCAACGAGTTTATGCGCTTTGCGGGAAGTGTTGCGACGGGCGTAGAACGTGGCTACTACAATATCCGTAAACAGTTGACCTATGCGAACGCAATGATCGGCAGACGTAAACTCACCGAAGATGAGCAGAATTGGATTACGGCGCTTGACAAGAAGAAGGAGGAGTTGCCCGAATACTCCTATGGCGGTGTTGGGCAAGCAGTTGGTGCGATGATCGGCGGTGCCGCCGAGAATATCCCGATGATTGCCTCTGCGCAGGGTATTGGAGCGGTTGCAGGAGGTATCACTCTTGCCGTAACAAAGAACCCAGGTACGGCGGCAAATGTCGGAAGAGCTGCCGCTATTGCCGTTATGGGGCTTGAGATCGGTGGCAGTCAGTATGAGGAGAATCTCAGCAAACTGGACGCAAAGGGACGCGCGATGTATACGCCGACACAGGCGGCGGCGCTGTCGGCGACACAGGGGCTTGCCGAGGGCGTGATCGAGCAGCTTGCCTTGCAGAAGATTGCACGCACGATTTTCGGGCGGGGTGAGGCAAAAAGCCTGCGCGACCTCTATGCAGGTGCAGGAGCAAAAGATTTGGCACTGGCTGCAGAAGGGGCAACTGCAAACGAAGCGGCGCGTGCACTCATCAAGGGACGGATTCTTGGTGCGGCAAAAGCGGGCGCAATTACGTTTAATACGGAGCTGCAGGAGGAGTTTGCCCAGCAGGTCTCGGATATGGTCATCGAGAACATGGCGCAGATGATGCTTAAGGGCGATGATACAGAAATTGCATCCGTCAGAGAAATTCTGCAGAAATCCACGGCTGCGGCAATTGAGGCCGCTCCTTCTATTATGGGGTTTGGTCTTGTCGGTTTCGGTGTTCATGTTGGCGCACATGCGCGCCCTATGCTCAACGCACGCGCTCATATGGAGAATCTGATCAAAGACCGTCTCTATCGGAGCGTCAATGAGAATCAGCACCTCATGAATACTGTTGAGGCGGTAGGGGATAACCTGAAGAACGTACAGGAACTTCAAGGCAAAGCACCTGATCTTGTGAATGAGATGCTTGATTCGCAGAACCGCCGCTATGGGATGGAGACTACATCGGTGGATATTGTCTCCCTCAATCAGGAGGAGGGCGGCGCGGAGCTTGTGCAGGAGCTCGCCGCCGCAAACAACATCAGCGCGGAGGAACTGCAGGCGTGCGCGGACGGGACGGGGATGCTGCCCGTCAAAACCTCGACTCTCCAACAGATGACAACGCATCTGGATGAGGGCAAACGTAAGGCACTCTTTCAGAATATCACAAAGTCCTCTGATCTCTACACGGACAAGCAGGCACAACATGAGGCGAAGATCGTCAAGGAGATTCTAGGTGCATTCCGTGAGAAGACGGAAGAGGAGGTCGGCGATTCTGTTGACCGCTATGTTGAGAGCGCGTTTGCAGAACATGAGCATCGTGCGCTTGCTCGGGATATTTTGCTTGCAGATGTCAATCATCCTGCGGCAGAAATTAAGCGTCGTATGAATCGTCTGGATTCCGATCTCGCAGAACTGACAGCCGTACAGAGTGACGGTAGTTCGGAATCGGCAGAGTATCTTGCACATATCCAGCCCGAGATCGACAAGATCAATGCGCAGAAGGAGGCGCTTTCGACTGTTGAGGGCACAATAAAAGGCCTCCAACCCGGGGATGTTGTCGCAACGGCGGAACTGTCCCCTGAGGCAAGAGGCGTCTATCATGAGCTTGCGGGTCAGCTCGGAGGCGCAAAAAGCAAAAAAGCCCGCACGGCTGCGCGGGCATCTGCACTCCTTGCGGCGCGTTATGCAGATCGTATGGCGGCAATTTATAGCGAAGTGAAGGGAGAACCGTATACCGCTGCGGACTATATGCGCGAACATCTCAGCGTGGATGCGTATGCAGACGATCAGAAGAAAGAAGCTGCGAAGAAAAAGGCTGAAATCGTCAAAGGATTCATTGACGAAAATTTCCCTGATGCTAATGAGCGTGAGATGGCTGTCGCGGCAACCTTGCAGGATGCTGTGAGCCCTGCGAAGGGGTGGCGTACCCTCTACAAAGACATTGTATCAGAGCGTGATGAGCTGCTGCGCCCTGCTTTGGATGCTCTCGACCGTGGCATGGGCAACGGCGTTGACATCGTCCCGGTTGACGACGACGGGCGCGGCATCCGTGTGTCCAATAATGAGCCGTGGTATCGGGATTTTTACAAGGAACATGGTCGTGTGCCGCGCAAGGGCGAACTCATCGATCTTGCCTATCTCCTTACGGTGGGGGATTCCTCTGCCCCGCAGGTGGAAGGGTGGATGCCGAGTTCGCAGGGAGCCGTCGATGCGATGCAGGAGGCAAGGGCGGAGCTGGACGAACTGAACGGCTATATCCATACGCTTGAGAATATCAAGGAACGCATGATGCAGATGGATACTGCGGTGTTGAATCAGGAGGAGACTGTTTCTTCCGATCAGAAGCTGGAAGTAGATACGATTGCATGGGGGAGACAGGTGGATGCGTTTATGTCCATGCCTGATAAAAACTCCATGCGGATTTATAAGATCATGGAGACCCCGCTCGTATTCTCCTTGCTGAACGATCAGGGATTCCATGTGCACCTCGGCAGGGATATTGCCATCTCTCATGCGATGCTATGGAAGGTTCTGCGCGAAAAGGAAGTTAAGGGAAAGTCTCATGGTCATGCTCTTGAGATGACACCTGAGATCGTGAAGGAGCTGCCGCGTGCTCTTGCTGACCCGATCATGATTTTGCGAAATAGAAAGGGTGATGACCCGAGCGCTCCCATTTTGCCCGATGAGGTTGTCGCTGTTGTAGATTTACAGGACAAGAATGGAAGTACGGCGATTGTTCCGATTGTCCTGAAGGAACGCAACGGGAAATATATGCTGAAGACGTTCTTCGGGAAAGATGATCCTACGTGGTTTCAGAAGCGCATGATGCTTGGAGATGTCCTCTATGCACATAAAAAAAGAGCCTTGGACTGGGTGAAAGCTATCCAACGGCACGAAGCGCCGGGACGATTCACCCTGCAAGACTCATTTTTTAAAAGTATATCAACGGATGCAGATCTTGTCAAGGCGCGTGCAGACAATGAGGGGTTCTATCAATCCGCATGGCACGGCACGCCGCATGACTTCCGCGAGTTCCTGCTTGAGATGATCGGCACGGGTGAGGGCGCACAGACGCACGGTTGGGGACTGTATTTTGCGCAGAATCGGGAGGTGTCGGAGTGGTATAAAGATGTATTAGGCGAGGTTCAACAAGCAATTATCCACGCCGGCGATAAAACGTATGCTATGCACCCTGACGGTTATCGCGTAGAGAGGAATAGCAGCAAACCGCTGAAAGAAGGTTCTTCAATTGAAATCGCGCTTTCTGCGTTTGAGGACAGCAATGCCAATGTAAAGCAAGCAATCAGAGAGACTGAGGAATATCTTGAAAGAATGGAGCGTATAAAAGATACCGATGTGCGTGAAAGAAACAAGGACCTTATACGCGAAGCTCTGAGAATTTTGCAAGAAGAAGCAGATACATGGAATTTGGAAAAGAAAAAATCAAGTCTTTTTCATGTCGAAATTCCAGACGATGACGTTCTTCTCGACGAGCAGATGCCATTTATTGCTCAACCAAAGTTTGTGCAGGAGAAATTAATCGATGTATTTGGACAGATAAAGGAAGATGAACTCCTTCGCGTTTTGTCTATGAAAGATAATCGATTTGACGAGGCGTATTCCATTGTTTGTAAGCTAGGTTGGATGAATGAGGAGGAATTGCGGAGCATGGAGGCGGTGGAGCTACGTACGCAGTTGGACAAAGAGCTTTCCCGGCTTCTTGACGGCGATACGCTCCCGCAAGTTCTTTTGCGTACACTTGCCTATGGTGGTGGAATCTATCAGGGACTGTCGATGATGCTCTACGGAGACAAAGCCGCCTCCCTCGCACTAAACGAGGCTGGCATCAAGGGAATTGCCTATGAGGGGATACGTGACGGCAGATGCTTCGTCATCTTCGACGACAAGGCAATCCAGATCATTGAGAAGTTCAACCAAGAGCAGGCGCACGGGGCGAAGGGTAATATCACAGCGACGCACGGCGGTACGCAACGCCTAATTTCTCTCATGCAGGCGGCAGATCAGTCGACGTTTATGCACGAGATGGCGCATAACTTCCTGTTTGATTTGGAACATATCGCAGAAGTTGCACCAGAGAGCCGCTATGCCAAAGATCTTGCCGCAATCCAGAAATGGGCGACGTGGACGAAAGGTGCGGCGGACGAGTACGTGGGGACAGCTTCTGCGGCAGAGTTCCGCAACCGTGAGGAGAAAATTCTTGCAGCAGAGAAGAAGGGAGACGCAGCAGAGACAGAACGCCTCAAGCGTGAATGGATGCAGGAGCGTTTCGCCCGTGGATTTGAGGAGTATCTTCGCAGCGGGGAAGCACCTGCACAGGGATTGCGTTCCGTGTTCCGCCGCTTCAAGGCATGGCTCACGCGGATTTACAAGGATGTGACAGGCGCGGGAGTGCGTGCCTCTGCGGAGGTTGAAGCGATCATGGCGCGGATGATTGCGACGGATGAGGAGATTGAGGCGGCGGCTGTTGTCAAACGTGCGCAGCGTCTCCAAAAGATTGACCCCGAACTGATGACAGCGGATTCTGCCGAAACCATGATTCAGTGGGAAACGGAGGCGAAGGAACGCGCAAAAGAAACGCTGCTCAAAGAACTCATCCGGGAGATGCAGGGACGCGACGTTGATGCCCACATGAAGGACTACGAAGCGCAGCTGAAAGCCGAGATGCGGGAAAATCCCGTTTGGCAGGCGGAGGCGGTGGCGGAGACGTTCGGCGTCGGGCAGGTTATTGCAAGCGGCTATTATCCTACGGCGGAGGCATACGAAAAGGCACTCAAAGATGCCGGCGGCGGATTCGATGCAGCATACAATCGTCAGATGCGCGAGGAGCGGGAACGCTACAAAGCGGAGATGCCCAACGCCGAGACGATTGCGCAGCGTGCGGAAGAGGCACTTGCATCACAGGAATACAGTGCACGTCAGACGGCACTTGAAGGAGAGCTCCTGAACGAGTATATCAAGGCGTATGACAACGCACCGCAGCGCCTCAAGGACGCAATGATCGGTGTCGCCCGTGCGCTCGAACGTGAGGAGGATGCGCCGCTTGAAAAGGCGGTGACGGCTCTCAAATACGCGTTCCGCTGGCAGGAAAAACAGGCGCAGGAGATTGATGATCTGCGGGCGCTCCTCGCTTCTGCGAAAGAATCAGGAGAGGAAGATCGCGCAAAGATGCGTGAGAAGTTCGGGGAGGCATTTAACCGACTCAAACTCTCTGCGGCGCAGAACCTCGAAGCCGTACGCAGCCTCCGCGATTCGGCGGCGGGAAGAGTTGCTGCGATGCGTGCATATGCACAGCAGCATCTTGAGAACGCTCCAATCCACGAGGCGACGAATACGCGTCATTGGATGCGGCAGGTACAGAGCGCCGCAAAAGAGACAGAACGTCATCTCACGAATATGCTCCGCAAGAATAATGGAATTGAGAAGGAGGACACAGGCGACAAAGACCTTGCGGCGGCACGTACGGCAAAGACCCGTCAGCTTGCAATGGAGGCAATGACGCATGAGAGCGTCAAACTGAAACGCGAGCTCGATCGTATGGTGAAATACTTTGCCCGCCGGGAGAAGAATCTTGCCAATGACAAGACGGGCAAGATTGACGGAAATCACCGCTATTTCATTCATCATTTACTCTATGTGTTTGGTCTTCGTCGCTCCGATGGTGTGCCTTTCATGGGAGAAGGTGCGCGTAGTTGGTCGGAATTGATGCAAGAGATCAAGGACTCCAACGATGGCTTTGATGACGTGGATATTCCCGAATGGCTCACTTCTGCGGCAACGTCTCGCGATACGCAGCGAAAGTATACGGAACTCTCCATGCAGGAACTCCGTGATCTGCGTATGCTCGTTGAATATCTCTATGTGACGGGGCGCAACAAGAACACGCTCCTCACATCGGGTGAGAACATCGATGAGGTCGCGGCTCGTATGTATCAGAACTATGAGGAGCATATCGGTGAGCAGGACGGCGGAAAAGAAGCTCACGCCTATATGGTGCAGCTTTTGAAGCCGGAAACAATGCTCAAGGTCATCGGTGGCAAGAGCGGTGCGATTGTAGACTATCTCTACAATACGCTCTTTGATGCACAGGAAAAAAAGACGGAGGCACTTGAGGAGAACGCAAAACGATTGGAAGTGATCATTGGACAATACTACACGCAGAAAGACAGGCGCAAAGCGTGGAGCAAGAAACTCGGGATAAATCTCACGGATGGCACAGAACTGACAAAGGAGAATGTGCTCTCTATGGCTCTCAACTGGGGCAACGAGGGCAACCGTTCCCGCCTCGTCGCAGGTCTCTCGACGAAAACACCGTATATGGAGAAGGATGTCGAGGAGATTTTTGCAAAGACGATGACCAAGAAAGACTGGGCATTTGTGCAGGAGATATGGGATTATCTCAATGAGCACGGCGATGCGGTCAATGAGATCGTCGAAAAGAGCGCCGGCACGCCGATGAAGCGTGTTGCACCGGATGAATTTACGATCGAGGTATCGACAGGAGAGGAACTGACCATTCGCGGCGGGTACTATCCGATTCGGTATGACCCGAAGCGTTCTGAGCGTGCAGCAGATCAGGAGCTTGCAACTGTCGCCGAATCGGTTGGCGGCGCTATGGCGTTTGGGTCTGGAATGGGCTCAACGAAGAACCGTGCAAACGGGGCTCCGCTGGGGCGGCCGCTTGACCTCTCTTTGGATGTCATGTATCGCCACATTGATCAGCAAATACATATTGCTACGATGCGCCTTGCTTGCCGTGATGTCTATAAGCTGCTCAACCATTCGGCGGTTAAAGAACCGATCTTGCAGACGCTCGGAAAAGACGCCTATGACAGTCTGAAACGATGGGTTGAAAATACATGGCAAGAGCCAATGAATAACAATCTTTACATTGAGACTAAAGCGGAGGAGTGGCGCGCGAACACGGTGACGGCGATTATGGCGTTCCGTGTATCGACTGCACTTCTCAACGCATCCAATATTATGCCGATGGCAGATCGCCTCGGCACAGTCAATGCAATTCAGGCGATGTTGCAGTATCTCCGGCACCCGCAGAGGATCCGTCAATTCGTACTCAATGATTCGGCGTTTATGCGGAACCGTGCTCATAATATGGATCGCGATCTGAATACCAAAGGAAAAGACATTTTCGGCGGAAAGAACTCCGTTCGGAAGTGTCTTATTAAGTATGGGACATGGCTCATGGAGGAGACAGACATGCTCTGCAGTGTGCCAACCTATTATTGGACATATCAGGGGCGGTACAACAAGGAGGTAGCGGACGGGACAGATGAGATTATCGCCCGTGAGCGTGCGCACCGAGAAGCCCATGAAGCAGTACGTTCAATCTTCGGTTCTGCAGATTCGATTGACCGCTCGGCGGTGCAGCGTTCGCAGAGCGGGCTTGTCAAGGCGTTTACGCCATTCTTTAGCTTCTTTAACGCACAAATGAACGCGGTGTGGGAGAAGTATTATGCAGGGCGTTATGATAAGCATAAGAGCAGCTTTGTCGAGCGTTATTCCGGGTTTGTTCGTTCCTATCTTTTCCGTTTTGTCGCAATGGCCGCAATCGAAACGATGATTCGGCAAAGCCTTGAAGCTGTTTCGGCGGGAAGTGGTGATAAAAAAGATAAAGACGAATGGTATAAGAAATTTTTGAAGCAGTGGGCGGCAAATTCTCTCGGGAGCGTCGCAAGCGGATTCCCGGTGATCAATATGGTTGGCGAGATCGCACAAGGGATGATTACAGGAAAACTGCAACAAGGGCGCAATAGCGGCGTTGTATTCGCGGCCGTTGGGCGACTTACCGACCCAATACAGATGGCGTATTCGCTGCAAAGCGATAAGTCCAAGATTGACGCGATTGATTTTGGCCGCGCGCTGACAAAGGGAATCGCAGGAACGATGTATGCTGTTCCGGATACCTTGACCGATGGCTTCTGGAATACGGCGCGCTTCATGACCGACAATTACCGTCTCAATAATCCAGATGATCTGCGTGAATTTATCGCAAAGACAATTCTGGATAAGAAACTCAAACAGAAATAGGAGGTATCAACATGACTGTTGAAAATCCGAATGTCAAGAATACGTATGGGGGGAACGGTTCTACAACCGTTTTCCCTTTTACATTTCTGCTCAACTCTGAGGACGTGAATAATGTTGTCGTCACGCTGACCAATGAGGACGGTGCGGAGACGACAACAACAGATTTTGTGTTGTCACTAAGCGATAAGAGCGTGCTCTATCCAAAGAGCGGAGCACAGCCGCTGCCGAACGGGTGGAAGATTACAATCCAGCGTCAAATCCCTTACACTCAAACACTCAATCTGATTAGTCAAGGGACATTCTATGCCGAGGACATAGAGGCGCAGCTTGATCGACAGGAGATGCAGATACAGCAACTCGCAGAGATTGTCGAGCGCACTGTGCGCGTCGCGATCAGCTCTGACATTGACCCTGCCGAGCTGATTGCAAAAATCTTCCAGACGGGTGTTGATGTTGCTGCGCAGCTTCTCGCCGCACAGCAAAGCGCATCTGCGGCGCAGCAGGCCGCACAGAACGCACAGGAAAGCGAAAGCAACGCGTCGCTCGATGTTGTCCTCGCAACCAATGCAAAAAATACCGCAGAGGAACATCGGCGTGCCGCAGAATCCGCCGCGGGCGCAGCGCAAACGGCGCGAACGGAAGCAGAGCAGAGCAGACAGGAAGCCGGCAAAAGCCAAACGGCAAGCGCCGCATCCGAAACGCACGTCAAGGCAATGGAGGAAAATATTACCTCCATGAAACAGCACATCGACGGAATCAACGTCGAAGTCGACAAAGCCGAAT
>ERZ773073.200-NODE-200-length-34961-cov-16.158024_pt1 | contig 34961 bp, 30 predicted proteins | sample MGYA00580616_ERZ773073 | MGnify/ENA primary metagenome ERZ773073 (study PRJEB29015, sample SAMEA2737960) | human oral metagenome | biome: human oral; feature: human-associated habitat; material: dental | place: China | collected 2131 ...
GGTCGGGCTTGCCGTCCTGTCGCACCACCTCTGTCGTGATCGCCCCCGCCCCGCTAAGCCGATCCAGCGTCCGATAGATCTGCGATCGGTCGGCGTGCCAGAAGTGCGCTACCGAACTTGCGAACGCACGTGCCAGGTCGTAACCACTTGCGGAACGGATCGACAGCAGCCCAAGGATCGCGTGCTTCAACTCCATGTCACATAGTCTACCACACACCTATATGACTATGCACCTATGAGTTTGGAATCTACGAGCACACTGGTGCTGCGGTCACCTGTCCAGGGACGACCCGCCATAGCGTGGGCCGCGGTCTTGAGTCAGGGCACGCGAGGATTGGAGGTGGCGGTGACGTTCCTCGACAGTACGGTCGGTGGCATCGCGCTGCATCTGCTCGATGGCACGGGGCTGCTTGACGCGTCGAAGTGGGGTGCGTGGTTGTGGTCGCACTTGTGGATGGAGGCTGCTGACGGGGTGCTGCATCAGGAGTGTGGCTGGATGCGCGAACCAATCATAGGGCCTCGTCTTCGCAGTGAAAAGGATGCTGCGTTTGAGTTGGATCAGTTTCCTCGGGATCCGCAGTGGGTTCCGGAGTGGATGGCGGTCAAGGCGACTGCTTATCACAAGGAGGCGGAGAAGTGGGAGCGTCGGGCTAGGAAGAAAGCCGAGAAGGCTGAGGCTGCGGGGGGGGGGCAGCTGTATGTGACTGGGCGCATCAAAGATATGATGATTGTGAGGGGGAAGAACTATTTCCCGAACGATATTGAGAAGTCTTTGCGAAGGGACTTGCCAATCCTGCGTGGGCGGCGGTTTGTCGTGTTCCAAAATACGGAGGACCTTATCTATTGCTTCGTGGAGGAGGTGATTGAGATAGGCGATAGCACGGGTGTTCCAGGTCTTGTTCGGGACAGTGATGATGAGGTTGGCAGCATGTTGCGATCCGGAATCGCGCGTAGCGTGGCGCAAAGATATGGTTTGTATGTTGCTGATATGCGGGTGGTTCCGGCGGGCAGCTTGCCGACGACTGTCTCTGGAAAGATTGTCCGGACAGGTTTGGAGGACCTAATCAGTCGGTTAGACGTTGGAGAGAACGACGAGTGAGTTGATGGTATATGGGAACTGCAGTAGAGTCCGGTAGTCGCGAAATTACAGATCTAAGGGATAGCCGCGTTCTAGCGCTTGTGCTCGTCTGCACGGTGAGTTTCATGAACGTCCTGGATATCACGGTGGTGTCGGTGGCACTGAGTGATATCGGGCAGAGTCTTGGTGGGTCGCAGAGTGAGTTGCAGTGGGTAGTGGACGCTTACACGCTGCCGTTGGGAGCGTTGCTGATGTCAGCGGCGACTTTGAGCGGAAGTCTGGGGCGACTGCGATTGTTCCGATGGGGGCTGGTCCTGTTCACGGTGGGGTCGGCCGTGTGCGCGTTGGCCTCTTCGATGGTCGTACTCAACGTTTTCCGGGCTCTTCAGGCGATCGGTGGGGCGATCTTCTTGGGCGTCGGTGTGCCGATGATCTCTGATCGCTACGCCGCCGGACGCGAGCGGGCACGAGCTACCGGGATTTACGGGCTCATCTCAGGGGTGGCTATCGCAGTGGGGCCACTGGCAGGCGGCGGTCTGGTCCTAGTCGCCGGGTGGCGTTCTATCTTTTGGATCAACGTCCCTGTGGGGGTGGTGTCCTGGCTGGCGTCGTGGTATGTGAAGGATCACGGCGCGGATCGCAGAGGTTCAGACATGGACTGGCCCGGAACGCTGCTGGCAGTCCTTGCCACAGGGGGCGTGACGGTCGTCCTGCTGGAGGGGTCGGCATGGGGGTGGACCAGTGCGCGCACACTTGGTGGCGTTGCCGTCGGACTGGCCGCGATGGGTTTGTTCATGGCCGTCGAGCGGCGCTCGGACTCACCTATGGTTCCGGGACGCCTGCTGACTGACCGGCTCTATGTGGTGAGTATCCTGACCGGCTTTGCCGTCCAGGCTGGTCTGGTGGGGCAGATGCCCTGGCTGTCGCTGTATGCGCAGAATATCTACCTGTTGTCACCCCTGCAGGCCGGACTCTGCTTCCTCCCGTTCAGTCTCTGTGCCATCGCGGGGGCGTGGCTGTTTCGTGGCGGTAATAGGCGCTGGGCGCCGTCGGCCAGGCTGCTGGGGATCCTTGTCGTCGGGTGCGCGGCGCTGATGTCATGGGTACTGTTGTACGGCTCATCGACCTGGGTGGCGCTCCTGCCGGGTCTGATCCTGGCAGGCATTGCGGTTGGCGCTGCCGGGACCGTAGTCAACGAGCTGGCGGTTGCCTCCTTCGAGGGTGATGACGCAGGTGCGGCCTCTGGGCTGTCCGCTGCGATGAGGCAGATCGGCGTGGTACTCGGCGTGGCTGTCTCCGGCGTGGGGTTCGGTGGCGCGAGCGAGTACGTGGTGCGTGATCAGTGGCCGGTGGGTGCGCAGGAGCTTGTCAGCAGCGTGCGCTCAGGACAGGGACTGCGTACGACGGCTAGTGCTCCCGGTGCCGGGCGCAGCCTTCTTGCCGACGTCGTGCACCGTGCCACCGACTGGGGGATGGTAACCAGTTTCGCGATCGGGCTGTTCATCATGCTAATGGTGCTGGTTACCGGTGTCCTGTGGCTACGACGAGGAGGCGTCAACATGCCGACTCCGGGGAAGAAAAACTCCCCCGGTCCGAGAAACACCGCGCACCCCGCACACTAAGCGTCATGAGTCAGGCGTTTTCGCCTCACAGTCCTAGAATGCTCGGCTTCGGCGTGCCTTCTTGGGCTTCTTCAGTAGGTCGGCATGGGGAAGTTCACATATCAGGCCTGGCGCTACCCCGGCAGAACACCAGAATTGGAGCACGATTCCGGGGACATGAATCTTCATATTCCCGAACTCGGTATTCCGCGAGATTAAGTCACAAGGACGACCCTCATAGAAATCTGCTTTCCCAAGACTTCAGCCACAACCGCCAAAGCTGTAAATGCATGAAAACTTTGATAGGAGATGACGGATTATCTTAGCAGGTTGATCACATCCTTGCGTGAGGCTGAGATTCACGTTCACGGTAACAAAGGGCTTGTGAGTTTTCCCCGCAGGCGAAACATCAACGACGCCTGCTTCTGGGCAACCAATGACACATGGAATGTGGGCTATTCACGCTGGCTCATGGATCCAATAGCAGATCTCACCACTCCTGATTGTGATGTCTCACTGCGCTGGCTGATCTGCTGCACCGGCAACCTGTATCGCAAGAAGCAGAATGATTCTACCTCCTCCCTCTCCGAACCACTTCCGGATTCGCGAACGGCTGGAAAGTTCCCGAACCCAGCAACGGATAGGCGCGTAACGGACTACTGTCGTATAGTGCGGGCGTATTCCTCCATCACGACGCCGGATTCAAAGCTTCGACAACTCACCAGATCAAAGTTCTGTATGACGGTACCAGCATTGCCGAACAGCCGGACACCATCACCAAGGACGACGGGATTGCGTTTGAGAATGAGGCGGTCGATCTCGGGCAGCAGCTCTCCTGCAAGATTTCCACCACCGCAGAGATAGATCGCAAGCCCCTCTTGCTGCTTCAGCTCACGCACAGTCGCGAGCGCGTCAGCGGTGAATGTCACGCCAGCTGGCGGGGCTGTCTCCGAGCGTGTTGCGACGAACTCGCTCAGGTGTGCATAGGGTCGTTCAATACCGGCCGCCCGCGCAATGTCATAACTTGCTCGCCCTTGAATGACCGTGTCGAAGCGATTACCTGGCGGATGCATATCGAGCGCCGCGAGTACATGGGCGGGGAGCGCATCGGCGAAGTCACTCAAGTAGACAGCCATGTGATCCCCTTCAACGGGGAAGGCGTCGTAACTGCCGTCCGGTGCGGCGATGTAGCCATCGATAGACACGGCGACATAGTAAATCAGTTCACGCATCATATCTCCAATCACTACTTTTGTCGTGGTTAACATGACTTTACCACGATATCAGTAGTACATGCGATAGCATGATCACATGGTCCGTAATGCTGAACGACGCACACTGCTCGCCGACGCTGCTGTACGAGTACTCGCTCAACAAGGCTCACGCGGTCTGACGCATCGGGCGATCGACGCCGAGGCGAAAGCACCCAGAGGTACCGCCTCGAACTACTTTGCCTCGCGCGATGAAATCATCGATGCGATCCTGCTCCGTATCAGTGAACGTCTGCAGCCGGACCCCGACATCCACGCTGACCTTGCCCAGCGACCTCCCGGCGTTGAGCTATTCACCGAGTACTTGCGTGACATTGTCCACCGGCTGACAGACAACCGTGATGCTGCGATAGCGCTCTTTGAGCTGCGGCTCGAAGCCACCCGCCGCCCGCGCGTCGCGGAGGTGCTCACCACCTGGCGGCGAGCAGGGCTTCAAGCCGATATCGAGTTCAACGAGAAGATGGGCCTACCCGGTCGGCCGGCGGACATCACGCTTTTCCACTACGCCCTCGACGGACTGCTTCTTGATCATCTCACCGTTCCCGTGGATGAAACTGTCAACCCTGACGAGGTGGTGAGCGTGCTCGCCCACCGACTTCTCGGCAGCTGATGCAACTCATCACTTTAAAGTCGCCAACATGCTGGGTTCTCCCCAGACTCTCCAGCTCAATCCTGCTCTGCCGAGTAGACGCGGTCTACCAACGACAGATCAAACTGCTGCATTTGACGTCGTCGCCCAGAGCATGCTTGTCCGCAGATACTTCAGCATCGGAACGAGGTTCTCAGTGGGGCCACTGCGTGCTGTGCATAGGCGCTCGCCCTCATGAGTGGGCGGGGTTAGCCCGGCGAAGTGACGAATATGCTGGCACGCACGGTTTCTCTTCGATACTCTGGTGCCTACTGAAGAACACGTGAGAGAGGAATAAGTCCGTGAAGTACTTTGCGTACAGGGTGGTGGGGAAGACTGAATATAACGGATTTGATGTCCCCCAGACTCCGCAGTCTTTCGCCGACGATACCGAGCAGCGCCTCACTGATCCCGACTTTTTGGAGGGTGACAAACGCTTCGCCCTCGTGGTGTGGGCTCTGCCTGAAGGCGTGAACCATGTTGATGACGTTCCCCAGGATTCGGTGGCGCACGGCAACTATATACAGTGTGCCGGTTCCACGCATGCGATGACGGTGGAAATTAGGGTGACTGCCGAAGATGGTTCGTACGAACAGTACACGGTGGCCCGCAAACCTGTGACCGACCCCGATGCGTGGACAACTATCACATGGGTTGGTAACCGTATGCTCGTTCAAGTGCACCCCGAAGAGGTTTTCACGGGCGAGCAGGCGGCGCCTATCTTCCGCGCCTACATTGAGGACGGTGTGATTCCGCCGCGCGAACTGCTGCGTACATTGGATATTTAGACATTTGACTCGGCTCAGTGGATGACCCGAGCAGAAGGTATATACAGCAAACCCCCTGAAAATTACTCTCAGGGGGTTTAGGGTTGGTCGGGATGACAGGATTTGAACCTGCGACCTCGTCGTCCCGAACGACGCGCGCTACCAAGCTGCGCCACATCCCGGTGTTAACCTGTCGGACAACCCGCAGGCAACTCATCAATAATAGCCGAAGAGCCCGGGGAAAGCAACACGAATAAGCCCTCTCAAAAACCTGTAAACCCTGCATTTCCAGGGGAGTAGGCGCGGTATCTTGTGCGTGTGCTTCCGCCTTCTGCTTGATGCACTAAAAACGCGGAAGCACACGCGACGCCTGAGAGAAACGCTCAACATTTCCCGCAGCGGCTGTACAGGATTACTCGCCTAGATCTTGGCGGCGCGGAACACAAACGCGGCAGTCGCTTCACGAGTAACGGGTTCATGCGGGCGGAAGGTGCCGTCGGGCCAGCCGGTTGTGATCTTCTGGGTCTTAAACCACGAGATTTCGCGGTAGAACGGGTTCGCCGAGGTCACATCCGTAAAGGGATCCTGAGCCGGTGCCGCATCGTCGTTCATATTAGCGGCACGGTAGAAGAACGCCGCCAGAGCCTCACGAGTAACGGAATCGTGCGGGCGGAAAGTGCCATCCGACCAGCCTGTCGTGATGTGCTGCTGGTGCATCCACACGATCTCCTTGTAGAAGGGATCGCTCGGAGCAACGTCGGTGAACGGCGACTGCTTGGGCAGAACAACATCGGGTGAGCCAGCCATACGGTAGAAGTATGCGGCAATTGCGGCGCGCTCAATATTCTGGGACGGGCGGAAGGTGCCATCGGGCCAACCCGTCGAAATACCGGTCTCTCCCAGCCAGGTGATCTCCTGATAGAACATATGGGTCTGGGGAACATCCTTGAAGACCACCGCCGCTGGCTTTTCGCTCGGTGCAGGTGCGGGAGCCTCCGGAGACGGGCCGTCACTCGGAGCCGGTGCGACTACAGGCGCCGCAGGAGTCGGATCTACCGAAAGTCCGGGGTTCGTCTCAGCTGCCGGTGCGCTGGGGGCTGCGGATGCGCTCGGCGCAGGATCCGCCGCCTTCGCAGTTTCCGCAAAAGCAGGCTGAGCGGCAAAGGTCAGGCCAAGAGCAAGAGTGAGTGCAGAAGCGGTGCCCTGAGCCAGAAACTTCCTCGCATCATTGCGTGACATATTTTCCTCCATGAGGTTATAAGGGTTTAAGTGAATGAGTATCTGCACGCTCTACGAAGCGGCAAGATACCTTTATCATCCACAAAAAATTTTGCCGTGTCTACTTGGGCGGTTACAGCTAAGAACTATGACGTTTAGGGCTCTCATGCACGTATCACAATAGGTAAACGTGCGCATAAGAGTTAGGCGCTGGGGGAGTCTGAATCCTGCCGCGCATCCTCCCACGAGGTGTACATTGCGGCAAACTCGCCACCGGCGGCAATCAGCTCCTGCGGTGAACCATCCTCAACAATAGACCCCGCAGAAACAACCAGCACCCGGTCCGCACTCAGCACGGTCGAAAGACGATGCGCAATCACCACGGCGGTACGCCCCGCCAACAGGGCATTGAGCGCCCGCTGCACCGCCCGCTCGCTAGGAATATCCAAGGACGCAGTAGCCTCATCCAAAATCAGTACCCGCGGATTTGCCAAGAAAACGCGGGCAAAAGACACAAGCTGACGCTGCCCGGTTGAAAGGTTCACACCGCCGCGCCCGAGCATCGTGCCGTACCCCTGCGGGAGGGTCTGAATAAACTCATCCGCGCCGACAGCCTGCGCCGCCCGGTGTACCTGGTCGTCGGTCGCCTGCGGGTTCCCCAAACGAATGTTCTCGGCAATCGAGGCTGAGAACAGAAAGACTTCCTGGGTGAGCATGACGACGTTTCGGCGCAGCTCCCGGTCGGTCAGGGAACGCACATCTACGCCGTCGAGAAGCACCCTGCCGGTATCAACGTCATAGAAACGGGCAATTAATTTGGCAATCGTAGACTTTCCGGCACCGGTTTCACCCACGAGTGCCACCGTCTGCCCCGGTGCAATCCTCAGCGACGTAGGCATGAGCGCGTGCTGACCCGCAGTGTAACCGAATGCGGCATCCTCAAGAACGATCTCACCCAGCGGGGTTGCCTCTGCTGAACTCTCGGCATCTACCAGCGCGGCGGGGGACTGCGGCAGGCTTACCGGATGCTGCGGGTCTTGAATCTGCGGCTTCTCCGCTAAGAACCCGGAAATCTTCTCAAGCGCCGAGAACGCCGACTGGAACAGATTATAGAACTCGGAGAGCGTCATAATCGGCTCAAACACCCGGTTCGCATAAATAATGAGCGCCAGCAGGGTACCCACCTGCATAGTGCCGCCCAGCACCGCATACCCGCCAATCACCAGCGCCGCCGCCACAAACACATTCCCGAAAAGCATGAGAGTGGGGGAGTAGATGCCGAACATCTTAATAGAGTCCATCACGCTCACCCGGTACCGTTCGGCCACAGCGGCGTACTCTGCACGCGCCGCCGCTTCCGCGCCGAACCCCTTGACCGCGTGAATACCGGTGAACGTCTCAACGAAGCGGGTGGTCAGCTGCGCAGACTCGTTCCGTAAAGACCGGAAAATACGCGAAATACCGCGCTGAAACCAGCGGGTCAGCAGGTAAATCGGTACGCCCGTAAGCAGCAGAAGAACCCCAATACGCCAGTCCAGCACAAAAATGGCCACTACCGAGAACAGCATGTTCAGCAGGGTGGTCACCAGCTGGCTTAAACCGCTGCCCAAGAACGTGGCGATCGTCTCAACGTCGTTCGTCAGACGCGATATGACCCTGCCCGAAGTGTACGACTCGTGAAAAGAGACGCTCAGCGCCTGCGAATGTTTAAACACTCGGGTGCGTAAATGCAGCAGCACCCCTAAGGAGACGCGCACCGTATACGCCACATTCGCCCATGTGGCGCCCGCATTTACCAGCACACTCACCGCAAACACCGCTAAAAGTGTCAGCAGCGGGCCGGTGTCGCCGTGCGTGATTGGGGTAATCGCCGTGTCGAGCACCCGCGCTATGAGCACCGGCTGGGCTGCTGCCGCAACAGCCGCCACCAGCACCGAGACGACCGAAGCCGCCAGCGCCCCCATGTACGGCCGGAGCATCTGCCGCAGCAGCGCGAAGGAGCGTTTCCGCGCCTGCTTCTGCTCCTTAGGAGTCAGGTTCGTGCGCTCGTGCGGGGCTTTAGCCCCGGTTAGCTTCATTGGGTGCCTCCGCCCTCCCCGGTGGGGGAGCCCTCACGATTCTGCGTGCTCTCAGCGGCGGCGGATACCTCACCCTCGGCAATCCCAAAGAGCATGTCCGCAACATGCGCCAGAGACGCGGGGGCCTCCGGTTCGGCGCTCATTAACGCACGGTATGCAGGGAGTTTCATCAGCTCGGTGTGCGTCCCGTCGGCAACGATTTTCCCGCCCTCAAGCAGCAGAACCCGGTCTGCTAAGGCCACCGTGGAGGGCCGGTGAGCCGTCAGCAGAGTGGTTGCCCCACCCAAGTTCCCCTCACCGCCGCGCAGGTTCGTGATGATGCGCTCCTCCGTACCCACATCCAGCGCCGAGAACGGGTCATCCAGCAGAAGCACCGCCGGGCGTGCCGCCAGCGCACGCGCCAACGAAAGGCGCTGCCGCTGACCACCCGAAAGGCTCAGCCCCTCCTCGCCGATGACGGTATCCACGCCCTCAGGCAAATCCGCCACGAAATCGCAGGCGGCAAGTTCAAGAGCGCCCGTTAGGGTCTGCTCCAGCTCCTCTTCGCTGTATTCACCGCGCACACCCATCAGCACGTTCTGGCGCACCGTACCCGAGAACAGCACCGCCTCCTCAAACACGAAAGCGGTCTGTGCGCGCAGCACCGGCAGGGGCATGTCGGCAATATCTTCACGCCCCAAGAGGATGCGCCCGCTGGTGGGGGAGTAGAAACGCGGAACCAGCGTCAGCGCCGTGGACTTGCCGCTGCCGGTGGCACCCACCAGCGCAACCACCTCGCCCGCGAACGCCTTAAAACTCAGCCCCTCAAGCACCCCGCCCGGTGCGGGCGCATCGGTGGCGTGTTCTTCGGCACTGTGTTCTTGGGAGCTGGGCTCTGGTGCGGGGTCGTAGGTAAAGTGCACGTTATCGAACGTCACCGATAAAACACCGCCGGAAGGGATAGGGGCCTGCTCGGCTGCCTCATCGGTGAGTACTACTTCTTCATGCCCGTTTTCGCTCATTACTTCAACATGCCTTTCCATAGCTACCCGGTAGTTTAAATACGAAGAAATCAGTGTGGTTGAACGCAGAACGTGCCCCAGCACCACGGTCAGCACCGCAAAATAGGCGGTGAGCGACCCTAACGAAACCTCCCCCGAGGCCACCTGCGGAACCCCCACCCACAGGGCGATGAGGGTGCTCACCCCAACAATAACCCGCTGATAAAACGCCACCAGCGCCACCAGCATAGACCGCCGGTAATCCAGGGAGTTCAGCTCCTCAACGGCTGCGGTGTACTTCTGAATTTCTTCCTGGGAGCGCCCTAAAGCTTTAATGACGCGGATGCCGCGCACCGACTCCTCAATACGGGTTGATACATCCCCGGTGAGCTGCTGAAGCTCCTTAGTGTACGCATTGTATTTACGCACATAGCTCACCAGGGACACCAAAAGTACGGGTACGGTCACCACGAACACCGCCGCCAGCTGCCACGAGGCACCGAACATGAATGAGCTGCCCACCAGGAACATGACCGCCACCGAGATCATCTGCACCAGCGCAAACGAAAACCACCGGCGAATCGTACTCAAATCGCTCATGGAACGGGTGAGCAGCTGCCCGGAAGACCACCGGTCAAGAACGCTCAGCGGCGCCCGCAAAATCCGGTCAAAAAAGTTCATGCGCATGCGGATTTCAAGCGTGGAGGTAGGATCCACGATCAGCCACCGCCGCCAATACGCCAACGATGCGTTCCCCACGCCGATCAAAAGTACTAGTCCGCCGCCAATCCAGACGCCCGCCTCGGTCGTATTCTGCACAAGCTCATCGACAATGAACCGAAGCATCTGCGGAATAGAAATTTCGAGAATCGCCGCGCCAACAGCGACCAGCATGCCGATAGCCCAGCGCCACCGAATCGGGGCAATATACGGCAGGAATTTGAGGGGCGCGCGCTCGCCCGCATCGTAATTTACGGGTGTGGGAATAGGTTCCGGGGCAGTTTCCAAGAAGGGATTGCGTCGTCGAGAAGTGCCGGGGGCGTGTGTGCGGGTCGTGCTCGATTCCTCCTGCTTAGATGCGGTTCAACGTTTCTACAAGGTGTGAGCGTTAGTGCTCTTAATTATAGAGCGGCATCCCGGATGCACCCGCTACGGTTCTGCCCTGAGCGTCCCGTTCTTATCGGTGAGCTTAACCCGTTTCCTCTTCTCCTAGCACGCGAGCAGGCAGCTTTTGACCGAGCAGGTAGTATTTTCCTACCTGCTCGGCCAAAAACCACCTGCTCGCGGAGGCTACGCGGCCATAGCCTAGGCGTAGTAGGTGTTCAGATGCGCCAGGTAGTCATCCGCGCTGTCTGCCACTTGCTGGGCGGCAGCTTCATCGTAGCTCTCATAGGTGTCGATGGTGTGGAACGCGAAGAGAGGCTGATAATCGGCGCTGATATAGTTGGCCGTCAGCTCGAAAGGGCGCAGAGTTTCGGCGACGGTATACCCAACGGAGCCTTCCGCACTGTACTCTGGGGCGGGAGCACCCAGCGAGACGGCAATGCCGAGTTTCTTATTCTCGAACGCCTTGCCCTTCGAGCCGTAGGCCCACCCGTACGTCAGCACCTCGTCGCACCACTGTTTCAGAAGCGGCGGGCAGTTAAACCAGTACACCGGGAACTGAAGCACAATGTTCTGATGCTCTTCCACGAGAGCCTGCTCGCGCTCTACATCAATCACGCCGTCAGGGTACTCGCTGTACAGCTCATGCACGGTAAACCGATCCGGATGCTGGCGCAGCATGTGAACCCAGGATTTGCTGACCATAGAATCATGGATATTAGGATGCGTGACAATCACAAGGGTTTTCATGGTATTCCCTTCCGCTCGACTTGAGAAAATACCATGGTATCCATGCCGTTTAGCTCTGACAATACCTCAGAGTCCCCTTTCGGCTAACGGCTATAAAGCGATCTCTCTCAAGGAGGTGCGCTGCTGACCGTGCGCATCAAAATTCTTCGGATCCAGCCATTGCAGCAACCGGTGTTTACGCTGCTCCCATTCGGTATCCAGCATTGAATACCACGCCGTATCGCGGTTGCGGCCTTTATATACGATAGCTTGGCGGAACGTTCCCTCATAGGTGAAGCCTAGGCGCTCAGCTGCGCGGCGTGAAGGCTCATTCAGTGCATCGCATTTCCACTCGTAGCGGCGATAGTGCAGCGTCTCAAACACGTATTGCGCCAGAAGGTATTGCACCTCTGTGGCGGCGCGAGTGCGTTTTAGACGTTCGCCATACGTTACACTACCCACCTCGATAACACGGTGGGCGGGGTTGATGCGCATGAGCGCTAAAGTGCCAATCGCACGCCCATCCTGATCTATCACAGCCAGATAGTACGGGTCGGTGGATTCCTCCATGCGCTTGAGGAGGGTCTCTAACTCTGCCCGGTCAGCAACAGGGTTCAAGGATAAATAGGTGAAACTCGGTTCGGGAGCTTCAGGGCCGTAGACCTCGTATAGGTCGTTGCCGTGGCGTTTTGCATCAAGTTTTTCGAGGCGGCAGTAGCACCCCTGTAAACAATCAATGCTGGGAGTCTCGCCCGCGCGGTAGTCGGGCAGGGCATCGCCGATAGGTTGCTGGTAGTCGTTATATCGCATGGGCCTTTCCAATGCATTGCAGTAGTAGGGAAGAGTGTCTTCCGGTATTTACTCTACACGCGAGCAGGTTATGGGATGTGTTTAACCTGCTGGGTAGCAACGAATGTAAATCTATTTGTCCTGTGTTGAAGATAGATGATCTCTTTGTAGGTCTCTAATTAGGGATGCAAATTTGGGGCAGTTAGCTCTTTCAAGGTATGCGCTTAGATCTAGACTTTTATGTCTTCGCCTCATGTATTCTCTTTGCATCTGTATGATTTCAAGAACCTCTTTATAACCCTGTGTATCAGTAACAATTTTTATGAAAAAATCGTCGGCTGTAGAAACGTTGTACATAGATGGAGAAGGAAAATCTTTAACGTTTTCGGTCAGCAGAACATCAATATGTCCGTCTAGGGCTGCGGAGTGTACGTGTAGATCGTAGATATCAGGTACCCCCGAAGAAGACCCCGAAAATTCAACAAAATCATCTATGCACATTCTGATTTTAGAAATTTTAGTCTTAATGGTTTTGCTGCTGGCAGTAGGGTGACGTCTGCGCAGGTGATACCGAACTTCTGCGAGAATATCTTCAGTGCATAGAATTGTAAAAGACTCGGGAAGATAGGTATGTAGGAAGAATAGCCAATCGGTTAGAGTCTGGCTAAAAAAGATATTCGCATCTACTAAGACTCGCTGAGATGGGCGTAGCTTATACAACATGGCGAATTGAACCTAGCCCTCATCAAGCTCAGGATGCGCACTCTGAAAGTCAAGGAGATCATGCAGCGCTTGCTTCTTCTCGATACGTCGCTGCTCGCGAAAAGCAAAAACATCCTCGCGTTTGAACCTGCGGTGAGTGCCAGCTTTATGCGAAGGTATCCGTCCTTCATCAGCCCACTTGGCAAGAGTGGGGCGGGACAGTCCCAGAATTGCGGCTGCCTCGCTGGTCGTTAAAATTTCTGGGCTGAACTGCACGGAAACATCGTGGTGAGCAAGAATAGCTTGAAATTGTGCACGAACAAAGTCGGCAACGGGTTCAGGGGCTTGAACCTTTTGCCCATTCGGCAGAGTCCCCTGAACCGTGAGGCTTTGGATGAACTCTTCTGATAACGGAATAATCTGTTCTTGCAGAGGTTCAGCCGCAAAAGTTCGAGTATGCTGGGCAGTCATGACTGCTACCTCCTAACTCATACATACTTGGGGATTTCTCCCTAGTTTACAGTATTTTTCGTTTGCAAACGAAAGTCGTAGTGCTAGAGGGGGAACAGAGCCAAGTTTCGGTTTGTATAGATTGTAGACGGAGTATGCACCTAGAGGTATCTGGAATATGTGGTATGCGGTAGTAATAAATACTGATGCAGAGAAAGCTTTTCGGTATTTACTCTACACACGAGCAGGTAGCTTTTGGCCGAGCAGGTAGGAAAATACTACCTGCTCGGCCAAAAACCACCTGCTCGCGGAATATAAGGGGAAGAAAACCTACCCGTCCTTTGCCGTGAGGGTGACGAGCACCGCCTCCGGGGGACAGAAGAGGCGCACCGGCGCGAACCGTGAGGTCCCCAGCCCCGCCGAAACCTGCACCGGAACATCGCCCTGATAGCTCACACCCTTCGCCCGCGACGGCGGCAAATCACAGTTACTCACGAGCGCACGACTGCCCGGCAGACACACCTGCCCGCCATGCGTGTGACCGGCAAAAATAAGCTCGGCACCATCCTGCACAAATCTGTGCAGAGTGCGCATATACGGTGCATGGGCAACGCCCACACGAATACGCGGCACCTCCGAAGGCTCAAACGCCTGCGGTGAGAACCCCGGATGCGCATCGTAACGCAGATGCGGATCATCCACCCCCGAAAAATCCAGGCGCAACCCGTTCAGCGTGATGCCGTCGTACCGGTTAATAAGCCCTACCCAGCCGCGCGACTCAAAGGCGTCATGCATACGCTCAATCGGAAGCGGCACGCGCGAACCTTCCTCAATTTCCTGAGGCGTGCGCGCCTGCCACAGATACCGTGCAGGATTCTTCAGCACCGGGGCAAAATAGCAGTTCGAGCCGGGCACGAAAACCCCCGGAAAATCCAGGAGAGGGTCAAGTGCCTCTAGGAGAGGATCAAGCCCGCCCACATGCGAGAGGTTATCGCCCGTATTCACCACCAAATCCGGGTTCAGGCCCGCCAAAGAATGCATGAACTCGGTCTTCGCCCTCTGCCCAGGAATCATATGCATATCCGAGATATGCAGAATCCTAAAGTTTGGCGATCCCACCGGAAGCACCGCGAGAGTTTCCTCGCGTACCTGAAAATTATTCAATTCAACGAAGCGCCCATACGCCGCCGTGGCGGCCCCCAAAGCAAGCCCCGCAGTCGCAAACTTCACCATACTCTGTGTGAAGTGCGAACCACGTGCTGCTTCAGAAGCCGCCACGGATGCGCGGGCACCGGATGCGCTCTCACACATCGTGTGCCTTTCTTCAGTACGCCCTCTTAGTTACCGTTGACGTTTGTTGACGTCACCGATGCCGGGGGCTCAGTAAACTTCTCGGTATTGTACTTCGGTGCCATGGCCTGCATGAACTGCTGCCACTGGGCACCCGCATAGGTCGCACCGTCCACGTACTCCAGCACGCGACCGTTAATCGCAATACCGTTCATCGAGCGGTAACCCAGGTCGTTACTGCCCACCCACGAAGCAGTTGCCAGGCCGCGGGTGTAACCGACCATCCAGGTCTGTGAGGAGTTATCGTTCGTACCGGTCTTCGCGGCGGAAGCATCCGGCAGACCGATAGCGCGCTTAGGCGCTGAACCTCCGGAGGCAAGCACGCCCTTGAGCACGTAGCTCACACCGTTAGCAATATCCGGGCTGATCGCCTGCTCACACTTAGATTCGTAAGTCTTCATGGGCGAACCATCACCCTTAGTAATCTTCTCAAGTGGGCGCGGCTCACAGTACTTACCTTCGCTCGCGAAAGTTGCGTATGCGCTCGCCATGGTCAGCGGGGTAGCACCGTACCTGGTACCACCAATGTTGGCACTGAGCAGACCCGGATCGTACAGCTGCTGACCCAGACCGTCGTGCAGGTGCAGCTTATTCGCCATATCGCTGATATCGCAGAGGTCGAGCTTACTGACCATCGAGTACAGGTAGGAGTTAGCCGAAACACGAATACCGTGGGTGACCGTACCCCAGGTCTGGTATCCCGGAACCGCGTTCTTGAAGGACCAGCCGTTAGCGGAGTCGCGGTAGTAATACTTACCGCCCTCCACACAGCGGGCGTTCCACCCAAAGTTGCTTGGGTAGGATAGAGCCGTACCATCGATTTGGGCGTTCACACCTCGACCAGAGTTAATCCACTGGGACAGCACCACGGGCTTGAAGGTCGAGCCCGGCTGGAATCCGGGGGTACCGCCATAGAGCGAATCTACGTTGAAGTTAAACTGAGTCTGCGAGTGGTCGTTCGCATCCTTAGGTTTACCCCATTCGGCGTTCTGAGCCATCGCCACCACGCGACCGCTGCCAGGCTCCACACTGGTCAAAGCGGCGTTCACGTTGTTGGTGTTGGTGGAACCGGGCTGAACAGCCTCCACAGACTGTTTAGCGATCTTCTGCGCTTCGGGGTTCAGAGTACTCACAAGCTTAAAACCGCCGCGGTTGAGCAGGTTCAAACGCTCCTCAGGAGTTGCCCCGAAAGATTCGTCAAGCGCAACATAGTTCACCACGTAGTTACAGAAGAATGAGCTTTCGCCCGCAACAGAGCAGCCCTTCTCAGGCGGATGAACATTGAGCTTAATAGGCGATGCAATGGCTTCATCGTATTCTTGCTGTGAAATCTTACCGTCACGAAGCATGGTGCCAAGCACCACATCGCGGCGTTCACGCGCCAAATCGGGGTGCGTCGTTGGGTCATAGGTGTTCGGCGACTGCACCAGACCCGCGAGAAGGGCCGATTGGGCTACCGAAAGATCCTTCGCGGAAATACCCCAGTAGTATTGGGCTGCCGCCTCAACACCGTAGTTGGTGCCGCCCAAGTTCACGATGTTCAGATAGCCCTCAAGAATCTCGTCTTTAGACTTGTTCTGCTCCATCGAGATAGCGAGCTTCATCTCTTTGATCTTATCGAGATAGCCTTTATTCCCGCCCAGGGTTGTGGGGTCTGCGCCGCGCTGCACATCGGAATCAACGATCAGGTTGTTCACGTACTGCTGCGTGAGTGTCGATGCACCCTGGCGCTTCTTCGGGTTCAGGAAGTTATTCGCGAACGCACGACCAATGCCGATAGCTGATACGGCGCCGTGGTTGTAGAAGTCGCGGTCTTCCACCGAGATAATGGCATTACGCATATGCGGTGACATCTGATCGAGCTTAACCTCTGTGCGGTTTTCCTCGAAGAAGGTCGCAAGCTCGGTCTTACCATCAGAGGCGTACAGGGTCGATGGGCGTGAGAAAGGACCTTCTGAAATATCTTCCGGAAGATCCTGGAACCACGCCATTGAGGCATTAGCGACCATGCCAACACCTACCGCCGGGGGTACCACGATAATTGCTACCAAGAACCCGGCAATGATACTGAACGCCACAAACTGCAAAAAGTCACTGGGGCGACGCCGTTGCGCGCGCGATTTTTTTCGTGAAGCCATTCATTCAGTTTAGCGGATACACCTGAGAACGCATCCCTCAAAAGGGTTAAACTCTAGGTTTAACTTGCCGGTTTCCCGTCTTCGCGGGCAACGCGCCGGATGCGCATCCTTGGTTATATCGTGAAAACACTGGATCTATGCCCCGAAAATCCGCGGCATCTCGCGGGTTATGTACTCGGTGCGAGGCTGACCGGCGTATCCGGCGCACGGGGTGACCGTTCGGCGTCACGTTCTGCCCCTTTGTTACGCCTAGAGCGTTGAACCTGCAATAGAGCGCAATGACCTTGTTCGAGCCGGGGAACAGGACTACCCTAGAGCTATGAAGAAATGGGAATATTTGACTGTGCCGTTGATCGTGCACACCACCAAGGCAATCCTTGATAACTACGGTGAGGAAGGGTGGGAACTTGTTGCGGTTCTGCCCGGTGCACCCGCACCCAGCGGACCGACCCCTGCAGGCAACATGGTGGCACCCACCCAGGGTAACCCCATTGCCTACCTCAAACGCGAGAAAGTTGAAGGCTAAAGCCTTGCACCACGCCCGGTAACCTGAATCCTCCGGTTGCCGGGTTTAGCGTTCCTTTTGCGATATGCTTCTACACAACACTACATATATGCGGCGCACGTGCCACCAACCACATCCCTGGAGAACCCCATGACTGAATCCCGTTATGAACTGAGCATTCGTGAACTCGGCTACCAACTTCCCGAAGTCGCAGCCCCTGTCGCCGCCTATGTACCCGCCGTGGTGAGCGGGAATTATGTTTATACCTCCGGGCAGCTTCCATTCGTCAGCGGTCAGCTGCCCGCCACCGGTAAAGTCTCGGATTCGGGTGACTCAACATTTGTGACCCCTCAGGATGCCAAGAAGTACGCTGCCATTGCAGTGCTGAATGCGCTTGCCGCCGTGAAGTCCGTTATCGGCGATCTTGATCGGGTGAAGAAGGTCGTGAAAGTTGTGGGGTTCGTGGCATCTGACCCGGAATTTACCGGTCAGCCCGGGGTGATCAATGGCGCCTCTGAGCTGTTGGGTGAGATCTTTGGCGAGGCTGGTACGCACGCCCGCTCGGCGGTCGGTGTTCCGGTGCTTCCGTTGGACTCTCCCGTTGAGGTTGAAATCATCGTCGAGTACGTCTAATATTCTCAGGATCATGACTACGACACCTTCTCAGAAGCTGTACACCGGAGTAGTTCCGGTGGTTGGTGAAGAACGGAAGCCGCGCATCTTTACCGGGCGGTCTTCTGCACCTGCCGCACGCACCGAACAGATTCAGCGTCTTTATAAAATCCCGGAGTTTATGCGCACTGCCGCCGAAACATGGGTATCCGAAGGCGGTGAGGATGCGGGGGCATGCTCGCTTCGCCAAGCGGCATCAGTCATCTTTGTGCGTGACGGCGAAGACGGTCTTGAAACCATTCTGACCTACCGTCCGGGGTCTTCACCCTTGGGTGTTGTCGCTTTTCCGGGCGGTACTGTGACCCCTGGTGACGACGACGCAACCCCCTGGTATGGTCCGACCCCCGATGAATGGTCTGCCAAGTTCAAATTCAAAAATGTAACCTGCGCGCGCCGCACCGTGATCGCTGCTATTCGCGAGTCCTTTGAAGAGACCGGTCTGCTTCTTGCCGGTGAGGACGGGCAGAACGTCGCCGAAAGCGGCGCGGGTGAAGAACAGATGAGTCAGCGTGAGGCAATCGCCGATCAAGACAAGAGCTTCGGGCAGTTCCTAACCTCAAGCGGGCTGAAACTGCGCACAGACCTGTTGCGCCCGGTATCGCGTTGGCAGTCGCCAGACTTCTTCCATAAACGCTACGACATCGCCTATTTCACCACGGTTGTTCCCGTGGGGCAGAACGCCAAGCTGCTGGAAGGCAAGGGTGTGTGGGGCAGCTGGGTGAATGTGCGCACGCTCATGGAGAGTAAGGATACTTCGGAACTGGGGGATCGTATCGGGCAGCCGAATACGGTGGGTAAGACCCTTGAGGAACTGGTGACTCCCGCCGTGATGTGCATGCTTGAGTCGCTCGCCGCCTCAGAAACCGGGGTATCGTGGCTGGCAAAGCGTCGTACCGTTGAGGTGAAGAAACCCGTGCTCGTGAAGAACGACGGCGCGTGTATGCTTTCGTTTACTGAAGTTGTGCCGGTGTCATCTAAAACAGGAACGCTTGGCACAGTCGGTCCACTCAAGTCGGCCTCTGTTGCCCCCTCATAAGATTTGGAAGGCCGGATTTTCCGCATTGTATTGTGTTGAGAATCCGGCCTTTGTTGTAGGCAGATAGTCACAGTGAAAGGAAAAATCTCATGATTCGCAAAATTCAGTACAACGCCTATGGCGATCCCAGCGTCCTAGAAATGGTTGAGTCAGATGAGCCTGCACCGGGTGAAGGTGAAGTCCGTGTGACGGTCAAAGCGGTCGGACTGAACCCTCTGGAGATGAAGACTTTCGAGGGGTTCAAGCCGCTTCGCGTCGTAGAGACGATTAACCGTTTGCGTCACCCGTCCTGGTGGTTTGGCCGCGGTCCCGCACGTTTTCCAAAGGGTGTGGGGCGTGACTTCTCCGGTGTGATAGATGCTCTCGGCCCCGGCGTGAACAATGTTGCTGTGGGCGATGCGGTACTGGGAACCCTGCGCAGCGCTCCCGGTTCCGGCGTGACGAAAGGCTCACTGGCTGAGAAACTGGTGACTTCTGCACAGAATATTGTTGCGAAACCTGAGAACCTGAACTTTGAGGTTGCCGCAGCCTTGGGTGTCGCCGGAGAGAGCGCATGCGGGGCGTTCCGTGCAATCGATCTGAAACCCGAGGATGTGCTGGTTATCAGCGCCGCATTTGGCGGTGTGGGAGCCGTGGCGGTTCAGCTTGCGGTGCATCGGGGAGCAACAGTTATCGGTATCGCATCAGAGAAAAACGCGGAGTTTGTGCGCTCTCTAGGGGCTATTCCGGTTGCATACGGTGACGGTTTGAAAGAGCGTATTCTCAATGCAGCACCGACTCCGGTTACAAAAATGCTTGACTGCTACGGCGGTGACTACATTCCGTTAGGGGCAGAGCTCGGACTGAAAGGGCCCGCGATGGGCACGCTGATTCCTACGCCGAAGGCGATGATAAAAGGCGCGCAGTTTACGGGGGCACGGCATGCGCAACCCGGTGACCTGAAAGAAGTTGCTAATTTAGTAGCATCGGGAGATATTGACGTGACCTTAGCGCATGTGTACCCGTTCAAACTTGAATCCATCCGTGACGGCTATAAGGAACTGGGCACGGGGCATGTGCGCGGTAAACTTGTGGTCACTATTCCCTAACAAAAGTCGAAAACTATGAAAATTTTAGTATCTGGTGCTACCGGAAACGTGGGTCGTTTGGTCGTGGAACAGGCGCTTGCGCGTGGTCATGAGGTAGTTGCACTTGCCCGGAACCCGCAGAATCTTCAGATTGAGCACCCGAACCTAACCACAGGCGCTGTAGATATTCTTGATGCTCAGGCCCTCAAACCCTGGCTTCAAGGCGTAGATGCGGTCATTAGTACCGTAGGGATTGGCACCTCGAAAACGCCGACAACCCTTTACTCTGCCGGGACAAAGAATCTTCTGGACGCCATGCAAGAGCATGGGGTATCACGTTTGGTTGTGATCTCTTCGGAGGTCGCCGAACATTGGGCTCATCAAGGGCTCTTCAAGCTCTGGGTGGTGTTGCCGCTGCTGCAGCACTTTTTGGGCGCGACCTACGATGATATGCGGCGTATGGATGTGGTGTTGTGGGAAAGCACTGCGCAGTGGACGGCGGTGCGTGCCCCTCGCATTCAGCCGATGAAAGCTAAAGGCTCTTATCGGCTAGATGCCAACATGCCGCTTCGACGCGGCTGGATGATTACTCCAGCGGATATGGCGACTGCGTTGCTCGATATTGCCGAACGTGAGGACCTGAACCGGCAGCACGTCTACGTTGCTAACTAGATGTGAGAAGGTCTGCTATACCTTAATTTGGCGATGCTTATTTCAGCTATATGCTCCAGAGCCTACTTGCCGTTTGCCAGTTATCAGGAGCTCCCATATGTGAAATTGGGACTATCTGAACTTCTGGAAACGATTGTACGACTGTCGGTAACAGTTTTTTATTGCCGACAGTAAAACGGTCTAAGAGAAACTGTATAAGTGTCAGTTGCCCGAAAGTGCGTTTCCAGTCGGTATTTATGCAGTCGAGATCAGTGTGGGTACCTTGAGCAGGTAGCTTAGGTGAAATAGCATGTACCCTGTTAAAAAGGCGCCCATGATGAGCGCAGATATTCCGCACGATGTTAAGAGCCTTAAGCCAGCTACGCAATTGAGGCGCAGTGAGGTTGCACTGACTAGATATAATATTCTGCACGCTACGGGGTGAAAGCTCGTAAAGATAAGTTAAGCTTCCCCAGTCCATAATCTCCGTGGCAGCCCATACCGGAAGATTCCCGCCATATTTCTGTTTGTGGTGATTAACAAAGTCTTCACGTGACGATTCAAGTTCACGGTCATAACGTTTGCGCCAACTGTTATATTTCTCCTTTTTAGGGGTATCAACTGTAACTCCAAGCTTGTTAGGATCGAGGTGAATCAAAGGGTCGAGGCTCCCTAGTTCATGACCAAGATGCGCACGTATTGCAAGCTCAATAGGTGTAAGAGCTGTAAATGTTGCAGTACGAAGTCGAGAATCAAATCTATATAAGTCAACTACATCTCTCAACCGCGTACCTGGAAAGAAAGTATCTGCACGGCTGCTATTTTTAAACTCTCGAAACGGGTAGCAATAACCGCTCAAACGATAATAACTAACCTGCTGAAGCAAAAATATCGCTTCGTCGCGATCTCCTATGTCCATACCACGTCTGACTAGGATATCTACTTGCTCATTGTAAGTTTTAAATTCTTTGATGTCCTCGCCCATGAGTACCCTCTGCATGATGAAGACCGGCCCTGGACCTACTGAAGTAGTAGGCGGAACCGGTCGTAGTGATAAAAATTTTACACAACATCAGTCATCCTAAGCAAGCGCGATTGCGCCTTATTCTTGATAAATGTCATAAGAACTTTCGTCTTGCTAGAGTTATCCGCACTCGCTTTACAAGGCGACCAGTCTCACCGGATTACGCTTCGCTCCATCCTATGAGACAGCCTTAGGCGCTCGCTGCGGACACCCTACCGAGGCACGGAGGGTCGTGCTTGATGAGGTACGCATCGTAAGCGATTCAGGGTGGATCGCCTCCAGGCGAGACGGGTTCCCTGTCAAGCGCATGATGCGTACCTCACCAAACTAAAACACCGGGGGTAAGTCCTGCGCGTGCAGCCCGTTTCTGCTAAAGAAAACTATGGTGCAAAGGCAGAGCACGCGAAAACCGCATCCGAAATCGTTGAATAATACATGTATCGGATGCGGTTTCGTACGAAGACTTTGCGAGCCCGTCAGAGAGCTTAGCGCGAGCGCTGGCGCAGTCGCGGCAAATCGAGAATCACGACTGCGCGAGCCTCTAGGCGAATCCAGCCACGGGAAACGAACTCTGCCAGGGCCTTGTTAACGGTTTCGCGAGATGCACCGACAAGCTGTGCCAGCTCTTCCTGGGTGAGTTCGTGGGCAACGAGGATGCCGTCGGTTGCGGGGCGCCCAAAGCGGTCTGCAAGGTCGAGGAGTGCCTTAGCGAGGCGACCGGGGACGTCGGAGAAGACGAGGTCTGCCAGCGCTTCGTTGGAGTGGCGCAGGCGGCGTGCCAGGGTCTTGATAACCTGGTCGGAGATGCTGGGATCCTGTCGCTGTGCACGTTTGAAGGATTCGTGCTTGATAGCAGCCAGGCGTGTTTCGGAAACCGCTACGGCATTGGTGGAGCGGGGCGATGGGTCGAAGAGCGCCATCTCGCCGAAGACGTCGCCGGGTCCCATGAGTGCAACCATGTTTTCGCGCCCATCTGCGGCGGTGCGCCCGAGCTTGACCTTGCCGGAGAGCACAGCAAAGAGCTGGTCGCCCTGATCGCCCTCGTAGAAGAGCACGGCGTTGCGGGACAAATCAATTTCTTGGATATCGTCTGTGAGCAGCTTGAACGCGGCGTCATCGAGAGTCGCGAAAAGCGGGGAACGACGAAGGATATCGAGATCCATAGTTACTCCTTGAGTGGGATAGTGGGCGATTCTTTCGCTCGAAAATCTGTGCGTCACACGGTCGCATCTGCGAGACGGATACGATGTGAACCGCATCGCTGGTATGTGACATATTCAACTAATACTAATACTGAGCGTACCTCATATTTTTTATTTCCGCATCTAAAAAACAACATCCAGGAGGAAAAGTTTTCTGCGCTTACGGGGAAAACTTAAGAAATTCACAGCTTCGCACTCTAGCATCAGCATGTACAGTGTGAGAGGGCTTTGAGCAGCGCACGAACTCTTCGACTTCTCTCATGCTCAGGCGTGCCTTCCGGACGCGCCGTGCGGATTCACCGCATTTTAGTATTCACCAAGGAGGACGCTCATGTCAGCAACTTTTAGCCCCCTTGACATTATTATTCCTGTCATTCTCGTGCTTTATTTCATCGCCGGTCTGCGCAGTGGCTTCTTCACCACGCTAGGCACCTTTATTGGTCTTGCTCTAGGCGTATGCGCCGCCGCGTGGCTCATCCCGCTTGCCGTTGCGGCTGTGGGATCTAAATGGGGGCTGATTACCGCTATCGGTATCCTGATCCTCTGCCTAACGCTGGGGCAGTGGTTGGGACTCATTGGCGGCCGTAGCCTGCGCCGCGTCACAGATATAACCCCGCTTAAAAGCGTGGAACGTTTCTTTGGCGGCGTGCTCAATGTTGCCGCCTGCGCGCTTGTGCTCGTGGTTTTGACGCTCACGATGCGCACCGTACCCCTGCCGCAGTTCAACGCCGCGTTGAACAACTCAAAGACCCTCTCATGGATGGTCGAGAACACCCCGGATGGTCTGCGCAACGGTATCGAAAATATTCGTAACGATGTGCTCGCATCCGGCACTATTCCCGAGGTGCGCCAGCTGATCGCCCCGGAAACCAGCGCGCCAACCCAGGGCGTAGAGACGGAGGCGCTCGATAACGCCTCTGCCTCTGTTGTGCAGATTCTTGGTGCCGCCGAACAGTGCGGATACACTTCAACCGGTTCCGGGTTCGTGGTGGATCATGGGCTTATCGCAACGAACGCACACGTGCTTTCGGGCGTGAACTCGCCTATGGTGAGGGATCAGCGCGGGCGCACCTGGCAGGGCGAGGTGGTCTATATGGATACCGCCCAGGATCTTGCCTTTATCCGCGTGCCCGGGATGAACCTGGATCCGCTGCCGATCGGCAGGAACGCTAATCCTGGCGAGACCGTAACCTTCATGGGCTACCCCCAGGGTGGACCGTTCAAGGCGCTCCCTGCGACCGTGCAGGGTGTGGGCAATACCCAGACCATTGATGTAGAGACCGGTAAGCCTAACCCGATGCGCCAGGTCTACCAGCTTGCCGCAGATGTGCAGCACGGTAACTCCGGCGGTCCTGTTCTTGACGAAAACGGTAACGTTGTGGGCGTGGTCTTCGGTAAAGCTCCCGACGGTGAAAGCAGCACGGGGCAGACCGGTTATGCGATAACCGCATCCACCCTGAAGCAGGCGCTTGAGGCTGGCGGCAGCAACACCGCTTCCGTGGCGACCGGAACCTGCAAGAACTAACTGCTGTAACACGATAAACGCATAATGTTATCGCTGGGTAACCCTGCGATGACAACCAAGATATAAGGTGCCTCACGTATCCTTACCATTGGATGCGTGAGGCACCTTTGTGTGCCCGCCCCACCGCTCGGCGCTGAGGCTCTACGACGAACCTTCTCGGTTCTACTCAGACTCTAGATGCTGTGCCAATACGTCACCTGTTTGTGGGTATCTGCTCCTCTGCCCACTGAGCGACCGTGGGCCCAAGTAACTCTGCATTCTTGGGGGCAAGCAGAACACCCTCAGCGAGCGCATCTAAGACAGGATCTACAACGCTGACTTCTCGACGATCACCTATGGCGTGCAGGTAGGTTTGGGTCAGTTCTGGAAGCCAAATTTGCTCGGGCCCAGCGATCTGCCGGTTGCGCGGGCTTTCGGTCGCAGTTTGAACGAGTACCTTTGCCACAGTCTCCACAGCGATGGGTTGAATCAGCCAGTTTTGAACCTTTACGTTGGTCTCGGTCTGTGTGACGGCTGCAGGGTTAAGAGCGAACTCCATCCACTGCGCAGAACGGACGATGGAGTGCGGAAGGGAACTGTCCTCTAAAACCTTCTCCTGCGCTCGCTTGGCGAGATAGTAGTCAAAATCGTCGAATGCGGGGTGGTCAATATTGCAGATGGAAAGGTGAACCAGATGCTGTACCCCAGCATGCTGGCAGGCTTTCTCCAGGGTTTTGGTAACGTCTGAAAAAGCATCAACCAGGCTGGCCGCGGGGTCTGCAGGAAAAGCGTTGGACGTGTCAATGACCACCTGGGCGCCGTTCAGAGCCTCAGCTAGTCCTTCTCCGGTATGCAGATCGATGCCTGTGGCACGAGAGAGAGCAATGACCTCGTGACCTGCTTGCTGGGCGGCGTGAGCGGTGGCGCGACCAGCTGTTCCGGTGGCACCTACAAGAGCGATCTTCATGTGTCCTCCTTAAGAAGTCCTTCAGGGGTGGGTACACCTTCCCGCTGTGGAATCGAAAAATGCGGGTTGGTTAATCGTAGCTACCCCTAGAACAGAACGTAACCCATCTGGGTGCTTCAATTAACGCAGAAATCTACTCCGACTCTAGATGCTGCGCCAAGAAATCTACCGCCATCACGTACCCATAGGCGCCTGCCCCGGCGATCACCGCCGTAGCCTGCGGGGACACATACGAATGGTGCCTAAACTCTTCGCGCCGGTGCACATTCGAGAGGTGAACCTCGACGACGGGCAGCTCGGCGGCCTCCAGCGCATCGTGAAGCGCCACCGACGTGTGCGTGTACGCCGCCGGGTTGATAATAATCGCCGCGCCACGGGTGCGTGCACGCTGAATCTCATCCACCAGCACACCCTCATGATTGGACTGCATAAACTCAATATCGAAGCCGTGCAGGGCGGCGCGCTCGCGCACCATCAGTTCAATATCGTGCAGGGTTGTGTACCCGTACACCTCGGGGCGACGCTGCCCCAGCAGATTCAGATTAGGGCCGTTCAGAACAAAAATCGTTGCAGACATACCCCTAGTGTGGCATATTTACCCGCTCAAAAGCGGCAGAAACTGTGCGGTAACGGCGAACTTCGGTACCCCTAGCTGGGAAAAGCAGACAAAAAACGGTAGGCTCGCGCTATGAGCGCATCCGCACCGAAAAGCACCACCGACACAGCCCCAGAGCTACAGCTCACCGAGGAAGAACGTGAGCTGCTAAGCATCCGCACCGTGCCCGAGTTTGAGGCAGCACAGGCGGCACGCCGCCGCGCGAAAGCACTCGCCAAAGCCCCCGAAAGTCACCTTGCCACCGTGCGCCGAGCCCGCAAGATCAACCGCATCCTGGGCGAAACCTACCCCTACGCTGTGGCTGAACTCGATTTCACCAACGCCTTTGAACTGCTGATCGCCACGGTGCTCTCGGCGCAAACCACCGATGTGCGCGTTAATCAAGTAACCCCGGCGCTCTTCACCCGCTACCCGGATGCGCCCGCCCTCGCCGCCGCCACCGAAGAAGAAGTCGAACCCTATATTCAATCCCTCGGGTTCTACCGCGCCAAAGCGAAATCTATCGTCAAACTCGCCCGCCAGCTCACCGACGACTACGACGGAGAAGTGCCCGGAACCCTCGATAAACTGGTGAAACTGGCAGGAGTCGGGCGCAAAACCGCAAACGTGGTGCTCGGCAACGCTTTCGGAGTACCCGGGCTGACCGTCGATACCCATTTCGGCAGGCTCGCGCGCCGCATGGGGCTCACCACCGAAGACGATCCCGTCAAAGTTGAACACGACGTTGCCGAGCTTATCGAACCGCGCGAATGGACTGACTTCTCACACCGTATGGTCTACCACGGGCGGCGCATCTGCCACGCCCGCAAACCCGCCTGCGGAGTCTGCCCCATCGCCGACCTGTGCCCATCCTGGGGTGAAGGCGAGACGGACGAAACCAAAGCGCGTAAACTCATGAAATATGAAATGGCACCCGGTCGTGAACGCCTGCACCTGCGCTTCCTCACCGGTGCCACACGCCGCCAACTGCACGCCGAAGGATACCCGCTGAGTGCCTAACACCCTGAACACCGCCGCCGAACAAGCCCGCGATGCACTCGCGAACCTTGCCGCAGGAAAACTCGATTTCAAGATAGAATCCCTCATGCGGTACGCGCCCAACAGTGCGCTCTCCAAAGAGGCGGCAGTGCTCGTTCTCTTCGGAGTACTCGATGATGAACCGAGCGCATCCGCAGACTTTGACGGATGCCCGGACTGCGTGGGAGAGAACCTGGACGTTCTGCTTTTGGTGCGGGCGGATACTCTGCGCTCACACGCCGGGCAGCCTGCATTCCCGGGCGGCAAAATCGACCCCGAGGATTACGAACTGGCGCGCCAGCAGGGAGTTCCGGTAGGGCGTATCGCCGCCCTGCGCGAGGCCGTGGAAGAGACCGGGCTTGACCCTGCGGGTGTTGAAATTCTGGGGGAGCTGCCGACCCTGCCGCTTGCCGTGAGCGATTTCAGGGTGACCCCGGTGCTGGGGTGGTGGGCTTCACCCACGCGGGTTGGCGTGGTCGATACGAACGAGTCTGCCCTGATTGCGCGGGTGCCCGTGCGAGATTTGCTCAACCCCGCCAACCGGCATACGGCATATGTGAAGCGCGGGCGCATAACCCATAAAACCCCGGCGTTTGAGGTCGTGCACTCTGGCGGTGATGCGCGGGTCGAGTTCACCGTGTGGGGGTTCACCGCGATCGTGCTCGATAAGATTTTTGATGCGCTCACCTGGACAGTACCGTGGGATGCTTCGGTACTTAAACCTGCGCCCGCATCTGGGTAAGCAGCCGTTGGCGGGTGTCTAAAGGCTCGCGGGAGGGAAGAGAAACGAGCGTAGGCGGCGTGGACCTATTTACCTTCGGCATAGTTGGTTGTGACCGTCACTGAGACCGGGAATTCCACCGGCACCGTCCCGAAAAGCAGGCGCGCCGCCTCTGCAGCAGACTCCCGCAGAATCCTCTCGACACGCTCCGCCTCAAGCTTGGGGCCGCACAGCAGCAGCTCATCGTGCAGAAAATAGACAATTTTGGTGCGCATAGGCATGCCGAAAACCGTCTCGGTCAGCAGACGCGAACGCACCCTGCCCATCCAGCACAGCGCCCATTCCGCAGCCGTTCCCTGCACCACAAAGTTGCGGGTCATACGCCCGTAAGAGCGAGAAAGTGAGACAGCACGCGACTCCGCCGCCGGGGTAGAACGGTCTGCGACCGTCCGTTTGAAACGTTCATCTGGGGCGGGTGAGGTGCGCCCCAAAAAGGTGGTGACCTGCCCGCCGACCTCGCCGATGCGCGCCGCACGTTCCGTAAACTCCATCGCACGCGGAAAAAGCTTGGCAACATGCGGCAGCAGCGCCCCAATTTCTCCGCTGCGCCCGCCGTACATAATGGCGAGAAGCCCCACCTTAGCCTGTGCGCGTTCGGTGAGCGCCACGCCCTCAAGCCGGGCGAGTTCGGCGATTCCCGCATACATATCGGTGCCGCGGCCCGCCGATGCCAGCGCCTCGTCGTGGCTGAGCGCCGCCAGGATGCGCGGCTCAATCTGCGAACCGTCAGAAACGAGAAAAACCTCGCCTTCGGGAGCTAGAATTGCCGAACGGATCTCGGCGGGAAGCTGCAGAGCCCCGCCACCGGATGCGCCCCACCGCCCGGTCGCGGCGCCTCCAACTTCAAGATGCGGGCGAAAACGACTGTTGCGCACCCAGGAATCCGCCCAAGACCACCCGTTCGCCGTAAAGATACGGTACAGCTTCTTGTACCTGAGGATGGGCTCGATGAGCGCCCACCGCCGTTCCCGCTGCGTGGCAGTCTCCTCAGCCCAGCCCTTGAGCACATAGGAGCGGGTACTGGGCACGTTCACCCCGGCGGCGTGAAGTGCGCGTAAAAGTTCCTGCGGGGAATCTGGATTCAGATGGGGCGCGAAAAGGTCGGCACGAATCTGCTCGGCAAGCTCCATCAGCTTGGCGGGATGCTCGCCTTCAGGCGGGCGCGGGCCCAAAATCTCAGTCAAATGGGCATCATGCGCGGCGGTGTCAAAGGGAATTCCGTAGTATTCGATTTCTGCCGCGACCAGGGATCCTGCCGATTCCGCCGCCGCCAATAACCGCAGCCTTTCGGGATGCGCACCGGTGGCGATCGCCCGCAGCTGCGCGGTAAATTCATCGAGATGCTGGTGCACCAACTCGGTATCTGCCGATGTCAGCGTTGGGGGCGCCGCCTCATGACCAGATACAGTATTTTCCTCAGCCGCCGTCAAAAAGTCGTCCCCGAAAAGCTCGCCCTGACCGGCAATTTGGCGTGCGACGGGCAGCTTACCCGCAGGTTTTTCGACAGTATCCTGCGCCAGGTCGAGAACGGGTTCATAACGAACATGCCCGCTCGGGTGAGTACTCGCGGTGCGCAGAATGCGCTGTACCAGGCGCATATCGTGGCACAGCTGAACCCGCACCCCTTTGCGCAGCAGAATAGGCGCAATCGTGCGGGTGTCAGCCCATATCCAGCGTGCGTGCGGTTGCTTCGACTCGGGGTTAATGCGCGGGTCAGAGCGGCGTTCAACTTCGCGCACATAGGCGGGCAGATTCCCGGTACTCACGCGGTCGGCGCGCAGAATATTGAGCTTCGTGTGCATGCCGGTCAGTTGCGCCGGGGCGAGAGATTCGACGTGAAAAACTCCCCAAAAAGCGGGGGAGGATGGGGAACCATGCCCCGATGTTCCCGTGACCGTGTGGGCACGCGCGGGATGCGCATCCAGCGGAATGACCGAACCGCCGGCGGGCGCATCGAGGGGAACAACGAGAATGTACACATTCCTATTATCAGTGAGAGAACCCCGAATATGCGAAGACGGTTATGCGTGAACCTGCATGTCAGGGCGAATTCGATGACAGCAATCTATGTCCAAACACCGCTGCGGCAGATATTCTAAAAGAATAGAGAAACGCTTTGCCGTTGAGACAGGACAAAGAGTGACACGAAGCACGATTAAGGCGGTGATCGGACGATGAAGGCTCCACACGAACAAGAGACGACCGCGTTCATATCCTGGTTCCGGCGAGGTCATCCCTCTGGGGACGCTCAGGTAGCCAGCGTCGGCGGCAAGGGAGCCAACCTTATAACGATGTATCGCGCCGGTCTGAACGTGCCGCCAGGATTTTGCGTGACAACAGATGCCTACAGGGCAGCCGTCGCACCGATTGCTGAAAATATTATTCACGAGGCAACCGGTACGAACTCTCACGCTGCACGAGAGCTGATCCTGAAGCAGGAAGTCCCGCGTGCCGTGCGAGATGCCGTCATCGAGGCTTATCGGGCGCTGGGATCGTCGGTTGTGGCGGTACGTTCATCAGCGACAACGGAAGACCTGGACAGCGCGAGTTTCGCGGGGCAGCAGGATACCTATCTCGGTGTGCAGGGAGAAGAGTCTGTTGTCGATGCTCTAAGGCGATGCTGGGCGTCCCTCTGGACGGATCGGGCAGTGGCATACCGCACAGAAGCTGGGTTCTCCCATGAATCGGCGGAACTTGCCGTGGTGGTGCAGGAAATGGTTGCTGCAGACGTGGCAGGTGTCTTATTTACGGCAGATCCTATCTCTGGCATGACGGACCGGATGCTCGTCAGCGCCTCCTACGGTCTTGGTGAGTCCGTCGTCGCCGCCCATGTAAACCCGGATACATTTACGCTGGACTCACAGGGGCACGCCGTCGAGACGATTATCGGGGATAAAGAAACGCGCATCGACCTCGACCACACTGGTGGGACTAAGATAAGCCCGGTTCCACCGAATGATCGCGCGGCTTCATGCCTGTCAGACTCCGATCTTCGACGGCTCCATGCTCTCGGGCGGCAGGTATCCGCCTATTACAACGCACCCCAAGATATCGAGTGGGGTATATGCGGCAATGAGCTCTACCTCTTGCAGACTCGACCGATTACATCTTTATCGAATCTGTCGAAAACCGACCTGGGACACGGACCTGCAAAGTCAAAGATTCTACAGATGATGCGTGATGACCTGATCGAGCATTATCCCGCACCGTATCCCTTAGACATCATGCCTGTGCGCAAGGTACAGCAGGAAGTTCAGCAAGTTCTCGGTTCTTTCGGCGTGGATACGCCGCCCGTTGATCGTGTGATCCGTATCAGCGATGACGGGATTGCGAGCATCCACGCAACGTGGCCGCGTGTTTCGCCGCGCATCATAACGTACCTGCCGCGCACGATTCGACAGGCCTTTTCGGCGGCGAATCCCGACTGGAATGCAGATTCGCTGGACTGGAAACATGAACTTGAAGCATTCCAGGCGGATAATCGGGTGTTTGGAAATATCACCGATCGCGACCTGATCGCACGGAGTCACCGGGCGGTTGACGCGGCAGCTGAGCTTACGCGCGCTCGCTTCTCGCGCTACCTCATGCCGCTAATGTTCAAACGTGCTGAGGCGGATGTGATAATTAAAATTGCGCGGCTCGGCCCGAGCGTCACCACCGAGGATTTATTCGCGAACCTCGATTTTGTAACGGCACATATCGACCGCGAGATTTCGCGCCTCTGCGAGCGTGCCCGCGAACTCGGTCTCGACGACGTCCTTGTGGAAACAGATAACGCGGTTGAATCTCTCTCGAAGCACGCCAACGGGCCGATGTTTCTCGAAGAGGTTCGGCAGACGCTGTCGCGGATTGGGGCACGTACACCGCGCATGTACCTGCCCTATTCGAGCAGGTCTTGGGGCGAGAACCCCGAATCATTTTTCACACTGATTGCCGCTGGCATTCGTGGCAGGCACACCATGGATGCGGATCGGGCCGATAAACGTCAGCTCGTGCGTAGCCGACTGCCGCAGTTCCTGCATAAACATTGGGATAAGACGGTCACCGCGCTGCGGGCTCTGCATGTCGCACGTGAAGGCTCTCTATATCTCATCGAAGAATGGTTTGTTGAGGCTCGTAGGGTCATGGACGAGATCGCACATCGACTCGTTGAACGCGGCATCTTGGCGAATCCCTCAGATGTAACCTATGCGCTATTTGACGAGGTGGAATCTGCGCTGCTTGCAGAAGAACCATCCGCCGACCTGCAGCAGAGGATCTCGCGCCGAAAACAGAAGCGCACAACCGCTGAGACGCTATGGTGGGACCGAGGGAATCACCGGTCCGAGACGGACGGCATCAAAGGGGTTGGCGCGAGCCCAGGGGTGACAATGGGCACGGCACGGGTTATCCACGGGCCGGAAGAGTTCGGGCTGTTGGAACCGGGCGAAGTGCTCGTGTGCCGGTACACCGATCCCACCTGGACCCCACTGTTCAATGTGGCTGCTGCGGTGGTGGCTGATACTGGAGGTCCGCTTTCTCACGCGGCCATTGTCGCGCGCGAGGTCGGGATTCCCGCTGTACTCGGTACTCAATCCGGTACGCAGGATATTGTGTCGGGTCAGACGATTCGGGTCGATGGGAATACCGGGTTGATTACACCGGTTGAAAATGAGTGAGGGCAGATGAGTCGTCGTCACTGGTGTCTGGCAGCCGTGCTCATTGGGTCTGCAATCATTGGTGTTTCTTCTTATAACCCGGTACATAAACCGTCTCGTGAAGACAAGGCAACAGAGTAAGGCGATTGATGGGTCGGGCGCAAAGTGGTGCGGTTAGCGCGGCGCGTCATAGAGCGACATAAAAGCGCGGTCTGTGCGCTCGGTGAGCAGACAATCGGTGTGGGATCGGCCTCTTGTCCTGTGGATACCGCACAAAACTGTCCCGTAGGGTGAAGTTATCCACAGTCTGTGGCTTGGCTGCCGTGCGCATGCGCGAAAACCTGTGAAATAGGGGTATGGCAGCTTTACCTCCTTCACCTCAGGCAGTATTTCGAACCGGAACGGCAGAACACGGCGTTTTCCGGGCGTTCTCTCGCGGTGCCGACAGTGCTCATAGATCGGGCAGTGCCGAGGCAGCAGGCACCGACGGGTTTGCCCCCGAGCAAACGAACTTCGTCGCCTGCGGAAACTATGCCCCACCCGAAACCCTCTCGATTGTTGGCACCTGCATGCCGCCTCAAGAGCTGATGGCACCCGACTTTTCAGTCGAGACGAGAGAACGCCTGGGGCTCACCCCTATTCCGGTGTTTGAGGATCACCGCGCGCGGCGCATCGCCCGGCATGCCCTCACCTATCTGCTAGCGCGCCCACCCAGCCCGCACACCGAGACCGATCATGCTTCACCCGCTGCTTCGGCAGACGGCGAAAATCCCCGATTGTGGTCGAGTAAAGACCTAACGTTGGCGGTGCAGCAGGCCTGTGAAGAGGACATGTACGGGGACGAAAACCACGAGTTTCCCGTCGAGCACGAGCCCGACATCGTATCGCGTGCGCTGTCCTGCCTGCACGCCGAACTTTACGGTCTGGGTGCGCTTGAAACCCTCACACATATTCCCGGAATCACCGATATTTACGTGAATTCCCCGCAGGATGTGTGGGTTCAGGCGCACGGACAAACCCAACCGGTAACCCTCACCTTCGAGACCGAGGCGCAGGTACGCCAACTCGCCAACCGTCTCATTAGGGCGCACGGCGGCAGGCTCGATGCGGCGCATCCGGCAGACGACGTGCACGACGACTCCGGTCGGCGTATTCACGCGGTCATTCCGCCGCTGGTCGAGAACACACACCTGTCTATTCGTCTGCCCGCCCAAAGCTGTTTGACACTTACCGCGCTCCGCGAAAGCGGCATGTTTGATGCGGCGACCGAGCAAGCCTTGCGCACCATGATTGCGCGGCGGCAGAACTTTGTCGTCAGCGGGGGAACCGGTACCGGAAAAACCACGCTTCTCAACGCGCTTTTGGGCGAATGCGAAGCCTGGGAACGCCTCATGATCCTGGAAGATACCCCGGAACTGAGCCCGCAGCATCCGCTCCAACTCCTCATCACGCAACATTCTCTCGTTCAGTTTTTCCTGCATCCTGTCAATGAAATAGGTGCGGCTTTCGTTCTTCCGGCGTTTGATATCAGTGTAGAAGCGGTAGCAGTCTTTAGAATCAACCCCGAATATCTTATAGAGAAGTGGGGCGAGCTGTTTGAGCGGCATATTGCCGTTGTTGATGCAGCCCATCACGTCTATGCCGTAGATAAGTTCCACGAGGTCGATGGCGTTGCCCGTCCAAAGAAGGCTGGCGGTGGTTTCTGTTGCGTTGTTGGCGGATATTAGTGGTGGCACTTGGGGCGTGGCAAGGAATTTCTGCATCTTTCTTACGAAAGACAGAGCCTTGCTGACGTAGGCGGCAATCTCTCTTTTTTCTTCTGACAGATTACGTACGGGATGGTGCTGCAACTCGATTTCGATGTAGGCAAGCGCGATGACGGTAAGGTTCATGTCCATGCCGCCGTTGCACAGTTCGATCACTTGGGTGGCGAAAGCCGTGTATGCCGTTTCCATATTGCAGTCGCCGGCTTCGTTTATCAGGCGGAAAAAGTCGGTTTCCGCCAGCAAGAAATAATTCATGGTTCTGTCAATTTTGAAAATTACACTTTGTTTTCTGCGTGCGCACATGAATATAATTGGCAAAAAACGCGGCAGAAAATAAAAAATCCAACACTCAATTTTACAAAGTGCTGGATTTCAGAGGTATAAAATTCAGTATTTTTTCACAAGGACAAATTATCTCCGACTTAAATTGTTTGTAATCGGAACATTTATTCTATTCCTGAAAATAGAAATGTATGCTTGCCGCACATTTTGGCTATCTTGCTTTTTTATCAAGGATATAGATAATGCGACATACACCGTTGGGATAGCTTTTCAAAGAGGAAAGCGTCCAGTGTTGCTCTGGCAGAGCCGACTTAAAAAAATGTCGTCCGCTTCCGGATATGAAAGGAACGG
>ERZ773073.202-NODE-202-length-34896-cov-4.043655_pt1 | contig 34896 bp, 30 predicted proteins | sample MGYA00580616_ERZ773073 | MGnify/ENA primary metagenome ERZ773073 (study PRJEB29015, sample SAMEA2737960) | human oral metagenome | biome: human oral; feature: human-associated habitat; material: dental | place: China | collected 2131 ...
GCCTGCGGCTCGCCGCCTTGTCTTTTGGCAAAGTCGAGCCGCTATGTTTTGGGCGTCTTAAATGTGGGTGCCCTGAACCCCGCGTATTTAGGGCATTTCAGAGCACCCTGCTCGCCAGCCCTTTACTTATAAGGGTTCCAGAGGCAACTATCCGCAAATGCCCTATTTATAAGGGCCTCAGAGGCACCTACCCGGAGACGCCCTATTTACGCGGGGTTGCGGGCAGCTCGTTGGAAATGCCCGTAGATCAAGGAGTCCCCGGCAGCGCGGGTCTGTGTGTTGGTTACGGCGCGGGTTGTTGCGCCAGCGGCGCTGCCTGTGGTGATTTCGGCATCGGCTGCTGTTGCGTCGGGTCGGTGACAAAGCCGATACGTGATAGGCCGTTGCGCGCCGCCTCCGACATGATCTGCGCGACCTTTTCATAGGCCGTTGTCCGCTCGGCGCGGATGTGCAATTCAGGTTGCGGCTCCTGTTTGCTTGCTTCTTCCAGCCGTTGCGTCAACACATCCGGCGTCACCGGCTCGCCGTTCCAGAACACCTGGCTGTCGGCATCAATGGCAAGCTGCACACTATCGCGCCGTGTTTCGTTGACCGCCGATGCCGCTCTCGGCAGATCGACCTTGACGGCGTGCGTCAGCAACGGCGCCGTCACGATAAAGATGATGAGTAAAACCAGCATTACGTCAATCAAGGGCACCATGTTGATTTCTGTCAGCGGGGCGCCACTGTCGCTGCTATCCATGCTTCCAAAGGCCATTGGAATTCCTCTCTTTCCGTCATGCGCCGGTTCAATGTGCCCCGTGGATGCGGGACAAGGCAATCATGCGTTCGCTCGTTGCCCGGGCGTCCGTCAGCGCCGCCGAGGTTTTGACGCCGGTCGACATGAAGGCAAACACGTCATAGGCAAAGGCATTCAACTGCGACAGCAGATTGACATTGGCGCGCGCAAACGCGTTATAGGCAATGGCGGCGGGAATGGCGACAGCTAGGCCGATGCCGGTCATGATGAGCGCTTCGCCGACCGGCCCGGCCACCTTGTCCAGCGTTCCCTGACCGGACATGCCGATGGCGATCAGCGCATGGTAAATGCCCCAAACCGTTCCGAAGAGGCCGACGAAGGGCGCGGAGGAGGCCACCGTCGCCAGGAACGACTGCCCGAATTCAAGCTGCGTCTTGTCCTCGTCGATCGCGCGTTTCAGTGCGCGCGTCAGCAGGTCGTCCGGCGCGCCCGATTCCACCAGCGTCAGAATCTGCCTGTCTTGATGGCGGCGCTGCTGCTCAATGGCTGTAAAGCCGTGATGCAGCAAATGCGAGAAAGGCTCATCGGCGCCATTTTCCCGAATATGCGCGGCGACGGCCTCGATATTCGGCGCCGCCCAGAAGATTTTCAGGAACTCCGCGCTGCGCCGGCGAAGCCGGTACATGCGGATGCCTTTGACAACGATCAGATACCAGGTCGTTATCGAGGCGAACAGCATCAATATCATGATGAACCGGGCCACGCCGTCGGCGTGGGCAACGAAATGCGAAAATCCAAGCGTTTGCACAATCAGCCTTTCAGTGACTATTTCAGATTGAAGGAAATCGGAACGATGACCCAGGCGCTGACCGCCTCGCCCCCCCGTTTGGCGGGAATAAAACGCCAGCGGCGAACAGCGTCCTCAGCCGCCTGATCCAGACGTGGAGAGCCGCTACTCGTTTTGATTTCAACCTGGCTCGGCCGCCCATCCGCCTCGACCCGCACGCGCAGAAAAACCTTGCCCTCCTCGCCCATCCGTCGCGACATCGGCGGATACACGGGGCGCGGATTATGTAGATAGTCGGCATCGAAGCGCGGCTGCGTTCCTTCGCCGCCGCTCCCACCCCCACTTCCACTCCCGCCGAGGCCCGAACCTTGGCCTGAAGCAGCGCCGCTACCGCCTTCGCTTTCCGCAGTGTCCACGGGGTCAGGCGGCGCGGTCACGGCATTTTCGCTGGTCGCGGCGGCGGGCACGGGCGGCGCGGCCAGGATCTCCTGCGCAGGCGCTTTTGGCGCAGGCGGCACAGGCGTTGGCGGGCGCGGGCGCAGTACTTTTTTCGCCGGAGGCACGGGCTTCGGCGCCTTGGGCGGCTCCGGCGGCTTAACCTGCTGCGGTTGCGGCGGGGCGTGCGTTTCGGCCGGCATCGACCCCGATCCCATCGCCGGAATTTGAGGCGGAATAATCCGCACCATGATCGGTTTGCGCTGAACGGGCCTCGGCATGACATCCAGAGACAGCAGCAGCCACACCACCACTACGTGAAGCAGTACAACCAAGGCAAGCTCCGGCAGAGAAACGCCAACCCGCCCGTTTCGCCGAAAATCAAAAGCGCTATCGGTCATCAACCCCAATCGGTCTATTTTTAAATCACCGGCATTCTAGGCAAGAATGCTTCTCATGCAAACCCTTTGCCGAGTGCCGTTATTACGGCTCGATGAGCGGCAGCAAAACCGCACAGCCTTCAGATATCGATGCCCTGATGCGGTATGCCTTTCACTGGCGGCAACCAGGGAACGGTGCCTGTGAGGCTGAGCTGCAGCAAGCGCGCCGGCAAACGATACTCTGCGGCGCATTCAGGGTCGAGTTCGGTTCGGATGTCTCCACCGGTTCGCACCCGTTGCGCCCAATTCGGGTTGAGCAGCACGGTTTTGCCGACGGCGATGAATTCCGCCCAGCCTGTGGCCAAGGCTTCCGCGGCTTGTTGCGCGGTGTATAGATCGCCCACGCCGATCAGCGGCAGTTTGCCGCCGATACGCGCGTGAAGCTGTTCTATGCGTGTGCGGGTTTCATCCGCGCCGCGCCGGGCATGTTTATAGAAATCCCACAGGGAAACATGCAGATACTGCAAAGGCTTGGCTGTCAGGGCATCGATCAGGGTAAAGCTCTCTTGCATGGTAAGGCCGTGCTCACCCGGTTCTTCCGGCGAAAAACGGTAACCGACGATGAAGTCCGGACGTCCGTGCTTTTCGCGGGCGGCGGTGACGGCATCAACCACGGAGAGCGGGAAACGCAGGCGGTTTGCGGCGCTGCCGCCCCATTGATCGCTGCGCTGATTGGACTGCGCGGAGTAGAACTGCTGAATCAAATAGCCGTTTGCACCGTGGATTTCCACGCCGTCGAAACCGGCCTCTAGCGCCAGTTCGGCCGCATGGCCGTAGCCGGCGATGAGACGGCGGATGTGATCTTCGGAAAGAGCCTGCACGCTGCTTCCAGCGTGCGCGGAAGGTGCGAAAATTTGTCCGCCGTTGAGTTCGGGAATGGCCAGGGCGCCGCCGTGGTGAATTTGCAGCAATGCCTTTGCGCCTTGGGACTGAATAATCCGGGCGACCTCGCGCAGACTGGGCAGGTCTTCCTCGCCAATGGCTTCGGGTTGCCCGTGAAACGCCTTGCCTCCGTCGTGCACCAGCGTGGCAGCAGAAATAAACAGGCCGAAATCATGGAAACGGTCGGTCAGAAAGCGGCGTTCGTCGTCGGTGATATGTCCGTCGTCATCTGAGGCAAAGTGCGTCAGCGGCGCGACGACCAGGCGATTTTTCACGGTCACGCCATTGTTAAAGGTATAGGGCTGAAAGAGATTTTCGTAGGACATGGTGGAACCTCACAGGGAGCTGACAAAAGGGTTGCAAACGGCGAACTGAAAATCCTATAGAAAGTCGGCAATGCTTGCGGCAGAAACAGGCCTCCCACAGAAACGTTAAAGGCACATTGATAATAGCGGAGCAATCAATCGCGGCGTATGGAGATCACATGCCCGTTGTGCGCGTTGACCTTAACCTTGTACTTCCGTCCGCGCCGTTTCTTGATTTCAACATCGTAATATGCGCCCCAGCGGCGGCTGTATTCCAAGTCGATATCCTTCACGCGGCCAACAACACGGGAAAGCGCAATCGCAGCCGCACGTTGCCGGCCAATATAGTCTGCACACACCTGACGGCGATAGCGCGAATCGCGTTCATCGTCATCATCCCAGTCATCATCGGCCAGCGCGGGAAGCGCAACACTCATGCATGAAACCGCCAGCAAAACAGCGAGTTTTTTATGAATTCTCATTGCTTGCTCCGTCCTTATATGCGATCAGGATCGCACCGTTCTGACACTCAGGATGATCAACACGGCCAGGCATGCCTCATTCAACGCTGAGGCGCCGACTGTGCGGTCTGGCGCTTCCCGGGCCATTCATTGTGCCGAATAGAAATACATCATACGCGGCATCCCAGCCAGAGCACGCAACCGCCATTAAACTGTCTGTGCCTGCAACCAGCGTTTGAATGCCCGGATTTTTACCTGTTTCTCCGATTCTGCCAGATAAACGAGCCAGTATGACCACGCTGAGGCGCAGGTAATTTCAGGGAACAGGCGCACCAGACGCCCAGCGGCCAAATCATCCGCCGCCATGATGCTGCGCGCTAACGCGATGCCCTGCCCGTCTATCGCCGCCTGCAACACTGCCGCCGCACTATTCATCCGCAAACCGTAAGGCGGTGCGGAGGCAGTGCGGATACGGCGGGCGATGCCGGCGTCTGCAAACCATGCCAGCCATACGGCGACCCGGCGCTCCGCCGCAACCGGCTCGAACTGTTCCAGCGCCCGACCGACCAGCATGCGGTCAAGCAGGCTTGCCGCCGGCGCACAAACAATGTAACGGATTATTCCAGCTCAGGCAGCGCCGTCTTACGGGTAGAATAGCGACGCGAATTGCACCCAATTGCCCCAAATTGCGCCGATTGCGTTCGATCGCGTTCAATTCCGCCATCATCAGCGGCCGTAATGGCTTGTGGGCTGCCTTACCCCCGTTTCGCCGTCTATCATTCTCCCGCACTATATTTAACCACCCGGCATGGATACCCTGTTGCATCACATCGCGTTGGCTTCGCCGCTTTTCGCACTGGTGCTGGTCGGCTATCTCGTTATGCGGCTGACTCGCTGGCCGGACGAAATCGCCGACAGCCTGACGAAATTTGTCTTTACCGTTGCTCTGCCCGCCATGATGTTCAAAACGATGAGCGGCATGCGCCAACTCCCCCCGGTCGATATCCGCCTGCTGATCGCCTTTTTTGGCAGCTGCGTTATCGTTTTTATACTCGGCCGTCTGTTCGCCTGGAAAGTCTTTGGTCTCGACGGCGCCGGGCAGACGATCTTCGCGCTGGGCGGCGTGTTTTCCAACAACCTGATGCTTGGTCTGCCGCTGGCCAAAAGCCTCATCGGCGAAGCGGCGCTTCCCTCCGTTGCGCTGGTCCTTGTCTTCAACGCGATGACCATGTGGACGATGGCGACGATTTCGATCGAATGGGCGCGCCACGGCAGTTTTTCGCTTAAAGGATTTACGCTCACGGCAAAGAATGTGCTGATGAATCCACTGATTCTGGCGATTATTTTCGGGACGGCGATCCGTATGTCGGGGCTGACGCTGCCGGCGATGATCGACACGCCGCTCACCATGATGGCGCAGATGACTGCGCCCCTGTCACTGATCGCACTGGGGATGAGTCTCGTGCACTACGGCATCCGCACCGGCTGGCGAATCAGCCTGGCGATCACGTTCATCAAGCTGCTCGTCCAGCCCTTTGCCGTCTGGCTGCTGGCGCGGCTGCTCAATCTGCCGGCGATGGAAACGCAGGTCGTCGTTCTGCTCGGCTCAGTTGCACTGGGCATCAACGTGTATATCATCGCCCACCAGTTCCGGTCACTGGAAGGCCCGACGGCCAGCAGTCTGGTGCTGTCGACCGTACTTTCCGCAGTCACCACACCGCTCGTCATGACGCTGATCACCGTCTGACGGCGTGTGATGTGTGATCATGCCTGTTTTCGCATTGCCGCCATTCATTACCGAACCTCACTACCCGCCCCATGCTCAGCTACCGCCACGCTTTCCATGCCGGCAACCATGCCGACGTATTCAAACATCTCGTTCTGACACAGATCGCACGTTACCTCGGCCAGAAAGAAAAATCCTTCTGGATCATCGATACGCACGCCGGGGCCGGCCTCTATGCGCTCAATGCGGCGCCCGCCGGCAAGCTGGAAGAATTTCGTGACGGGATCGGCCGTCTGTGGGCGCGGGACGATCTGCCGCCGGCCGCTGCCGAGTATGTGGCAAGGATCCGAAGCCTCAACCCGGACGGCCGCCTGCGCAGGTATCCGGGATCGCCGCTGCTGGCACGATGGCAGCTACGCACGCAGGATCGCCTGCGGCTGTTTGAGCTGCACAGCCGCGACGCGCGTCTGCTGGCCGAAAATTTTGCTGATGCCGGCAAGCAGGTCATCGTCTCGCAAAGCGACGGCTTCGACGCCCTTAAAGCCTTGCTGCCACCGCCCAGCCGGCGCGGACTGGTACTCATCGACCCGTCCTACGAAGAAAAACGCGATTACGAGCGCGTCGTCAATGCACTCAAAGACGCGCTGCGGCGCTTTGCTGGCGGCACATACATGCTCTGGTATCCGCAACTAACGCACAAGGAGGCTTTTGAGCTGCCGGCGCGCCTGAAAAAACTGCCCGCAACGGACTGGCTGCACGCCGCCCTGCGCGTGCGGACGCCGGCAAAAGACGGTTTCGGCATGCACGGCAGCGGCCTGTTCATCATCAACCCGCCGTGGACGCTGTACGATACGCTGTCCGCAACCATGCCGTATCTGGCGGCAACGCTGGGGCAGGATGACGGCGCCGGTTTTACGCTGGAACGGCAGAAACCCGCCGTTTCATCCGCTGCATCCGTCCGCCCGGTGGTGTAGCGAGTCGCCGCCGCCAAAACAAACATTACCTGAAAAAACATCTCTCCGCGTTTAGGCGCGTTATGCGTCTGGGCACGTCATGTATACGCGGCGGACAATTGCCCATTACGCGCTGGTATACCGGCTCATACCCACTTTTTGTACGTGGTTGATAATATTCATTATCATTTTGTATCATCGCTTCTCCTCTGTTCATCACCTTTTACTGGAGAGTATCGATGCAAAAACTTTCAACGCTGGTTGCCCTGTTGTTGTCTTCATTCATGGTTCATGCCGCGGGGGACATTGCTTTGCCTGCGGATAAAATCCTTCTCAAGGACGGACGCACCGTCATCGACGAAAATAGTGACTTTCATGTGCGCACCATCCGCGTGCAGATTCCCGCCAACAAAGAACTGGAACCGCACGGGCCGAAAGAAGGCTACTTCATCGTGACCGTCATTAGCGGCACGCTGCAACTCGGGTTCGGGTCAAAGTACGACGCCGCCAAACTCCAGACCCTGCCGCCGGGCAGCATCTTCACGCACCCCACTTCGCAGCAGCATTTCGCGCGTACGGGCAATGAACCCGTCGTCCTGCAAATCACCAGCATCCGCCCCAATACTGCCGCCACCAAGGACGCCAAACACGGGCAATAACGTCAAACGCCGGGCGGATGTGGGAGAGGGGGAGATGACCTGCCCGCTCCGCCGCGCCGCCCGACACTTTGCGTCCCCCGGCTTGCCGCGGGTCGCCCCGCCATAAACTCACGAAAGCACGAACCATGAACACGTTGCCCTACAACAAAATATCGCCAGGATGCTCTGTCATCTTACTGGTTACCGCCATGCTGGCTGTTGGCTCCGGCATGGCGTACGCCGAAGGCACTGATTCCAGTGACCAGCCAACAAAAGCGCATTCCGATGCGGCACGGCAAGGATCGGCGAGCGCCAATCCGTCACCAGATGATTACCATACATTACCGCCAGTTAACGTCACCGACCGTCCCTGGACAGTCCCGGGGCAGGTTAATATCGACACCCGCCGGCCCGAACAACCGGCGCGCCTCACCGATGGCGCCTCTCTGCTTAAAGAAATTCCCAATATGAGCGTGGTACGGAAAGGGCAGCAGTCCGGCGACCCCGTATTTCGCGGCTTGGGCGGATCACGCCTGGCGATTACTGCCAACGACCAGTTTCTTTACGGTGGCTGCGGCATCCGCATGGATACGCCGACGGCTTACATCAACCCCCAGTCCTACGACGAATTGCAAGTCATTAAAGGGCCGCAGACCGTTCTTAAAGGTCCTGGTCTGGTTGCCGGCGCCGTCGAATTTATTCGCCACCCCAAAACCTATAGCAAACCATCCCTCGATTTCGAGGCAGGAATCAGCGCCGGCAGTTTCAATTATTACGACGGTTTCGCCGACCTCTCAGCCGGCAATTCTGTCGCCGCGCTGCGCACCATCCTGACCGCCAGCGGGAGCGACGATTATGAGGATGGCAGCGGCAACAAGGTTCGTTCCTGGTATAAGCGCAAGAGCGCTTCGCTCAATTTGGCCGTCACGCCCACGTCCGACCTGCGTTTCGAGCTGTTCGGCGACGCCAACCGCAGCAAAGCCAAATTTGCCAGCCTGCAACTGGATGCCGGCAAAATCGACCGGAATTCCTTTGGCGGCAAGGCCGAAATCATGCGCATCACGCCCGTCGTGCGAAAAATCACGCTGGAAGCCGGGCAAAGCCACCAAGACATCATCATGGGGCGGCAGTTCCGCGGCCTGATGGCGGGCGGCAACCCCGACCGCATCACACGTAACGGCAAAGCCAGCGCCGAGCTGAACTGGGCGGACGCCAATCACATCATTATCGGCGCGGACTGGTTTGCCGACGAGCACCGCGCCCGCCGCGCCTACACCGGCATGCCGCGCAGCAAGAGCGAAAGCAGCCATAACCTGGGGCTGTTCGCCGAAAACACGATGGATCTGGGTAACGGGCGCCAATGGGTGGCGGGGCTGCGGCACGACCGCACGCGCGCTACGGCGCACCCGGGATTCTGGAACAGCACGCTCACCGCGCCCATCCACACCCGCTACAACCTGACCGCCGGCTTCAGCCGCTATGAATTCGGCCTCGGCCCGTGGCGCAACTATGCCGGATTAGGTTACACCGAGCGCGCGCCAGACTTCTGGGAACGGAACCGCAACCGCGACATACGGCCCGAAAAGAGCCTCCAGCTTGACATCGGCACGGCCTATACCAGCGAACGCCTGCGCATCAATGCTTCGGCCTTCGCCAACCGCATCGACGATTATATTCTCGTCGAAACGGACAGCCCGCTGCTCAATGACCTGGCGGCAAACTCCTTCGCGCGCAACATCGACGCCCTCCGCTACGGCTTCGAGCTGGGCGCCGAATACGTCTGGGACCGGCGCTGGAAACTGGGCGGCGACCTCGCCTACACCTGGGGGCGCAACCGCAGCGACGGCAAGCCCCTTGGGCAAATTCCGCCGCTGGAAGGCCGCCTGCGCGCCGGCTACGACACCGAACAGGCTTCGCTCATGGCCACGCTGCGCTTCGCCGCCCGCCAGTCGCGCGTCGCCGTCGGACAAGGCAATGTCAACGGCGTCGACATCGGCGAAACGCCCGGCTTCGCCGTCTTTGGCATTCACGGTCACTGGCGCTTCTCGCCCGCCGTGCGCCTAAGCTTCGGCGTCGATAACCTGTTCAACCGCCTGTACGCCGAACACCTGACCAAAGCCATGCAAACGCCCGAGTTTTACAATGCGCTGGGCATCAACCCTAACGCGGGATCAAACGTGCGCATCAACGAACCAGGGCGCTCCCTGTGGGCGCGCATCGATGTCAAATGGTAGCCGGCAGCGGCCTGCCCCGAACCCCGCGTAAAACGGGCATCTCCGGAGGGACTACTCGCCAGCCCAGTGTTTACGCGGGTTCCCGGCCGGTCTATCTGTAAGTCCAGTATTTACGGACACTTCCAACCGGCCTGCCGGCAAACGCCCTATCGACAAGGGCTGTAGAGGCGGCCCGGATGAAACGCCCAAAAGGCGCGGAATCCGGAAGGGAGATTTGGCGACATAAAAGGGAGTTACAGTGCCATCATGGGCTGAAAAAGGAGAATAAGGCACGGTATCTTACAAGAGGATGAGGTTAAGTCTGGTAGTTAAGGGAACAGGCTGTCGCTGGAGATAGTAGGGGTCGTGCGGCAAGGCGCAGCAGCACATTCACATTATTTTTTGGGATGGGTAGACGACTTTGCGCAGGCGTTTTGGCGATTAGCGCCAAGCGTCTCGGAAGAAGCATGAAATTTGGCCAGTGCCCCGCAAGTAGCGTAGAGGGTAGAGCGAATCACACTTAAGCAGCCTATATCATGATAAGCATATGATATACATAAATTTTCCGACATTTTACCCATTCCGTCGGGCGCTTCTGGCAAGGATAGATCATCATAACGCTTCATCATTGCCGTATACGGTCGTATCGGCGCCGCGCGTGGCATAGATACACAGCGTTGACGCCCTTGAGATACGGCCCGTACGTATGAACGCCGGCCTAAGGGTGTGCTGCTAGGGGCGAGCCAGGGAAGCGCCGCAGATGTTAATGTTGAATGACCTAGGAAGCAGGAAACTGCGATAAAAAAGAAACCGAAGGAATTCGAATTTTTTCTCTATCCATGCTACCCGGCTTTCCTTCAACTTCAGGGTTTTAACTATAAAACGTCCATTCAGCGGTATTCCGTATATTTCCGGCGCGAGCCATAGGCCTGTTCAACCGGGTATTTTTTCGCATTCTTGCGCAATTTGTCCTTGGCGGCCTGCTCCAGGTCGATGCCGGCTTTTTCGGCAACCAGCAGCAGGTAGAGCAATACGTCGGCGCATTCGTCGGCCAGCGCTTCGCGCGTTGTCGGCGCATCGGGCAGCGCGGCAATCTCGGCATCGCTCTTCCATTGCGTCAGTTCAAGCAATTCGGCTGCTTCAAGATTGAGCGAGACGATCAGGTTGCGCAAATCATGAAACTGCGCCCACGCGCGTGCGTCGCTAAAGGCGAGCACAGCGCGGGTCAGTTCAGTCAGGGACGACATACAGGAGGTTCCGCAAGTCGCAGCAGGCATAGCCATCCCGCGACCGAATCGGCGTGTTCAGGCAAAGAAACGTTGCCGCGCAGTCTCCGGCAAATCCATACCCGTCGCATGCGCGCGCGCCAACAGCTCCCAGTAGTAGCGGTATGAAGCGCGGTCATGCAGCAGCCCTTCATGAGAAATCGGCCCCCAGTCCTTGTCCTGCGCGGCAACCAGGATAGCGGCCGCCTGTTCGACCTCCGAGAAGTCCGGACGCATGGCCTCGACAATCGGGACGATCTGGTTCGGGTGGATACTCCACATACGCAGGAAGCCAAATTCGTTGCGGGCGCGGCGCGCGTCATTGCGGATGAAGTCGATGTCCTTCAGTTCTGTGGTCACGTTGTGCGTCGGCACGACGCCCCGTGCCAGCGCCGCCGTGGCGATTTCGCATTTGGCGCGAACGATCAGGGGATGCTCAAACTGGCCGGGACTCTTCATGGCCGCGCCGGGAATGGCACCGTGATGGTCAGACACAAAATCCATGAGGCCGAAATCAATCGATTCGACGCCGGGTAGCCCCGCGATCTCCCACACATCATGCAGCGCCCCAAGCGTCTCGATCAGCACATGCACGGGCAGTGCGCGCTTAAGGCCGGCCTTTTTCTCCACCTCGCGCAGATAGGCGATCTGGACGCGCACGTCCTCGGCGCTACGCGGCTTAGGCATGGTGACGAACGGCAGACGTTCGCCGGCCTGCGGGATGACGATGTCGAGATCACTGCGCCAGTGTTCGCTGGTCACATCATGGATACGCACGGCGACGCGGCCGAAGCGGTTTTCCGCACCCATGACCAGGCTGACGGCCATTTCCGCGTGTTCGCGCTCGGCGCCAGCGCGCGCGCCGTCCTCGCAATCGCAGGTGATATCGAAGATCGGCCCCAGTTCAGCCTGAATCTGGATGGCTTTTTTCAGTAATTTCTCCGAACCCGCGTAATGATCGACGGCGGGCAGGATGGGGAACGGTTTTTCACCGGGGAAAAGGACGGTACTCGGATGGCGCATGTTAGTCTCCACAAAAAATCAGGACAGTTCATCAACCGCCGGCAAGGCCGCGGCGGCAAATGGGTGAAAACGGGTAAAGTATGAATGAAAAAAGCCGCAGGAGTTTCTGCGGCTTTCCGAAGCGGGCATGAGCGTACCCTGCCCTCACAGCAGCGACTTGACGGCTTCGGCCTCGTCCTGCAACTCCTTCAACGTCTTGTTCAGTTTCTCCTGCGAATAGGCGTCGATCTCCAGCCCCTGAACAATTTTGTATGAACCATTCTTGCACTCGCAGGGGAAACCGAAAATGATGCCTTCTGGAATGCCATAGGAACCGTCGCTCGGCACGCCCATCGTCACCCAGTCATCGGCGCCGAGCACCCAGTCGCGTATATGGCAGACTGCCGCATTGGCGGCGGAAGCCGCGGAAGACAGGCCGCGCGCCTCGATAATCGCTGCGCCGCGCTTAGCCACGGCCGGCTGAAATACGTCGTTGTTCCAGGCTTCGTCGTTGATCATGCTCTTGACGCTTTGACCATCCGCCGTGCAGAAACGGTAATCGGCGTACATTGTCGGACTATGGTTGCCCCAGACGGCCATCTTGCGCAGGCTATCGACCGGACGGCCAGCTTTGGCGGCAACCATTGACAGGGCGCGGTTGTGATCCAGGCGCAGCATGCCGTGATAATTGGCCGGATTAGTGCGGCCGACCTTGATCGCCGCTTGGCGGGCAATATAGGCGTTGGTATTGGCCGGGTTGCCGACGACGAGCACCTTCACGTCCTCTTTCGCATGCTCGGCAATCGACTTGCCCTGCACGGTAAAAATCGCGCCGTTGACGTTCAGCAGTTCGGAACGCTCCATGCCGGGACCACGTGGACGTGCGCCGACCAGCAGGCAGATATCGGCATCCTTGAACGCCGTATCCGGATCGTCAGTGGCAAAAACGCCTGCCAGCAACGGAAAAGCACAGTCATCCAGCTCCATGATGACGCCCTGACAAGCCTTTTGCGCCTGCGGCAGATCGAGCAATTGCAGGATGACGGGCTGATCCTTGCCCAGCATTTCGCCGGAAGCGATGCGGAAAAGCAGGCTGTAACCAATCTGGCCGGCAGCGCCGGTGACAGCAACACGAACGGGGGTCTTCGACATGCTAACGCTCCTTGGGTTGAAAAACAGACCGAGATCTCGATTGACGCAGGCATTCTATAGCGAATGCGCCGGAAAACCCATACTTTGCATCATGCCGGCCCATTACCGTTCTGCCCCGCCTTGGCTGATGCTAGGCGCACTTCATGTCGATGGCGTGGCACTGCGGCGCGAACCGGAGAGGTTGAGACGATCGCCAGATATTGCCCTCCGCCCCCGCATGACGGGCAGCGTGAACGCGCAGACAATTGCGCTAAACTGTTGTGCATACGCGCTTCCGCATGCCGATACGCCGGCAATTGCCGGATATGCCCAGAACGCCAGCAAGAAAGCGCCGCAGAAATACTGCGAGATACCGTTCACATCACCCAAAAGGAAAACAGACACATCGTGGAAGAACATCAGATGCCCGACCCTGTGACTTACAACCGCCTGCGCTGGATTTGCAACCAGCGCTCGATGCATGAAATGGACGTGGTGCTCGGCGGCTTTCTCGATACGCACTATACACACCTGACGCCGGCGCAGGCAGCTGCTTTCGCGCAGCTGGCGAATATGGAAGATATCGACCTGTGGCCGCTGCTCACGGGGCGGACAAGCTGCGATGACCCGGCGCAGGCGGAAGTCCTGGCTATGCTTCGGCAGGTGCGGCTGAAATAGAATGCCCTCGCCGATGAAACCCATATACCCCTCCTAAGCGGCGAACTGAAGGCGGGCAAGCGTGCCATGGCGAATGCGGGGCGCCAACCCCATTCCGCACAAGGGCACAGAAAAGTCAGACTGATGCCCGGCTGATCAGCGCTATTCCAATTATCCAATCACCCAGTTACCCAATCACCTTACCTAGCCGCCCCGACCGCACTACCCGTTTCAGCTATACCGATAGCGCCGGCTACTCCCCGGAAATAACGCCTCCCGCATCAACGATACAGCGATACGATAAAACTCACGGACGAATTTCCAAGACATAAAACGACACGAACACGCCGCACCACCTGTTGCTTGCACGTGTTGCCTGGGCGGGAAAAAACATCTCTGCGACTTCATACCGCCTTAAAGAACGGCCTTCACATCAATCAGGAACTATAGATGAAAAAACTTTGTGTTTTCTGCGGCTCAAATGCAGGTCACGACCCCGAATTTTCTGCCGCTGCCCAGGCGCTCGGCCAAACGCTGGCCGAACGCGGCATCACTCTTATTTACGGCGGCGGCAATATCGGCCTGATGGGCATTCTGGCCGACGCCTGCCTTGCTGCGGGCGGCGAGGTGATTGGTATCATTCCGCAAGCCCTGATGGGCAAAGAGGTCGCCGGCCGCCCCGTCGATCACTGTGCATTGACCCGGCTGGAAATCGTCGATTCGATGCACGCGCGCAAGGCACGCATGGCGGAACTGGCGGAAGGCTTCATCGCCCTGCCGGGCGGTTTCGGCACTTTTGAAGAACTGTGCGAGATCCTGACCTGGAGCCAGCTCGGCTTTCATACCAAACCGGTCGGGCTGCTCAATGTTGCAGGATTCTACGACCCGCTATTGGCGCTGTTTGATCGCGCCGTGGCTGAGCGGTTCATGATCCAGTCGAACCGCGACATTGCGCTCGTCGACACCGACATCCAGCGTCTGCTCATGCGCATGAGTGCCTATCGCGCCGAACCGGTCTCCAAATGGCTCACCGAGGCGCGACAAATCTGAAGGACGGCATCATCAAGGATACAGACACAACCCATACTGTATGCCTTTGCCGGCGTCAATCGCCCAGCGCTTAATGTAGCGGCCGCTTGAGCAACTATCTGCCCGGCTGCATAAAGGCTTTCCCCAGCGCGGCCAGATTTCGTCTGGGACTTTGAATTTAAAATGCTTTTTATTTACGCTGAAAGTAAAACTCAAAGACCGGCCCGGCATCAGACATTTCCAGCAAACGATTGCCCGTCTGTCTAGCAAAGGCCTGAAAATCCCGCACCGATCCCGGATCGGTCGCCAGAACATGCAGCACCTGACCGCTTTCCATCTGAAACAAGGCTTTTTTCGTGCGCAGAATCGGCAGAGGGCAATTCATCCCCTTGACATCAATTTCCTGGTCAAACTGCATGATGACTCTCCATCAACTCTTTGAATTTCTGAACCTCTTGGCCCAATCCCGCCTGTTCAAAGGTCTTTTTTCTGGCGGTCTTCTTCCGCTTGCTGCTGGCGCAATTCGCGCAGGCGCGCATCAACGGCCGACTGCTCGTAAAAATCGCCGTCCTTGGCCTGTTGCGCGTATTGCAATTGCTCAATCGCTGCCCCCAACTGACCTTCCAGCGCATAGGCCTCAGCCTGGGCGCGATGCTGCTGAAAGCGCTTGCCGAGCGCTGCGTAGGTTTTAGCCTGAATGGCATATAACCGGGCATCGGCCTGATTCTGGCGCAGCCGCGATTCGAGAAAATCCAGCAGCGTATCGAACCGGCGCGCATCGAACAGCGCATCAGCATAGCCATACACCAATGATCTTGCCTGCGGAAAACGTTGCAGCGATTCGCGATATACGCTCGCCGCACCTGCCGCATCATGTGCCGCCATGCGGATGGCGCCGGCCAGGCCGGAAATCAGCGGTGAAGCTACGCGCAAAGCCAGCAAGGATTCCAGCTCACGCTGCGCAGCCTGTGTATTTTTTGCGCGCAAATAGGCCGCCGCCAGGCCGTAACGCGCCGCCGCCAGGGAAACCGATTTGCGTTCTTTGACCTGCATGTCGAAATCGCGCACCGCCTCCTCTGGCGTCCCTTGATAGGCGCGGAGCTTGGCGCGCACGAGATAAAAATCGAGATGACTGACGATTTGCTTGTAGGGCGATTCCCGCACACGGTTCTGCATGTCGGACAGCCGCTCGATCGTCAACGGATGCGAACGCAAATACACCGGCGCCGCGCTTTCATAAATACGCGTAGACTGCTGCATGCGCCCAAAAAAATCTGGCATACCGCGCACGTCAAACCCGGCTTTGCTGAGGATCTGGTAACCGACGCGATCGGCTTCTCGTTCAAATTCCCGTGAATAAGCCAGGTGCGCCTGTGCAGCGCCTGCCTGCGCCCCGACGATCGCACCCATCGCCGCATCAGAGTTGGAGCGCGCAGCCAATATGCCCACGGCCATGGCAATCAGCATCGGCACCGTATTTTGTTTTTCCTTGGCAATCTGGCGGGCCAGGTGATTTTGCGTGACGTGGCCAATTTCGTGCGCAATCACGCCGGCCAGCTCCGATTCCGTCTGTGCCGTCAGGATCGTTCCCGTATTGACGCCGATGTAGCCGCCGAACATGGCGAATGCATTGATTGCATTGTCGCGGATGGCAAAGAAATAAAACCGGCCCGTCGGGTCACTGCTGGCCTCGACCAGGCGGCGACCCAGGCGATTCAGGTAATCGCTGATTTCCGGGTCTTCGACATACGCCGGCTCGCGTTGTCGGATTTCATTCATGATGCGCTCGCCGATGCGGCGTTCGATCTGCGGCGAAAGATCGGCGCGCGCCGCCTCGCCCAATTCCGGCAGACCGTCTGCTTGCGCAAACGCGGCAGATGGCAGAGACAAGAACAACGCCAGAAGACTGCACGCACACTGCCGAAACAGCCGGGAAGAACGCGCTGGAACGCCGGCGCTGGGAGGCGCATGCACGACGTTATGCGAGGAGGCAGGGATGCGGAAAATCGCTTTCATGGCAGCGTATCGATGGCACAGAAGTGAATAAAAAACGGATGCCATGATACCGAAGCCCTGGCCATCCGTTTGTGTCAGTTTGTTTTTTCGTCCGTGCCTGCGAGCCGGCCAGCATGCACCATTTTTGCGGAAAACGCTAGAAAATGGCCGCAAAAAACCCGCCGAAGCGGGTTTTGGATATTACATCGGTCGCTGCTTAGGCGCGCGTAATATTGGAAGCTTGTTTTCCCTTGGGCCCCTGAGTGACATCAAAAGAAACCTTCTCCCCTTCTTTGAGGGTTTTAAATCCGTTCATGCTGATCGCCGAGAAATGGGCGAAGAGATCTTCGCTACCATCATCCGGGGTGATGAAACCAAAGCCCTTGGCGTCATTGAACCACTTTACTGTACCTGTTGCCATATGCTACATCCTTAAAAAAGACAGAATCCGGGCCATGCCCGACTTACATGCCTGGAACCCAAAACATCCGGATTCAGGCACGCCCGCTTTGTACGCTAAATTCCCACAATGCGTCAAGCGTTTTAACCTTCAAATGTGAAATATTTCCTGGCACGACAGCGGAAATTACGCCAGGAATCAGCGATCGCCGCCTTGCACGGCTTCAACGAAACCCATTCGCTATACAATGCGCCAATGAGCGACAAACAGCCGAAAACCGACATTCTTCTCGAAGTACAGCACACTCAGCTTGCTCCGCCGCCGCTGTATACCGTGCTGCTGCTCAATGATGACTTTACGCCCATGGATTTCGTCGTCCACATCCTGCAAAAATTTTTTGCCATGAACCGCGAGCGGGCAACGCAGATCATGCTCAAGGTGCATACGGAAGGCCGAGGCGTCTGCGGCGTTTATTCGCACGATGTCGCGTCCACCAAGACAGAACAGGTCATGGCTTACGCCCGCGCGAATGGTCACCCGCTCGCCTGCATCATGGAGAAAAACTGAATGATTGCACAAGAACTGGAAGTCAGCCTGCACCTTGCCTTTGTCGAAGCGCGGCAAAATCGCCATGAATTCATCACCGTCGAGCATCTATTGCTTGCCCTGCTCGATAATCCCTCGGCGGCGGCGGCGCTGCGCGCCTGCGGCGGTCAGCTCGAAATACTGCGGCATGAATTGACGGTCTTCATCAACGAGCATTCGCCCCAAATTGATGGCGACGAAGAAATTGACACGCAGCCCACGCTGGGCTTTCGGCGCGTCATCCAGCGCGCCATGCTGCATGTCCAGTCAGCCGGCAAGAAGGAGGTCAACGGCGCCAACGTGCTCGTCGCCATTTTTGGCGAAAAGGAATCGCACGCCGCCTATTACCTGGAAAAACAAGGCATCACGCGACTCGACATCGTCAATTTCATCGCCCACGGCATCAGCAAAACACCGCAGGACACATCACAGAAGGAAGCGCCTGGCGCACACGGCGAAAGCGAAACATTGCCGGAAACCAGCCCGCTCGACAGTTATACGATCGACCTCAATGCCCTGGCGCTGCAAGGCCGCATCGACCCGCTGATCGGGCGGGACGCCGAGCTGGAACGCCTCATCCAGACGCTCTGCCGCCGCCGCAAGAACAACCCGTTGCTGGTTGGCGAAGCCGGCGTCGGCAAGACCGCCATTGCCGAAGGTCTGGCACGCCGTATTGTCGACGGCGAGGCGCCGACGATACTGGCACAGGCCAGAATCCACGCGCTGGATATGGGCGCGCTGCTGGCCGGCGCCAAGTATCGCGGCGATTTCGAGCAACGTCTCAAAGGCGTGCTCAAGCAGTTGGCCGAAATGCCCGAAGCCATTTTGTTTATTGACGAAATTCATACGCTGATCGGCGCAGGAGCGGCCTCCGGCGGCACCATGGACGCATCGAACCTGCTCAAACCGGCGTTATCCAGCGGCTTGCTCAAATGCATCGGCGCAACGACCTATAACGAGTATCGCGGCATTTTTGAGAAAGATCATGCGTTATCGCGCCGTTTTCAGAAAATCGATGTCAGCGAACCCTCGACAGCCGATGCGCTGGCTATTCTGAAAGGGCTGAAATCGCGTTTCGAGGCGCACCATGGCATCCGCTATTCGGCGGCAGCGCTGAGTTCGGCGGTCGATCTGTCGGTGCGCTTCATCACCGATCGCCACCTGCCCGACAAGGCCATTGATGTCATCGACGAAGCGGGCGCGGCACAGCGCATCCTGCCTAAATCGAGGCAGAAAAAAGTCATCGGCCGGCAGGATATCGAAGAGATTGTCGCCCGCATCGCCCGCGTGCCATCCACACAGGTCAGCGCCGATGACCGCAATGCGCTGAAAAATCTTGACCGCGATCTCAAAGCCGTTGTTTTTGGCCAGGATGCGGCCATTGAGGCGCTGGCCAGAGCCATCAAAATGGCGCGCTCGGGACTGGGCATGCCGGACCGCCCCATCGGTAACTTTCTCTTTTCCGGGCCGACCGGCGTCGGCAAAACCGAGGTTGCCCGGCAGCTCGCCTATTGCTTGGGGGTCGACCTGCTGCGTTTCGATATGTCCGAATACATGGAGCGCCACGCCGTCTCCCGCCTCATCGGCGCGCCGCCCGGCTATGTGGGCTTCGATCAGGGCGGCCAGTTGACCGAAGCCGTCACCAAAAAGCCTTATTGCGTACTGCTGCTCGACGAAATCGAAAAAGCGCATCCCGACATCTACAGCATCCTGCTCCAGGTCATGGACCACGGCACGTTGACCGACAACAATGGGCGCAAGACGGATTTTCGCAACGTCATCATCATCCTGACCACCAACGCAGGCCAGGAAGATTTGCAGAAAAGCACGATCGGTTTTACCGGCGCACGCCAGGCCGGTGACGAAATGGCCGAGATCCGGCGTATCTTCTCGCCGGAATTCCGCAACCGGCTCGATGCCATCATTCCATTCCAGCCGCTCAGTCCGGACATTATTCTGCGCGTCGTCGATAAATTCCTGATGCAGCTGGAAGCCCAGTTGCACGAAAAGAAAGTCGAAGCCACCTTCTCGGATGCACTCAAGGCCTATCTGGCTGATCAAGGCTTTGACCCGCAGATGGGCGCACGTCCGATGGCGCGCCTGATTCAGGACACCATTCGCGCGGCGCTGGCCGACGAGCTGCTGTTCGGACGCCTGACTCATGGCGGCCGTGTCGACGTCGATATCGACGCGGATGGCAAGGTTCGGCTGCTGCTGCCAGAAACGGAAACTCCCGTCGCCGTCTGACCGGACTAAAAACACTCCGGCGCCTTTCATCATTTCGCCACGACCTACCCAGGCGTAATAGATGGCAGCCACTACAGCATCGGCGTTTCGTCACACCACCCGCCAGATTCGGGCCTTTGGCCTTTAGAAATATGTCTGCGCCCGACACCAAGCCGGTGCCTGCGGAAGCGGCACGGTCGATATGGCCGCAAATGCGCCGGCATAGCGGCCTCCGGTCTTTAGCCCACATTTCTCACACCCTCACGGTTCGGCCCCCGTTGGCGCGGCTTTTTCCTTCACGCGTTGCCGTGACCGCGAGGATTCAGGCCCGCGAGCGGCCAATGGAGTGCAGGCGGGTGAGGTTCTGCGAGCGGTCAGGTGCGTTGAGGGGGCAAGCGGCGCTGTTTGGGCATGAGACCGCCTCGCGCGAACGGGAGCGCGATCGGATCAGCAGAGCCACGGTGGTGTGGCGGATCAGCCGGGGGCGAGTCTGGCCTGGGCCAGGCGCCAGGTGGTCTGGAACGGATGACTGCTGGCCATGCTGACATGGATGCGGCGCACGCTGATCTTGACCCGTGCGCCGATCTTGAGCAGTTTCAGGCGCAGGCTCTCGCAGGTGGCGTCGGCCAGTTCGGTGCCAGCCAGCCCGATGCGGCGCAGCGCTTCGAGCATGACGTAGGCGAAGGAGGCGAACCACAGCCGCAGCTGATTGGCCCGCATCGTCGCCGTTGAGGTGCGATCGGCGAACAGGTGTAGCTGGCACTCCTTGATGCGGTTCTCCATTTCGCCTCGGGCGCAGTACAGCGCCTCGTACAGTTCGCGTGCCGGCCAGCGCTGAGCGTCCAGGCTGGTGACGATGAAGCGCGGATTGGCCTTGCCCGGCAGCTGCTCGGCCTTGCCGACGACCCGCCGGGCGCACGACCAGCTGTCAAGGGTGCGGTAGGTGAAGTCGCGAAACCGCCGTGCGGGCTTGCCGGTCTGGGTGCATTCGGCCTGCGCCTGGCTCATCTCGGTTTCGATCTGGGCCTTGAGCCGGTCGTTCTTGGCCAGCCCGAAGACGAAGTCGATGTGCGTCTGCTCGCACCAACTCATCAAGGCATCGCGCGCAAAGCCCGAGTCGGCACGCAGCACGATGCGCACCTCCGGCCAGTGGCGGCGGATCTGGGTGACGATGCGTTCGAGTTCATCGATGCTGCCCGCCGAGGCATCCGTGTTGGCCCGGCGCAGCTTGGCGGCGAGCAGATGTCGGCCGCAGAAGATGTACAGCGGCAGGTAGCAGTAGCCGCCGTAGTAGCCATGGAAGAAACGCCCTTCCTGCTGGCCGTGCAGCGGGTCGTCGGTGGCGTCCAGATCGAGGATGATCTCGTCAGGTGCCTGCTCGTGCGCCTCAATGAAGCACGCGACGAACAGCGACTCGAAGGCCGCTGGATCGTGAGCGATCTTGTGATAGCGCGAACCGTCCTTGGTGTCGGGGGCATGTTCGAGCCGGTTCAAGGTCGACTTGCCCGCCAGCGGCTCGCAGCCCTTGCGCCGAGCGCTGAGCTTACCGGCCAGCGTGGCCAGTACCGGGTCACGGCGCAATTGATCGTGATCGTTCAGGTCCTCGTAGCCCAGCGCGATCCCCACGATCCGTTGCATCACCAACGTGTGCACCGTGTGTTCGATCAGCTCCGGATCGCGCCCATCCTCGAAGCAGGCCGCCACCCGTTCGGTCAGCCGCAAGGTGCGATCGACCTCGCGCAGCAACAGCGCGCCCGCATCCGAACTGATCTGCCCTCCGTCGAAATCCACCGCCACCTGGCGGCCATCAATACGCTTCGCGCATGGGCTGACTACGGTACACTGTGTCGGCATCGCGGCTTCCTCAGAGATATGGTTAAGTCGTTCTCGCAAAAAAACTTTCTCATATCTCCGGCCGCGATGCACCTTCTATCTGTGAGAAATGCGGGTTAGGCGGGAGCGTTTTTACGTGCATTTTCCAGACGCCCCGGACTTAAGCCGTAAAACGGCCAATCACCTGGCCGCCAACCATCATCCAGGCCATCAGCAGCGAAGTGAGTGTCACGCCCAGCCAGATATAGCCCGTTTTCAGGTAGCACCAGTGATTGATGACGATCATCGCGCAGAACTGGCTGATGATGACCGGCAACATCATCATCCAGCGGCCGCCAAATTTCGGCAATCCCAGCATATCGAAACCGGGGCCGATTTGCAGGTAATTCGGAATAAAGTGCAGGCACCAGAGCATGCACAGGCCGCCAACCGAGATCGCGATGCTGCCCAGGCTCCAGCGCAACCAGGTCACAGCAAAGCTTTTTCCGACCGGCTGCTTCATCTGCGCGGTGAGGATCAGGCCATTGATGGCGGCAAAAGCGATAAAAATGAGCAGCCAGTAAACAGGAAAAATCCGCCAGCGCGCGTTGGTCATTGGTTTGAGCAAGGGCCAGAGGAAGCGCAGCTCCTGGGCAAACAGGTTATAGATGAACAATGTCAGCGCGTAGAGCGTGCCAGCGAGAAGGAACGCCAGTACGACATGGCGACAGATGCCCCGTCCCTGCGCAGGCGCCGCCGTGATGCCAAGACGATCAAGCGGAATGGGCTGGCCGTGCCGCCATAAAATGAAGAACACGACACTGACCAAGGCATTGACCAGCAGCCAGGTGATGATGCCATTGCCCATTTCCAGCGGCATGAACGGCAGCACGGCGGCGATCGGCTCGTTCGCCCCGCCCCATTGGGTGAAAACGGGATAAAGCAGCATGGTCAGGGCGATATTGATCATGCCCAAGCCCAGCCAGGTCCGCCAAGACAGCCAGGACGCACGCTCAACCGGCTGGCAGGCGGCGGCAAAGTAAGGCAATGCCAGCAGGCCGTTAGCCAGGAAGAGCATGGCCGCCAAGGCGAAGAAAAGCGCAGCCAGGCCGCAAAACTCCTTATGCCAGTAAGTGTAGCCATCGATATCATTTTTCTGATCGAACGCCTGCCCAAACCAGTCGATGGCGCTCCGGTTGGTCTCGGCGGAAATCATGACGCCCAGATGAGTGCCGCTCACCAAATCGGCGCGCCGGGCGCTGCCGTCGGTAAAATTTCCGTAGGTATGGTTCCATTCCAACGTGGCGTCCGCCGGCAAATCGAATGCCTTGAGGCGGCTGGCATTGCGGACAAGATCCTTAACCGGAAACGTTCTTTCACGATACCCCCCGATTTCTTCATACAAGCCCTGAGTCAGCAGGTAGTTGTTCAGCCCCCTCATCTCGCCGCCGTTGCTGCTCTGCCCATTGACCGCACGATGATCGGGGTTGGCCCTGGCGACACGGATGGCATTGAGCGCTCCGGTAGAATGACCAAAGATGCCCAGGCGGTTTGCATCGACGAAAGGCAGGCTTTTCAGGTACTGGTAACCATTGTTTGAACCGCTCATGTTCTTGTTTGAAGCGGGAAACCGAGTGGAATAACCATGGCCGAACTGGTCGATCGCCAGCACTACATAGCCGCGCCGCGCCAGCTCCAGCGCGCCAAAGGTGGAAGCCGCTTCTTTATCGCTCTGGTAACCATGCAAGGCAAGCAGCCCCGGCGCGGGGTGTTCGGCCGTCGCCGTCAGCGGGCGATACAACTTGGCGACCATGGGCTGCAGTTCCTCGGTCATGAATATCACGGTGTTGACGTCCACCCGGCCGAAATCGCGCTCAATGCGATTTCCCAGCCAGGACACGCATAGCGCGAGGAAAGCCAACAAGGCCGCCAGAAAATAACTACGGCGGGAAGAGGAAGTTTTCATGTCGTTTTCTCTGAAAAAGATTGGCGGCCCACGGCCTAAACCGGACAGCTCCGGTCAGCCCCGGTCAATCGGCCCGCCCAGCAACAACGCCCGCTTGCGCGCTACCGGCGCCGGCAATGCGCAGCGGCGAGGCAACACGGCACTGCAGGCAACGAATACTTTACACATTGATATTTTGCCGGAGCGGATTTTATGGACACCTACCCTCCTGCCGCAATTTTGTCCCTGTTCTTCAAAAATTTCTAACGTGTTTTCTGACGCACCAAGGCTGGGAAGCCCGTATTACACGGGCTTCCCAGCATCGACCGCCATGATTCATTCGGCAATCTGCCTGTTCATATGTAACATGTAAGCCATGACCAAGGCCAGAATCACCAGCGGCAGCAGCGGATCGATCAGTTTGCCGCCTTGACCGAAAACGAAGTTGGCCAAAGCGACGCACGCGCCGCCGATGCCCCAGGCGATAGTCGTCGGAACCGACCAGACAATCATCTGCTTTTTCACCTCGGCAATGCCCATCATCCGGTTCACCACCCAAAACAGGCTGTCGTTGAAATACCCGCAGAATAGCGACCCCATGGTCGCGGCATTGGCGGCCATCAGCATGTTGATTCCCTCGATTTCGGAGAGAATCGGCATCGAGATTGACGCGCCAGCGATCATCGCCACCGTCCCCGACCCCTGGATGAAACGCATCAGTGTGGCGACGATGAAAGGAATCATGATTGGCGAAAACGGCAGATGCTGGGCGATCTGTTCCGCCAGCTGCTTGCCCGCCCCGCTGTCGCGCAGAATGGCGCCGAGTGCACCGCCGGCCCCCGTGACCAGCAGGATGATGCCGGCGCTGGTCACCCCTTCTTCCAGACGCATGGCCGTATCATAAGCGTTGGCGCGCGGCATCAGGGTATACACGGCAACCAGCACGCTCAGGGCAAGCGCAACGACCGGATGGCCCACAAAAGCAATGGTCTGGTAGCACGCACCCGTTTTGAACAGCTTGAGGGCATCGCCGCCTTCAATAAAATAGCCGGCGCCCATGTCGACAATCGCTTTGATGAAAATCAGCGCAATCGGCAGAATAATCGGCAGCATGGACAGAAACAGACTGGGCAGCGGCTTGCCTTGCGGCAGGTCCGGGTCGTTTGCGGACGTCTCTGGCATGGCCGCTTCGCCAAAAGCCTCCGCGTTAAAGTCCGGGTAACGTCTGTCCAGCCATTGCGCATAGAGCACCATGCCGATGACGCAAGGCACGGCGAAAATCATGCCGGAAAGCAGCATGGCGCCAAGATCGACCCCGAAAATCCCGGCGACACCCAGCGGCCCCGGCGTCGGCGGCACGGTGTGGTGGGTAACGACCAGGCCGCCGGCCAACGCGACGCCCAGCGTCAGCAGCGAGCGTTTGCTGCTTTTCGCCAGCGCCTTGGCAACGGGATAGAGCACCACAAAGGCCGAATCGACAAAAATCGGGATGCTGACGATATAGCCGGTGATCGCCAGCGCCCATTCTTCCTTTTTCTTGCCGAGGAAGCGGATGAAGCTGTAGGCCATCTGCTCGGCAGCCCCTGAAACTTCGAGGATCCGCCCCATCATGACGCCCAGGCCAATGACGATCCCGATGCTGCCCAGCGTGTTGCCAAAGCCTTTGGTAATCGCGTTGACGGTATCGGTCGCGCTCAGGCCGCCCAGCATACCGGCGATGGCGGAAGCGATCAGCATGGCGATGAACGCGTGCACCCGCGTGCGCAAGACCAGATAGATCAGGACAAAAACCGCGATGATCAAACCGACGATCGGCATCGGCAAGCCAAACAGCGTATTTGCGGTGTCTGTTTCCATATCAGGCTCCTCAGTCAGGTTGTACGTCAGAAAGCCGTTTGCCGGCTGGCGGCGGAACAGGCCGATCGGCACTGCGACCAGCCACCGGTGCGGTCTGCAAGCCACAGCGGCGTTTTTCCCATTACCTGTGCATCGTCGATCTGGGTGTCATTTCTCCCGATAGGCCGCAAGCCAGCCCAGCCCGTCTTCGGTTTTGCCGCGCGGGTTGTATTCGCAGCCGATGTAGCCCGCGTAGCCGAGTTCGTCGAGCAGGGCGAAGATGTAGGGGTAGTTCACCTCGCCTTCGTCCGGCTCGTGGCGGTCGGGGACGGAGGCAATCTGGATGTGGCCGATGCGCGCAAACATCGCTTTGGTCATCGCGCTCAACTGCCCGTCCACGTTCTGCGCGTGGTAGTAGTCGAACTGGATCCGCACGTTGTCGCGGTCGATGGTTTCGACGGCGGCGAGCGTGTCGTACTGGCTTTTCAGCAGGTAATTCGGTTTGACCTGCGGGCTGAGGGCTTCCAGCACGATGTGGATGCCGTGCGGGCGAAAGCGTTCGCTGGCGTAGCGCACGTTGTCGATGTAGGTGGTGAGATAGGCGTTGCGGTCAGCGCCGGCGGGGACGACGCCCGCCATGATATGCACGGTCGGGCATTCCAGGGCAATGGCGTATTCCAGCGCCTGGTCGATGTCGCGCCGCGCCTCGCTTTCGCGCCCCGGCAGGGCGGTCAGCCCCCATTCGCCGTTTTTGATATCGCCCGCCGCGCTGTTAAAAAGCACCTGCTTTAAGCCGTGCTTGTCCAGCAGCGCTTTCAGCTCGGCGGCGGGATAGTCGTAGGGCCACAGGTATTCGACGTAGCGGAAGCCCGCGTCCGCCGCCGCCTTGAAGCGTTCGAGGAAGGGGCGGTCGGCAAACATCATGGTCAGGTTGGCAGCAAATTTGGGCATGGTTATTTCCCCCGGTTTTTCAGATCGTTAACTTCGTCATCCGTCAGATAGCGGATGTTTTCGCCGCGCAGGATGAAATGCAGTCTGGCGGTTTCTTCCAGTTCTTCGGTGTTATCCACCGCGTCGGTGAGGTCGCTGCCCGTGACTACCACGCCGTGATTAGCGAGCAGGAAGGCGCGGCCCGTGAGCGCCCGCGCTTCCAGTTCACGCGCGATGTCGGGGTGGCCGGGGCGGTAATAAGGGATAACCGGCAGCGCGCCGACGCGCATGACGTAATACGGCGTGAACGCTTTGAGCGCGTTCGCAGGATCCAGCCCTTGCAGGCAGGACAGCGCGGTGAGGTAGGTGGAATGCAGGTGGACGATGGCGTTGCAGACGGGATTTTTGCGGTACAGCGCGAGGTGGAAGACGGATTCTTTACTCGGCTTGTCGCCGGCGAGCAGATTGCCGTCGCCATCCAGCACCGACAGCCGTTCCGCCGTCAGCCGCCCCAGCGAGGAACCGGTGGGGGTGACGAGGAAACGCCCGCCGTCTAGGCGGCAGGACAGGTTGCCCGCCCCGCCGACGCTGTAACCCCGGTTAAACAGCGACGCCGCCAGCGCCACCATCTGGTTTTTTTGCTCAAGTTCGGTCATGCGAACATCCCTTGCGCGTAAGCGAAGAAATCCTCAGTGCCGAAGTTGCCGGATTTCAGCGCGAGATAGACTTCGCCATCGAGCACGCGCAGCCACGGCACGCCGGGGGCAATCTGCTTGCCGATGTGGAAGCCGTCCACGCCGAGACGCTGCACGACGATGCTGGACGTTTCCCCGCCCGCGCAGATGAAATTGACCACGCCCTGCGCGCGCAGCTTTTCCGCGACGGCGGCAAACACCTGCTCAATGGCATGGCTGGATTTCTCCATGCCGAAGCGTTGCTGAATAGCCTTGAGTTCATCCGGCGGCACGGTGGCGTAGAGCAGCGGTGCGTGTTTATCGTCCAAATGGCTGACGACCCAGGCGGCGAGTTCAGCAGCATAGTCTTCGCCCCGCTCGATGCAGGCCTGCGCCTCGACGAAGCGGTGCGGCGCGACGGCCTTATAGGTGGCGACCTGCTTGTTGGTCATCACCGAACACGAGCCGGAAAGCACCATCGTCGCCCCTTTCTTCGGCACAAAAGCGTTATCGCCCTTCTTGCCGCCGGAAAGCAGCGCCGCCAGATACGCGCCCAGCCCCGAACCGCCCGTGACCAGGCGCAAATCGCGGCAGGCCTCGGCCAGCACCGCCAGTTGCGCGTTATCGACACTATCGGCGACCGCATAGCGGTAGCCGTCTGCGCGCAGACGGGCGAAGCAGTCCCTGACGTGCGCCGCACCCTGCACCATGTCCGGATAGGCGACCAGCCCCGTCTTGCCACGCGCCTGCGCGTCCATCAGGCGTGGCAGACTGGCGTCGCGCATCGGCGTAATCGGGTGATTCTGCATCCCCGATTCATTGAGTAGCACCTGGCCGACGAACAGATAACCGTTGAAAATCGTCCGCCCGTTGATCGGCAGCGCGGGGGAAATCACCGTGAAATCCTCGCCCAGCGCATCGAGCAGCGCATCCGTCACCGGGCCGATATTGCCGGCGGCGGTGCTGTCAAACGTCGAACAATACTTGAAGAAAAACTGCTTGCAGCCCGCCGCTTGCAACCACTGCAACGCCGAGAGCGACTGCGCTATCGCCTCTTGCGCGGCAATCGAGCGCGATTTCAGGCTGATCACCACCGCATCGACGCCGCCCGGCAGGGCGCGCGCCGGAATGCCGTTCATCTGCACCGTGCGCAGACCGTTCTCCGTCAAAAAACTGGCGATGTCGCTTGCGCCGGTGAAATCGTCGGCAATCACCCCTAACTGCAACATCTCAGCCCCCTTTTTTCGGCAACTCGATGCCGCTGAAAATCTTGATTACCGCGCTGTCGTCTTCCTTGCCGTGCCCGGCATTACTCGCCTCGGTGAACATATTGAACGCCGTGGAGGCGAGCGGCAGCGGGAAACGCAGCGCCTTGCCCGTATCCGTCACCAAGCCCAAATCCTTGACGAAAATATCGACCATCGATAGCGGTGTGTAGTCGCCATCGACAACGTGCTTCATGCGGTTTTCGAACATCCACGAATTGCCGGCGGCGTGCGTGACCACGTCGTACATCAAATCGAGCGGAATCCCGGCCTTGGCGGCCAGCGCCATCGCCTCCGCTCCGGCGGCAATATGCACCCCGGCGAGCAGTTGGTGAATGATCTTGACCGTCGCGCCCTGACCGATGTCCTTGCCGCAGCGGTACAACTTGCCCGCGACCGCATCCAGCACCGGCTGCAACTTGGCGAACACGGCGTCATCACCGGCCGCCATCACCGTCATCTCGCCCGCTGCCGCCTTCGCCGCACCGCCGGAAACCGGCGCATCCAGCATCAGCAGGCCACGCGCGGCGAGCGCCTCGCCAAAACGGCGGGCATCCTGCGCGGCAATCGTCGAAGAAACCATCACCGCCGTGCCGGGCTTGAGCTTGTCAGCGAGCTTGCTTTCGCCGAAAAGCACGGCCTCCACCTGCGCGGCATTGACCACGAGCAGCAGCACCGCGTTGAGCTTGTTGGCAAAACCATCCGCCGATGCTGCAACCGCTTTCGCACCGGCAGCCTGCAAAATGTCGCGCGCCTGCGCAGACAAATCCACGCCATACGTATCAAGACCGGCGCGCACACAGGACTGCGCCGCTCCCATACCCATCGCACCCAAACCAATGACCGCTACTGAATACGCCATGACGGACTCCTCATCGTATCTTCGTATCTGCATGGATATCAGGTGTTTGTTTCGGCAGACGGCTTCGCCCGGACACGCTTAATCCTGCGGAAACCGAACAAACCCCAGATAACAGAATAGTGCCATCCGACCGGAAAACAAAGTGAATTTCGTCAGACCGATTGAGTGTCGGCATAACATTCCGTCGAAAAAAGAAAACTCATTATGGCGCCCAATCGGGGGCATCGGCGAAGCCGGAGAACCACGCAACGCGGCGTTCCCATGCCGAACAGCCTGGCACATTCCTCAATAAACCGGCCGGGGCGACCTGCACGCCAGCCTGTTTATCTCCTCATGCCATCATTTCACCATTTTATATAAATGAGAAAACCGGCCAAAAATTCAAAGTCTTTTATATTGCCCGTCTGAATGTGGTTAACCACATTGCCAAGACGGGCGCTGCGATTTACCCTACGGCCTGAATTTCAGGTGCCTCGCCCCCTGTTCTGTGGGGAAGGTGAAACGGGAAACCGGTGGTCTTGTCGAGACAGCCTTTGACAAGCATTCCGGTGCAGCCCCCCGCTGCTGTAGGCCTGACGAATCCGGCAACAGTGCCACTGTGCAAAGCATTGCATGGGAAGGCGCCGGAAGAGGATGAAGGCAAGCCAGAAGACCGGCCTGGGATGAACGAACTGCCAACCTCGGGGTGAGGGGTGAGGTTTCGTTGATTAGCTGCCGGTTTTTCCGATACCGTTCAGAAACGCCAATTACAACGATTGCGGTCTGTACAGACTCGCACAAAAATGTGCATTCGTACGGTTTTTGTAGTTTTACGGATTCCCGGTAGTTGATCTCACGACCTGATTCCCCTTTTCACGAATTCATGCATCGTATTCGAGAAAGGTGAATCATGACGCTGATGGAAAATCTCTTCCAGATGACTGGAAACGCGACCAACCGAACTTTACCCTTTCGGCCCTTTGCCGACGCAGGTCTCCAGTGCGCACGCACTGGTATGGCTTATCTCTGTTATACCGGCTGTCTTCACGCGCAGAATGCACGCCGCGCGGATGGCTTGCGCCATCGCGCCGGCACGCGTACTGCGCGTACTGCGGATAGTCGGGATGGCGGCGGCAATTGGGGAAAGCCGCCAGGCTCATCCGTTCGTTTCCAGATTTCTGATGTCGGCATACGCACCTGCGTAGCGCCGACATCGTCAGTCAATGTCGCCAAGGCCTCTGCAACGCTTTCACTGGACATGACCGCCGAGGAGGCTGCGGCGACGCCATTTTACGCCAACTTCACACAACAGGCGCGGGTTATGGAGACATATCCCGGCAACACTACAGGAGCCGAAAGTTATGAGTGACCAACAAACAACGGTCGACATCACGAAAATCGATGCCGAGCGCGGGTTTTTCGATGAATTCAAGAAGCCCAGCAAGGAGGAGTGGAAAGAGGAGGCTACCGCCGCCTTGAAAGGCGCGCCCTTCGACAAGGTCATGTATACCAAGACCTACGAGGGATTGACGATCGAGCCGATCTACATGGCCGAAGATATTGAAGGCTTGCCGCACCTAAAATCCAAGCCGGGCTTCCAGCCATTCGTGCGCAGTACGCGCCCGAACGGGTACATCAAGGCGCCGTGGAAAATCAATCAGGAACTCACGCTCGCCTTCCCGCAAACGTTCAATGAGGAAGCGCGCTTTGATATCGCCCGCGGACAGACCGGCCTCAACATCGTGCTCGACCATCCGACGCGCAGCGGGCAAAGCCCCGCCAACGCTTCTGAAGAGGACGTCGGCCGCGATGGCGTTTCGCTGGAAACCCTGCACGATGTTTCGACGATTTTTCAGGGCATCGATCTGAAAACAGTCCCCGTGCAGTGCTTCACGGGCGCTATTTCACTACCCATGCTAGCTATGCTGTCGGTTGCCATGCAGGACAACGAAGCGGGCGTCAATCATCTGCACTGGGTCGACGGCTGTGTCGGCAGCGACCCGCTGGCCGTACTGGCGACCGAAGGCAAACTGCCGGTTTCGCTCAAGATGGCTTACGACAGCATGCATCAAGCGACAGCGTGGGCAGCCAAAAAAGCGCCGAAGCTGCAAACGATCTTCGTGCAGGGGCATCCCTATCACAATGCCGGCGCAGCCTCGACGGAAGAAGTCGCTTTCGCGCTCGCCACGGCGGCCGAGTATTTGCGTGAAATGATTCAAAGAGGCCTGTCTATCGACCAGGTCGCCCCGCGCATTCGCTTCGGCTTCTCGCTTGGCTCGATCTTCTTCATGGAAATTGCCAAACTGCGCGCGGCACGCATCCTGTGGGCGCAGATCGTCGCCGCCTTCGGCGGTAATGAAGACGCACAGAAAATGACGATTCACGGACGCACCTCGGCATATAACAAGACGGTCTTCGACCCCTACGTCAATATGCTGCGCGTCACCAGTGAAGGCTTCTCCGGCGCAGTGGGCGGCGTAGACAGCATGCATCTGTCACCGTTCGACGAACCGATTCGCACGCCGGATCGTTTCTCACGCCGCATCGCGCGCAACGTACAGGTCATGCTCCAGGAAGAATCGCGCTTCACCATGCCGATTGACCTGGGCGGCGGCGCCTACTCCATCGAAAAGCTGACGCATGAATTCGGTCAGTCTGCCTGGAAAATTTTCCAGGAAATCGAAAAGAATGGCGGCATGTCCGCCGCAATCATGGCCGGCCTGCCGCAGAAAATGGCCGCAGCCACTGCAGCAAAACGCGCCAAGGCTGTCGAAACACGCAGCGATGTCATTCTCGGCACCAATATGTACGCCAACCTGGTCGAGAAGAAAATCGAAGTGCCGCTCGTTGATCGGAAAGCGCTCAAGCAAACGCGCGTCGATGACGTTGCGCAGCACGCCCACATCAATCAGGACTACACGCTGGGATTCGATCTCACCAATATCGAGAAAGGCTTTTCCAGCCCGGTCGGCGCGTCCGTCGAACTGGCTATCGACGCGGTGGATAAAGGCGCAACGCTGAGCCAGCTCTTTGAAGTGCTGAGCAGCTTCGACAGTGAACGTCCGACTGCCGAACCGCTCAAAATTTCCCGTCTGGCAGAAGCGTTCGAGCATCTGCGCCAGGATGTCGAAACCCGGTTTGCCGAAAAAGGCGAAAAACTCCGTCTCTTCCTTGCCAACATGGGGCCTATTCCCCAGCACAAGCCGCGCGCGGACTTCGCCCGCGGATTTTTCGAAGTCGCCGGCTTCGAGGTCATCGGCAACGAAGGCTTCGCCACGGCGGAAGAAGCGGCGGACGCAGCGCTGGCTTCCGGCGCGCCGGTCGTCGTCATTTGCTCGACCGACGCCACCTATCCCGATTACGTGCCGACGATTGCGCAGCGGATCAAAGCGGCCAAGCCGGACATCACGGTCATCGTCGCCGGCAAGCAGCCGACCGAAGTCACCGAGACGTTCAACGCGGCCGGCGTGGACGATTACATCCACGTTCGCGCCAACTGCTACGAAATCAACAAAAAACTGCAAGAAAAGTACATGGGGTAAATCACGATGAGCACATTCCCGAATTTCACCAAAATGGATTACCAGCCGAAGGTCGCCAAGGTCGATGAAAAGACCTGGAGGAAAGCACTGGAGGCGCGTATCGACCAGGACCCGGTCTGGATGACCAACGAACAGATTCCGGTCAAGTCGCTATATACCGAGGCCGACATCAAGGGCATCGAACACCTCGGCTTTCTGGCAGGCCTGGCGCCCAACCTGCGCGGCCCGTACCCGACGATGTATGTCCAGCGTCCCTGGACGATCCGCCAGTACGCCGGCTTTTCGACTGCCGAAGAAAGTAATGCCTTCTACCGCCGTAATCTGGCGATGGGGCAAAAAGGTCTGTCGGTCGCCTTCGACCTGGCGACGCACCGCGGCTACGACTCCGATCACCCGCGCGTCGTCGGCGACGTGGGCAAGGCCGGCGTGGCGGTCGATTCGATTCTTGATGCCGAAATTCTTTTCTCCGGCATTCCGCTGCACGAAATGTCAGTCTCGATGACGATGAACGGCGCGGTGCTGCCGGTACTGGCCTTCTACATCGTCGCCGGTCTCGAACAGGGCGCCCGCCTCGATCAACTGGCCGGCACCATCCAGAATGACATTCTCAAAGAGTTCATGGTGCGCAATACCTACATTTACGAACCTAAGGGTTCGATGCGCATCATCGGCGACATCTTCGAATACACCTCGAAGTACATGCCCAAGTTCAACAGCATCAGTATTTCCGGCTACCACATGCAGGAAGCCGGCGCGACAGCGGACATCGAGCTGGCCTACACCATCGCCGACGGCCTCGAATACGTACGCACCGGCATCGCCGCCGGCATCGACGTGGACAAGTTCGCACCGCGCCTTTCGTTCTTCTGGGCTGAAGGCATGAACTACTTCATGGAAGTTTCCAAACTGCGCGCCGGCCGCCTGCTGTGGGCCAAGCTGCTCAAGCAGTTTAACCCGAAGAACCCGAAATCACTGGCGCTGCGCACCCACTCGCAAACGTCGGGCTGGAGCCTCACCGAGCAGGATCCGTTCAACAACGTCGCGCGCACCTGCATTGAGGCGATGGCCGCCACGCTCGGCCACACGCAGTCGCTGCATACCAACGCGCTGGACGAAGCCATCGCCCTGCCGACCGACTTTTCCGCCCGCATTGCACGCAACACGCAGATTTATCTGCAAAGCGAAACGGGCATCTGCAAGACCATCGACCCGTGGGGCGGTTCGTACTACGTCGAGTGGCTGACCGATCAGTTACGCAAACGGGCCTGGGGGCACATCGTCGAAGTCGAACGTCTCGGCGGCATGGCCAAGGCCATCGAAACCGGACTGCCGAAGATGCGTATCGAGGAAGCGGCGGCGCGGCGTCAAGCGCGTATCGACTCGCGCGCCGAGCCGATCATCGGCGTCAATAAATACCGGCTCGAACATGAAGACCCGATCGACATCCTGTCCATCGACAACACCGCCGTGCGCGCCGCGCAGATCGAGCGGCTCAAGAAACTGCGCGACAACCGCGATAACGCCCGCGTCAAACAGATTCTGGAAGCCATTACGCGCGCCGCGGAATCGCGCGAAAACGGCAACCTGCTCGAACTGTCGGTGGAAGCGGCCAAGGCGCGCGCCAGCCTGGGTGAAATCTCCGATGCCATCGAAAAGGTCTTCCCGCGTCACAAGGCGGTCATTCGCTCCATCTCGGGCGTCTATAGTTCAGAGTACGCGGAAAACTCCGACCTGAAGGAAGTGCAGAATATGTGCGCCGAATTCGAGAAGAAGCACGGTCGCCGGCCGCGTATGCTGGTCGCTAAAATCGGCCAGGACGGCCACGACCGGGGCGCCAAGGTCATTGCCACCGCTTTCTCCGACCTGGGCTTCGACGTGGACGTCAGCCCGTTGTTCATGACGCCGGAAGAAGCCGCCGACATGGCGGTGGAAAACGACGTACATGTCGTCGGCTTCAGTTCGCTGGCGGCCGGCCACAATACCCTGCTGCCGCAGCTCGTGCAGGAACTGAAAAAACGCGGCCGGGGCGATATTCTCGCCTGTATCGGCGGCGTCATTCCGGCTCAGGACTATGACTTCCTCTACAAGAACGGCGCAGCGCTGATCTTCGGACCCGGCACCGTCATTCCTGTCGCAGCGAAGAAAGTTCTCGAAAAGCTCAACGAGCAGCTCGGCTGACGTT
>ERZ773073.203-NODE-203-length-34888-cov-14.430597_pt1 | contig 34888 bp, 34 predicted proteins | sample MGYA00580616_ERZ773073 | MGnify/ENA primary metagenome ERZ773073 (study PRJEB29015, sample SAMEA2737960) | human oral metagenome | biome: human oral; feature: human-associated habitat; material: dental | place: China | collected 2131 ...
TGAGCAAGGCGGCGGACTTCGTCACCATGCTGGTAGCCAGCCGGACGGCCTGCGCACGGGCGCCGCCGGCCGGGGCGTCGGACTCGTCGAAGCCGGCGGCCTCCCGCAGCGTGGCGTCGCTGACGACGCCGGCGGTGTGCAGAGCCAGGGCCTCGTCGGAGCGGTTGGGGCGGGCCACCAGGTGGCTGACGTCGTAGGCCACAGAGAACCGGCGGGCGTCCTCCTCCGAGTAGCCCATCGACTCCAGGACCGGCCACAGGAACTGTGACGTCAGGGCCTCACAGATCAGGGCCAGCGGCGGCTCGATGTGAGTGGTGACGACGTCCTCCCTGACCAGCCAGGCGCCCCAGTGGTTCATCCCGCCCGTGCCCAGCAGCAGTTCCGGCGGGGCGTCCTGCGCCAGGGCCAGGCGGCGGATCGCCTCGTCCCGCATGTCCTTCGCGGCGTCGTCCAGACCGGTGGCGAACGTCAGGTGGTTGAACTTGTCCGCCACCTCGTCGGGGACCGTGACCACGAGCGGCACGACGGCGCTGGCCGCGTCCCGGTCCGCGATCGGCTCCGTCATGGCCTCGATCAGGGCCTCCACGAACGGGTCCTGCTCGTCCGCCTCGTCCGTGCCCGCCGACCGGCGGACGGCGTCGGAGGCCGACTGCGGCACCACGAGGACGCCGGCGCCCGCCAGCCGGGAGTCGATCTGGGCGCTGATGTGCATCGTCAGGCCCACCAGTTCCCGCAGGATCGGCAGGCAGGCCCGCGTCGGGGAGTCCGCCTCCCACCACTTGCGAGGGTGCGGCCGCCACACGCGGATCAGGTAGACGTCCTCCGGCTGGCAGCGAACCCGCTCCTCGTCGGCGTCGCCGAGCGACAGCAGGACGTCGCCAGACTCCGAGGAGACCTCCGACACCGACAGAACCCGCCACTCCAACTCGTCCAGGGACGTGTCCCCCAGGCCCGAGCCGTAGCCCGGCGCCCGCGTGTCCTGGACCGTCCCAGCCATCCGCTCCCCGCCCAGGGCCTCGGGCAGCAGTTCCGGCGGGATCCCGACCAGCCAGCCCTCGCCCGCCACGAACAGGTTCACGGCCAGCCGGTGCAGGATCTGGGCCCTTCCCGTGGCCGAGTCCCCGATCGAGTCGATGATCGACTCCAGGCCGTCGTCCTCGACCACGACGGCGTCGTCGGCGAGCGACTGGCCGTCCATGGCGACGTAGAGCCTGGCCTGCGACAGACGGCCCGCGATCGTCGAGGCCAGGAACCGCTCCTCGCCCACCAGGTCGTACATGTCCCAGGCGTCGCCCTGCCACGCCGATGGGGCCGCCACGGCCCGGCTGATGCGCTCCCCCTTGATCCGCGTGGCCGACGCCGTCAAGGACGACTCCGGCACTTTTCCACGGCCCCGTGACTGGGCCCGGTTCAGGTACCTCGCCACGGCCTCCGTGGTGGAAACACGCTCTACACGGGCTACCCCGCCGTTCAGTCTGCTGGTCACTGGTGATCCTTTCTTACGGTTGGGAAGGGGTCAGTCGATCCGGGCCGACACGTGGCCCACGACGTAGTTCAGGGCCAGGCCCGACGTCACGAAGCGCCAGGCCCGCAGGGCTCGGGGGCCGGCGGCCCTCGCGGCGGCGTAGGAGCCGAGGACGCCGAAGCCGATCCAGGTCCCCACGCAGAACGGGCAGTCGAGCCCGGTGACGGCCATGTGCCGCGGGCCTGTGGCCTCCTCGCCGAAGACGTCCCCCGGCTCGTGGCGGTCCGCCCACTGACGGGCCGGGCCGACGACGGCCCACTCCCCGAGGACGTCCCGCGTCACGAATCGGGTCAGCCGTGCGGTCGCCAGAACCGTCCTGGCAGCGTCGTCAAGTCTCATTGTCGTCCTTACGTTGGAATCCTGCGGGAAACGGCACAAGCCCCACCGTGCGCCTGGCCCGGAGCAGGAAGGGCCTAGCGCCCCGGCGGGGCTTGCTTGGCTACAGCGTACCAGCCCTCCCCGCGGAACGCCCGTCAGAGGCCGCAGGAGCCCCGTAGCGGCCCTCGTGGGTCCGCTCTGTGTGGTTGTGTGGGTCGGCCGCTGATAGGCCCTCAGGGGGCCCTGCGGGCCAAGATGCAGCCACGGTCCGATCCAGGTCCGCGTCAGGCCGGCATGTCAGTCGGCGATGTCGCCAGCGATATTACCGCTGCGACGTTCCGGGAGGGGTTTTCGGGGCGCTGAAAGACCCCGCCGGAGCATTTCCGACGGGGCCTCAGCGGACCGCTCAGGGCGTGTAACTGGCGCAGTTCGCCTTGTGGTCACCTGGCTGGCAGTCCGGCCGCTTCGGGAGCGGCTGGGAGGTCGTCAGGAGGGCCCCGGCGAGCGCCAGGATCGACATGACCGTCAGGACCACCAGCAGTTCCACCGGGCCCCGCTGGCCCTTCCAGTCGTCACTCATACTCCTTCTCCTCCTTCCCGATCCGGGTCCAGGTCTCCCTCCGTGCCCGAGCGATGTTCCGGTCCAGGTCCCAGAGTTTCTGCATGTCCAGGCGGCCCGAGACCTTCCGACCGGCGGCCGCGTACTGCATCCGCAACTCAGCCAGCCGCAGCAGTTTCACGACGGCGAGGTTCAGGTCGTTGTCGTCGGGGAAGGCGGCGTCGGCGATGTCCACCGGATCCACGTCCTCGACCTTGCGGAGCCCGAGCCCTGCGAGGGCGGATCCGACCCGCAGGACCGGACCGTCATCCACACCGCCGTCCTCCCCGTCCTCGTCGTCTCCGAGGAGGCTGCAGTCGTCGCAGCCGCAGGCCATCGTCACCTTGTCGCCAGGGGCCACGAACGTGCCCCAGCCGCTGCCGTCGGCGTTCTCGAAACTGACCGACAGCAGCGGGCCCTCAGGGTTGCCGTCCATGCTGATGGCCGTCACGGTTCCGATGCGGACGGCGTCCTCGCCGATCCCGGCGTACAGCCCGGCCTCGACGCCGTCCGTGCTGACGTTGAAGACGGACGGCTCGTCGGGAGCCTCGGTCTGGTCCGACGTCGGATCGGCCTCGTCCTCGCCTTCATCCTCGTCCGTGTCCTCGTAGTTCTTGCGAGCGGCGACCCGCACCGGGCCGATGTCGGGGACCTCGTCGGCATCATTTGCCTCGGCCAGCAGCGACTCCAGCGCCGTGACGAAGCCGGCCCGCAGGTCCGCCTCGTCCCAGCCCTTCGGGAGTCCCTTGATGCTGATGGTCGCCGACGTCGGGTCGTCGTACTCTGCCTTGACGTGGATCATGTCAAGTGTCCTTTCCATTGTCTGTGTCTGTCTTGTGGCTCATTGGCGGGCCGACGTCCACCAGTCGAGACGACGCCGGCCGGATAGTGGTCAGTCGCGGGCCTCCTCCCCCTCCCAGCCGAGGTACGGGCGGACCTCCGCCATGACCTCTCCCTCGAAACCGGCCGAGCGCATGGCCTGGACGGCGGAGACCACACGGCCCGCGTCGTTGGCCTCCAGCGCCTCCAGCAGGAACCGCCTCAGAGCGCTCTCCGTACGGAGCGCGCCCTTCGCCCACGGCGACGGGCGTCGAACCGGCGTCCGACCAGCGCCCAGCCCAGCACCTCGACCATCAGTACTCCAACCACCATCGGTGACTCCTTCCTCAACGGAACCGCGTACGATCTGGACCCACTCCGCGTCCCAGTCCCGGACGACGCTAACGGCGGCGGTCACCGGTCGGCCCCGATCATGTGCTCGGACGCCGACGGGGCGCGGAACGCGACCCCGAAGAACATGTCCCGGTCTGCGGACCGCGGCTCCGACTTGGAGACCTCGAACGCCTCGAACAGGGCCTCCAGCGTCTCCGAGCCGTACTCGTCGTTGGTCCAGGCGAACAACTGCGTCCGACGGCGACCGCTGTCCGTGACCGTCGAGACGGTGCCCACCGACATTATCTCGCCGCTGCGGTGGCTGACCCGGTCCAGCCGGACGTTCGTGTCGGCCAGCCCGCAGCCGGCGTAGAACTGAACCAGCAGGTTGTCGTCCATGACGAACGTGAGCATCGAGTCGTACGTCAGCGTCGCCGCCTCGATGCGGTGACCCTTCAGGATCAGGTTCAGGTTGTCGTCCCCGTAAAACCACACCTGCCCGACCTTGCCGGCGTTGAAGTTCTCCGCCGTCTGCTCCCAGATTTCCTCACCCATTGTCCTGCTCCTACTTTCTGGCCGGTCCCGGCCATCCTATCGACCGATTCAAGTCTATCTATATGACCCCTGTGCCCTGGCCCCGGAACCGAACTACGGGGCCAGGGCGGAGTCCTTCGGGCGTTTGCCCGGTGGCGGCTAGGGAGGCCGCCGTCCGCCGGCCGGGGAATCCCCTACCCGGCCGGCGGAGGTCTCAGTCGGTCGTCTCGACCTTGGTCATGAGCCCGGACACCTCGACCCTGCCGACGCCGGTCGCCTCGAACAGGGTCCAGACCTCGCCGTCCTCGAACCGAACCGCGAACGAGGTCGAGTCCTCGACCTGCTCCCACGAGGTTCCGACGATATTCCGCCCTAAGATCCGGTAGTTCCTCTCCGCGTCCAGATCGCTGAACGGGTCCGAGTCGATCACGATCATGGTCCCGCTGGCGAACTCGAACTGGAACGCCCAGCCGTTCTGGCTCCCCTCGACCCCGGCCACGTCCACGATCGTCTGACCGACGAACGCCTCCTCGAAGTCCTTCCGGGTCTCCACCAGCCACTCGGCCCACTGGCCGTCAACCAGCGCCCGCACCTTCTCGCTCAGTCCCTCGCTCATGTCCTGCTCCTTTCGGTTCCCCAGGGGCCCCTTGCCCCTTGGTTGTAGTTACATTGTAGTAGACCTACCCACCAGGGGCAAGGGAACCTACGTGATGACTGTCACACGGGCTTCTTGCTAAACGTGGCCGACAGTTCCAGCCGACCGATCGAGCACGTGGCCCGGAACTGGGCGATGCGGACCTCCATCCGGTTCCACCTTCCGAGGATGTCCAACTCCTCGAACTCGCCGTCGAACCCGGCCCTCGAGAACCGACAACGCCGGATCCTGACCTCGGACAGCGGCGGCATGTTCGAGCCGGGCTCCCAGCCGGCCGGGACGACGGCGGCTCCGGTCTGGATGAACGTCACGGCCGACCAACTGGCCGAGTCGATCACCAGGCTGGTGTCGTCAGTGAAGGCTAATTTGACCGATGAATCGGTAAGTAGGTCCACGTGGTCGATACGGCGGCCGTCGATCACGAACTTGATCGACTCCTCGCTGGTCAGGGTGGCGACTCGCAGGTCGTTGTCGGGGTCCGACACGGCCTTGATCCTGGCGACCTCACGGTCGATTCGTTCCTGTGACATCTCTACGGTTCCTTTCTGTCGGCGCTGTGTGATGGGGTTCCGGGACTGGAAGACCGCTGGGCGGGGCCGTAGCCCCGCCCATCGGCCATTCGGTCAGGCGATGACCACCTGGACCCCGCTGTGGGCGCTGACGGAGGTGAACTCCACCAGCAGGGAGGACTGACCGTCCTCGTCGGTCCCCATGACGGTCAGTACGTTCCGGCGATCCATCGAGCGGCCGGTGTGAACCTCGACCTTGCTGACGACCTTGCCGATCCACTCCTCGGAGAACTTCATGTCCGCCCGGCCGACGTACGCACCGTCCGACAGGGTCGAGTACGAGTTGGCGGCCATCAGGGCCGGCCACTGACCGTCGTCCCCGCTGAGGACCAGGTCCGCCACAGCCCCGCGGGCGCGGGCGGCGAGGATCCGGCGACCCTCGAAGCGGGCGATCATCTCGGCGACTCCCTCGAACTTGCTCATTGTCTCTGTCCTTTCGGTTCCGGTGGGGTTCCCTATCTCCCCTCCTTGTAGTTATATTGTATGACACCACCGCCGGCCGTTCAAGGTTACCTACGTGATGACTCTCACAAATTACCCGCCCGCCAGCGACGGCCGGCAGGCGGGTAATTGACTCTCGGTTAATATTGACTCCACTGTCGCCTAAAACAGGGTCAGTTGCTCACCAGGCCCTCGGAACGTCGGACGAACGCCGTCCCGGATCGCCTCGAAGTAGATCGACGCCGGCAGGAGGACCGCCGACAGCGCGATGAGGTTCCGTGCGGCCTGCTCGCAGTAGTCGCCGTGCCAGCGGTACGCCTGGATCGATCGTCGGGCCACGTTGCCGACCTCCATCTCGAAGATCGAGCGGAGCCCGGCCGCCAAGATCTTCGTCGGGTTACTGCGCGGGTCCATGCCGGCAAGCCCGACCCAGCCGTGCGCCTGCTTTCTAGTCGTCACCGCCACGTCGGCCACGCCCTTCCGGGACAGCCCCGCGGCCGAGCAGATGCAGAACGACGTCGCCGCTCGAAGCCAGTAGACCAGCCCGTTCAGGTCCGACTGCGTCGCGATCTGGCAGTGCAGGTCCACGAGCGTGTCCAGCACCTCCCGCAGGTCGGAGCGGTCCAGCGGGTGAGCCGGCAGGTGCCTGTACGACTCCACCGCCTCCGTGATCCGGGCGTCCATCCTTCGTTCCATCGTCTCAGCCATCGTGGTTCGCCTTCCACGCCTCGAAAATGTTGTCGGCCATCTGTTCAAGGGTCATCTCCCCGCCGGCCCTCTCAGCGGCTGCGGCGCCCGCAGGGCACGGCGTCAGGTCCGCGTCCGTCAGCGGGCCGTCCGAGTACAGGTCGTCCCACACCGTCGGGTACAGGTCCTCCAGCAGAGCCAACAGATAGATGGACTTCGAGGCCAGGTCCATCAGCGGCTTGTCCGTACGGGGCTCCGTAGGTACCGGGCCTTCGACGCCGCCGGCCACCATTCGCGTGTAGGCGTCCACGTACACGTGCAACGTCTCTGACAGGCTCCGAGCGATGTCCGTTGAGGTCATCCCCCACGGCGCCGGCTCCGAGTGGGCGCCGGCCATGAACAGCGCCGACTGCTGGACGGTGCTCATGCTGTTGTCGTAGACGTCGGTCCCGCGAATCAGCCGGACTCCGATCGCGCCGATGACATCGCCGACGGCGCACTTCAGGCCGACCCGAGTCTGGGCCGAAAACACCCGGCCGACACAGTCCAGCAGGACCGGCAGGAACTCGCGGTCGTTGGTGTACGGCCTCTCGGTGACTCCGTCCTCTCCCCACGGGAAGTCGATCATGTAGTCGGACGCGACGCTGGCGACGGTCCTCGGGCTGGCCTCCATGATCCGTGGTCTCAGGTACTTCTCTTCGCTCATCTCTACTCCTTGGTTGGTTGATCGTTGGTTGACTCGGATGGGTTGACGGGAGGGCCCGAAGGCCCTCCCGTCTGCTCAGGATGTCAGTCTCCGACCACCTCCGCGTGCTCAGCGTCCGGGTCGCCTACCCACACGACGTCCATGCCGGCGATGTCGTTGAGGCTCCGAATCTCCTGCTCGACGTAACGCTCGGCCTCTGCCTGGGCGTCATCGGCGTTCGACATGTCCTCGACCGTTAACTCCAGCGTGATCGGCACCTCGACCTTGACGGTCCAGTCCCGCAGACGGGCCGGCAGGCCGTGCTCCTCCATGAACTCGTCGAAGGCCGAGCACAACTCGTTGTCGTCGGCCCACTGGTGGGCGTCGGCCACCAGCGCCTCCATGTCGTTCTTGTGCTTGATCTCCAGCGCCTTCTCGCGGGCCTCGGCCTCCTCGGCCTTGGCCTTCCAGTACGCGACGTCGGCCTCGGCCTTCTCGGCCCGGAGGTAGGCGTCGGCCGGTCCCTGCGACGGGTGACTGGCCTTTCCGCGCTCGTCCAGGACCTCCTGAGACCACATGCGCATCCAGGCACGCGCCTGAGACGCCGGGAACGCCTTGGCGCCGTACTCCTCCAACTTCTCAACGCTGAGGAGGTTCACGGCCTCAGAGCCCATGACCTTCCACTGAGCACCAGGACGGAACGGACGCTGCATACCGACTCGGAACCACGAGAGCGGCTTGTCGCGGCTACCGGCGGCGATCATCTCAGCCTCGAAGTCCGTCCGGGACCAGTAGACGTCCTGGAACTCCGTGGCGTCATCGGTCCCCTCGTCCGAGGTCCAGTAGTTGACCCAGACGAACTCCTTCATCATCTGGTCAGCGCGCTCGCCAGCCTTCCGGCTGTCGGCGTTCAGCAGCCGCTCGATCTTCTCGCGAAGGTCCTTGATCTCCACGTGGGCGGACTCCAGGTCCTTCGCCGTGTGGAACGTCTGGACCATCCACGAGTTCATCGACTCCTCGTGAGCGCCCTCGTTCTTCAGGTCCTGCCGGGACTTGCCCTCCACGACGCAGGTACGGACGAACTGCCAGCCGCCGGCCGAGACCTTGTACACCAACTCGTGCTTGTCCCAGGTCAACGGCGCGTCCCAGTCCTTCTCGACCAAGCCGTAGACCTCGATCTCGGTGGCCGGGACGTAGAAGTCCTTGTGCCGAATGCCGTCCGAATCCTCGTAGTTCTTGATCCAGCAGAACTCGCTCACCAGCGAGCCCAGAGCGTCCGTCAGGGCGTTCTTCAGGCGCCCGATCTCCTCTGACTTGTCCGAGACGTTCCTACGAGCGTGGCGGGCCTGCGACGCGAAGGCGGTCGCGTAGTCCAGCAGATCGTTCAACTCGACCGGACGGTAGCCCTGCCCGATCAACTGCATCTCGGTCAAGCCCTCGGCCGTCCATTCGGCGGTCACCTCCAGCCCGTCGAAGCCGTGCTTGACCTCGAAGGCCTGCCACGAGATCCCACCTCGGCGGTTCGGGTCCTTCTCCCACTCCTTGATGTCGAGCGGGTAGATCAGCGTCTCCTTTCGGGGCTCTCCGTCCTCGATCTCGTGCTTGTAAACCAGCGCAATCACCGGGAACTCCTCCTCATCGGCCAGCAGGCCCATGTTCGAGGCCCACGAGCCCGTCTCAGCGGCGCTCGCCAGCGTGTGCAGGACGTCGAAGGTGGACGCCAGTTTCAGGCCCTTGCTGAGCCAGTCGGAGGCGGTGAACGCCCCGTAGACCTCGTGGTCCACCGGCAGGATTCGTGGGCCGTCGATCGTCCGGTAAACGAGGGACCTCCACGCCAGCGGGCGTGAGTCGTACTCACCAGCAGCCCACTTGTCGGGATAGGTCGGGATCACAAGCATCTGCCGGTCATCGTCGGGGACGCCGCTCGGGTACTTGCCGATCAGCCCCAGGTGCTCCGGGAGGTCGTCGGCGTTCTTCATCCGCAGCAGGTCGGTGTAGGTCTCGTTGAGCGCGTCCTGGAACTGCTCCAGACGGGCCTTGGCGCCGAACGCCAGCGTGTAGTTATCGGCGGCCCTGTCCTCCGCGTCCTCGACGAAACTAGCGAGCGTCTGGACGAAGTTCAGCATCCCGCCCACGGTCTCTGGGCGGTATCCGTCGGCCTTCAGGTCGTCCTCCGAGGTGCCCTCGGGCAGGAGTTTCGACGACTCGACGGTGGTACGCCCCTCAACGTTTACCAGGCTGACGTTGAACCAGCGCGGGGTCTCGTCCTCCCACGTCTGGCCGACGGCGAAGGCGACGTCGCTCTTGAACTCACCCTCGCCGTCCATGACCCTGCGCCACGCCCTCACCGGGCGGTCGGCCGGGTACATCTGCTCCTCGTTACTGCTCATCGGTTCTGCTCCCTTCCAGGCCCTAACTGCATCTTTCCTTTGGCCTGTAGTTAAATAGTAGTACCCCCTGCCCTACAGGGCTAGGGGTACTACGTGGTGTCTCTCACATTATCGACGTCGGCGGATCCGGTTCCCGGACATCACCGACCGCCCCGGCAGCCGGCCCGCCGGGACGGCCACCGACCCTCTCCCGCCGTCGCGCAGCCCGTTCAGGGCCTGCGTCAGCGCGTCCACCTGGTCATCGTGCTTGCCGTTGGGGAACTCCCGCAGTTCCGACAACAGGTCCTCCACCCACTCGTTGCCAGGATCCGACGGATACGGAAGGTAGACGTTCCCCGACTCGATCTCCGGCGTGATCGCTCGGGCGCGGATCTCCTTCGAGGTGCGGGCCTGGACCGGCTTGACGCCGGCCACCCGCTTGCGCAGGACGTCGATGGCCGCGGTCCCGTTGGCCGCATCCTCGATCAGGCGCTGGTGGACGCACTCGCCGTAGGGGGAGACGTCGTGGTCGTCCGTACGGACCCACCGCTCCATGTGGTCCAGCGTCTCCGTGAACGACCAGCGGCCGCGCTGCTGAGCCACGAGGTAGCGGTCGGGGCCCGCCCGCACCCAGCGCTGACCGACGACGAAGTCCGAGTTCTCGGATCCCTTGAACGTCAGGTCCCACGAGTCCACCCACTGACCGGCCCGCCAGGCGGCGTCCGGCGCCAGCACGACACGACCGTCACCGGTGACCTTCGCCGGGTCACGGGTCCAGTACCGCCACCAGCCGACGTCGAACACTGCGCCCTGCGCCGGGGACGGGCGTTGCTGGTACAGCGCCGCCCACGAGTACGAGCCCATCGAGGTCTTCATCTGCGCCCAGCGCTCGATGGCCTCCTCGCGGGTCTCCTCCAGCAGCGGGCTGAACAGCGGGTCGCCATCGGCGCGCCCGAGGACGTCGTCCTGCTCGGCGATCGCCGGGAAGGAGATCACCTCCCACTTGTCGCGATCGGGGCTGTACTCGGGGCTCAGCAGACGGCCGATGAAGTCGTCCTCGTGCCAGCGGGTACCGATGACCACCACGAGCGACGGCGGCTCCAGACGGGTCTGAGCATTGGCGATCCACCAGTTCCACAGCGACTCCCGCTCAGCGGCCGAGTGGGCCGTGGCGAAGTCCTTGACCAGGTCGTCCACGAGCATGACCTTGAAGCCCATACCCGTGATCGACTGGCCGGGCGCCGAGCGGGACGCGACGCCGCCGCCGTCGGTCGTCTGCCAGTCGGAGACCGACCCGGCGTCGTGGGCGATCTTGAGCCCGAACTCCAGCCCGTGCTCCTCCACCATGCGACGCACCTGCCGGCCCCACGACACGGCCAGCGTCGGCGAGTGCGACACCAGACCGATCTTCCAGTCCGGGTGCTGGCGCAGCAGCCAGATCGGCAGGTTGACCGACGTCAGCGCCGACTTACCCATACGGGGCGGCATCGAGACCGTGATGAACCGGCTCTCGCCGTTCTCGACGTCGTGCATGGCCTTCGCCAGGCGCCCGGCCAGGTACTCCAGGTGCGGCCGGCTGCGGTACCCGTCGTCGGTCTGCATGGCCGCCTCCAGCGGGTCGGCCGCCTTCGGGTAGTGCGGGTCGTGCTTGTACGGGACGCCGGCGTGCGGCTCGCCCGAGCACCGTTCGAGGGTGCAGACCGGCTGGCTGTCCAGCCACTCCTGGTGCTTCAGCAGCGTGCGAAGTTCAGCCTCGATCTCCTCCTCGGACATCTCCCACGGCACCGGGGGCTGCTCCGCCTTAGCCATCCTCGCGCTCCTCAGCCACTACCTTCCCGTCCTCGCCGACGTCCACGACGTCAACGAACTGGCCGTCGTCGTCGTCGGGTCCCTGAGCCAGTTCGGGGCCCTCGATCTCCTTGCGGTCGGGCGCCGGCGGCGCGGCAGCCGCCTCCCGACGGCGCTGGACCTCGCGCATGAGTTCGTCGAGACGGGCATCCGTCGCCTTGGCCGTCATGTCCACGAGGTTCGTCGTCACGCCCACGGTGACGTCGGGCAGGTTGCCACGCGAGGCGTTCCGCTCCAGGTTGGCGGCGACCTCCAGCATCTTCATGACCTCACTCGCCCTCATCTTCGAGATACGCATCTCGTCGAGACCCTGCAACCACTGCGCGGCGCGGGACATGGCGAGGCGGGCGACCGCCCGGTGTCGCTCGTTCATGTCCACCCGGTAGCGGATCAGTCGCTCGGTCTCCTGCTCCTGTAGGTGCAGGTCCCAGGCGTGACAGCGTTCGCGCCACGACCAGCGGACCGAGTTGTGGAACCCGCTCGGGTGGTCCCGGACACGGCGAGGGTCCGAGTCCCGGTACGCCTCGAACTGGGCGAACGCGGTCTCGGACTCCCCCTCCTGGCGGTGCCAGATCGGCCTCGTGTAGTCCAGCGGAACGGCCTTGTTGACCCGCTTTCGCTTACCGGAAGTTCCCTCCGACACTGTCCTGCTCCCTTCATCGACGCCTTGCAGGCGTCTACCAGGTTACTCCACGTCGTCGGCCTTGCTCTCGGCAGCGGCCGCGATCTCCCGCAGGGCGATCGACGTCAGGCTGTCCACGACGGCGGCCATGTTCTTGATGTTCCGAACGTGGCCGTACTCCACGAGGGCCCGGCTGAACTCGTCGAACTGGTCCACGCGAGCCACGCCGATCAGGTCCGAGTGCTTGTCGATCAGGCCCAGCAGGTCGTTGAAGCGCTCCATCTGCTCGGGAAGGAACATGAGCGTCGTCATGCGCCAGTCGAAGTCGGCCTTCGGCAGGTCCAGCGTCGTCGTGGACTGCGCTAGCGGGGTCAGGTACTCCTCACCCAAACCCGACACGAGCATGTCCTCGACGTCGTCGATCTGCTCGATCATCTTCCGAAGGATCTCCTCGTCGGGGGACCCGGACAACTCGTTGTGGGCGATCTGCTTCGCTCGGATGAGCGACCGCGGCATCGGGTTCGTGTCGATCAGCACCGGGAAGGACGTCAGGCCCGCCATGCGGGCGGCCTTCGCGCGGTGGTGGCCGGACACGATGGAGATCGGGCCCTCGTCGTTCGGCCGCGAGCAGTACGGGATCGACTCCAGCGCGCCCCGCTGGCGGATGTTCTCGACCAGCCGATCGAACTTGGTCGGCTCCATCTGCTGGGCGTTGATGTCCTGCTCCTTCAGGGCCGAGCCCTGAACGACGCGGATGTACAGTCCCTCGCCGACCTTCATGCCCTCTTCGTTGACTTGCGCCACTGCTGCTCCTTTCGCAAGAACTCCGCAAGAACCTCCTGCGGCGTCATGGCCTTCTTCCAGTCGCTGGCATAGACCAGTTTGAACCCGTCCGGGTGCTTCTGGCGGTTGTCCAACGTCATAAGCCCTCGGAGGCCCTTCGCCTCCGGGTGCCGAGTCATCTCCACGGTGACCAGCCCCTGCGCGGCCGCGATCTGCATGGTGCTGAGCGGGGTCTTCGTCAGCCACAGGGTGTCATGCTGAAGCGACAGCATGGTCGCCAGGCGAGTCATGCGGAGCGTGTTGTGCGTCGCGCCGAAGGCGAACCGAAGGATCGCGTGCTTGGACCACTTGTCCGAGTACGAGGAGGAGATCGACGCGAGGCTATATCCGATGACGCCGGCGGCGTAGCCGTCGATGAACACCAGGACGTTGTTCGAGCCAGGCACCGGGCTGAGCCGGTGCATCCACTCGGCCCTGTAGGCGTCGGCGTACTTCGACTCGACACAGGCCAGCCGGATCTCCGAGTCGGGGCGGACCTCATAGTCCTCAGGGAGCATCGGCCACGGCCGGGGAGCGCGCGGGGACATCTTCCGAGGGACGGCAGTCTTCCCGCCAGCCAGTTCCACCACCTCGTCGCAGCGGTTCGAGTTGATGTACACCAACTGCCCCTCGGATAGTTGGCGGGCGTACGGCGGGTTGGGCGACGCCGAGTTGCGAGGCGTCTGCTGCTGCTGGACCACGAGGAGGGCCTTGCGCCCCTCCATGAACCGGACCATCTCCGGGATGTCCGTCGGCGCCTCGAAGATGTCGTAGTTGGGCGTCTTCCAGGTAAGCAGTCCCTTCGTGTCGAAGAACTTCTCGTATGCGCCTGGGTACGTCGGCGGGTTGCTGACGATGACCGCGTTCGGGTCGTCGGCGATGCGGTCCATGTGCTCCCACACCGACTCCGAGCGGTAGGCCAGCCCGCCGATCCGACCGGCCATGCGGGACAACTGCTCGCGGAAGGACGCCTTGTGGTAGTCCGAGTTGCGCTCCAGGTCCTCGCAGAGACTCTTCCAGTACTCGCCCTCGGGCTTCGTCTGGATCCGGGCCAGGTACTGCGTGTACAGCAGGAGGGCGGCCTTATCGACGTCGGTCGAACACTCGCTGAAGTCGATGGGGCGGTCGTCGTACCGGACCTCCAGGTCCTCGAAGTCCCCGCCCGACAGCAGGGTCCCAAGGATGCCTGTGAACAGGTGGACGTCCGACGTCGTCATGGTCTTCGGGTCGTAGCCCGCGTCCAGCGCCACCAGAGGCATGGCGAATCCGCCTACGGCGGGCTCGTGGTAGTGCTTGTAGCCGGCGGCCCTCAACTTCGGCAGCAGCGCCGACAGGTAACCCCGCTCCGGGGTGTCCCACGTGGACAGGAACAGGATCGACGGGGACATGAACCCGGCCATCTGAATCTCCTCGCACTAGATACAGAAAGAGGCCCGAAGGGCCAGCCGGAGGCATTTGGCTGACCTGACGGGCCATCGACCGCTGGGGTTGATTCGAACAACCGACTTCCCGCTGCGAGAACGGGTCCTCTATCCACTGAGGTACCAGCGGTATGCCCCGTCGCCGGGGCGATGCCTGAAGGTTACGCCGAAGCGACGCCCTCAGGCAACTCGGGGATCAGTTCACCGGTCACCTTCTCGTACCACATGGCGAAGTCTCCACGGTGGCAGTCCTTGGTTTTCTGCTCAAAACACAGCAGGACCAGCCGGTCATCCGGGATGCCCGTAAATCGGGCGTTCTCGGCCACGATGTCTCGGAACAGGTCCTCGATGGCGTACAGCCCGAAGCCGTCGAGCCGCTTCCAGTACGCCTCGCGGAACTTCGCCACCGGCCACTTCATCCACGCCCAGTCGGGGTACAGCAGCGGCGCCTGTAGCCGCAGGTCGTACGACAGGGCGAACTTCGGCCGGCCGTTGCTTATCTTTACCGGCACTCCCATGTCCGGCGTGAACTTCTTGTAGTTCGAGGTGAACAGCCGGTAGCCAACCTCCTCGTCCGACCGTTTTGACCCGTCGATCGGGTTGGACCGGTTCACCAGCACGTCCTCAATCACCTTGCTCTCCACGTCCTTCTCCTCAATGAACCCGGACTTCTTCCTGGCTGCGGCCCGCAGGATGCGAAGAACCAGCAACGAGTGCCAGCACCGGGCATTCCCGCCGTGATGGCGGCCGTGCTGGCACGTGCAGGTCACCGACGGGGCGCCGTTCGGCATATAGATGACGTGAACGTCGTAGATGTCGCCCTGCCTGCCCTCGACGTGCCACATCGACGGATCCAGGTCGTCCACCTCGAACTTCCTGGCCTCGAAGCACGCCCGCAGCGCCGTCTCCTGACTGTCCGACGGCTCCTCCGGGCTCATCGCCGCCAGCGTCTTCGTCTGGTTGTCCGGCCACCATGCCTTCATTTCCTGCTCCTTGATTGTCTCTGTGTGGGTTGTAGGTCAGCGGATCTTCCACCAGCCGGTCTCTGTCCTGGGGACCTCGGACACGGCCTCAGCCACGAAGTCGGTTACCTTTCGCATGTCGTCCGTGTGGACCGACCGTGTATCGACGCCGTCGGCTCTCCGTGAGACGAACAGCCCGTCGTTGGTGCGGGTCACCGCCACCACGACGTCGTCGTTCGCGAACGTGGCCCGCGAGGTCCAGCGCTCGAACGCCAGCACCCGGCGTACCTCCACGAATCGCAGGTCGTAGACGGCAAGCGCGTTCGCCAGCGCCCAGGACTGGTGCCACGTCAGTTCGATCCGGCTGAACTTCAGCACCAGTGTCGGTCGGATGGCGGAGGCGTATAACCTCACCTGGTCAACCATCATCGGCTTAGCCACGTCTGCTCCTCTGATTCCTGCCCTTTGGTTGTATGTACATTGTAGTTAATGTACGGTCCTAAGTCAAACGAGGGGCGGCGCGCATCAGCGCCACCTTGACCACCTGCTCGGCCTCGTCCGGGTCGAGGACGACGTCTGCCGTCCCGCCGGCTTTCCAGATGCGGCGGATCTGCTCGTGCTGCTGGACCGAGGCCCGGCCGAGCGCGTGCTGACGGGACTCTCCGGGCTTCTGGTGCTTGACCTCCAGCCCGATGAACTGCCCCTGTACGCACACGAGGAGATCCGGCACGCCCGGCTCCTGGTAGGGGCCGCCAGCCACCTTCAGCACCCACGAGCCAGGCCACACCCTCAGGATGCGGCGCTTGATCGCCGCCACCACCTGCGTCTCGTTTCCCCACTCGTTCGCCACGCTTACTCCTTCCAGATACGCCGAGAGGGCCCTACGGGGCCCTCTCGGAGTCTAGACCGTCAGATCACAGGTCCAGGTCGTCGATGGACAGGTCATCGACGTCTACGGCCTCACCGTCGTCCTCACCGGCGTCCCAAGGGTTCTCCGGCTCCATGTCCTCAGTGTCCACGTCCTGGACGATGGCGGCCGCCTCGGCCTTCTTGGCGTCCGAGGAGGACTTCTTCCTGGCAGGCTTCTCGGGCTCGGCGGGAGCCTCGTCCTCAGCCTCCGCAGCGGCCTCCAGCGCGTCCAGGTCGTCCTCCGATGACTCCTCGGCCTTCGGCTGGGCGACGCGGATGTACTGGGCGATCTCGGACTTGATTCGACCGTTGTACGGCTCGCCGTCCACCACCTCGATGTCCGCCTGGCGCTTCAGGAAGGTCTTCAGGTTGATCTGCAACTTCTTCTTGGGAGTCTTGATCCCGATCCCCTGCATGAAGCCGACGACGCGGAACATGGCCTTGTCGGTCAGGGTCAGGCGGTCGAGGATGACGGCCCCGTCGTGCTCGCCTCCGAGGACGCGCATCCAGACCTTAATCATGGTGTTCCCGGCGCGGGACTTGTCGAGGTCAACGTCGTCCACGATGGCGCGGTAGCGGCCCTCGGGGATGCGGACGTTCCCGCTGTCCTTGTAGTTGCTCAGGTCGATAACGATGTTCGAGTTCACATTGTCAGCCATGTCACTGCTCCTTCTTGTTTGTGGTGGCTGTCTTGCTGGCGGGCTTCTTGGCCGAGACTCCGCCTACCCCGAGCACCTTGCTCAGGCTTCCGAGGGTCACCGGCTTCTTGCGCCCCAGGACCTCGGGGATCTTACCCCGAAGGTCGTAGGGCAGCCGGGCCTTCGTTCCGTAGTCGGGGTTGGTCCCGAAACGGACGATATGGTTCGTGGACGGCTGGGACTCGTCGCTGATGGCGTCGATGTTCTCCTCCACGTCTGCGTACACGATGTAGTCGGGCGTGGCCCTTACGATGCTGAGGGCGCCCTTCTGGACGTCGGGCTGACGTCGAACGCCGCCGTTGATCTCGTCCTCGATCATTTTCACCTGGGCGGTCATGACGACGTGCATCGGGTGAGACCGGTTTCCGTCGGCGAGTCCGTACCAGAACACGGCCATGTCCGTCATGATGTCGAGCGACTGCCCCCACGTGCGCTGGTCGGCCGGGGCGGTGCCCTGGCGGATCTCGCGGACCGCTGTCTCCGAGGCGCCGGTGAGGAACCTCATCGTCATCTTCTGGGCCGCAGTCAGCGAGTCGATCACCACGGCCTTGTAGTCGTGTCCTCCCTCGTCGAGGGCCCAGAACACATCATCCAGCGCCGTGATCGACTCGGGTCGGATGACGTCGATGTTCTTGGCATAGGGCGCGTTCCTGAACGACTTGGTGCCCTTCTCGCCCATAAGGTCGATGAACAGCGTCTTGCCCAGTTCACCGATCGTCGAGGCCAGCGTCGTCTTGCCGCCTCCCTGGGGCCCCAGGATCAGCCACCGACCGAAGTCGGGCTGCTCCTCGTTCACATCGACGATGTCGATGCCTGCAAATCCTGCCATTTCCTGCTCCTTCCTGGCTAGGTACTTACAGTGTAGTTCGTTATGCCGTGTCTGTCAATTACCGCGAGCCATGCGACTTACGGACTTCGAGGCCGTACTCCGCCGGATCGAAGTCACCATCGGGGCCGCCCACGGCCTGCGCCCGGCACAACTCAGCGAAGTCGCACCACTTGCAGATCATGCTGACCAGATTCCTCGGAGCCTCGCCCGACCGCTCGGCTCGAGCCTTTGTCCGGCCTATGTCGCTGACGGTATCAACGGCGGCCCGTAGGTGAGTCTTGACGATGTTCACCGACAGCGGAGTCATGCTGCGCCGGTACCAGTTCCGACGGACGTCGTCCGACGACAGCCGGTCGATCTCAGCCTGCTCGGCCTTGTAGACACCCGCGCCGGAGCCGTCCTTCTTCAGTCCGTCGAAGGGGACGCCGTCGCCTACCCACTCGACGTAGGTCCGCAGGTCGTAGTCCGTCACCGACTTCGACAGCCGGCCGGACTTCGTCAGGCTGGGCGTCTTCGGCGCCACGGTCCTGACGCGATCGAATGACACGGCCCGAGGAGAGTTGATCCCCCACTCCTTGCAGTCCTGGGCGATCCCCCAGGCGTACAACTGGACCTGGCTGTCCATGAGTTCGTCCATCGCCGACATCTGTCCGATCGACTTCGAGGTCTTGCAGTCGCGGACCACCACGAGCCCGCGGCGCCGGTCCTCGTACACCTCGTCAATGAACCCGAACAGGTGCACCGGCGGCCCGTCGTAGCCTTTCGGCATCGGCAGAGCCCGCTCCCAGCGGTGCTCGACGGCGAGGACGGCCTCGCCCTCCGAGGCGGAGCCCCACTCGTCCAGCCAGCCGGCGTAGGCGTCGCTGAGACGCTTCGGCATCTCCTGCCCGAGGAAGTCCACCCACTGCTCGCGCTTGGGCTCCGGGAGGGTCGCCCACCAGTCGTGAGCGGCGCCCATGATCTCCTCCGGGCTCGTCTCGGGCGAGAACTCCGGCCCGCCGTCCACCGTCCCGATGGACTCTGGGACGGAGACCAGTGTCCCCTCGCGGCGTCCCTTGGCGAGCCTGTCGGCGGCGCGCACGGCGTGGAACCACGACCCAAACTCCAGCGCCGGGGCAGCGTCCTCACCAGCCCGGCCGAGCCTGTCTAGGTAGCGGTACTTCCACATCTGCGGGCACTTCCGGTGCGTAGTCATGGAAGAGTACGTCGCCAGGATGACCTCGTCGTCTCCGGCTGTCTCACTCTGTGAGACGGTTTCCTGTCCTTTAGACTCGCTAGCGAGTCTACCAGATCTGTCAAGCATTTCAACCCTCTTTTCAAGATTTCATTTACCCCCTACCCCTCCCTATAGGGAGGGGTAGGGGAATCGAATAGCGAAAAACCGAATCGACCCCCGAATCCCTCACTCCTCGTTGTCGGGGCCCCCCTCGCCGTCAGCCGAAATGACCTTGCCGACCAGTTCCGGGTTGCCGTCCAGCACGTGGGTCAGCACCGACCTCTCCAGGTTCGAGCGGTCCTCGTAGACCTTGTACTGGACCTCGTCCACCGTGCCCGGCGCCAGCGCGTACCAGAACGTGCAGGGCCGTGTCTGGCCCAGCCGGTTGAGCCGGTCTCGGGCCTGGACCCACTCGTCGCGCTTCGTGGACAGGCTGGCGAACACCGCGTTCGACGCCGTCACGAGTTCGTTCACCGCGAGGCTCAGCGTCTGTATCTGGGCCACCAGCACGATGCGCTGTGGGTCGCTCGAGCCGAACCGGCGGCGCATCGCCAGCCGGTCCTCGGGATCCGTGTCCCCAGTGATAGTCAGCACGACGGTGTCCTTACGAGCGATCTCCTGACGGATCTGCTCGATCTCCCGGCGGAACACCGCGAAGACCACGATGCGGTCCTCGCCGTCGAGCGTGTCATTCACGATGGACGCCACGGTCTTCGCCTTGCTCTTGCCGATCACCTCCACGTTGCCGTCGTCGTCCGGCAGGTGCCCGGCGGTGATCTGGCGGAGCCTCATCATCTGCGCCAGTCGGCCCATGGCGGTCGAACTGCGCCCCGACAGCAGGATGGCCTGTAACCGCTTCTTCATCGCCTCGTAGGCCCTCTCCTCGGCCGTGGACAGGTGCACCGGCACGACGACGTCGGTGGTCTTGGGCAGGTCCAGCGCCTCGGCCTTCAGGGCAACGGCGGCGCGCTGGCCCATGACCTTCTGCATGTGGTCGAGGTTGCGGAAGCCCTTGACCTCATACCCCATGAACCCACCCATGACGGCGTACTCGTTCTTGAACTCGGTGAACGTCGCGTCCTTACCGTTCCGGCCGAACGCCTTCGGGTCGAGGAAGCGCCACTGCGCGAAGACGTCCAGCGGATTCTTCGGCATGACCGTCCCGGTCAGGATGATCCGTCTCTGCGACTGCCGGCCGATGCGGGCCGCTAGCCGGGAGACGTTCGACGACACGGACTTGATGAGATGCGACTCGTCGATCACCACGAGATGCGGGCCGAACTTGCGGATCGCGTCCAGCGTCCGGTCCGCCGTCGTCCTGGACCCCTCGGCCCGGCGCTGGCTGAGCACGTCAATGTTCAGGGCCTCGATCTGCAACAGCGGCAGATCACCCTTGTTGAACCGGCTCAGACCCGTAGGCCACACCTCGTCGGAGGGTATCTCTACGCCGTCCAGACGGGCCCCTACGGCGATGGAACGGTGCCCGTGCATGTTGTGGTTGGTGAACGCCTTCTTAGGCCCGTAGCCGCCCGTTGGCGACGCCGGAGGCAACCCGCCACGAGCCTGTAGCGCCTCCAGTTTCTGCGTCACCGACCCGCCCAGCGCCTCGGCCCAGACGTTCACCTGCGGGCTGGCCCAGCGGGGCGCCTGTAGCGCCCACTGGTCCACGGCCGCCAGAGGCGCGATCACGAGGACGCGGGCCACCTGCTCCTGAAGAGCCAGCAGCGACGCATAGTCCACGACGGTCGCCGTGTTGTGCGTGACGATCCAGTCGTTCGCCACGTACAGCCGGTCCTTGGCGTCCACGGAGATGCAGCGGACGTGCTCCCGGCCGGCCGGCACGATGGACTTGATCCAGCGGAGCGGCTGGCGATCCTTGTGCATGACCACCCGGAACTGCGGGTGCCCGTCCCACGAGCGGTCGAACAACTGGACGGCCAGCCCGAGCGACCACGCCAGCCGGCGGACGCCCTCAGCGGCCTCCCGGTACTTGGTGACGAAGACGGCCCCGCGGCGGGTCTCCAGGTCGGACGTCTCCACGAGCGCCGCCAGCAGCGCCCTGCGGTCGTCCAGCGACGCCACCAGCATCTTCTCCGCAATGCGCCTCGGGGCGTCCTCGACGCCACGGCTCAACAGGTGCCCCAGCAGGTACGGCTCGATGGGCAGTGAGTCCGTCGGGACGGCGGACCGGATGTTCTCGGCCACCGGGATGCAGTACTGGGCTGTCAGGCGCCCGTCCTCATCGCGAGCGTCGGCCATGAGCGTGCGGGTGTCCTTTACGGTCCACAGGACCATCCCGTTCCGTTGCTTGCGGCCCACCTTCCACAGGTGGTCCCCGTCCACGACGACGGTGCCGCCGTCGTGCAGGGTCACCCGGTAGACGTCGAGGACGCCGCGGTCGTAGACGCCGGTGACCTCGACAGCGCGGCCCTTCGCCCCGATGACGTAGGACCCGTCCTTCAGGTCCCCGATGCGGCGCCAGCCGGTCGGAGTCAGGACCTTCTCGCTGAGCGGGTGGCCCTTGCCGAGGCCGGGCTCGAACAGCAGCGCCGCCGTGCCCTTGTTCTCGATGATCTTCTTCAGGCCGGCCTTCTGATGAGCGAATCGCTCAGGGCCGCCGAACTGGAACACCGTCACTCAGATCGACTCCTTCAGCACCGCGGCGATGTTCACCGGGCGCCACTCCAGGATGAGGTCCAGGTGCTCCACCAGCATCCAGTTCTTGTCGATTCCCTGGTCCTCAGGCTCGACCGGCGCGTAGTAGCAGCCGCCGTCGGTGTCGTACCGCCGGGAGAACAGCCCGTGCACCTCATCCTTCTCGAAGACGCCGTCTCGCCGTGACACGGCCTTGCGGAGCGCCTTGTCTACGTAGATGAGGTCCTTGTCGGGCCACTCGGTCGAGATGAGGTCACCGTTGCGGAACTGCAGCGGGGCACCCTCCAGAACGGTCAGGTACGTCTTGTCGTCGTCGATGGGGATCGTGACCTCCTCGGCGTCGTACTCAGTACTACCGGCCTTCTCGGCGTACAGGACCTCGCTCTCCATCGTGGTCCCGTTCCCGAGGACCTTCCACCAGCAGTCGCCGTGGTAAATGATCGCGTCGGCGATGATGTCGCTGCCGCGCTTCAGGAAGATGTGCTGGCTCAGGTCGATCAGGCGGATGTCGTCCGCGTACTTGTCGTCACTCATCAGATTCCCCTCCCCTCGCCGGCCGCGTTGAAGTTCATCGCGTAGCCGTAGCAGACCGACAGGTCCTCGAACTCGTCGCGGCTGATACGCAGCGGCGCCATGTCGGTTCGGATCGTCACCGTCTTGGCGGTTCGCTCGGGGCCCCACGCCCCGTTGGAGAACCGTCTGGCCGTGGCGGAGAACGCCGCCTCGGGTGAGTACCCATAACCCCCACGAGTAGGTTCGTCCAGGATCTCCCACAGCCCGTCGCCCAGTTGGACGACGTCTCCCGCCGAGACCTGGCTCGGTCGGATGTACTCGAATGTCATTTCCTGCTCCTGTCCTGTGCTACTGCTGAACTGTCTCTGAGATGGCGACCGAGACGCCGGGCTCGCAGCCCTCTCCGCACGGCTCGGTCCGCACTTCGATGTAGACGATGTCTCGGACGTCGGCGATGGCGCCGCGCTTCTTGTACCCGGCCCTGCCACTGACCAGCAGGTCCTCGACGTCCCTGGCGATGGCGAGGGCGCCGCGCCCGGCCGGCCCGTGCGGCCGCCGGTCGGTGTCGTCCATGTAGACCGTCACCGAGACGATGACGTGACCGGCGTGCTCCCACTCCCAGCCCTGCTCGACGGCTGCCGAGGCGATGACGTTGTGGGCGGCCCAGCGCCACCGGACACCGTCCTCCAGGCTATGGACCGCGTCCAGGAGGCCGTCGATCGCGAAGAACAGCGTCCCTGCCATCACTCGGCCCTCCCGTCCTCGACGTCGAACTCGGTGGGGTCACACACGCACTCGACCTGGCAGCAGGTGAAGCACGGTGTTCTCTCCGGGTCCTGTGGGTCCTCGTAGACCCCGGTCTCGTAGTAGTGGTGTACGGCCCGGCTGATGGCGGCCTCCGTGGCCTTGTCGAGGGCGGCGTCCTCCGCGGCCTCCATGGCCTCCTGGACGTAGCCGTCGCGCTCGTCGTACTGGTAGTTGCTCATGTCCTGCTCCTGCTCTCTACTCGCCGCTCAGCGGTCCTGAGGGACGACGGTGACCAGCGGCTCGTGCTTCAGCGGGTTGCCGACCTTGATCTCGTCGGTGGGACGGAGCCAGTACCGCAGGTGCTCAGTCATCCGCACCGCGAAGTAGACGAAGATCGCGGTCACCGGGAACCACAGGATCGACTGGCCGGTCACGACCGTGGCTATGGCGGCGGTGCCGCTGGCGACGGCCAGCGTCAGGAGACCGGCGAACATCCTCACGTAGGCCTCGGCGATCCCGACTCGCTTCTGCTCGCTCATTCCGTACTGCATCATCTGCTCCAATCTGCCGGGCGGTTATCCGTCTCTTCCGGCGGTACCCGGGGGACCGTTTGTCCCCCGGTGATGCATTAAGTATATGAGGATGGCATACCTGGATCAATAGAACCTACGTGAGGACAGTCACACTACCATTCCGTCCGGGCCTCGCGCTCAACGATGTCCCACACGTCCAACTCGCCGGTTATCCCGCCCGTCCAGTCGTGCGGGTCGTACTCATCCGACCTGTCGTCGAAGTCCTCCAGGTCGATCTCCACCTCGCCGACGTCGTCGGCCTCGTCCAGCCCCTCATCGGGCTCTGGCGGGACCTCGACCCCCTGAGCGACGTCATCCGGGCCGTTTTCGGGCGGATCCGTCTCGCTCAGCAGGTCCGAGGGGGCTGAGCCCTCCGGCGTGGGTGGCGGCGGGTCGTCATCGTCCATGATGGTGATGTCGAAGCCCGTGTCCGGTGGGTCCTCACTGAAGCCGGCCACGCCGACCATCAGCGTGTACCTCACGCCCTTCGTCTTGCCGGACCTCTCCAGCACCCCGCAGGCCGTCAGTCTCTCCACGGCCTTCTCGGCCTGCCGTGGCGAGGCCAGGCAGTTCGGGTCCTCCAGAATCTCCCGACGGGTCAGCGACTTACCGACCTCGCCCTGGAATACCGTCATGATGACGTCCTCCCACCGGGCGTTCTCCTCGGCCTTCTTGGCGGCCTGGACGTTGGACAGATCCACGTCCACCGCGGCCTTCGTCGGCACCACCTTGCGAGGCGGCGCTATCGACAGGTCCGTCTGACCCGGCTTCGAGGAGTCGATGGTGACGACGCCCGCCACCTGCGCCTTGCCGACGCCGCTGCCAGCCTGGGACGCGGCGCGGACGGCTCCCGGCCGGTCCTTCAGGACCACGAGTTCCACCTCGCCGACGGCGCCCGGCATGGGCTGGCGCACCGGCCAGACCTGCAGCAGGGTCCCCTGGACCATGGCGACCTTGTGCTGAGACCCGAGGGGCATCGTGCCCTTCTCGCCGCTCTTCGCCATGTGGTCGATGATGATGACCGTCGAGCGCCCGTTGCGGGTCAGTCGCTTCAGCCACGAGGTGATGACGTCCGTGCTCACCGCGTCGTTCGAGTCCAGGCCGTGCAGCCCGTACAGGCTGGTCATACCGTCCGCCACGATGAGCGACGGGTCCAGGGCCTCCAGCGCCTTGCTGAACAGCGACTGGTTCAGTGTGCCGATGTCGGTCGGTGACGACGACCCCCAGCGGTTCCGCTGCATCGGGGCCAGCGGCTCCTCGGGGCGGATGTACGAGAACTGGAGCCGCAGGTCGTCGTCGGCGGCGCCCATGAGCCGCAGACGATTCAATGTCTGAACCGGCTCGTCCTCGAAGTCCAAGTAGAGCACGCGCTCTCCCTTAGCCATCTCCTGCATGGCCGTGTTCAGAGCAATCCAGGACTTCGCCGACTCCGAGGAGCCGTACAGCATGTTCACGCGCCCCTTGTACATCAAGCACTGGCCGTCACTGCGGGACAGCACCTCAGGCGCCGCGGGGCGCACCTGGCCCGCCAGATACGGCTCCAGGTCCACTGGCTCCCACGTCGCCAGCCGCTCCTCCAGCGGGTCACGGTCCTCGTCGGCGACCTGGACGCCGGGCGCGATGAGAGCGCCGGGCGGCGCGTCCTCAGCACGGCCGTGTCGCGGCGAGTCCATGACGCCGTCCTCGGGCCGGCTGGGCGCCGGGGACTGCGGGACCTTGTCGGAGATGACCGGCACGTCGGGGCGGAAGCCAGCCGCCGACTCGACCTCCCCGGCCAGGCGCCGGGCCATCTCGGCGTGCGGCTCGCCGATGATCGTCGCGAGGGTTGGGAACCCCTGGACCGGGGCGCCCTCCCGCAACTTCCTCAGCGTCGTCCCGATGGACTCGTTCACCCGCGTGTCCGGCCCGTCCTCGTCGTGCGTGGCCTGGGCCAGCGCGCGGATCAGGACCTCGGCGTTCCTCTCCCAGAACGGGTGGACCCCATCGCCGTAGCGCAGCAGCCCGCCGGCGAGCGCGACGTAGGCGTCGTGGCGCCCGCCCTGACGGGGCCAGCGGTCGATGAGCGTGGCGCCTAGTGCGAGGAGCGCCACCTGGACGGTGAGGACCTTCCCGTCGATGAGCGCGGGCCCCTCGTCGCCTCCCCACGGCTGGTCAACCCACTCGTACTGCTCGGCGGTGTCCGGGTGGATCGACGGCGGCACGACGGTCTGCGCGCCGGTCGTGCGTAACTCGACGGAGACCGTGGTCTTCGCCGGGTCGTCGGCGTCTGGGATCTTGAACCGGCGCGTACCCGGCAGCGTCCCCTCCGTGGCGATGTACCAGTAGTGGCTGTCGGGATTCGTAGCCCGACCGTGCCTGGCCGCGGTCCGAGGGAGGAAGTAGTGGCGCAGCCGCGTCGCCGCCGGATGGTCGATATCGACGTCGATCAGGTCGCCGGACGGCTCCCCGAGGGACACCCCCAGGTTCGTGGCGCCGCCGTCGGCGTACTCCTCGAAGCGACGGCGGACCTCCTCGGCGCCCTGAGGCGTGGGCGGCTCGGGCCAGCGCACGCGCTGCCACGTCGAGATCGAGGGGCGCTTGGCCGACCCGAGAACTGGCAGCGGCGTGAACCCGTTGAGGTAGGCGTCCACGGCGGCGTTGACAGCGGCCGCCTTCCGTGCCCTATCATTGGAGGAGAGGGATTCCTTGCTCATTGGTTGTCCTTTCACGAAACCCCGCCGGTTACTGCTCCCGGCGGGGTTTCTCGTGCTCTGACTGGCTTGTGGGGTCGGCGTCCGGCCGGGCAACCGACGCTACCACCTGCTCAGCCCTGCTCTTCCCTGGCGGCCTCGGCCGCGCGCTGGCGCTCGGTGGGGACGACGTCAACGACGGGCTGGGCCTCGCCGACGCGGATCCGTCCGCGGGCGTAGGCCGAGATCAGCGCCCGGGTGACGTAGTTCATCGTGTACCCGCGCTTGTCGGCGCGACGCTGGGCCCGCTTCCACAGCGAGTCCTCGATTCGGAACGAGTGCGGCGTGGCGGGCTCTCCGCCGGCAGGGCGCCGGTTGCGGAACCGAACGACACGAGGGGTGCCCTTGCCGCTGACGGCGGGCTCGCCCCCGTCGTCGGCGGGGGCCGGCTCGTCGTCGGCGTCCTCGTCGAGCGGGTCGGCATAGTCGTCGTCATCGCCGGAGTCCGGGCCGTCGGAGACCTGCGGGCCGTCGTCGGCGTCGGCGTCGGGCACCTCCTCCTCCTCCTCCTCCAGCGGGTCCGGGGTATCGGGCGGGATGGCCCCGACGGACAGCGCCGCCAGCCAGGCGTCGTGCCGCTGCTGCGGGCTGAGGTTGGCGAACATCTTCTCGGTCATGTCTGGTGAAAGCATCGTGTTTCCTGCTCTACGTGTGCGGTGCCCCGCGGGGCCTGAGACAGAAACGCCGGCGGCCGTCGCCGCCGTGCTCCTGGTTGTCCGAGTCCTGGGTGGGCGCTCTGCCAGCCCTTCCGCGCGCCGTCCGGTTCGGCGTGCTTCCGTCACTGACTTTCCCTGAGGCCGCATCGGCTGGCCTACCGTCTGCTCCTCGTGGCGCTGTTGAGACCTCGCGCAGGTCCGTATGAGGGCGCACCCTCCCGAGCGTGCGGTGCTCGGTACCCGTCCGGCGATTGCCCCACCCGGCCAGTCACTCATCGCATCGCTGGCTCGCGGGTTCGTAGGCGTCTTGCCCGTATGCCCCAAGTATGTGGTGGGGCGTGCCGTATGTCAAGCGTAACGGGATGTGATGACTCCCGTAGTCATTCATAACGTCTACCTTCGTGGCGCCCGGCGTAGCGACGCTATTCGACCCGGCTTTTCGATTCCGACCGGAGCGCCAGCGGAGGGGAAGGAATCGAAATGGTGGGCCGAATAAGGTCGCCCAGCCGGTCGGCCTGCGGAGCAGCGGGCCGCAAGCCACGAAGTGGCTTGATCTTAACATGCAGTGTCAAGCACGGCAACGGGTGCGAATCGAGACGGGTCGGGGCGGGCTGCCGTCTCACTACGTGAGACGACACGCCCGAGTGCGTTGCAGAGATATCGTTGCGATAGCAACGATATCTCGTCATTCGAGAGTTATTTCGATTTCTATTTCTCTCTCTCCCACCCTTAAGGGTGGGAGAGAGAAATAGAAATCGAAATAACCTCGACGAAAACGTAAGACCGCGCGCGCGCGTGATACTCGGCCCGAGGCGGGCAGTCAAGAGATGTCCGTCACAGCGGGCGGGGCGGACTGCCCGCTGCGGGCCAGCGACGGGGCGAGGCACCCTCGGACAGGGCTCCACACCCTCGGGAAGGCCCCTGGGAGCCTCGTAGCGGGCCTGAGGGAGCACGACGGTGGATGGGGTGTCCGAGCGGCGAGAGGCCGTCTACGGGCCTTAGACGCACGAGAACGCCCACACCGGGCGGTGAGGGCGTTCTCTGCGGGGCGGGCGGCTATCGGCGGTGGCCGCGGCCTACCTCCGAGATGCGGCTACGGGCCATGAACGACTCCTTCGCGGCCTCGTCGAGCCAGCGGGCGATCTTCGAGGTAATCCACACGAAGGCGCGCTGCTGCCGGCCCTCACCGTCGTCCAGGACCGCGAGGGCGTAGCCGATGGAGCACGGGGCGGTTCTTACCGTGTAGTTCAACTCATTCAGGCCCCGTACCATGGCCTTGAACGTGTCCTGGCGGGTGAAAGCGACGCTCACGTGCTCGTCGTTGGTGACCACGATCTTCCCGCGTCCCCATCCGAGGTTCTGGTGGGTGGCGAAGCCGCCGCTGACGAAGGCGGTGACGGCGGGCTCGACCCCGCGGAGGATCTGGTCGCGGAACTGCCGGGCGGTCGTCGGGTGGATCGAGTAGCCGTCGTAGGGCTCTGTGCTCATCATGTTCTCCTATCTAGCAATTTTGATTGATTTGGTTTGGTGAATAGTGAAATGGGGTGCTAAAAGGAGCGTTTCGGTTTGGGGTGGTCTCTATTTATTCGCCCAGGGCCAAGGTCCTAGGTGAAATCGAATCCGAAATACCAAACCGAAACGGTCTTTTTCGGTCCCTCATTTACTATTCACCACTTCCTATGGGTCGAAATGAAGTGTCTAATTAGTGAGGGGTTATTCCCACCTCCTGCGTTTTGGGACCGAGATCACATCAGGCTACCTGCTCCTTCAGCCGGCGGTTCCGAGCGATGCGGGCCGTACCGACCGACGGGAACCACGAGTAGTTCCTTCGAGCGATGTAGACCCAGTTCTGGGCCGTCTTTCGCTTGACCCCGTACATTGCCGCGATGTCGTCGATGTCGATCCCGTCCTCGACATGCGCCGCCAGTACCTGCGGCGGCGGGCAGTTCGAGGGCCGGCCGCGGCCGGTCGCTAGCGTCCCGTACCTCGTGATCGGCCGGTCGCCGGCGACGGGCATCCCGCGCAGCAGGCGGATCGCGGCCGTCCCGAGGAGGGTCAGCGGCGCGGCCCTGGGGATCGGGACGCCCGAGTCGGGGATGATGACCAGCCGGCGGATCCGCTCGCTCGCCAACTGGTCGTCCGACTCCGGGGTCGCGTCCACGTCCACGATGTAGGTGATGCCGTGCACCTCGTCGTGGATGCGGACGGCGGGCGAGCCGTCCATCATCGCCTTCGTAACCGTCAGGTCCTGCTCGGTGATGTACCGGACCTGCTTGCGGGGGCCGTAGTTCGTCGTCCGACGGCGACGACGCTTCTTCGTCTCTGCCATGAGTATCTGCTCCTTCGTGGTGGTGATGGTGGTGGTGGCGGGTTGGTCAGCCGCCGACGGTCGGCAGCGGGTCGTCCTCGGTCAGTAGGTCATCGACACCCCATCGGGTGCCGACCGACGGGCTGGCGACGATGGGCACGTCCATCTGGCAGTCCAGCGGCCGCAGCAGGGCGTTGACGTCCTCCATGCGGGCCTTGCACTCCAGCAGGACCTCCTGCCAGCGGTCCTCCGGCGCCTCGATGCCGATTTCGTCGTGGACCGTGACGACGACGTGCGCGCCGGGGACGGCGGTGTGACCTGGCAGCGTGCCCATGATCGAGGCGGCCGCCATCTGCATCAGGTCCGAGCCGAAGCCCTGGACGGGCGAGTTCAGCGCGTTCCGCTCGGCGTGTGACACCAGGCTCGGGTTGTTCGAGTACAGGTCCGACAGCCAGCGCACCCGTCCGATCGGCGACGTCACGAAGCCCCGCTCGTGGGCCCGGCGCTTGGCGTTCTCGTGCCACTGAAGCATCCCGTCCCACATCTCGAAGAACGAGTCGTGCACCCGCTGCGCCTCGTCCAGGCTCATGGCAACGTCGTAGGCCGTAGCCGCGTACGTCTGGAAGCCCGCGGCCGACATGCCGTACAGCAAGCCGAAGTTGCCGGCCTTAGCCCGCTTGCGCTCCATCGAGGTGACGTCCTCGGGGGCCTTGCGGGCCATGCGGGCCGCCAACAGACGGTGCAGGTCGTCACCGCGTTGGAACGCCTCGATCATCGGGGCCGAGCGGGAGATGAACGCCGCCACCCGCAACTCGACCTGCGAGTAGTCCAGGTCCACGATGACGTGGCCGGGGCGGGGGACGAACGCCGGCTTCAGGGCCTTCGTGACCTGCTGCATGTTCGGGTTCGAGGAGGACAGGCGCCCGGAGACCACGCGGCCGACGTTGTACGTCGCGTGGACGACGTCGTGGGCGTCGCGGAAGTCCAGCCACGAGTGCAGGTACTCCAGGAGTTTCGTCGCGGCGCGGTGGTCCAGGATGTCCTGCGCCGTGTCCGAGCCGTCGCGGGCCTGCCTCAGCAGAACCGCCTTCGACCACTGGGCGTTGCCGTTCGCCGTCATGGCCGCCACGTGCAGGTGCCCGGCGTCCACGGCCTTGTCGGCCAGTTCCTTGAACCACTTCGACGTCGCCGCCGTCGTCACGCCGGTCTCCGAGGAGGACGTCGGCGCGAGGCTGTAGCGGTCCAGGAGACGGGCGGCGGCCTCGGCGCGCTTGGCCCGCTCCGTGGCGATACGCTCACGGACCCACTCGACGTCGAGCGTGAACCCGCGCTGCTCCACCTTCGTCATGGTGGCGACGGTGGGCATCGACACCCACTTGGCTACCTTCCCGAGGCGGGCCATCTGGACCTCCTCGGGATCGAGCGGCTCCTCGCCGTCGTCGGTCAGGAACATCATCTCCCGGTGCTGCTGCTCCAGTTTCCACGTCCAGTACGTGTCCCTGGCCGCGTACTCCCCGAGGCGGAACAGGTCCACCTCCTCGGCGGCACCCGGCCGGGACAGGTCGAAGTCGTCCCACTCCTCGACGCCGAAGTCACGGGCGGCGCGGACCTTCAGACGGGTGCGGGCCTCCGTGTCCACGAGTTGGGAGGACACCTGCGTGTCCCACTCGATCCGGTCCGACAGGTCCACACCGGCCTGGGCGTACACCCACCGGCTGTCGAACTTGATGTTCGCGTTCGTGAACGGCCGCCGCGAGTGGTTGATCTCGCGGGCCACGAGGGCCATGACCTTCCGCCACACCCCGAGGAACGGGCTGTCCGGGTGGCTCAGCGGCACCAGCCACGTGCGGGGCTGCGGGCCGGTCGTCACGCGCCAGTCGTAGACCTCCCCCTCCTGGGGGAGCGTCAGGCTGGCGAGGACGATGCGAGCCGGCACGCCCCCGTTCGTCGGCCCGCCGCGGCGGGCGTGCTCGTCGAGGCCCGTGGTCTCCAGGTCCATGACGACCTCGGACGACGACTGGACGGCGGCGACCAGTTGCCGCAGCGCCGGCTTGTCGAAGACCCACGAGATCGGGCCGCAGGGCGTCTCCCTGTTACTGTCACTCATCACTGCTCCTTTCTGAGTGGATGCCTTAATAGTAGCACATTTTAGGGCAAATGGGCAATGAATAAACCCCCGGGATACCGGGGGTTTATCCGATATTAGGGCAAATGATCACTCCTGCTGCGAGATGTAGTCCACCGATATGCCGTGGACGACGAACCCGTTCGCCGGCGCCTGGATCCGAGGAGCCCACAGCCCGGTAGCCTTCGGGTCAGTCTCCGAGGGGCGGACGCGCAGCGTCGAAGCCATGTGCTCGCCGGCCTTCAGAACGATCTCCCCGATCTTCGCTCCCTCGTCCTGCTTGACGTTCCCGTCACCGAACTCGTCCCAGGTGCGGACGTTGTAGACCGGGATCTTCTCCTCCTTCTCGTCGAAGTTCGGCTTCCACGTGTAGGAGATGTCGATCTGCCAGATGCCGACCGACGGGAGCATCTGCTCCAGGCTCGGCTGGAAGCCGATCGCGCCCGGGACGTGCAGACCGTCGTTCTCCAGCGTCACTCCGGCAAAGCGGGGCCACGCCGAGATCGGGGCGAAGTGCTGGTGGTCCACCTCCATGATCCGGTTCGGGCGGACCACGAGGGCGCCGCGCGGGGTGTCCTTCGGGACCGGGAAGCCAGGGTCGATGACCAGCACCTTGCTCTTGGCCTCAGCCGCGCCGGCGGCGGCCTTACGGGCCACGTCACCGACGTAGTCGACCAGAGTCCTCGGAGCGTAGAGGGAGTCCGCCGCCTCCCGTGTGACGTACTTGGACAGGTCCGCCGGCGGTGCCGGCTTCGTGTCGTCGTTGATCTTGACTCCTGACGTCCCAATGTTGATCGTGACCTGCGACGGCAGGCAGGGCTTCTCCTCGGTCATCTCTTCCTCTCAGGACTGGATCTCTATGGTTGCGGGCAGTTCCCTCGTGCCGTCCCAGACGGTCACGACGCAAAGTCTCTCGGCGGCGCCGTCCCACACGGCCGCGGCTGGGCCGGACGGCAGGCCCGGGGTCTTGTAGACCTTCACCCAGTTGAACTTCACGTCCGCGCCTCCTGGGCGAACCATGATGGACGGGAGCCACTTGGCGTCAACCTTGGCGGGAAACTCCACGTCCATGACGACGCGACTGTTCTGGGCCGCGGGGAGGCGGCGGTCGTAGATCGCACCATCTCCCAGCTTCACGTTCGCGTCGCTGTACCGGTTGATGACAACCCACACGACCGACTCAGCATCAGCCGAGTACTCGTACTCGATCGTCCACTTGCCGTCGTCGCGAGCCAGCGCGTACTGGTCGTACAGGGTTGACGACGATCCCGCCCGAATGAGCGCCCCGTCCCCGTCTCTCACTCCGTTGCCGCGCCACCACTCTCCAAACGGAGGCAGGATGCTGTCTGCCACTACGCTTCCTTCCTGACGATGATCGTTCCTGGTTTAGTCCCCTCCGGGACCGACTCATGCTTACCTAGGGACAGGACCGCGGGCCGGGCGCGCAGTTCGTCCACCTCCAGTTTCAGCGGCAGGTAGCCCTTCAGCCACGGCACCACCAGTTCGTGAATGTGACTCGACGGCGGGTTCGCGTAGGGGTTGCCGACGGGCTCCCACTGGCCGCCCTGCTGCGGGTCCTCACGCAACTGGCCGTCGGTGATGTAAAGGTGCGCGATGCCCAGGCCGTCGGCCTTCTCGAAGACCCTGCGGTAGTTCTCCGAGGTGACGCCGTGGACGACGGCCCACCAGCGCGTGGACGGGTACGCCTTCATGTGGTCCGGCAGGATCGGGGTCCCAGGGTCCTCGTTCAGGAACGCGGTGGCGTCCTTCTCGAACATCATGCAGACGTCGAAATCCAGGCGGCACATCTCCTCGGAGATGTTCGAGCCGGCGTTGACGACGATGAGGAAGTCCTTGCCGTAGGCAGTGCGGATCCGGTCGATCAGCGCCTTGTACGCCGGGACCCGGCCGGCCTGGGCGCCCCATCCGTTGATCGTCTCGTCCAGGAACACCCCCTGACAGACGTCGCCGTACTGCGACTTCGCCTTGGCGATCTGGCCGAAGATGTAGTCCGGCGTGTACTTGTCCACGTCGGGGACGTTGTTCCGGCCCGGGTCACCTTTGGGGAGAGTGGCGGCGAGGTACTGGGTCTTGACGTAGAACACGGCCCGGCGGGCGCCGGCCGCCAGCGCCAGTTTCGCCTGCGTATCGAAGTCCTTGTCGTAGGTGTCCCAGTTGCCGCTGTTGCGGTTCAGGACGACGATGCCGAGCGTGCCGGCGAACTTCAGGATCTGGTCCCACTTCGAGACGTTCGGCGGCTTCTGGTAGTAGTCCGGCCAGAAATAGGTGACTGGCGAGTAGTAACGCTCACCAGGGCGGAACGGGGATTGCGCGGCCGCGGCCTTGCTAGCGGTGATCTTGACGGCGGCCAGGTCCTCCTTTGCGGCGTACCGCTCGTCAGCCTTCGCCTGGGTCAGGTACTTCGACAGGTCCGGGGCGGCCGGGATAGCGCCACGAACCTGCGCCAGTTCCGTCTTGGTCGCGTAGGTAGCGGTCGCCTCAGCCTTGGGGAGGAAGCCCACGAGGGCAGTAGCGTCGGCCTTCTTGCCGACGGCGGTCTCCAGGCCAGAAACCTTCGAGGTCAGGCCAGAGATCGGGGCGGTGGCCGTTGTCAGCGCCTCCTTCGTCGAATAGGTCGAGGCGACAGCGGTCGAGGTCGCGTAGGCCGACAGGTCAGTCTTGGCGGCGTACGTGGTCGCGGCCGTGGCGGCTGGTAGCGCGGCGTCGGCGGTCTTCTTGACGGCGTCGATACGGGCCCCGAGGGCCGTGTCGGCCTGCTGGACCTCGGTCTTCGTGGCGAAACCCGACAGGTCCGGCGGCTGCGCGCCGCCGCCCAGCTGGGCCTGCGCCAGGGCGGCCTTCGTGGCGTACGTGCTGGCGGCGTCGGCGGAGGTGAGGTAGGCCGACAGCGACTCCTTCGTGGCGTAGGTGCTGGCGACGGACGCTGCGGGCGCCGCAGCCGAGGCAACCGCTGAGACGGAGTCGATGCGCTTCCCGAGAGCGTCGTCGGCGGAGGAGACGTCGGCCTTCTTCGCGTAAGGGGTCAGGTCCGGCGCGGGGGTCGGCTTGGCCTGGCGTCGGACCTCGTCCACCTCGGTCTTGGTGGCGTACGTCGTCGCGGCGGCCGCCGACGGCAGCGCCGCAGCGGCGGTCTGCCGGACGGCGTCGATACGCTGCGACAGGGCGCTGTCGGCGGAGGTCATCTCCGACTTCGTCGCGTAGGCGGACAGGTCGGGCGGGGTTCCGCCGCCTCCGCCGAGTTGCGCGGCGGCCAGCGCCGCCTTCGTCGCGAAGACCTCGTCGGCCTTCCGGGCGCTGTACCAGGTCAGTGCCTCAGCCATCGTTCCTCCAGTTCAGTAGTCCGTCGGGGTTCGCGTTGATCCCGGCCGCGGCGTCCGCCGTCAGCATCCCGTTCCCGGCGTCGCGGATCAGCGGGCGCGGTGACGGCGGCTGGGGAGGCTGTGGCGGGCCTGGCGGCGTCGGCGGGGCGACGTCGGAGACCAGATCCGTCAGGTCGTAGGTCTGGCCGGCGAGGATCCGGGCCCGGTAGCGCCGAGGGGCCCGCGGGTCGCCGGGGCTCTCCACCACTACGAGGTAGTTGTGGGCACCATCCGGCAGGGTGGCTGGGGCGGCGAGGGTCAGGCGCGGCATACGGCCCTCGTAGTCCATATAGTCAAGCTGCATGCGGCAGGGATAGCCTTTGAGGTCGATGGGAACGCCGAT
>ERZ773073.204-NODE-204-length-34792-cov-5.537669_pt1 | contig 34792 bp, 33 predicted proteins | sample MGYA00580616_ERZ773073 | MGnify/ENA primary metagenome ERZ773073 (study PRJEB29015, sample SAMEA2737960) | human oral metagenome | biome: human oral; feature: human-associated habitat; material: dental | place: China | collected 2131 ...
AACGGATATAAAAAAACAGTATTTGCTTTTAAAAAATAAGCCGATAATGTACTACAGTCTCAAAACTTTTGAAGAAAGTCCGGTAGACGATATCATACTGGTAGTACCGAAGGAGGACATAGACTACTGTAAAAAAGAACTTGTATTAAAGTACGGGATAAAAAAGATTAAAGCCGTAGCAGCAGGCGGCAAGGAAAGATACCTGTCTGTAGAAGCGGCATTTAAAAGCCTTGGTGATGAAAACTATGATACCGTACTGATACATGATGCCGCAAGACCCTTTGTAAGTGTGGAAATGATAGAAAAAGCCATACAAGAAGCCCTGATACATAAGTCCTACATACCGGGGGTAGCCCTAAAGGATACCGTTAAGCAAATAAGTGAAGATTCATTTGTAGAAAACACACCTGACAGGGCGAAACTTGTAGCGGTACAGACCCCGCAAGCCTTTAATTTTAATTTATGTAAAAAAGCTTATGAAATTTTAAGTTCAAGTAATAAATTAAATAACATTCCTACAGATGACGAAATGCTTGTCTATGAACTTATGGGAGTTCATGCAAAAGTGGGAACGGGAAGTATCTACAATATAAAAATAACTACAAGTGAAGATATTTATATGGCGGAGCGAATAGCGGATATACTGGGGATGACTTAAAATTGACTTTATCCTTTGTGAAGTTGTAATTGACCTATAATACACTACACTGGAGATATACAACCTAAAACTCATCCTTGATCTTATTATCTAAAAAATCCTTAATGTATATAAGCGCCGCACCTATAGTGATACCGTGTTTTGGCATTTTACTGATATAGATATAATCCCTGTATGCCTCAAAAGGAGTCATAGTCGCTATATGATTATATAATACATTCACATCGTCTTGATTAAGATAGGCGGCAAGATACCCCCCGAGTATAAAATCAGTATCATATATAAGATGAATATTATTGATAATAATTGCCAGATCCTCCAAATATTGCTGCCATCTAAGAGCTTCCCTGCTGCCGGACTTTCTTGCATTTTTAAAAAACAAGTCAAGACTGTCTTCAAATCCCTCAAGCAAGGCATTAATTGAGCAAAGTGTCTCGGCACAGCCTTTTTTACCGCAATAACAGTCCTTTTCTCCGGGCTTAAAGACAATATGCTCTATAGTAGCATTATGTCCATGCTTGCCGCTTAAAATATTTTTATTAAATATCATGGCAGCTCCCAAGTGGTAGCTAAGCAAAAGATAAAAAGCATCATTTATCTCAGGAGAGACGCACATTTCCGAAACTGCCGCAGCGGTGGAATCATGTATAAAAGTACAGGGAAAGGGCAGGTGCTTGGAAAAGTTATCTATTTTGAGTCCTGTACAGTCAAGTATCTTACCGTAAGTGGCAGTACTCCCGTCAGGAGATATAAGTCCTTGCAAGGCTATACCTGCACCCAATACATGCTTATACTTTTCACTTTTTGTAAGCGGTGAAAAACTGTACTCTATTTTATCAACAAAATCGGTAATATACTTACAAACCGTCTTAAAATAATCCTCGTCATTTCTGTAAGTTATTTCATAAACTTCTCTCTTAGTATACTTTTCGTATAAATCAACTGAAACTATCTTTACCTGATTGGCAATGATTTCAACACCGATACTTAGCCTATAATCGGGTACTATAGAGTAGGCGGTAGCCTTTCGTCCTACATAATCACTGTCAAGCTGACCGGACTTTTGTATAAGTCCGGCTTCTTCAAGCTCGTTTAATCCGTTTGCCACCGTAGGTCGGCTTAAGTGCAGAGCATAAGAAATATCCTGCTGCGAAGTCGTGCCGGATTGATATATATATTGGTATATGAGATTTATATTATTCTGTCTTATTTGATTTGGTGTAATGCTTCTTTTCATATATCTTTCCCACACTTAATTTTTATTTTGCAAAATCATTTTGCTAAAATACTACTAAATAAGGTTATACCGATATTTAAAATAAATCAATTGTGAAAAACTACCAAAAAATCAACTGAAAATTATAATAATATTACATATTTACAATTCTGATTTTAAATGATAATATGCAAAAGCAATATTGTAAACGATTTTACAAATTAAAATAAAAAAATAACTATACAAAATTAAATAATTTTTTAACAAGGAGGTAAGATGGGTATTGTAGAGAAGATGCGTCTGGACGGTAAAAAAGGTTTTGTAACCGGAGCTGCCAGAGGTATAGGTAAGTGTACAGCTACAGCATTTGCAGAAGCGGGAGCGGATGTTGCCATCGTAGATGTCGACTTGGATGTGGCTAAGGAAACCGCAGAGGAGATAGCCAAGGCTACCGGAAGGAAGGTGATAGCACTTAAGTGTGACTGTACCGATGAAAAACAGGTCAATGATATGGTAGCGCAGGTAGTATCGGAGCTTGGAGGACTTGATTTTTGTCATAACAATGCAGGCATTTGCATCAATGCTCCTGCCGAAGAGATGAGCTACGAACAGTGGTCCAAGGTTATAAATATAAACCTTACCGGAATATTCTTAACAGATATAGCAGCCGGCAAATATATGCTTGAGCATGGTGGAGGCTCTATCATCAATACCGCCTCAATGTCGGGTCATATAGTAAATGTTCCGCAGCCTCAGTGTGCTTATAATGCATCTAAGGCGGGAGTTATACAGCTTACAAAATCACTTGCTATAGAGTGGGCAAAAAGAGGAGTTCGTGTAAACAGCATAAGCCCGGGCTATATAGGAACTGAGCTTGTAAACAGTTCTGAGTTCCTTGTACCGCTTATTGAGAAGTGGAATGCAATGGCTCCTATGGGAAGACTTGGAAAACCTGAGGAGTTACAGTCTATCTGTGTATATCTTGCAGGAGATACAAGCAGCTTTACTACAGGTTCTGATTTTGTGATAGACGGAGCATTTACCTGCTTCTAGTGCATAGTTCGTAAATAAGCATACAAAAAAAGCCGGATATTTTTACTAGTTTATAGTACCATTGACATTTAATTAATATCAGCGATAGCAGAGTAGATCTTAATTCTCTGTGACTATATATGTTACAATCTATTGACAAAGTAGTAATAAAGCTAGATATCAACGATACATTACACTAGTGTGGATATCAAGAAATGAAGATGTAGAAGGCTATACTGAGGATTTTAATCTCTGCAATCAAGAAAAGATGCGAGTTATTTCGGCTAAGTCATCTCCATATGAGTTGCCGTCCATAGTCTGCAATCAAGAAAAGATGCAAGTTATTCGATATGCTTATTTAATAAATGATATATCTTTTAAAATAGTTTTTAAGAGCTGTTTTTATGGCTATTAAAATAAAGTACATATTTTCAAGGAGGATTATATGAAGAAAAAAATTTTAGGCGCAGTATTAAGCGCAGTACTTGTAATGGGAGCTTTAGCAGGATGTAGCAACTCTTCTTCAACCAATGATGCAACAACAGCAGCTCAGTCAAAGGCAGTTGAAAGCAGCGTGAATGGAAGCAGTGCTGACAGTAGCGCGGCAGAAAGCACAACAGCGGCACAGGCAGGAGATTCAACAGCAAATGTAGACGGAGTTAAGGCTGATGAGGCTTTCTATGCAAAGGCTGACCTTACTTCACTTAAAGGAAAGAAAATAGGAATCACAATACAATCTTTAGAGAATGCTTACTGGGCAGGCGTTATGAAGGCTTTAGGAGAGGTTCTTGAGGCTAACGGTGCAGAGTATACTATAGTAGATTGTAAGGATAACTCAGCTACACAGATAGGACAGGTAGAAAACTTCGTAGCATCAGATTGTGATCTTATAATGATTCATCCTTCAGATGCCAGCGCAGTTGAAGATGTAGCAAAAGATGCACAAAAAGCCGGAATTAAGGTTATGTGCTGGGATGATCCTATGGAGAACACAGACGGAAACTGGATACTTAACAACACAGACTTAGGTATTGCTATAGGAGAGCTTGCAGGTAAGTTTATAGATGAGCATTACACTGCCGACAAGAAGGCGGAAGTTGCTTTGATCGGTTATCCACAGACTAAGATACTTCTTGAGAGAGGTAACGGAATCAAGGAAGGACTTGAGAAGACTGCAGCAGGTAAGTATACAATAGTGGCAGAGCAGCCGGGACTTAATGCAAATGAGGCTCAGACAGCTATGGAAACTATACTTCAAAAGAATCCTGATTGTAAGGTTGTAACAGGTATAGGTGCAGGTGCTATGATAGGTGCCAACGAAGCATTGATCACAGCTACAGGCGGTACAGTTCCTGAGGACATGGGTGTATTTACAGCAGATGCTACAAAGCAGCAGCTTACTCAGCTTGTTGACGGAAAACAGGCTTCAAGAGGTGTTATAGGATTTGAAGGTTCAGATGAAGATACAGCTAAGGCTTGCGCAGCAATGTATGCACTTATATTGGACGGCAAACTTGAGAACAAGAATGTATATCGTCAGGTTGGTCCTATAACAGCTGAAAATGCTGCTAAGGTACTTGAGGGAATGAAATAGTATAAAGTAATTTAAAGATAAGGCTGTCAATAATAGGTTAGGAAAAAGCCGTATAAAACCTGTATATGACAGCCTTAATTGTATATAATCCCCTGAAATACCGGGAATATAGTACTTTAGGAGGTATCGAATGAAAGAAGAATATGTACTGGAACTTGAGAATATAAGAAAAGAGTACCCTGGAGTTGTAGCGCTTAAAGATGTCACCTTGAGACTTAAAAAAGGAGAAATACTTGCTCTTATAGGAGAAAACGGAGCCGGAAAGTCAACCCTTATAAAGACCTGCTCAGGAGCTGTAGTACCGACATCAGGAAGAATTAAGGTAAACGGTAAAACATTTTCAAGGATGACACCGCAACTTGCAAGCGAGAACGGCATAGCTATAATATATCAGGAATTTAACAATGTAGGAGAGTTGTCCGTAGCAGAGAACTTATTCTTAGGACATCCTATAAAAAAAGGTATAGTAATTGACAAAAAAGCCATGGAAGCCGAGTCTGTAGAGGCATTTAAGCAGCTGAACATAGACATTAACCCGAAAGAACTTATGAAAAACCTTACGGTAGGTTATCAGCAAATGGTGGAAATAGCCAAGGCTATACACCAAAATGCCAATGTACTTATTATGGACGAGCCTTCCGCACCGCTTACAAGCAAGGAAGTTAAGAGTATGTTTGAAGTGGTAAGGCTGCTTAAGAGTAAGGGAGTGTCCATTATCTATATATCACACAGGCTAGAGGAAATATTTGCACTGTCGGACAGAATAGAGGTTATAAGAGACGGAGAGTACATAGATACACTTATAACCAAGGATGCCAATGTAGACCAGCTTATAAAACTCATGGTAGGTAGAGAAATGACTCAAGTTTACCCCGAAAGACCGGACTATACAGACCTTTCCGAACCGGTGCTTGAGTTACATGATGTATGCGGAAACGGTGTGAAAAATATAAACTTCAAAGTACATAAGGGAGAAGTACTCGGACTTGGAGGACTGGTAGGAGCAGGACGAACAGAGACTGCGGAACTGATATTCGGTGCAGCTGAAAAAACCTCAGGCAAGATCATATTTAAAGGTAAAGAAATAAATCCCAAAAGTCCGAGAGAAGCTATAGATATAGGTATAGCATTAGTTCCGGAAGATAGAAAACGCCATGGAGCTCTACTTGGAACATCTATAAATCACAATATAAATATGCCTATATATGAAAGAATCTCTAAATTTTCAGTTATCAACACCGCTATAGAAAAGGGAAATTCAGAAAAGTATAAAAAAGAAATGAATATTAAAGCACCTAATCTTGATCAGCTTGTAAAAAACTTAAGTGGAGGTAATCAGCAAAAGGTAATACTTGCCAAGTGTCTGGCGGCAAATTCGGAGCTTATTATACTTGATGAACCTACCAGAGGAATAGATGTAGGTGCTAAATTCGAAATATATAAACTTATTAATGATTTGGTGGCAAACGGTAAGGCTGTGCTTATGATTTCTTCTGAAATGGAAGAACTTATAGGAATGTCCGACAGAATAGTGGTTTTGGCAGAGGGCTTGGTTACCGGTGCACTTGAAAAAGATGAAGTTGATGCGGATAAAATTATGATGTTTGCTTCGGCAGTAGCAGATAAGGAGGAATAATAATGGATACTCGTAAACTCTTAAAAGACAATGCTATATGGTTGGTTTTTGTATTGATGGTGGCTATATTTACCGTCTATAATCCTAATTTTATAAAACCGTCAAACCTTATGAATATTGCAAGACAGGTTGCAGTATACGGAATAGCCTCAGTAGGTATGACCTTTGTAATATTGATATCGGGAATAGACCTTTCTATAGGAGCTATCATAACTTTCGTCAATATTATCTGCGCTTATTTGATGGTAAACCTCGGTGTAAATATGTGGGTTGCGGTAATTATTTCAATAACTGCGGCTACCTTAATAGGTGTACTTAACGGATTTATGGTTTCAACTGTCGGAATACCTGCACTTATCGCTACATTTGCGGCTCAGACCGTATTTGACGGTTTGTCCTATATTATCTCAGGAGGTATGCCTATCTCAGGCTTTGATAAGACCTTCAATCTTTTTGGAAAGTGGACTGTAGGTATAGTACCTATTTCAGCAATTATAATGATTGTATGCTTTGCGGCAGGAGCATTTATATTAAATAAAACTTACTTCGGTCGTTACTTCTACGCAATAGGAGGCAACGAAGAGGCGGCAAAGCTTTCAGGTATACAGGTAAGTAAAATAAAGTATCTTATATATGCACTTTCAGGCTTCTTTGCAGGACTTGCAGGAATAGTTATGCTTTCCCGTACAGGTTCGGCACAAAATACTGCAGGACTCGGATACGAGTTTGATGTTATCACCTGCGTGGTACTTGGAGGAGTGTCTGTAAAGGGTGGAATAGGAAAAATATCCGGAGTTATAGCCGGAGTACTTATAATAGGTTCACTTACCAACGGTATGATACTTATGGATGTAAATTCATATACACAAAAGGTTATAAAAGGATTGGTTCTTGCAATAGCGGTAGGTATAGACTGCTTATCAAACAGGAATAAGCTTGCTTAAGGAGATATTTATGAAGGCTGCGGTATATCATGGTCCTAAAGATATAAGGATTGAAGAAGTTGAACTGAGAAAACCTAAAGAAGACGAAGTTTGTATTAAAATAAAATACTGTGGAGTATGCGGAACCGACATACATATATACGAGGGAGACTCGGGAGCATTTGCGGTAAACCCTCCACTGATACCGGGGCATGAGTTTGCCGGTGTGGTGGAAGCGGTAGGAGATGCGGTAGAGCATCTTAAAGTAGGAGATAAGGTAAGCGGCGATCCCAATATCATGTGCGGAAGGTGCTACTTTTGCAGAAACGGTATGGAGCATTTTTGCGAGAATGTAACCGGTGTAGGCACTACTGCTGACGGCGGCTTTGCACAGTATACGGTTATGAAGGCAAGCCATGCCTATAAATTGCCTGAACATATAGATCTTATGACTGCTGCTATGGCAGAGCCTATGTCCTGCTGCATACATGGCATAGATCTTTGTGAAATAAAGCAGGGAAGTACGGTGCTTGTAATAGGAGCAGGCCCTATAGGAGTAATTATGCTCCAACTTGCCAAGCTTTCAGGTGCTGCGAAGCTTATAGTATCCGAGCCGGTAAAAGAAAAAAGAGAGCTTGCATTAAAACTGGGAGCGGACCTTGTAATAGACCCTATAAGTGAAGATATAGAAAAGATACTAAGTGAATATACTAAAAATGTGGATTGTGTAATAGAGTGCGCCGGCTCTAAAAGAACACAGGAACAGGCTGTAAAACTTGCAGGAAAGTCTGCGAGAGTTATGTTCTTCGGACTTACTTCACCGGAAACCGAAATAAGTATAAAGCCGGATGATATATTTAAGAAAGAACTTACTATAAGATCATCATTTATCAATCCCTATACTTTTTCCAGAGCCATAGATACCTTGGCTTTTGGCAGTGTAGATGTTAAAAGTATTATTACAAATGTGGTAAAACTTGAAGACATTGAAGAGGTATTTAAGGATCCGGAGTACAGAAGAAGCGGTAAAGTCATGATAAGCATGGAGTAAAGGAGCAGACTATGGATAAGAAAAGCTTAATAGAGGGCGGTAAAGTCTCGCTCGGTATAGAGCTTGGCTCTACCAGAATTAAAGCGGTACTTATTGATTTTGAGGGCGAAGTTCTTGCAGTAGGTTTCCATGATTGGGAAAACTCCTTTGTAAACGGAGTGTGGACCTACAGTCTGGAAGAGGTACATAAGGGACTTAAGTCCTGTTATAATTCGCTCAGGCTTTCGGTTAAAGAAAAGTACGGCTGTGAACTTGTAAAACTTGCTTCTATGGGTGTAAGTGCCATGATGCATGGCTACATAGCCTTGGATAAAGATGGCAATCAGCTCAGTCTTTTCCAAACATGGAGAAATACGAACACTCAGGAGGCGGCGGATGAGCTTACAGAGCTTTTTGATTTCAATATACCGCTGCGCTGGTCGGTGGCACATCTTTATCAAAGAATACTTGATAAAGAGCCTCATGTGGCAAATGTAGATGCGGTATATACACTTGCAGCCTATATACACATGAAACTTAGCGGCAGTAAAGTTATCGGTATAGGAGATGCTGCCGGAATGTTTCCTATAGATTCATCCGTACATGACTATAATCAGAAGATGGTGGAAAAGTTTGATGCCTTAAGTGCAAAACATGGCTTTAAGAAAGGCTTAAGAGAAGTTTTTCCAAAAGTGTTAACTGCCGGAGAGTTTGCAGGAAGTTTAAGCGAAGAGGGCGTAGCACTGCTTGATGAAAGCGGGAATCTTAAACCGGGTGTGCCTATGTGTCCTCCGGAGGGAGACGCAGGTACCGGAATGGTTGCTACCAACTCCGTAGCTCCGAGAACAGGTAATGTCTCAGCCGGCACGAGTACATTTGCCATGATAGTACTTGAAGAAGACCTTAATAAACTCTACCGTGAGATAGATATGGTTACTACACCCTCAGGCTTTCCCTGCGCCATGTCACATGCCAATAACGGCACTTCGGATCTTAATGCCTGGGTTGGGATTTTTAAAGAATTTTTGGAGCTTATGGGCTACAAAGCGGATATCGGAGAGCTTTTTAACAAGTTGTATACCAATTCGCTTAATGGAGATAAGGACTGTGGAGGGCTTTTAGCCTACGGATATTATTCAGGTGAGAATGTTACTATGATCAATGAGGGCAGACTTGCTTTCTTAAGAACACCGGATAGTAAGTTTAATTTGGCTAACTTTATGAAGGTAAACTTATATACCTCGCTGGGGGCAGTAAAGCTCGGACTTGATATACTGCTTAAAGACGAGGGCGTAAAGCTTGACAGGATAATGGGGCATGGAGGCTTCTTTAAGACCAAGGAAGTGGGTCAAAGGTATCTGTCAGCCTCAGTCGGAGCGCCTGTAACCGTTATGGATACTGCGAGTGAAGGCGGAGCCTGGGGTATAGCCCTGCTTGCTGCCTATCTTGCAGATAAAAAAGAAGGTGAAAAACTTGAGGACTATCTTGAACAAAGGATATTTGCAAAACTTTCAGGAGTAAGTATAGAAGCTGGTAAAGAAGATATCGAAGGTTTTGATAGGTTTATGGAAAGATATGTTGCCGGACTTGAGATTGAGAAAGCTGCCATAGAAGCCATGAAGTGGTAGCGGAAAATATTTTTAAATTTTATAAATACAGTTTGCATTTAGGTTGGCTGTATAGGGGCACTTCTAAGGTAAGGCGTTAAAACTAAATATAAACAATAAATAAAGGGCTGTTGCAAAATAAAGAACATACAAAAGATTACAGGTGTTTTAGTATAATGCCATTATGTATCTTGTATAAAAATCTTTAAATGCAGCAGCCTTTTTTATAAAAAATAAATTTTCATGTAGAAAAAAAGACTTAAAAAGTAGTATAATACATCTCAGTATTGAAGAAGTTGTAATATATTAAGTGGAAAAATAAAAAGAAAGAAGGTTTTTACATGAGTAATCACACAAAATTCAAATGGCTGTTCACACTCTTAACAACCAAAGAGGGCAGAAGGGTACTGCTTATTCCTCTGGTAATTATGATAGTATTTTCCGGTTATACTATTTATCAAATGGAATTTAATGCAAAGCCCGAAAGGGTAGAGATGCAGGATGGCAGCGGTGATATATTGCTTACAAAAAGAAGTGAGTTTTCTGCTATTAAGCTGCCGAAAGAAGTAGGAGAGATAAGAGATATCATAGGTGAGGATATGAAGGTAAGCTCCTATGATGTGTTTTTTGATAAGGATAATAATATAAGGTCCGCCACTGTAAATATTAAGGCTGATGAGACAAAGGCACAGGAGATCATAGCTTTATACGAAAATAAATATAGCTTAGAAAAAGGAATATCAGGCTGGGAAGGCAATGTACAAGGATATGATATGAGCCTGAATTATTATACTAACGACAAAAGAATAGATATAGATTTGAAAAAAATCAGTGATTAAAAAATTTATAAACAATAAAGGTCTTCTTGAGAGTATTCGAATATCTCATAGAAGACCGTATTGTTTAAGTATTTAAATAATTTTATTTTAAAAAATTATTTCTTATCTTTATTAATTACATTTTTGACACCTTCAATTGTTCCTTCTACAGCATCCTTAACATCTTCAACGACCTCTTTAACTTTTGAAGCGGCTTTTTCTGCAGCTCCTTCAGATTCCGTCTTTTTATCGCCGGTCACTTTACCGATACCTTCTTTTACAGCACCTTTAGCTTGCTCTACTTTTTCTTCTAATGACATAATAATAACTCCTCTCGTGTAAATTTTTTTTATAATATTTTATATAAATTGATTTATCTACCAATATCATATATAAATCCTATACCTTATCTTAAGCTCGTAAAATGACATTCCAATCTTATAGGCTTAAGATACAAAAACCGATAGAAAGTATTTTATATATTAAAGTATTTTATCAATTATTTTCATAGCATGTTTCCTGTTAAAAATAGATTTTTTTGTTTTTTTAACAAAGAACAATGATATAACAAAACCGACTACTAATGCAGATACTATTGAAGAAACTATTGATATTACCACCAGCTTTTTATCACCGGTTATTTTATCCGCTCCTTCTTTTAGGGCATCTTTAGCCTGGTAGATTTTTTCTTCTACTGCATACTTAACATCTTTCGCAACTTCCTTAACTTTTGTAGTCGCTTTTTCTACTGTTTTATCGTCAGTTAATTTATCCGCTCCTTCTTTTAGGGCGTCTTTAGCTTGGTCGACTTTTTCTTCCGCTGCATCCTTAACATCTTCCGCAACATCTTTAACTTTTGCAGTTGTTTTTTCAGCAGCTCCTTCAAATTCTGTTTTTTTATCACCGGTTACTTTACCGATACCTTCTTTTACAGCACCTTTGGCTTGATCAAATTTTTCTTCTAGTGACATAGAATTAACTCCTTCTGTTTCAAATCATTTTTAGAATATTTTCTTACTATAAACTTAATTTGTATACTGATATTATCAAATATAATCCATATGCCGAAATTACATACGGTAGAATAATAACTGAAACTAACGGGCTTAAATACAAAGAGTAATGAAAAGTGTTTTTATATATTCAAGTATTTTAGTATTGTTTTCAAACTATACTTTTTATCTAAAAAAGATTGTTTTTCTTTTTATCAAAGAAGAATGATAGAACAGTAATAACAAATAGTGCAGCTACGATAGAAGAAACTACCGATATTAGTACTAATTTTTTGTCACCACTTACTTTGTCTACACCTTCTTTTACTATATCTTTAGCTTGGTCGATTGTTTCTTCCATTGACATAATTATAAATCCTTTCACTTAAAACTATTCTTTTATATTAAAACCATATTCTTTATGTAAGAGAGTATTTATTCTCTTTTACCAAAGAAAAATGAAACAACGGCAACAACAATTACTGCACCTAAGATAGAAGGAATTAATGCCATTCCTGCCATACTTGGACCCCAGGTACCAAACAATGCCTGACCTACAGAAGATCCCACCAAGCCTGCAACGATATTAGCAATTATACCCATTGCCCCGCCTTTTTTAGTAATTGCTCCTGCAATAAAACCTATAAATCCTCCTACGATAATAGACCAAATCATAATTGACCTCCATTTTTAATTATTTATATATTAATCATTTTAATATCAAATTAAAATATACTAAAATATATATATTAATACTATACACTACAAACTAGTTTTTGTCAAAAAAAAACAATAAGTAAATTAATTTGAGACTTAATTTAAAACAATATCAATATATTAATTCTAAAATATAATTAATAAAAAGACATATTAGTTGTTAAAATTCGCCAAATATTAGTAAAATTTATTTTTTTAACAAAATATTATATCGATAAAGTGTTTGCTGAAATAAAAACGCTGAAAATTCTAAAGAGTTTACTACATATTTTTATTTTAATGATGTTTTATGAAAACATAATAGTAAATACCATATAATAGGTTAAAAATAAAAAGGGGGTACCATTAAAAATAATAGTACCCCGTAATAGTGATATATTACTATTCTAATTTAGATAAGATATCTTTGCTAATACATAATTTGTAAGAAAACTTGTTACAATTAATCAAACCAAGCATAACTTGCTCTGTTCAACATATTAATTAGCCCTTTGCTTACTTTGTTATATACTGCGTTCTTAATTAATCCAGCTCGGGAGCCTTATTAAGTGTAGCATTGAGCATCCAAAGTTTCATCTCTGCAGACTTTAACAAACCCGTGAAAAGATCTGCTGTAACGTCATCTCCTTCTTTATCACTTACTTCAATACCTTCTTTGTAAAGTTTTGCCAAATATTGGTAGTTTGAGATAAGTTTCTTGGTGTGATACTCAATCGATACTGAATAATCGCCCTTTTTAGCTTCAAGTTTGCTGTTGTCTAAAAATTCTTTAAGGCTTGAATAAGGAGCCCCGCCTATAATAATAAGTCTTTCCGCCACTTCATCTATTGCTTGATTGGTTTCGTCTAGTAACTTGTCCATAAGCTCGTGAACCGAATAAAAGCGTTCACCACGAACATACCAATGCACCTGATGAATAATTGCTGCGAACTGACTCAAATCTGCTAATGTCTGGTTTAATACCTTCTGTGTATTTTTTCTGCTCATAATAATACCTTTCTATAGAGTAATTATTGTTAAGATGCAAAATACTTAATTCAATATTTTGTATCAGGCTACCTGTTAATTAAAATAGCATAATAATGATTAATTAACAAGAACTAAATTTATATAAAATCACAATTACAAGTTTTTGTATACTAACTAATATTTGTTTTATATTGTGCTATAATTAAAAAAATAATGTAGATGCAAAAGGAGTATTTATGAATAAAATCATCCCGGGAACTGTAATTATGTATTTTTTAATTATAATGAACGCCTGTAATATAGTAAGTAAAGAAGGTTATAGCATTGATTTTATAGACAATGATATTAAATATGAAATTGACATAGACAATGATGGAAAGCCGGATTCAGTAGGGGTATTTATCGCTGCCGATGATTATATAGAGTTAGAGGTCAATAATCAAAAAGAAATAGTAGGTTACAGTGAAGAGGGGGTGAAAAGTGTACTTATAAATGATAATAGAGGTAATTATTTTATAGGCATAGCAATTCACTATGATAATGATACGAGAATAAGTAAATTCTATAGATTAAATAAAGATAGCATAATATATAAATCAACTTTAAATGGATATGTAAAGTCCGCATATCAAGATTTAGGTTTATATGTTGAAGACAGAAAATATATTATAGGATTTCAAAATACAAAGGGCAGATATCTGATAAATACTGATTTGAGCCTTACTTTAGAGGGGAATTACACTGTAAATGATTTTAAACATACACTTGTAAAAGAGCTAAAAGCCTATAAGTATGATGACAAAACCGATACCTATGAAATACATACATATCAGCAAGGGGAAGTCTTAGATCTATACGAAACGGATATGCAGCACCTGATTTATTTTAAGACTAAGAATGGGGCTAAAGGATATATTAATGCAACAAAGGATGATTATGATATTCCTGCCGGTGAATTTTACATAGGAGATGAGAGGTTGGTTGATTATTTCAATGCTGAGGAAATATCATGGACCGGTTAATAATTAGATTATATAGTTTCTCGTATCACAGTTTATAAAATAGGAGAGTTTAATTATAGATAGCGGTATAGATATGAATATACTATTTGCTGAGCTATTAAGAAAAAAATAAAATGTAAAATACTCAGAAAGATATTTAAGGGAGCAATATGAAAAATAAAAAGAAAGTATGGATCATAGGTTTATGTTTTATTATTGCAGGATATTTTGCTCTTTCACTGTGTGATTTTATGTATATTCCTGTTGATAAATATCCGGCTTTTATCAGAACGATATTTTTTTCTGATGATAAAAACATTACTGTAAAAAGCATGGGAAATGTATGCCAAGTAGAAGATGGTATATATTTTTTGTATCAGGGTAGATTGATGAATATGGATAATGAAGGTAAAGCGGTAAAAGAAGCATATTCTAACCAACAACCCATATTGGGTATTATGAAAAATAATTCGGATATATTTTTGTGTTATGAAAATATATCGGCACTTTACAAGATGAATGAAAATCCAAATTTTTCTGTTGAAGAAGTAACACAAATGGTAAATGGATGAGATAAAGCCTTAGACGAAAGGAAAAAAGCCTATGAAAAGTGTTGTGAAAAGATTAAAAAATAAAGTTGAATACATTGTGATTTTGATAGCAGTGTTAGGGTTAAACACATCTTGTAACAAAGTAAATGTAACCAAACAAAGTATAGATAAACAAGAATTATATAATTCATATATAAGATATGAAAACTTAAGCAACAGTGCTACTTCCGGTTACAATATAGTAGGAAAAAAATTTAGTTTAATAAATAGTGCTATGAATTTAGACATAGATTATCCCTGTGTTTTAGGTATGGAGGATATTGAGAAACAGGAACAGATTAATAAACTTATTTTTCTTATATCAACAGGCACATACTACGATATTTTTGTTCATAACGGTCTAGAAGTAAGTAGTAATTATTCAATTATTTATAGTGATAAAAGCTATCTTAGTATAAAATATGATGGATTTGTAGTAGTAAGGGAAGCCAATAGACCGCATTATATGTGCTTTTGTTTAAATGTAGATTTGCAAACAGGTGAGATTATAAAACTGGAAGATTTAGTAGATATAGAAAAACTTAAAGATAATTTTGTAAAAGATAATTTTACAGTTGTAAAGGGACTTGATGAAAATATACCTGTAGATGAGAAAGGTTGGAAGGATTTATTTAATGAGTATTTAAAATATCCTTTTTTATATGAAGATGATTTACATAATTATGATTTTTATTTTACAAATAATAAAATAGGATTGATTATAAGCTGTAATACAGATGCAGGAGGTAGATATATAATCTTAGAAAGTAATGACAATCTGAGTCTGGCTGATATAAAAAAGTAAAGTTTATTATGGAGTATGATACAGTAGTATACCCATAACTAAAAATCACCTATATACCGAATTATTCATAGCTTTATATTAAATGTTGTTGAAAGCCCTATAACCAAAGTGTTTTAATTTCATCAAATAAGTGAATAGAAAAGGACAACTTGTAAGCAATATGGAAAGCTCACTTGAGGAATTAATAAAACACCTTATTTTTTCTACGAAAATCAGGGGTAAGGAGGCTGTATTTTAATTTTTATTTGTTATGAATAATTTGGGATATCTGTGAAATAATAATTGAGGGATAAGAATATGAGGCAGAAGTATAAAATTCGTTGGATAATAATAGCCGGCATAATCATTATTTTGATATCATATATACTTTTAAATCTTAAAGGGCATATAGTTATAAGAGATAGTAAAGTTATAAGATATAAATCAGGTTGGTTGGATAAGTCAAAAAAAGATGTGATTGTAAGTATACCTGAGGGCACAACAGAAATTATGGATTATGCTTTTTACGGCTGTAAGTTTATAGAGAAAGTCTATATTCCTGAAAGTGTAAAAATGATCCATAAAAAAGCCTTTACAAACTGTACTAATCTAAAAGAAATAAATCTACCAAAATCCTTAGAGAAATTAGGTAGTGGTGCTTTTAGCGGATGTATAGGTTTAGAAGTAGTAAATATTCCGGAAAGTGTAGAATATCTAGGGGAAAGTGCATTTAGCGATTGCAGTAATTTAAAAGAAATATCATTGCCGCGATCACTTAAAGAAATAAGGGAATTTACATTTTACGGATGCAAGAATTTAAAGAATATAGATCTTCCTGCAAATATTACAAGTATTGGAGTAGCCGCATTTTGTAGATGCAGCAGTATGGAAGTTGTAAAACTTCCCTCTTCAATAACTGATATAGGAGCCTCTACATTCTTCGGGTGTAGCGGATTAAGAGAAGTTATTTTGTCTGACAACTTAAAAAATATAGAAAATGAAACATTCTATGAATGTATAAATCTTTCATCTATACATTTGAGTGACAATGTTGAAAGAATTGGACATAATGCTTTTGCAGGCTGTAGTAAACTTAGTGAAATCAATATACCCGATAGTATTGCTCAGGTTGGTGTGACTTGTTTGGAAGGAACAAAATGGCTTAAAGAAATTCCTATGGATTCAAATGGCTTAAAATACTATAAACATATTTTATTTAAAGCGAGCTATAACACAGAAGAAATAGCTATTCCACCCGATATTACAGTGATTGCCGGCGGTATATTTAGAGGACACGATAAATTAAAAAGAGTTGTTTTGCCTGAGGGGGTAAAGAGCATAGGAGATTATAGTTTTGGAAATTGCATATATCTTGAAAATATCGTAATACCGGAAGCTGTAGAATACATAGGAATGGGAGCATTTTCTAATTGTAAAAGTTTATCTGAGTTCTCAATACCTAAGTATCTTACGGGTATAAATAATAATACTTTTGAAAACTGTGAAAAATTAGAAGATGTAGAATTACCGAAAGAACTTGAATATATCGGCGAAGATGCATTCAAAGGCTGTATTTTACTTAAAAATATAATTATTCCAAAGAAGGTGGAAAAAATAGATGACGGGGCTTTCGATTTTTGTAAGAACTTGGAAGAGGTGGTATTTGAAAGTGATCCGCTTTATGTTGGAAACTCTTTTTATAATACAATATTTTATGATAATATCAAAGAGGATGTGGATGGTTGTAAATATATAGGAACTCATCTTATAGAGATCGTGGATAATAAAAAGCAATGTATTGTTATTAAAGAAGGGACCGTAAGCATAGCAAGAAACGCTTTTTCTGTGGGTGATATAAGAAAAGTAGTATTTTCAAAAGAACTGAAAGTGATTGGAGAGTCAGCTTTTGGTTCTTGCCATAAATTAAAAGAAATAGAATTACCGGAAGGATTATTGCATATAGATAGATTGTGTTTTGAATTATGTGAGAATTTAAATAGAGTATATATACCGAAGTCGGTTGAGTATATAGGGGATAATATATTTTATCTTTCCGTTAATTTAAAAGAAGTTACTGTGAGTAAAGATATAGCGGATAAGATTGATTTTGATGGTCAGGTGAAAGTGAGATATATTGAATAGAATGTCAAAATTTAAATGGAGTACAAGTTGCACTTATACAGGAGGAGAGGCTGAAGGCTAAGTTTAAGAAATGTAGAAAAGACCTAATAAAGTTGGTAGATATTTTATTTAACAGGTGAAAATTTATGTTGGATTTAGTAACTATGTTATTAGGAACTTTTGCACTTTATATACTATTGTATGGTGCTTGTTGGGGAGTAGATGTCGAGGAATATTGATGAAACGGATAGTTAAAATAGTAATATTTTTATTTTTGATATTATGTGTAGTAATTGCAGTGTATATTACTATTGCGTGGATACCCGTAAAATATGCTGTTAGAGAAGAAGATTTTGTTAAGTACGGCAAATTCATTTTATTAAAAGGGAACTACGACACAGGAACCGGGTGGAGCAAAGTGGGAGATGAAACCGGATTTTACAATACAGATAAAGTTTATGAAGTATGGATTGAAGGTAAAGTAAAACCTCCCAAAATATCTACTTCTTTTGCAGGTTATCAAAAAGTGTATTTGTGTAAAGTAGAGGAAGTACCGGAACTTAAAGATATAAAAGGTATTATGTGTCAAGTATATAAGATTATAGAGTGGTATCCTATTTATCCTGTAATAAGAGACCCGACTGTCTTACCCGGGTGGATATATCCGGCTGAATTTATAAATATATACGATATGTCGGATGAATCGGTTTGGTAAGGAGAAAATAATTATTGGAGAGCGTTATACTGAACTTATAGTTGGAAATTAGTACTATTATAGAGTATGTTGGCATTAAAGACAGGGATATTTCTTTAGGAGTATATTTACATTCATATAGTTGGGGATTTAATGATTAAATATGAGAATAGTTTTACTATATACTATGATTCAGTATTTGAGGGATTTTAGTACACAGGGAAAAGGTTTGACCCATGCAAAACAATAGATTAAAAGGAAAATCAAGGAAGCTGTTTTTAATAGTGATAAGTATATTAATAATTGCTGGAATTATATATCCTTTATTAATAGTATACACAGTTAGAACTTCCGGAAAAGAATTTGTTAAAGTTATGAATTCTCATGATTTAAATAGGTATGATAGATATTTTTTACCTGATACAATATTCATAGTTAATGGAAAAAGAATCAGGTATTCTGATGTTCGTGAAAAGATTGTGGAAAAAGAGTTCTACATAAAGGAAGATAGCTTTTATGCGCCAGCGGATGTACCATTTGACACAGAATATTTGGATTACTTTAAAAAAGCAGAATTTCAAGTAGGTTTACATGGGGGGATTGTATCAAAATATGGAGAAAATAATAATGTTGAAGTCAGTATTGACGGTATCTTAGTTTTAAAAAGATATGGATTGGTTTTAAGAGTGGAAGAGGTTAGTTTAAATGATGTTACTGATAAAGGCTCAGAACAATATAAAGTATATGATTATATATTTTCGAATTAGGACGAGAGTGTCTCTTAAAGTTTTTAAAACATGAAAATACATTATTTTTGCTTAGTGTCATATGGAGTATATGAAATACAAAAGAAGACCTACTAAAGTTGGTAGATGTTTTGTAGAATAGGAGAATATTTATGCCGGATGTATTGACTTTGATTCACACAGCCGTTACCGGTATGACTCATTTTATATAACCGTTTCACAAAATAGAAAATTTACTTCAAATTAGCGTACTTATAACAATTCTAAATAGACTGCTAATTAGCGTGGGTTGCACCGTGAACTTGTTCATGTTATATATTACTGTATGATGTTTGTTTGGGAGTAGCAGCCCTACTCCCCCAGCTCCTTTACAAATTTATCTATATAATAAACCGCCGCTCCCACAGCGGAAGCCTCAGTTTTGTAATGGCAGACCTTTATATAAGAGGCATCCTTTTCAAAAGGATTTAATTCAGAGGCTTTATTTCTGAAGGTTTCTATATGTTCTGACATATATGCCCCTACATAGCCTCCAAGTATCACATCACAGTCATAGCACATTCTAAGGTTATGAACTGCTATGGCAAGGTAGTCCATATACTCATCAAAGGCATTTATAAGACCTTTGTTCTTACCGGCTTTCACCTCTTCAAAGAAGGCATGGAGATCTCCGCCTGTAAAATCTGACAAAATAGAGGCACAACAATAAGCATCAAGACAGCCGGCTCTGTTACAGTAACATTTGCGTCCTCTTGGAACTATAGTCATGTGACCGAATTCACAGCCTCTGCCGTGCTTTCCGGTATATATGCTGTGTCCGTTCATATTGGCACCGCCCACGCTGCTGCTAAGGGATAGATATACTATGGGTTCGCTGCCGCTTTGCCTCCAGCTTTCGGCAAGCCCTGCCGAATTGGCATCATTAAATAAAAGCAGGGGGAAGTTTAAGTACTTGCAAAAAGTATAGTAGATATCGGCTGAAGCATTTATGACCTCGGCATAGGATATACTTTTTTGGTCGGAGCTTATTATAACGGGAAGCGATATACCTACGCCCAAAATCTTTGAAGTATCCGCAACATAAGCCGTCAATATCTTTTCAAGCTCACTTTGTAAAGTTGAAAAGTAAGCATTATCCTCTTGATAAGACATTCTTATCCTGCTGTGAGCTATTATATTCAAATTCAAATCTATAAGCACTATGGAAATGTGATTTTTTGTAATATCTATACCTACAGAAAAGAATTTATCGGCTACACAGCTGAATATAGTGGCTTTTCTGCCGCCTGTAGACTTAAAATTCCCTGCTTCATACACATATCCGTTTTGTAAAAGTTTAGACAGGTTTTGGTTAAGTGTAGGCAGACTTATAGAAAGTGAAGAAGCTATATCCTGTCTTGAAGATTCTCCATTTGCATATATATATCTGTAGATATCACCCATATTTTTTGAAATGCTTTTCAAAGTATCCATAGTATTCTCCAAAATTTTCAGCTATAACGATATTATAAATTAATCAAGTGCAATTAAAGTGAATTAATCAAGCGTTAACGGTTAAATATTGTTAATAAGCCGCTACTTTAATGCTAAAGATATACTAACTCATTATTAAAAGACAGTCAATGTTTTGATGACATAAATAAAGTATTTTACAAATGTAAAAGCTTCAAAACTTAGTTTAATTAATAACAAAGCTCTTGTTATATGCAAAGTCAACAAAAAATGCAGTACAAAATAATATATTTAGCACAAACTTTTGTAAAAAGATTGATAAAAGATAAAAAATGTTTTATACTTGTCTAAATGAGGAATAAACTATACCCACTTCAATAACTTTCAAAGGAAATAGGTATTATGGATAAGATAAAAATGAGGCTTAGCAAAATCGAAAAGTCCTTTCCGGGTGTAAAAGCACTTGACGGTATAGAGTTTTCGGTAAGGGAAGGTACTGTTCATGCTTTATGCGGTGAGAACGGTGCGGGAAAGTCCACACTTATGAAAATCATTATGGGACTATATAAGGCGGATAAGGGAAGCATTTTTTTAGATGAGAAAGAAGTTGAGATCAAGAATCCAATACAGGCAAGAGATTTAGGTATATCTATGATAGCTCAGGAGCTTAGTTATGTACCTGAACTTTCAGTCGAGGAGAATCTGTTTTTGGGAAGACTTCCTGTAAAGGGTTTTGGAATGATTGACTGGAAGACTGTAAGGCAGGAAAGTAAAAGATTTTTGGAAGAGGAAAACTTACCTTATAAGCCTTGGCAAAAGCTTAAGACACTGACAGTCTCAGATATACAGATACTTGAGATCATAAAAGCGGTTACCAATAACGCCAAGATAATTATTATGGATGAGCCGACCTCATCTATAACACAGTCCGAGGTGGAGAATCTATTTAAAAAGATAGAGGAACTTAAGCAAAAGGGAGTAGCAATAATCTATATATCCCACAAGATGGACGAGGTGTTTAGAATAGCTGATGATATAAGTATATTAAGAGACGGTAAGGTGGTAGCATCAAAGAAAGCCTCCGAATTTGACCTTGAAAGTGTTATTTCTTTAATGGTGGGAAGAAAGATTGAAAATGCCTATCCTAAAGAAGAGGTTGAACTTGGTGACAAAGTTTTGGAGGTAGATAAGTTAAATAAGGATAAGTTATTTGAAGATGTTGATTTTTATGTTAAAAAGGGAGAAATAGTAGGTTTTGCAGGGCTTGTAGGAGCCGGTAGAACCGAGGTTATGAGAGCGGTATACGGACTTGACCATAAAGACGGGGGTAGCGTTAAGATAAAGTCCAAAGAGGTCAATATCAAAAATCCTGCGGATAGTATAAAAGAAGGTTTGATTTTACTGTCAGAAAGCAGAAAAGATGACGGTATAGTTCCTGTAAGAAGTGTTATGGAGAATGCCAGTCTGGCAAGTTTACAAAAGTTTATATATTCGGGCTTTGCTCATAGAAAGAAAGAGAGAAATGCCGTATATGAAAGCTTTATGAAAATGAATGTAAAAACTCCTACACTGGACACTCCTATATCAAGTCTTTCAGGAGGCAATCAGCAAAAGGTACTTTTATCCAGATGGATGCTGAGTGAACCGGATATACTTATACTTGATGAGCCTACCAGAGGTATAGACATAGGAGCTAAGTTTGAAATCTATAAGCTTATGACGGATATGGTAAAGGAAGGAAAGGCTATAATTATGGTATCTTCCGAGTTGCCGGAGCTTATAGGTATGTGCGACAGGATCTATGTGATGAATAAGGGGCATATAAGCGGTATGCTTAACAGAGACGAGTTTTCTCAGGAAGACATTATGAGGTATGCAACCGGATTATAATACTTATAGTTTGATACAACCTGTTTTATAACAATTTTGCAAAGAGAAGATTTGTTTCAAAGTAGTAATTTATATTGATTTAAGATAGGCTGCTTATCGGCATAAGTTATACCGAATATCAAAACCAAAATACGGAGAAGGACAAAATGAAAGATAGAGTATCCCATTTTTTACAAAAAACAGGAATATTTGCAGTGTTGGCACTTATTTTTTTGGCGTGCAGCTTTATCAGTAAGGACTTTTTAAAATACAACAACCTGATCAATGTTACCCGACAGCTTTGCGTAGGCATACTTATAGCATACGGAGAAATGTTGCTTATCATAAGCGGCTTTTTGGATCTGTCCGTCGGTTCCGTGCTTGCACTCTCAGGTGTAGTATCCATTATGGTATTTAAGTCAAGCGGCAATATATTGGCGGCTTTAATTACGGCACTTTTAATAGGAGTAATATGCAATATATTTAATGCCTTTTTTGTAGCCCAGCTTAAAGTGCCGGCATTTATAGCCACACTTGGTATGATGCAGGTTGCAAGGGGTATAGCTCTTTACATAACCGGAGGAAAGAATATACTGCAGCTTGGTAACTATGTTAAGGTAGGTCAGGGTATGTTAGGACCGGTTCCTGTACCTGTAATAATAGTAGTATTTGTAACAGTCTTGGTATGGTGGCTGCTTAATCATACAAGATACGGAAGAAGTTTATATGCTATAGGCGGTAACAGAGCTGCGGCAGAGGCAAGCGGAATCAACTCAAAAAGAAGTATATACTTGTCATATATTATTAACGGTGCTATGGTAGGACTTGCAGGAGTTATATTTATGGCGAGAAATAACGCCGGACTGCCTAACGGAGCTGTGGGTTATGAAATGACCGGACTTACGGCTGCTATAGTCGGAGGTACTTCATTTACAGGAGGTATAGGTAGTGTCAGCGGTACGGTTGCCGGTGCCTTTATCATAGGTTTTCTGGAAAATGTTATGAACCTTATCGGTGTTAATGCTTATATACAGCAGATCATAGAAGGGTCGATCATTGCACTTGCGGTAGCGGTGGATATAACTGTTAAGCTTAGGAAATCGGGCAGAGTTATTATAGTAAAAGAAAAAGATAAAAGTAATTAGTGGATAGTGAAAACTTACCACTGCTTTAATAAAGGAGGAAGAAGGATATGAAATTAAGAAAGTTAGGCAGTATGGCATTGGCAGCTTTTATGGCTGTATCACTTGTTGCGTGCAGTTCATCAGGCACAGCTTCATCAGCGGCAGGAGATAGTGCTGCAAACTCGGAAAGTGCGGCAGCAGACAGTACCGGCAAAAAAAGGGTATGTTTTGTTGCAAGAGCGAGTGCGGATACATTTGCGGCATGGCTTATGGACGAAATGAAGAAAGAGTCTGAAAAGTACCCTGAAATAGAGCTTACCTGCGTAAGCGGTGAAGGCGATGACAACAAGGAAAACGGTCTTTTGGAAGACTGCATTACCAAGGAATACGATCTGGTAATAGTTCAGTCTAACAATAACGCTGCACAGGCACCTTATGTGCAAAAACTTTTAGAGGCGGGGATTCCTGTAATTACAACCAACCCTACCACACATCAGAGTGATTTGGACGGAAGCGACAATCAAAATGTTATGGAAGGAACAGGTACAGTTGACGCCGACCCTATAGAGCAGGCTAAGGTAAGTGCTGAAAGAGCGGTAAAAGAAGTACCTCAAAATGCCAATGTGGTTATACTTAACGGACCTTCAGGAAACTTCCATGCAGACAAGAGAAGAGAAGCGTGGACAGAGTATTTCCTTTCAAAAAGACCTGATGTAAAGGTTTTATATGAGGACTATGCAAACTGGAACAGTGATGAGGCACTTACACTTATGGAATCTTGGGTACAGGCAGGCACACATATAGATGCAATAATATCTATGAATGACAATATGGCGGCAGGTGCTATAGAAGCTATAAGAGACAACAAAGAGTATATAGGTGATGACGGCAAGGCTAAGTTCTTGGCATACGGAGTTGACGGAACCGCTCAGGGCTGTCTGCTTATTAAAGAAGGTCTGCTTACATCTACAGCATTGCAGTCAGCAGCAGATCTTGCAAAGAAGAATATGGAGTACGCAAGTAAGGTTGTAAAGGGTGAACTTAAGGTAACTGAAGTAAATGATTATGTAGATGCACCACAGATCAATGCGGAAAATGTTGATGAGTATCTTAAGATATATGTAGAAAACGGAGAGATATCAGAGGCTGATATAAAGTAAAAAAGGAGGAAGCTTATGAAGATGCAAAAGGCTGCTTTTATGAGGGGAACTGACAAAATGATACTTAAGGAGATAGAAGTTCCTTCTATAAAAGATGATGAGGTATTGGTTTCATTGGAGTATGTAGGTATATGCGGATCAGATGTGCATTACTATCATCATGGAAATTGCGGTGCATATAAGGTTGATTTATCACAGGATTATATGCTCGGGCATGAATGTGCCGGTACTATAAGCGCTGTAGGTAAGAATGTGAGTGATTTAAAAGTGGGAGATAAGGTAGCACTGGAGCCGGGTATTACCTGTGGAAAGTGTGAGGCTTGTAAGTCAGGGCATTATAACCTCTGTCCTGCTGTGGTATTCTTAGCCACACCTCCTGTACAAGGCTGTAATGAGGAATTTATAGCATTCCCGGCTGATATGTGTTTTAAGCTTCCTGAAAATGTGTCTACAAAGGCAGGAGCATTGATAGAGCCGCTTTCCGTAGGATTTTATGCAGTAGAGCAAAGTGAGATGAATACCGGTGATACTGTAGTTATACTGGGTTCAGGCTGTATAGGTCTGGTTACCTTACTTGCAAGTAAGGCAAGGGGTGCCGGTACTATAATAGTAGCCGATCTTGTTGAAGCAAGACTTAATAAGGCTTTGGAGCTTGGTGCAACCCATGTGATCAACTCAAAAGAAGTTGATGTATTTGAAAAGGTTAAGGAGATCACCGGAGGAAGAAATGCCGATATAGTATTTGAAACTGCCGGCTCTGCGGTAACTATAGCTCAGACACCTTTCCTTACAAGAAGGGGAGGAACTGTAGTTTTAGTCGGTATAGCCGCACAGGAAGAAATATCTTATAACTTTGCACAGGTTATGGATAAAGAGCTTACTATCAAGTCAGTATTCCGTTATAAAAATATCTTCCCTAAGGCTATAGCGGCAGTAGGAAGTGGTGCAATAGATGTTACTTCTATCGTTACACATGAATTTGCGCTTGATGATATCCAAAAAGCGTACGATGAGGCTGTTAATAATAAAGAAAACCTTGTAAAGGCTGTAATTAAGATAAAGTAATGTATTGTGCTTACAGTTTAGTCGGCTTATTCATCTTCATCAAAAAACTGAAAATGTTTAATTTTTATTTATAAATCAGATGAAGATGAATGCCGGAAGTAGCCTGATGTATATGTAATATACAACTAAAAGCAAGTATTCCGTTGCTATATTATACATATATCTAAGCTACCTGAACTGTAACATATTGTGTTACCGGTGGCTATAGGGGAATTGGTTCCGATAGCCCTGCTACATTAAAGACAAAATAAAATACTGTCATATAGTTTTAACTAAAGTAATAAAAGCTGTTGCAAGGAATATAGGTGTTTCTTTTGCAGCAGCTTTTATATTTGAAAAATTTGTCTAATAATAATTTGGGAGGTGTATGTATGTTTGTAGGCATAGATTTGGGAACTTCGGCAGTTAAGCTTTTGCTGATGGATGAAAGCGGAAAAATAGAAAAAATAGTATCAAAAGAGTATCCTTTGCATTTACCTAAGCCTGAGTGGTCGGAGCAAGATCCTAATGATTGGTATGTCAAGACGCTTGAAGGAATCAAGGAGCTTATACAGGGGTTTGAGACAAGAGTTAAGGGCATAGCTGTGGCAGGTCAGATGCACGGTCTGGTGGTGCTTGATAAAGAAGATAAGGTCATAAGACCTGCTATACTGTGGAATGACGGTCGTTCCAAGTCTCAGACCGACTATCTTAACAATGTAATAGGTAAGGATAACTTATCAAAGTACACTGCCAATATAGCCTTTGCCGGTTTTACAGCTCCTAAAATACTTTGGCTTAAGGAAAACGAGCTGCAAAATTTTGAAAAAATAAAGAAGATCATGCTTCCTAAAGACTATATAGTGTATAAGCTCAGTGGAAACTTTACTACAGATTATTCCGATGCTTCAGGTATGCTCTTACTTGATGTAAAGGCTAAAAAGTGGTCAAAGGAAATGCTTTCAATATGTGATATAAATGAGGAAATGCTACCTAAGCTTTATGAAAGTTATGAAAGTGTAGGTGCCTTAAAAACCGATATTGCGTCAGAGCTTGGCATAAAGCAAAAAGTTGAGGTGGCGGCAGGAGCTTCCGATAATGCAGCAGCGGCTGTAGGTACAGGAATCATAGCCGGTGCAAGTTGTAACATATCTCTTGGAACCAGCGGAACTATGTTTATCCCCGCCTATGAATTTAAAGTGGATCCCAACAATGCATTGCACTCATTTGCACACGCAGATGGTTATTATCATCTTATGGCTTGTATGCTAAGTGCCGCCTCCTGTAATAAATGGTGGATGGAAGATATATTAAATACTAAAGATTATACTAAAGAACAGCCTAACTTTGATAAGCTTGGATCTGATGAGGTATTCTTTTTACCCTATCTGATGGGTGAACGCTCCCCGCACAATGATACTAAAGCAAGAGCAGCCTTTATAGGTATGAGTATGAATACAAAGAGAGAGGATATGACACAGGCGGTCATGGAGGGAGTGCTTTTCGGACTTAGAGACTCCTTGGAAGTGGCTAAAAAACTGGGCATTGGTTTTGAAAGAACCACACTTTGCGGCGGCGGTGCAAAAAGTAAGCTTTGGAGGCAGATGAGTGCCGATATTATGAAGCTTGAGGTTGATTTGGTAGAGACTGAAGAAGGACCGGCTTACGGTGCTGCCATACTTGCAGGTGTTGCCTGCAAAGAGTTTGAAAGTGTAAAGTCGGCTTGCAATGCTCTTATAAAGGTAAAAGAGCATATAAGTGTCAATAAAGAAGCTGCAAAAAGATATGATGAAAAATACGCAAGATTCGCAAAACTGTATCCGGCACTAAAGGGACTGTTTTGTTAAAAGTAGATAAATATTATAAGCTAAGTATAGCTTTGTAAACTTATGTAAGACGGTAGAAGTAAAAAACTATCGTCTTTTTTATTGCAGGGGCGGTTTAGGAAACTATCGCTTTTCGGCTAACAAAGACCCGTAAGCGAGTACGGGGCTAAAAGCACCCTACTCGGTTTTGCATGAAAATACTCTCTCATACTTTTCTTTCCGCTACTTTTATGCTATATTAATAATCAGATTATTGATAATTTGATTATTAATAAAAAACTTATTAAGGAGGAAGTTATGGCAGTTGCTGACAGCAGTATTGACCCGAAACTTTTAGAAAGCGCAAAGAAGGAGTTTCTTGAAAGAGGTTTTGAACTTGCCTCGTTAAAAGACATTTGCGACAGGGCACAGGTAACCACCGGAGCCTTATACAACAGATACAAGGGCAAGGAAGAACTTTTTGCAAAGGTAGTTGAAGAAACCGTATTAAGTATAGAAGAGGCGAGAAGTAAACGCTCAAGTATAGACCTTGAAGCGGCAAGCGATGAAGATTTAAAAAAGATGTGGAAGATGAATAAAGAAGCTTTGTACTGGTGGTTTAAGTTATTTGAAAAGTATAAAGACGGAGTGATACTGCTTATCAGATGCTCGGCAGGTACAAGATATGCCAATTTCAAACATGACTTTGTTGAAGTGGTTACGGAAACTTCGTATGAAATATATGAAGAGATGAAAAGACGCAAACTTACAAGTAAAAATATATCAAAAAAAATAATGCATACAGTTCATTCGGCTTATTTTGAAATGGTATATGAGCCTTATGTGCACGGTTTTTCATGGGAAGAAATCTGTGAGATCATTGATGCGATGATGAATTTATTGGATTTTGAGAAATTTATCGGAATAAAATAGGAGGTCTTATGTTAAATATTATTTTGAAGTACGGAATTAAAGAAAAGAAGTTTACTGTAAGAGCTGCAATATATATGCTTATAGGCACTATATTTAGTATATTTCCTTATTTTTTCTTATATAGAATGATAGACAGCCTGTTAAATAAGGGAGAAATATCATGGAATCAGGCATTTAGCTATATCGGAGGGATATTTATATCACTTTTACTTTTTGGTCTCCTATATACATTAGGCTTAAAAAACTCCCATATTGCAGCCTATAATATTTTAAAAAATATAAGAACAAGCCTTCAGCAAAAACTTGAGAAAAAGCCCTTAGGCTCTATACAGGAGTTAGGTACGGGTAACTTGAAGAAAATGTTTGTGGATGATATCGACTCTATGGAGCTTTTACTTGCACACGCACTTCCCGAAGGCATAGCAAACTCCCTAGTACCTATACTTTTGTATATAGCTATATTTATAGTAGATCTTAGGCTGGGACTGCTCTCGCTTATTACTCTGCCTATAGGGATTTGGGCTATGGGAACTATGTTCAGCGTAGGAACAAAGTACATGAATGATTACTATACGGCAAGGGTAAAGATGAATAATACTATTATAGAATATATAAATGGTATGGAAGTGGTTAAGGTCTTTAACAAGGATATGGACTCTTATAAAAAATACAGGGAAGATGTGATTAATTACAGAGATTTTACTCTGTTTTGGTATGGGCTTTGCTGGACATGGATGGCACTTTATACGGTAGTTCTTCCGGCACTTGCACTTTTTATGCTGCCTGTCGGGGCTTGGATGTGTATGATAGGCATACTTTCTCCATCAAAACTCATACTTGCTCTTTGCCTGTCTTTTGCTGTGGGAGTGCCTCTTCTTAAGGCTATGAGTTTTATGGGAGTAATACCTCAGCTTGCCAAAAAAATTGAGAGTCTTGAGCAGATGATGGACTTAAAGCCGCTTAAACAAGGGAACAATGCATTTGCGGCGAAAAATTTTGACATAGACTTTAAGTCTGTAAGCTTTGCTTATAAAGACACAAATGTATTGCAGGACATTAATCTGCATATAAAAGAAGGTACTATGACGGCATTGGTAGGAGAGTCCGGCTCGGGAAAAAGTACACTTGCCAAACTTTTGGTTCATTTTTATGATGTAAATGAGGGTAGCATAAGTATAGGAGGACAGGATATTACAAGTATAAATCAAAAAGAACTTAACGAGCAAATCTCCTATGTGGCACAGGAGCAGTTCCTTTTTAATACAAGTCTTTATGAGAATATAAAGATAGGAAAACCTTCCGCAAGCAAGGAAGAAGTACTTGAGGCGGCTAGAAAAGCACAATGCATGGAGTTTTTGGAGCGTTTGGAAAAGGGTATAGATACCATGGCAGGGGATGGAGGAAAGTCTTTATCTGGAGGTGAGAGGCAAAGAATCTGCCTTGCAAGAGCTATATTAAAGGACGCACCTATTATAGTACTGGATGAGGCTACAGCTTTTATAGATCCTGAAAATGAAGATAAGCTTAATTTGGCTATCTCTGAAATCATAAAGAATAAGACGGTTATAGTTATAGCTCATAGGCTTAGTTCCATACAGTCAGCCGAGCAGATCTGTGTACTTTCAGAGGGTAAAATAACAGCTTGTGCTACCCATGATGAGCTTATAAAAGATTGCAGCGAGTATAAAGCATTGTGGGATAAATCAAATGAAATTATGAACTGGAAAGTAAATGCGGGAGGTGTAGAATATGCTTAAATTTATGCTGAGAATATTTAAAATGTCCGGAAAATATAAAAAAAGTCTTATACTTGCCATATTTATAAGCTTTATAAAGGCAATGATGATGAAGGTGCCGGTTATAATGACGGTGATTTTTATAGGAGCTGTATACAGTAAAACTCTTAATACCGCATTTTGCATAAAAAGTGCCATAGTGCTTACAGTTGCACTTGTTTTACAATATCTTGCACAAAATATATCAGACAGGTTACAGGCTTCTGCCGGTTATAAGATCTGTGCCGACTACAGATTAAGACTTGGTGAACATTTAAGAAAACTTCCCATGGGTTACTTTACAGAGGGCAATATGGGGAAAATAAGCTCGGTTTTATCTACAGATATAGTATTTATAGAAGAAAGCAGCATGAATGTAATGGCTGATTTGATAAATTATCTTTTTGCAGCTATCCTTATGATTGTTTTTATGTTTAATTTTAATATAGAGGTAGGAGCGGTGAGCTTAATATGCTCTGTACTTATTTACCTTTATGGAATTTATATGAGAAAGTCCGCCATGGCGAACTCGTCTTTGAGACAGGAAAAAAGCGAAGAACTTACCGAATCGGTACTTGACTTCGTATCAGGCATAGGAGTTATTAAAAGCTACAATATGCTTGAGGAGTCCTCGGAAAAACTAAGTGGTATATTTGATGACAGTTGCAAGACAAGTCTTAAGTTTGAAGCTGACTTTACGCCCTTTGTTTGGGGACTGCACTTTATCTATGCTTTAACAACCGCTATACTGCTGCTTAGTGCTACGAGGGTATATATGAACGGGAGTATATCAATAGTTTACTATATGGGCATATTACTCTTTGCTATAGATATTTTTGCTCCCTTAAAGGCATTTTTCCAGCAAATCTTAAGACTTACCGTTATGGAAAGCTGTCTTAACAGAATGGACGAGGTATTTTTAGAAAGGCAACTTCTTGATAAAGCGGAGTACACACTTGATGAAACTAAAGAAAATGCTAAAGAGATTGAGTTTTGTGATGTGCATTTTGCCTATGATAAAAAAGAAGTACTGCACGGTATAACATTTGACATAAAGAAAAATACCATGACCGCTTTAGTAGGACCTTCCGGAGGGGGTAAGTCAACCATAGCCTCTTTAATCAGCAGGTTTTGGGATGTAAGCTCGGGTAAGATACTGATAAGAGGAAGGGATATAAGTAAAGTTTCCCTTGCCGAGTTAATGAACAATATAAGTATGGTATTTCAAAGAGTGTATCTGTTTCAGGATACGGTATACAATAATATAGCTATGGGAAGACCAAAGGCAAGCAAAGAAGAAGTTATAGAGGCGGCTAAGAAGGCAAGGTGCTACGAGTTTATAAGCAAGTTGGAAAAAGGATTTGATACGGTTATAGGTGAGGGAGGAGCCACTCTTTCAGGTGGTGAAAGACAGAGAATCTCAATAGCAAGGTGTATATTAAAGGATGCACCGATAGTTATACTTGATGAGGCAACGGCAAGTGTAGATGCGGATAATGAAAGACTTATACAAGAGGCGATATCCGAGCTTTGTAAGGGGAAGACTTTGATAGTTATAGCTCACAGGCTTAATACTATAAAAGATGCCGACCAAATACTTCTTGTCTCAGACGGAAGTATAGCGGAGAGGGGTACGCATAAGGAGCTTATGGATATGAATGGTATATACAGGAGGTTTGTTGAGCTAAGACAGAGGGATAGGGGATGGACTGCAATTAAATAGTCACGCACTTTGCCTATGTTTTTTGATCTACACACTCAGAAAAAAATAAATCATTTTTGGTATACTTATTTTGCTAACGATGAATCGGTGTTGTAAAGATTGGGGAACAAGGAGATTTTTTATAGTATCGGAAGGAATGTGAAAACAGGATAGTAGGTAATAAAGGCACTTGATAAGTAGGTCTTGATTGCCCCAAAAGTCTAACTTTTTGGGGCGGTACATATACACTTAATCAAGTGCCTTTTTGTATACATAAACTTATTTTTAACTTGTAATAAATGCCTTGATTTTAACAAAGTTTGTATTTACATGGGCTATGAAAAAGCTTAAACTTAAGGTACAATAAATGTCGCAATTATTCTAAACTGATTGTCAAAACAAAAGGAGAATACTATAAAGGTGAGTTATACAAAAAAAATCAATGTAAAAAGATGTATAATAAATACATTAAAGATAGCACTCTCGGCAATAGTTGCCATAGAAATAGCGGAGTTTTTTAAGCTGGACAGCTTTATATCGGCAGGTATTATAGCCATATTAAGTGTACAGCCCAATACCAAGCAGGAGACTCTAAAGGCTGCAATTGCTAGGATCTTAGCTTTTTTAAGTGCGCTTTTGATATCCTATACCTCTTTTAAGCTCTTGGGATTCAATTCCTTAGGTTATGGGGTGTATTTGCTTTTAGATGTGGGTGTATGTGTGTTTTTCGGCTGGACTGCGGCTATAACTATTAATGCCGTACTTATTTCCCACTTTTTACTTGCAGGAAGGATGGATACGCAAATACTTATTAATGAAAGTTTGCTTTTTGTGATAGGAGTAAGTACAGGTTTTACTGCAAACCTTCATCTTAGAAAAAATATTTATCAGATGGAAGAGCTTAGGGACAGCACAGATTCAAGTATATTGAGATATTTGGTGCATATATCCAAAAGTGTGGCAAATAAAAAACTTAGAGAAGAAGGAGAGGAGCTTTTTAACAGATTAAACTCGGATATAGAAAGGGCTAATTTTGTAGCCGAGGAGAATTATAAAAATCAGTTCAACCTTGATGACACCTATGATTTGGAATATATAAATATGAGAAGGAATCAAGCACATCTTCTTTACGAAATGGACAAGATAGCAAGAAGTATAAGTCTTAAAACCATAAGTACGGACAGGGTGGAGGATTTCATAAAAAAACTTGCCTTGGAAAGAAGAAATTATGAAAGGGCAAGTGAGCTTTTGGAAGAGTTTTATGAGCTTGATGCATCAATGAAGAGTATACCCTTACCTGTAAGCCGACCGGAATTTGAGGACAGGGCAAGGCTTTTTGCCATAATGCGACTGCTTGAAGAATTTTTGCAGGCGAAGTCGGAGTTTGCAAGTAATAATAATTAAGGTAGTATAAGAAAAAACAATAGGGCAGGGACTGCCCGAATTAACGCCTGTGGAGATAGTAGGTTGCGAGGTCAGCGAAGCAGGAAGCCCATAGGCTTTAGACTATGGGTAGTTCACGCAATAGTCCTTAGTCTGCCCCGGCAGTAGGAAGGCTATAGCCTAAAAAAGTGTGTCCATCGTGAAGTGGAATCTGAAGAAAGTCGGATGAAAAATCTTTGGTATGACGAATATAAATCATGTAAGGATGCAGCTAATGATAAAGCCGGTGAACAAACCGAAGTCCAATAACTACTTGGAATTGTGGAGGATTATCGCATGAAAGATGAGAATGCTTTGATACTTATGGATGAAACAAATATCACTGATCTGATTTATACCATTCGTGGGAAACAGGTGATGCTTGATAGTGACTTGGCGGCTTTGTACCAAGTTGAAACGAAGCATTTAAATAGACATCGAAGCAGAAATTCTGACAGATTTCCGGAGGATTTTTGTTTTCAATTGACGAAAGAAGAATATGATTTTTTGAGGTGCCAAAATGTCACCTCAAAAAATGAAGAAGGTTCAGGCGGGAGAAGATATATGCCATATATGTTTACTGAATAAGGAATTGCAATGCTTTCCGCAGTTCTTAAAAGTGATGTCGCAACGAAAGTAAGCGTAAATATAATGAGAGCTTTCGTTGAGATGAGGAAATTCGTTCTTTCCAATAAAGAAATGTTTGCTCGCCTTGATAGAGTAGAGCTAAAACAGCTGGAAACAGACAAGAAACTCGAAGAAGTATTCAATTATATTGAGAGCAATACAGAGGTAAAACAAAAGATTTTTTTTGATGGTCAAATCTATGATGCTTTCAGTTTTATTGCAAATCTAATTGAAAAAGCACAGAGTAAGCTGATCTTAATTGATAATTATGTAGATGTAAATACGCTTAACATACTCTGTAAGAAAAAACGGGTGTGGATGTACTGATTGCAACAGCAGGAAAAGGGAGATTGTCAACAAAAGATATCAATAAGTTTAATGCTCAATACCCAAGATTAAGTGTGAAAACTACCACGGATTTTCATGATCGTTTTTTGGTTATAGATGACCAAGAAGTCTATTTGATTGGTGCATCTATAAAAGATGCCGGCAAGAAGAGTTTTGCGATAACAAAGATTGAGGATGGAAAAATAGTTCAGGATTTGATTAATAAAGTGAAGTAGGAGGTAGTATAAAAGTGATAACAATTTATAATTTTTCAGAAGGACAAGAGGATGTCTTTTGTATCAGTATTGGAGAACAGGAAAAAACTAATCTTTTAGTTGATGGTGGAAATGGAAATATAGACTTTATAACTAAAATGGAAGAATTTGGGATTGAAGAATTGCACTATGTGCTACTTACACATATA